>Ga0099364_10002962_pt1 | contig 26774 bp, 23 predicted proteins | sample TergutTh196P3_FD_73070 | JGI IMG/M metagenome (GOLD analysis project Ga0099364, IMG submission 73070) | Microcerotermes parvus P3 segment gut microbial communities from Pointe-Noire, Republic of the Congo - Th196 P3 | ecosystem: Host-associated > Arthropoda: Insects > Digestive system > Gut ...
ATATGAATTGCAGCGCGGCAGAATCATTATTCTTTCGCCAGTTTTAAGCCCTCCATAAGGCTATTCTTATCCAGCATTCCTGTGGCCGTCCCGGCCAGGTTGCCGTCAGCGTCCACAAAGATGGTCGTCGGTATTGCCCGCACTTCATATTGCCGGTCTGCCTCCCCGGTCATGTCGTAGAAGATAGGGAAAGTAAACCCATTGTTCTCTACGAATTGGTCTGCCTTATCCCGGGTTTCGCCGCCTCCGGTCAGATTGACCATCATGAACCGTACTTCGGTTCCCATTTCCCGGAACACTTCCTCGAAGTCGGGCATCTCTGCGCGGCAGGGAGGGCACCAACTGGCCCAGAAGTTTATGACAACAGGACGCCCTTTCATGTCGCTAAGTTTCACGTTGTTACCGTTAGAGTCAAGCACAGTGAAGTCCGGCGCTTTTGTACGCGCCCTCACCACCCCGGCCGACGCGCCCTGAGACAGCGCTCCGTAACCAAAATAGCTGATTCCGAGGAACAGCGCGAATGCGAAGAGTGCAATAACAAAACTAAGTTTCTTCTTCATTGAAATAACCTCCCATAATATCCCGTCATCATTAATACGCCCAATACGATCAGGCACGATCCCGCCACCGTATTGACGATCCTGTAGTTTCGCTTTATAAACGCGAAAGCCGACTTGAACATGTCTATGAGCACGGCCCCGATTATTAACGGAATGCCGAGTCCAGCTGAGTAACATACCAGCATCAGGAAGCCTTGAAGCGCCGAGTCGCCGGTCGCCGCAATCATCAGCGCCGACCCGAGAAATACCCCGACGCAGGGGGTCCATACCACCGCGAACACTATTCCAAAGATCAGGGACGCGGCGGGCCCGGACTTTCTCTCCCTGCCGGATTCCGCTATTTCACTGAACGGCGACACGAAGTTAAATTTGAGTATTCCCATAAAATTCAGTCCCAGCAGGACAATTACCGTGCCCGATACCAGGTTCACGACCTGCCTGTAAGAAGTTAGCAGCATCCCTATCGCGCCGGCGAAAGCTCCCATAAGCGAAAATATTAGCGTGAAACCCGCGACAAAGCACGACGCGTTTTTCAGCGTTTCAACCCTTCCTCCCTCCGATCCCGCGAAGTATGTGACGTACACGGGCAGCATGGGGAGAAGGCACGGAGATATGAACGTTATAATACCTTCGAGAAATAAAATTATGTATTGCCGCACTTGAAATTCCTCTTTTCATTTTATTCCGGTTAAGGTAGCATGATTATAACGCGCGCCCGCCGATGCGGCCTATGATATTATACGGGTTTTTTTGCGGACCGCGAATAAATTTATAATAACGGGGGAGTAAAAAATGCCCGTGCATGAGATAACCGGGGAAAATTACGACGAGATGGTGGCTGGTAGCCGGCGGCCGGTTCTGCTGGAGTTCGGCGCGGAATACTGCGCGCCGTGCCGAGAGCTTGCTCCGGTAATGAAACGCATTTCCGACGAGCGCCCGGACATTATGGTCGGCGCTGTGGACGTGGAAAAATCGCCGCGCGTCGCCGCGAAATTAAAGGTGATGAGCTTGCCGACGGTGATCTCGTTGAGCGGCGGAAAGGTGACGGGCAGAGCGTCGGGTAAGATTACGTATGAGCAGGTGATGGATTTATTGGGATAATAATCGGGAAAGTCATTGGCAAGTGATTGTAATCGGAATAAAGCGCAAAAATTAATCGTTGCCGCGTCGTCACAAAAACACAAAAAACCCCTTCCGAGCCGTTTGGTTTGGAAGGGGTTTCTTCATTTGTCTGTCAGCAATTACAGCGTTTCGTTATTTGTCCGTCCTCTTTCTTCTCCGCGCAAGCGTACCGCTGGTTCGCGTCGCGATAAAGGTGATAAGCAGCGCAAGAGCCGTGAGCCTGACGTTCGCTCCGCTGTCGCAGCCGCCACAGTCCGGTTCGGGTACCTCGGGCCGCGCATTGATACGGGGATCGGGCAGCACGATGACAGGCTCGCCGGGGTTTTCTGGGTCGCGGTCAAGCACCTCCGGGGGTACGACTATAGTTATATCCTTCATGGGATCCACGGGAATAATGGGATCTGAGGGGATAATTGGATCCTCAGGAATAATAATCGGACTCGGAGGATCAATTGGCTCCGAGGGAATACTCGGATCCGGGATCGGATCCGGGGGATAGATCGGATCCGGGGGAATAACCGGAGGCTCCGTGGGAATATCTGGATCCAAGGGATAACTCGGCTCCGGATTAGACGGATCCGGGAAAATCGGTTCATGAATCGGATCCGGGTCCGGGAGAATACCCGGCTCTGTAGGCTCATAAGCATCATCTTTTTTCGGTGGAGTAACGGGAGCCACCCATGGATCATCAGGATCCGGCGGATTATCGGGATCATCAGGATCATCGGGACCACCGGGCTCACCGGGATCGGGAACCGGTACGATGAATGTGAGGTTGATAATTTCGTCGCCCCCCTTGGCGTCGGCCCTTACGGTTACGCCGGGTGGCAGGTCGATAAACCAGTCGGTGACGTCCACATTGTTCATGCTTTCATTTACCTTATCCCCGAATAGCGTAATCGTCCCTGTCTGACCGTCCGGCGGCGGGGTTCCGTCGTCGATGATAGTCTTTTCCTCGGTGAGAGCGAATAATGAAGCAACGATTTTGACGTATTTATCATCAGCGTCGTAGTTATACTCCGTCGCGCCGCTGCCGCGATAGAACAGCGTTCCCTTGCCGCGGGGGTCAATGACGGTATTGTTCCTCCAATATAGGTAGGCTTCGTCGTTGAGGTCAAAATTTTCGGGGTCGGGGATTGGCCGTCCGTATGGGTCTTCGTAATAACCGGCGAAAATTGCCTGTTCCACTGCATGCGCGACGACGGTGCCTCCGTTTATTTCAATCTTGCCGCCTCTGTCGAAGAAGCCAAATTTTTCTCCGGTGACACCGACCGCGACGATACCAATGCTACTCTCGCTGCCTGGAGGGCCGGCGCCGAACGCCGTTACCGTGCCCCTGTTTATTTTGATATCGCCGAGGACCCATATGCCCGCTCCGCCGGTCTTATTATTGACACCTACGGTCGTGATCTTGCCTCCGTTAATTGTAAGGTCGCCCCAATCAACGAAGATACCCAAGGTGGCTTTTTCATCGTCCGTATTCGCGCTCCCCGATGCGTATAGAGTTCCGTCACCCTCAATGGTGAGGTTCACGCCAAAGCTTATGATGCCAAATGAATCCATTGGCTCTGCGCCCGTGGCAGTGACAGAGTTATCCCCTTCAAGTTTGATGGTTAAGTCGTTATCGAATGGGATGAAATCATCGCTAGTAATGTTGTACAAGATGGTAAGCGCCCTCGGTTCGTTATCACCGGAGACATTCCACGTAAAGTCTTTCAGTGTTAGGGTTTTATTGTTAACATTGGAATCCCAAGTGATGCCTCTAAATTGCTCGAAGTATGTGCCATCGTCACCATCAAGGTGAAATTTGCCGTCCTTGACATCAAAGATAAGACCTACCTGATGAGGAAGCACAGGGGGAGTGGGAGGAATCTGAGGGGTAATCACTATCACATCTTTGATCGAGAATATTTTTGATGCGTCGTTACTTATGGGGTAGCGGACGCCGTCACCTGCCCAGTAAACTGTTTCAATACCGATGCTATTGCCATTGGTGTTCCACGCATTTAGATCAGTATTATCCTTAAAATCATACTCGAAAGGGGGATTGGGGGGGGGAGAAGGGTCATCGCTGGGCCTATTCCACCCGGTTATGATACCATCGCCTGTAGTAGCACCAACGCGACGCACCACATCGTTTATATTTTTACCGTAGGCGAAGACAAAACCGCCACCGTTCACTGTTACGCTGCCGCCGGCATTGATGGCTAAGCCGGTTGTGGCCGAAACGGTGCCGCCGTTGTTCACTGTTACGCTGCCGCCGGCGTTAATGGTTCTACCCGCACCCAAATTTTGTGTATTACTTGTCGGGACTGTGGCTGCAACCGTGCCGCCCTCCACTAAAACGCTCCCTTTTGTATCAATGGCCCTGCCATTGACGCCTCTCGCCTCCACCCTAGCATTACCGCTGATAGTCACATTCTCAACATTTGGATTGTCCTTTTCCATCCAAATAACCGGATAGCTGGCATTGCCTTCGTTATACACCAGAGCATTTCCGCTCACAGTGACCGTGGCGAGAGTCCCGCTAGGCGGATTATCGCCGCCTGTACGGATAGTTATGCCGGTTTTGGTCCACACCGTGCTGTTGTCGGTCACGTTTACTTCCGAAGATACGCCGAGGGCGTTTATGGCTCTGCCGGCGCCATTGACGTACACAGTAGCGTCACCGGATATTAAAACATTGCCGTACGTCTGTATCGCAAAACCATTACCCTCGCTTGCTCTAACGGACACGCTGCCAGTTCCTGTAATTACCACATTCCGACCTTTATTGTCTTCGTTCTTCATGTATATGACAGGTTGCACATTGGACTGTGATTTATTGTATACTGTTCCTCCGCTCACGGTAGCTGTATTACTCTCACCCACGGTAACTATATTATTCTCACCTTCCATGTAAATAGCGCATCCGGTATTGGCGGCAACTGTTCCGCCGCTCACGATAACGGCGGCGTTTACTGCTATTTCCGTCGCCCAGATGGTTCTGCCGGAGCCCGAGTTTTCCACCCAACCGCCTTCCGAAACTTCAAATGTGCCGTTTCCGTTAAGCTTGACAAGCGTGCTTGTATTTGCCGTAGTCCCGCTCCGCGTGCCGGTGTAAAAAGCTTTCCATTTTACCGTTACGTTCTCGGGAATGTCCAGCGTGAGCAATCCATCAGGGTTTTCTTTGGAACCCGTCACGGTAACGGTGTCGCCACCAGTTAATGAATCCATTGCGTTTTTGATTTTGGATTGAATTGCTGCGGTAGTTTCCCCTTGATAGATGATTACTGGTACATCAGCGGCCCGAGCCGTCATTGGCAGCAGCGCGAGATATAACAATAGCGCGGTTATAAACAAAGATTTTTTCGTTATTTTTCTCATGGCATTATCACTCTCCTTATACGGTTATACAAATTTTTTCTTATATTTCTTAGATAGGCTTTTTGTAATTATATTAATTATACACCTAATACGTACGTAATCAATGCTATAATTGCGCCAATCGCCTGTGCATGGAGGGATATTTCTATGGATTTAACCGCGCTTTTTAAATTTTCATATGGGCTGTATGTCGTCGGGGTGAAAAACGACGGCCGTCTCGGCGGAAGTATTGTCGACGCGCTGGTGCAAGCCAGCTCGGACGACCCGCCCACGCTGATTTTGTGTTCTATCAAGGGAAATTACACAAACGAGACAATCAGGCGCGAGGAAGTATTTTCCATATCCGTGCTTCCAAAGGACGTCGATCCGTTTGTCGTGGCCAATTTCGGCTTTCAGTCGTCGCGGGTTGCGGACAAGTGGAAAAACGTGCCTCATTTCCTGTCGGACGGTCTTCCCATAATAGAAGGCGCGGCGTCATACGTTAAGTGCAGGGTGAAAGACGTCGTTGAGCTGACGACGCATACCGCTTTTTTCTGCGAGGTTACGTATGCTGAAAACGGAGACGGCGAGCCGCTGATTTTCGGCGAATATCAAAAAACGATGAAGAAGGCCGCTTACGAGGCTTTCGAGAAATTCAAAGCGTCGGGCGAGGTTCCGGCGGCGAAGGGCGAGAAGTGGGAGTGCTCGGTATGCGGTTATGTCTACAGCGACGACACGCCGCCTTTCGAGGAGCTGCCGGATAATTGGGTCTGCCCGATATGTAAAGTGGGGAAGGAATTGTTTAAGAAGATATAAGATTAAGACCTTGGGCTCCGCCCAAACCCGCCAAGGGGCGCAGCCCCTTGGAACCCGAAGGGGTCAAGGGAGCTGTGCCCCCTTGCGGGGTTTGGGGCGGAGCCCCAAGGTTTTTTACCCGAACGCAATCAGCATCTCGCGCAATATTTTACACGCGGCGGCGGTTGATATGCCCGAGGCGTCGTAGTGAGGGGAGAGTTCGCAGAGGTCGAAGCCGATTATATTTTTGCCGGACAGTTTCATTATCGCGTCCAGCAGTTCGGCGAACGAGAGCCCGCCGGCTTCGGGCGTGCCTGTTCCCGGGAACTCCGACGGGTCGAGGACGTCAAAATCAAGCGTAACGTAAAGCGGCCTGCCTGATATTAAGCCGGCCGCTTTTGCAATGCTTGACGCTTTGAAACGCTCTGTGCTCACGCGATCGGCCGCCCACTCGAATTCCGATTTGCAGCCTGATCTGATGCCGAACTGAAAAATGCCGCCGTCGCCAAGGCCGTTAAAAGTGTCCCATACCCGGCGCATCACAGTGGCGTGGGAGAGCGTTTCTCCCATGTAGTCGTCCCGCAGGTCGGCGTGCGCGTCGAAGTGTACGATCGCCATGTCTTTGTGCCTGGCGGCGGCGGCTCGGACCGCGCCCAGCGTAACCAGGTGTTCGCCGCCGATCATCACGGGGATTTTTCCGTCGTCAAGAACGCGGGATGTGAGGGCCTCTATCTCGTCCAGCGCGCGCGGGGCGCTGCCGAAGGGCAGTTCCAAATCTCCCGCGTCGCACACGGAGATTTCTGCCAGATCACGATTTTGATACGGGCTGAACGTCTCAATGCCCACTGATTCCGTCCTCATTGCCTGGCTTGCGAATCTCGCGCCGGGACGGAACGAGACGGTCGAGTCGAACGGAGCGCCGAATATTACGAATTTCGCGTCCTCATAAGCAGCGCCGCAGCCGATGAACGGAGGGCGAACCGGGCATATTTCAGATACGATCATCACACGTCGCTCTGCTCAAGTTTGGCCTTTGCGTAATTAGGCAAGGCGAACGATCCGGCGTGGATATCCGTGTTGTAATAGAGGGTTTCGAGGCCCAGCGCGTTCCACGCGTCCGCGTCAAAGTCGCGCAGCGGATGGAGTTTTTTCGACGCAAAGCCGAACAGCCAGTGCCCGGAGGGATATATCGGGATGTGGGCCTGGTAAACCAGGCTTATTTCGAAAAACTCCTTCAGGTGTTTGTGGGCAACCTGCATGGGGCGGGCATAGACGTCGTAATAGGGACTCTCGTGCTGGTTCACGAGGATGCCATTTTGGTTGAGCGCCTTAAAGCAATTTCCGTAGAATTCGCGCGTGAACAGGCCCTCGCCGGGACCGAACGGGTCCGTGGAGTCGACTATAATGAGGTCGTATTCGTTCTCCTTGCGTCGGACGAATTTCAGCCCGTCCTGGAAGTGAGCGCTGACTCTTTCGTCGTCGAAGCTGCACGACGTGAATTTTAAATGCTCGCGGCAGACTTTGACCACTTCCTCGTCAATGTCAACCAAGTCTATGCGCTCGATCGTCTTGTAGCGGATCAGTTCGCGCGCGGTGCCGCCGTCGCCGCCGCCTATTATCAGTATTTTGCGTATGCCGGGATTCGTCGCCATAGCGACGTGGGTTATCATCTCGTGGTACATGTACTCGTCCTTCTCAGTAAGCATAATCATCCCGTCAAGCGTGAAAAACCTTCCGAACTCCTCCGAGTCGAACACGTCTATCTGTTGGAATTTACTCTTTCTGGTCAGTATATGCTCGCGCACCTTTATGGATAATTTAACCGTCGGCGTCTGTTCCTCCGAGAACCAAAGCTCCAAGATGATCCCTCCCTTTTATTCTAGCGGGCGACCGGGGGTGGTCGCCCCTACATACAGTTATTCGTTATGTCAAACTGCTATAAGCCGTCGTTAATATTATTTTACTACGTAAAGTTTTTCGAGATTCATGTCACGCGGTCCCGTAACGAGACAGCCCTTTGCCTTAGCGTACATTATATAATCCAAAGCCTCGCGCGTGACAAGCTCGCCGGGGGCAAGAATGGGTATGCCCGGCGGGTAGCACATCACAAACTCGGACGATACGCGTCCCTCGCACTCGGCGAGCGTCATCGGTAATGTCTCCGCGAAGAACGCCTCCCTCGGCGAGAGTTTTACGGCCGGAGTGATGTATTCGTGCTCCAGCAGCCCTATGCCGTCTTTGCCGCGCAGTCGCTTAATTTCGGACAGCGCGGATACCAGGCGCTCTATGTTGGCGCGCGTGTCGCCGACGGATATGATGGCGAGCATATTGCCCATGTCCCCGAACTCGGCCTGTATTCCATAATCGTCGCGCAGCAGGTCGTAGACCTCAACTCCGGCAAGCCCGATTTTCAGCGTATGGATTGAGAGCTTTGTCGTGTCGAAGTCGGCTATTCCGCGGCCGTTGATTATCTCCCGCGAGAAAGCGTAGTATCCGCCTATGCCGTTAACCTCGGAGCGGGCGTACTCGGCGAGATCCCTCACCTCGTTGAAGATCTCCCGTCCTTTGGTTGCCAGCGTTCGGCGCGCAATGTCCAGCGAACTCATCAGCAGGTACGACGCGCTTGTCGTCTGCGTCAGGTTGATGATTGTTCGGACATAATCCGGGGATACCATGCCGCCCCTCATAATCAGAAGCGAGCTCTGAGTCAGCGAGCCGCCGGTTTTATGCATACTGATGGCCGACATATCCGCCCCTGCCGCCATCGCGGATACCGGCATGTTTTCTCCGAAGTAGAAGTGAGTGCCGTGCGCTTCGTCCGCCAGGGCCGCCATTCCGGCGGAATGTGCGATTTCGACCATTTTTTCGAGATCGGGGCAGACTCCGTAATACGTGGGGTTGTTGATGAAAACAGCCTTAGCCGAGGGATTTTCATTCACCGCCCTCGAAAGGTTTTCCGTATCCATCCCCAATGATATGCCGAGTGAGGAATGGATGCCGGGGTCTACGTAAACCGGATTGATGTCGCACAATATCAGCGCGTTTATCGCGGACTTGTGGACATTGCGAGGGATAATAACCGAGTCGCCGGATTTGCAGACGCTCATTATCATGGCCTGGACGGCGGATGTGGTTCCGCCTGTCATAAAGAACGCTCTTTCGGCTCCGAACGCTTCCGCGGCGAGCGATTCGGCGTCGCGGATTACCGACGTCGGGTGGGAGAGGTTGTCGAGAGGTTTCATTGAGTTAACGTCCACCGACAGACAGGCACGCCCCAAAAATTCCGTGAGCTCCGGCGTGCCTCGCCCCTGCTTATGTCCCGGCACGTCGAACGGAACTATGCGGTTGCCCCTGTATTTCGAGAGCGCTTCGTAAAGCGGAGCCCGGTTCTGTCCCGGCAAGCCCCGGTCCCGTTCCGTCAATAAATGTTCTTCCCGTGGTAAATTTCGAGCATCTCCTTGCTTATCCTGTCTCTCAGCGAGAGGCGGACGTCCGGGGAAAGCTCGCGCGGATCGGCGTTAAACAGATAGTCCGCCAGAACGATCTCCTTCAAAATCATCTTCGTATGGAAGATGTTCGACTGGTACACGTTCACGTCTATCGCGTCATACCGCTCAAGGGTTTTCGCGTCTATAAAATTCTGAATGGAATTTATCTCGTGGTCCTTGTAGTATTTCTTGCCGCCAATGTCGCGGGTAAAGCCGCGTATCCTGTAGTCCATCGTTATCACGTCGGAGTCGAACGAACCTATCAGGAAATTCAGCGCGGCCAGCGGGGAAACCTTGCCGCATGTCGACACGTCAATATCCACTCGGAAAGAGCTTATGTCGTTGTTCGGGTGAAATTCGGGGTATGTATGGACCGAAACGTGGCTCTTATCAAGGTGAGCTACCACCGCTTCCCGCGCAACGCCGGTGTGTTCGCCGCGGCTCCGCAGGAAATCCTGTATCAACGTACATTGGTTGCATGAAGGGTCCATTGCGTCCGGGGGAATCATCTCCTCCGAAATGAGAAGCGTGACGCTTGCGCCTTCCGGGTCGTAGTCCTGCTTCGATATGTTAAGCACGTAGGCCCCGATGATATTTGTCACCTCGCACAGGATGCCGGTGAGCCGTTCGGAGTTGAATTGTTCGTCGATGTATTCGATGAACTCTTTTTTCTCACGTTCGGTGCTCGCGTAAGAAATGTCATAAATGTTAAAACTGAGCGTTTTCGTCAGGTTGTTGAAGCCGTAGAGTTGGATCTTCCCGTTCAACCCCATCTCACGTCCCTTCTCTTCGTGGCGGTTTTAATTTAAAACCGCTATACTATACAAACAAGGGGAGATTATGTCAAAGATTTTTTCCCGGCAATGAGATTTTTTGCGGCTCACGTTATTGCGCGTATATTCTTGAGTTATAATATCCCATGCGCGTCCCCGTTTCTAAAACTCAAGCTTTCTTAATCCTTTTACGTCTATCGTCTTGAGCATATTCAATTCTTTGGCCGTCGGTGGCTCGGTGAGCGGAACGTCCGTATCGACGGGAAACGCCGTTCCGTCCCTCACTTCGTCGGCTCCGACTCCTTCATGTATGCTCCGCAGATAAAGATTATTTCCGTTAAAACCGAAAACGCAAAGGGGCGTCACTATCGCTCCGATATTCCCTCTCGTCGTTGCAAAATCAACCTGTTCGACAAACGTGCGCTTGTCGTGTTTTGTCCTCCATATAACGGCTTTTTTAACCGTGGGTATCAGCACCGCGCTGCCGGCGCCGCCCGGAGCTCGCAGCTTCGGCTTTTTATAAGAGCCAATGAGGGAGGCGTTTACATTGCCGCGGTAGTCGAACTGAATACCGCTTAAAAACGCGACGTCGAGCCTGCCTCTCATAGAGAGGTCGAAAACCTCGGTAAGAGGGAAATAATTCTCCGCTCCCCTTAACAAATCCGATGACGCGGAGGAATATTTATTCAGATCCCGGCCGCTGAACTCCGTCCCGCCCGGTATGTTCAAAATTGTGCAGTTGGGAGCGCGCAGGCTTTTGGCGAGCAGCGCCGCGACCGCGGATATATGTGACGAAACTCCGAAAAAGACCGTGTCGCCGTCGTTTATTTCACGCGCGAGAAGTACCGTCATTAAGTCCGCCACAGCGTTTTCCCGTTTCGCGGTCATTGCGAAAACCTCCTTGCCGCCAGCTTCGCCCTGGGCATGACACAATCAATGTATGCCATAAGCTCCTCATAATTTTCAAGACCGATAAATTCCGAAAGGGCCCTTTCGTCAATATCATATCGTCCGTGATGAGCGCACGGCCAAGCCCCGCCGGGGCTCTCCACTACAGCCGTCGCGATGAAGCCGGGGATGCATATGTCTTTTCGCGGTATGGACGCGGATTTGCCTTTCAGTATTTTTTCCGCGACAACTATGACTTTTTTCGACGCCCTGCTTATGAGAACGTCCTCATAATGCGCGCCGTCAATGGCGGCGTTGCCCCGTTCGTCGCATACGGAAACCTGTATTATCCCAACGTCCGGCGCGATGGCCTTCACCACGGTTACAAGCTCGCCGCCAAAGGGCGATTTTATAACGTCGAAATAATCACATTCCTCTATCAAAGCAGAGTTCACGAGTCCCTTCACCGGCATGAAGGGCGCCCCGTAAGCCGCGGCCCGCAACGCCTGTATAACGGTATAGCAGGCATGTTCGTTGGAGACGACCGTTCCGCCTTCGACGGCGCGCCTGTAATGCCGGGCCAGCCCGAACAGCGTTTCATAGCTGACAAAACCGGCGTCAACCGATTTCACGGCGCCACCGAGGCAGAGCATGTCGACGTCCATGGCTCCGGCGGTTTTAATTATTCTCAGGTCTTTTTTGCCGGCCTTTATGATCTCGCATACAAACGACATGGGCGCGCGGTTTATTGTATTGCCGCCGACGGCGACGCTGTCGCCGTCGTTAATGAGCGATGCCGCCTCGGATAACGACATTATTTTCATGTCGTTCATTATTCCCGGGCGGCCTTGCTGCCCGCAATGTTCATCGCGTCCCAAACCGTTGCGAAGGGCGGCGCGTAACAGAAGTCCATCATCGAGAGCGTTTCTACAGACAACCCGGCATACACCGCGACGGCCAAGGCGTCTATTCTCAGCACCGCGCCCTTTTCGCCGCACGCGGACGCGCCAAGCAGCCTTCCGCTCTTTTTTTCCGATATGAGCTTTATCGTAAGAGGGGTTTGGCCCGGATAATAATGGGGGAGGTCCGGCGCCGTGACCACCGTTTCGGCGAAATCCATGCCGAGCCCGGCAGCCTGAACCGCGGTTAGTCCGGTAGCCGCAATTTCAATGTCCATAACTTTTATCGCGGCCGAGCCTAAAACGCCTATGAATTTATCACCGCCGCCGAGCATGTTCGCGGCCGCCACGCGGCCGCATTTGTTTGCGGGGCCTCCGAGCGGCAGATAAACATTTTCACCCGCGATATGGCTGTAGACCGTCGCGCAGTCGCCCGCGGCGAAAATATCCCCGATGTTTGTCCTCATCTCGCGGTCCGTAATCACCGCGCCGTTTTCCGCAAGCAGTACGCCGGAGTCCAGCAGGAATTCCGTGTTCGGTTTAATCCCAAGCGCGAGTATGACAAGATCGGCCTTGTGCGAGCCTTTGTCCGTGACGACCCTTTCGGCGCGCGGCGCGCCTTCTATTTTCACGAGTTTTTCTCCCGTTTTGATCAATACGCCGTGCTTTTCGAGTTCTTGCCGGGCCAACTCGCTCATTTCCGGCTCAAACGCGCCCAATAACCTGTCCGACGCTTCAATGAGGGTAACGCTCATCCCTCTTTTCAGCATCGCCTCGCACGCTTCAAGGCCGATGTAGCCGCCTCCTACTATCACTGCGTCGCGTATGCCGGGACGCAATACGTCCTCGCGTATTTTTTCGGCGCCGGGCACTGTTTTGATCGTATAAACGCCCTGTTTATCCGCGCCGTCAATTTTCGGCGTCACCGCGCGCGCTCCCGTGGCGATCAGCAGTTTGTCGTAATGGTCTATTTTAAATTCGTTGTTTTTTAAATCGTGAACGGCTATTTTTTTATCGAGTGGGCATACTTTCGTTACGGCGTGTTTCGTATGAATCGTTATCCCGGCTTTAGTGAAAAATTCCAGCGGCCTCGCGTAAAGCTTTTTAATATCGTCGTTATCACCCGAGATATAGTAAGGAAGGCCGCAAGCTCCGTATGAAACGTGCTCGTCGGCCTCGTAAACCACGACTTCGGCCGATTTGTCGAGCCTTTTTATTTTGGAAGCCGCCGACATTCCCGCAGCCACCGCGCCTATGATTATTATTTTTTTCCTGCCGTTTCCAGGCGTCAGTATGTTCATATCTTTCAATACTTCCCACACCAGTGTTTTGATCTGTTTTTCATCGTAAGTCGTCAAGCAAAACACCTCTTTCCAATACTCCCATTTCTAATATTCCCACTCAAAATCAGGGCCTCCGGCTTCGAGTATTCTCCGCTTCATATCCGCGGATATTTTTTCGAGAGCGTCCCGCGTCCTGCCCTCACAGCGCGACACGAGGATCGGCTGAGTGTTTGACGGGCGGAGAAGCGCCCAGCCGTCCGGGTATATAATGCGAACCCCGTCGATCGTTATCGCTTCCATCTCCTTTAACGCGGCCTCCTTCACGCGCTCGACAATGCCGAACTTCTCCTCGTCGGGACAGGCGAAGCGCGTCTCGGCGGTCGACGGATATGAGGGCAGTTCCGCTATAAGATCGGATAATTTCCTGTCGGTGTTCGAGAGTATGCGCAGCAGGCGGCCGGCGGCGTAAAAGGCGTCGTCGAAGCCGTAAAATTCGTCGGCGAAGAACATGTGGCCCGATACCTCACCGGAGAACAGCGCGTTCTCATCGGCCATCTTTGCCTTAACCAGTGAATGTCCCGATTTCCACCAGATCGGCTTGCCGCCTCTCCGTTCTATCTCCTCCGGAAGCATCATCGAGCTTTTTATCTCTACTATGGCGACAGCGCCGGGGTTTTTCTCCAGTATCTCGCGCCAGAAAAGCGCCATCAGTTGATCCCCGAATATCATGTTTCCCTTGTCGTCGACTACGCCTATGCGGTCGGAGTCGCCGTCGAATCCAATGCCGACGTCGGCTTGCTCGCGCTTCACCGCATCCATGAGCGCCGGCAGGTATTCGCGCTTGGTCGGGTCGGGATGATGATTGGGGAAATCGCCGTCGGGTTCGCTGAAAAGCTCCACAACCTCCGCTCCGATGGCGCGGATGAACGGCGGAGCGTATATGCCGCCCGTGCCGTTGCCGGCGTCGGTTACGACCTTTAATTTTTTAGGCCCGAGCGTTATTTTCGATCTGAGCATCGCGGAGTACGGTTCGTAAATGTCGGCGTTAGTCATAGTTCCTTTCACGCCGGGTTCCGCGCGGCCTTCTGAGATAATCCTGTAAATTTCCTGTATCTCGCCGCCCCAAATCGTGGCTTTCCCACGGACGAGTTTGAGTCCGTTGAATTCCGGCGGATTGTGGCTGCCTGTCACCATAACTCCGCCGTCAACACCGAAATGATAAAGGCTCCAATAGAACGCCGGAGTTGCGACAAACCCAATGTCGGTGACTGAGACGCCGGCGTCCAGCAATCCTTCCATGATTGCGGATTTTATCCGAGGGGTGGAGTGCCGCGCGTCGCCGCCTACCGTGACGGAACGGATGCCATACCCGGCGAGATACGCGCCGTAAGCCGCGCCGATGGTTCGTACAGTCTCGCTGCTCAGTTCCTTGTCAGCCAGCCCTCTGACGTCGTATTCCCTGAAAATATGGGAAGGAACTTTCGCTATATCTTGCGGCATTTTACATACCTCCCTTGCGCTGATTTTAAAGCCGTATGTGAAGCCTGTTATATTCCGAGACTATGATAAATCATTTGTCATTCGCAGGTCAACGATGCGTGAGTGATTCTCACGAAATTTTCGCGGTTTTCAACTCCCGGCGGCGCGGCGTTCCGAAACCATGCGGGGCAGCCAATAGAATATTGTGAGGCTGAACAGTACGGCGAGAGTTATTATCGCGAGCGTGATGAAAGAGAGTCCCCTGCCGAGGTACGGCGTCATGAATCCGACGAGGATTGGGGTGGCCGACCATCCCGCGTCGAACAGAAAAAGGGCAGCGGCGGTCCCCTTCGGCCTCAGTTCAGGCGGAAGTATGTCTGCCAGCGACGCAAGCAGCACCGGGAAACCCACTCCGATGCCAATCCCGAACAGGGAGCCGCATATTATGAAAGACGCGCGGGAGGGCAGCGCGGATGCAACTGCGAGCGCGCTCGCCATCAGCATACCGGACGGCGCAAGGCAGAACGGTCTGGGCAGGGAGTTTATGATCCTCGCGCCAAGGGTTCGCGACATCACGGCGGTTGTGGAGAAGCTGATCAGAAAGTATGATGCCGGGATGCCGTACTCGGCGGAAAACAGCGATATTGACGTGATTGAAGCGTCCACGATTGCCATCATCGTGCTGGTCGCCACCAGCATGACGAACGGCCTGTTTCTGATAAGATCGCGGTACGTGCCCCACTTGCGGACCTCCGAGCCGTGGGTGGTTTTAACCTTTGGCGCGCTTATCCCGAGGAACAGGCACAGAATACTGAACAGCGGTCCAATCGCGAGGTATGGTTTTATGTGCCCTCCCAGTACGAGCAATTCCCCGAGCGGGGTTACGGTGGCGGTGGGTAATACTCCTCCGGTGCTGGTGAGCGCTATGAAACGCCCCCTGTTTTCCGGAGTGGTAACGAGCGTCTGGTATGAGAAAATACCCATGGTGAACGCCCCAAAAGCCAGCCCCGACATTGCGCGCCCGGCTAAAATAACGTACAGATTTCGCGTGAACATGAGCATGGAACATCCAAGCAGCGCGAGTATGCCGCCCAATATCATCGAACGCCGTATTCCCAGGTTTTCTATCATCCAACCCCCGATCGGGCGTGAAGCCATTATAGCTATGAAAAAAATCCCGAGCGCGACGCCCGTCGCTTGGGGAGAGTATCCGTAGGATTCCAGCACATTTCCGTAAACAAAATAGACAAATTCAACGCAATGTATGGCGAAAAAAGCGGCGAATACCGACAGCGTCAGCTTAACCTCGCCGCCCGTCATACTCTTATGACCCATATTACTCATCGTTTTGGCACTTCCCGTTCAAATAAATTTTTTTCTCCAGTCTTGCCCGCCTGTGTTCCATTGCCCGCTTCCGGTCGGTGTTCGAAGCGCCGCCGTAATACTTTGCCCTCCTAAGCACTTCGAGCGCGGTTTTCACGTACGCGAGAGCGCGGCGTCCGTCCATGAAACGGTGTTCCTCCAATTTCGCCAGTTCTTCCAGGACAAGAAGGAGGTCGCTCGACGCGTGACGAGCTCCGGCGCGAAACTCCCCAAGCGCCCTCTCGAACAGATCGCGCGCCGAGGCATGGTTCTTATCCTTCTTTGCAAGAAACGCTCTGCGGATAAATGAGTCAATCCGCGCGTCCGGGTCCGCCTCCGCCATCTCCCACAATCTGACGGCATCGCCGACGAAACCCCTGTCACGCCAGAAATCCCCCGCGCGGAGCAGCTCGCGCCCGCTCCCCGATGTCCCTTCCAGGATGCGGGCCACATGACAGTATAGCGACGCGAGCGAGGCTATGTCCAGTCTGTTGTGATAAAATACCCCTCCGAGAATGGACGCGTCGCCCGAGCCGAGATATTGGCGGTACAACTCCGGTATCAGATACCCCGGCACATCCTCGGCGCTCCTGCGCGCGCCCAGCACATGACGCTCAATTTTTCCGAGCGCGCACGATTCGAGGTATCCCCTGTACAATCTCCGCGAAAAATGGAGCAGATCTATATGAGGCGACGACTCCCAGCGCGCGCTTGTCCTCGTCATCACGTGGCGGGTGAGCAGAATCGGGATGTCGAAAGTAAGGCCGTTATACGTCGCCAAAGTTGAGCAGGCGGGAATGTCCGAGTCTATCGCCAGGAGCCATTCCGCCTCATAAGCGGGGCTTTTCAGGAAATACTGCGTCACGTTGAAAAAATCGCCGCTCGTCATCCCAAGCCCGCAGAGGAATGCGTAAGTCCCGGCGCCGCCGGAGAGCCCGGTGGTTTCGAGATCAAGGAATACGATGCCGCCACGAGCCCCAACCCTCCGCATAACTCTCATAGTCTCAGGGGCGAGTAGAGGAAAGTTCCCATACGTGTCGCCGAGCCTGTATGAATACTCAATGCGGTAAACGCCTTTGGATATCCAATTCCCGTCCGGAAGCCCATAAATATCATTTCCGCCGTCCCGCCCGCGCCGCGGTTTTGTCACCGCCGGCCCCGATTCGTTTGTGAAAAACCTGTCGAATTTTCCCATATCGCCTCGTCCGGTTATGTCGTTAATTATCCGAAAACAATACAACCTTAAAAATTACGCAAGTATTTTAAGATTACCAAGCACCATTAGTAATGATATACTAATTGCATTATAGCAATCCGATATTCATTGCCGACGTTGCCGGTCATACAGGGTGGTACTTATGGAAAGCGAACTCGTCATACGAGCTTTTGTAATAATCAAGGGATTTATAGACGCCAAGGACGAACGCGGCAACGCGATCTATGGCACAATATTGTCGCTCGTCTCGCGCAGGGAAATGAAATACCTCAGCGTGTTGTTTTCCAATGAAGAACCCTCAAAAACGATGTCATGGAACGATCTTCTTAACATGCACAAGAACAAAGGGAAAGAATCGGACCGCAATCCTATGATGATCCATAACGAGGAGGAGCTCTATAAATTCCTGCAAAGCGGGAATACTCTGAACAACGTGGCAAAAAATCGCAACACGAAACAGGCTGAACAATCCATCAGCAGACAATGTCTGGATCGTCTTAAACTTAAGACAGTGTCATTCATCGAATATTCCGAGGCAACGGAGAACGACATAACAATATTCGAGGGCGAGACAGAACGCGCCGCAACAGAGCCGGCCAAGGATGAAGAGAGCCCACAGGAGCCTCAGACCGACTCCTCGGAGACTGAGGGACAGGATGCCGAAAAATCGGATGAACCTAAGGCAAAAGAGGACATCGTCATCAGGTGCGAGCCGTTGCTGGCGCCGGTGGGAGGAGTACCGATGAATGAACTCAACATCGGTGAGGTGGTAATGGTCCAACTGCCGGAGGATTCTATCTTTTTCAAGCTGCTTTCGAGGAATATTGACGGCTTTGACGGAATAGTCAGCGCCTCCATAACCGGAATACTCCAGAACGAACTGGGAACCGCGACGGTAAGCCTCTCGCTTGCGGAGGGTGTGGCCGGCGTAATTAAACTGTCCGGCAAAGTCAGGATTAAAAAGGCGTCTACATCTAAAGATGAGAAAAAAAAGACCGGCATAGGCGAGATATCGACCAATTTTGTTTTTGGCATAGCGGCTGCCATTGTCGTGATTGCGGCGTTGGTCGTGCTGTACTACATATTCAGGTGAGACCGGGACATAATGAGCGACTCCGGCGATAAAACCTGTCTGGTGATTACGTGCCGGATTGACGGGAAGGACTCGTCAGGCATTGGGCTGTACGGGGTTTTGATAAGCGTGGTGGATTCGGACGCCTTGCTGTTCAGTGGTGTGTTTTTCAGTCGTGAACGTATAGACGACTCTTTCTCAATCGCTGAAATGATCGCCCTCATCAATTCTCAGCATACAGAGGAGCGCGCTGAGGAGTTGATGAATATCGAGTCGACGCTGGATGATTTTGTCCGAACCTCGCAGTTGTTCCTTAGTGATAAGAATCTGAGCGATCCCAAATCCTTGGAGCACAAGATAACGTATTTCTGTACGACCGTAATGCTGCTTAACGCCATAACCTTTGTCAATGTTTTAAGTATGGCTAAGAGTGAGCTCAGAGAAATCATCCCGTCATTGAAAGACTACGAGGACGAAGACGAAGACGAAGAAATTCCTTTGAGCGTTGATGGCGGCGACGCCGAAGACGCTTTACCAGAGGTGGCTATCCGGTGCGAGCCGGTGCTGGATCCGGTAAACGGCATACCGGTCGGGAGCATAAACGTCGGCACGATGATCTACTGCAAAATGAAGGAGGACTCCGCCTATTACAACCTGATGGCGAAGGTATCACCGGATTTCGACGGAATAGTGGCGGGGGACGTAGCGGGCGTGCGCGTAAATGAACTCGGGTCGGCGACAGTGGTTGTAAGGCTGTCAGAGGGCGTTACGGGAGCTTTCAAAGTCGCGACTAGCATACGGTTGAAATTGGTCGAGAAATCCGCCGCGGGAAGTTCGAAATCGAATCGGTTTGCCATTGAAATAATATTTGGGGTCGCCGGGGTGATTTTTTTTCTCTGCCTGATGGCGATTCTGCTGCATTATCTGACGTAATGGCCCTGGACGGACATAATCTGGGTAACGACATACAGGACAGCGAGCCGAAGACTCGGATTGCGCTGTCCCGCGTGGGGATTACCAACTTGAAGCGGGTGCTGCGGCTTCGCTCCCCACGCAAACGCGGAAATACCATCTTTTTCGCGGAGATGAGTCTTTATGCCCATCTTGACGCTTCCCGTTCCGGCGTCCATATGTCGCGTTTCATAGAGAACATAGAGGATATTTCGTCTATTATGGCTGCCGAGAGTTCGCCGGACATCGAGTCGCTTGCGGAGCGCATGGCCCTTGCCATTGCCAGGACGCAGGGGACGCGGAGAGCCGAGGTCAGGATAAGAGCGCAATTTCCGCTGACACGCTGTACTCCTGTCTCAGGCGGCATTGTCGAAGACATGTATACGTTCATAGGGATCGCGATAAGCGACGGGGCCCAGGCGCGGAGGGCGGTGGGCGTCGAAGCGGAGGGGCTCACCGTGTGTCCCTGCGCCCGGGCAATGGCATCCGAGCACGCGCGGGATGCTCTCGTCTCCGCGGGTTACACTCCGTCTCAGGTTGATGAAATTATCTCGATAGTCCCAATAGCCTCGCACAACCAGCGCGGCAGAGGGACTCTGATAATTGGCGCGCAGATTCCGCTGCGCGCGGAGACGCTCGTCGAAATCTCGGAAAACGCGATGAGTTCGGGCATATTTGAACTTATGAAGCGTCCGGACGAACTTCACGTGGTGCTGAGGGCCCACGAACGCCCGCGCTTTGTCGAGGATGTTGTGAGAGAGATGATAGGGGGAGTTGCGGAGCGTTTACCCGACCTGCCGGATGACGCGTTCATTTTGGCCCGTCAGGAGAACTTTGAGAGCATTCACGCGCACAATGCGAGCGCTGAACGCTGCGGACTGCTGAGGAACATGAGGCGGGAGCTCGCGGGGGAGCATGATGATGCGCGCGGTTTTTCGTCCCTTGAGGCGTGGCTGGAGAGCCTGCTGTGAGAATTTGCTGGGTTATCACGGGAGCGGGCCATTTTCTCGCCGAGACGGCGGATTTTCTCTCCGGTTTGGGGAAAACCTCGATTTCCGGAGAGATCGCAATAGACCTGTTTTTCACGAGAGCCGCGGTGGAAGTGAGCGCGAGGTATGGGAAGCGGGCTGTTTTCGAGGCGTGCGGTTTTGCGGTTTGCAGTGAGAACGATTACAGTTCAGGCGGCGTGATTTATTTCGCCGGCGGCCGCTATGACGCATTGGTGATCGCCCCCGCGACGGCCAACACGATAGCGAAGTGCGCGCTGGGAATTGCGGATTCGCTCGCGAGTAACTTCTTCGCGCAGGGGGGCAAGAGCGGCGTGCCGATATTCGTCCTGCCGACTGACGGAGAGGAGAGTATCGCTTCAGTCACCCCATCCGGCAGGAGCATAGAAATACGGCCTCGTCCGGTTGATCTCGTGAGGCTCGGCGAATTGTCGCTATTTCCCGGAGTGACTATTTTGCGTTCCCCTGACGAGTATGAAAAGATATTTAAAAAGCGTGCCGGCTAACCATGCGCGCGATAATAATCGACGGCTATGTGGACGAACCGGCCTGCTTCGGCGTCCCGCCATACGTATCGCCTTATATTCGGTACTGCGCCGGCGTGCTTTACTCGAACGGTTGGGACGTGAGCTATGCGACGTGTGATGCGTGGCGTTCCGCGAAAAACGAGTATGCCGAAAAAATTACTTCTTATGAAATAGTTCTTGTCATCATGGGGCTCACTGTCCCCGGACGATACAGGGGCGGCTCCCCTCTCACGATGAGGGAGCTGGGGGAGATCGCGGCGACGAAGAACCGGCCGCGCGGTAAAGGCGTCCTGATATTGGGCGGCCCCGTACGCTGGGGATATACGATGAGGGGAGGACGCCGCGCGGAGCACCTCATCCCGGAGGGCGTGGACTTCGTCGCGACAGGGGACATTGAGATGTCGCTTGACATATTCTGCCGCACGAAAGAGTGGGTCCCCGGTGCAGGCCGTACTTATGAATGGCTTGACGGCCCGCGGAACATCGCGTCCCTCGGAGCCGAAATTGTGAAATCCCATCCTTCTTATCCGAACCTTATAGCCGAAATGGAGTTATCGCGGGGGTGTGACAGGGTAACGAGCACCGGCGGGGCCTGTTCGTACTGTACTGAGGCGATAAGCGGCGCGTATTCGGAACGAAGCCCGGGCGGCGCCGCGAACGAGGCAGCCTCCCTTGACGCGGTTGGAATACGAGCTTTCAGGCTTGGCAAGGCGGCAAACATCCTTGCCTATGGGGGAGAAATTACGGATGGCGGCTACAAGCCGAATCCCGAACGGCTCGAAACGTTGTATTCAGGTATAAGAAGGGCGGCGAAGAATTTGTCCGTCCTTCACACAGACAACTGCAATCCGGCGACGATAGCGCGTTTCCCGGAGGAATCGTCACGCTGCCTGGAGGCGATAGTCCGCCATAACACCGACGGCGACGGTTTGTCCTTGGGCTTGGAGAATCTCGATCCTGCGGTGAGGGAGGCGAATAATCTCAAGGTATCATATGACGAAGCGCTCCTGGCTGTGCGGATAATAAACGAAGCCGGAGCGTTGCGTCGTTCTGCCCGCTCCATGCCCTCGTTGCTGCCGGGGCTGAATTTTCTGTTTGGCCTCGCGGGGGAATCCGGTCCGGGTTTGATTTGGAACACGAAATTTCTCGAAACCCTTTTGAACGAGAGCTTGTACGTGAGAAGGATAAATATAAGGCGGGCAATGGTATTCCCCGGTACCCCTCTTGAATCGGCGCTTTTATATAACCCTTCCAAGCTGAAGGATCGCGATTACAAAAAATGGAAGGAGTGGGTCAGAAGAATAGTTGACCCCGTTATGCTCGAACGAGTCGCGCCCAACGGGGTGATTTTGAAGGATGTAATTGTCGAGAGCCGTGAGGGGCATGTGACATTCGGACGGCAATTGGGAAGTTACCCGCCTCTTGTTGGCATAGTCTCGGAATGTATCGCCAAAGGGGAACTCGTGAACGTCATGGTGACAGGCAGGGGAGGCCGCTCACTCACGGGCGTGCGACATCCGCTCGACGTCAACGGAGCGTCGCGCGCGGAACTGGAAGCCCTTCCGGGAATAGGCCGCGCGCGTGCGGAACATTTGCTCTCACGGGTACCTTACAGTTCGCTCTCTGAGCTGAAGAATACTTTGGATACGATGGACACGCCGGGTCTGAGCGAAAAGCTGATGCCTTATTTCGGGGGATTCGACGCTATGTTTTTTGGTTGGTGCGAAGGGGGGGACTTGAACCCCCATGCCCTTGCGAGCACATGCTCCTGAGGCATGCGTGTCTACCTGTTCCACCACCTTCGCACGCGTATGAGAGTTTACAATGTTTTTTCAGATGCGTCAACTTGGAGCTTATACGCTTGGAGCTCATTTCATTCACCGCAAATATCGGCGCAGTTTCTCAAGCACTTCGTCGAAGTTCAGAGGTTTGCCTATGTGGTCGCTCATACCGGCGGCCAGACACTTTTCAATATCTTCCCGGAACACGTTTGCCGTCATCGCCACTATGGGTATAAGGCGGGCGCGCGGCATATCGAGAGCGCGTATCCGTCGTGTTGCCTCGTAGCCGTCCATCTCCGGCATCTGCACATCCATATATATCATGTCATAGATTTCCGGGGATTCAGCGAACATTCGCACTGCCTCCTCGCCGTTTTCCGCGCAGTCTATTGATAGCAGCGTTGGTTCGAGAAGTGTCTGCACTATCTCGCGATTCACCTCCACATCTTCTACTAGAAGAATACGGTGTCCCTCGAAATTGTCGATTTTTTCATCTTCCGGAACGCCGTTTTCTTTCAGGCCGCTGCGCTCGTCCGCGCCCTCAGGTATCGTTCGGTGTCCCTCGCCGGCGCTCCTTAATTGTACGGTGAAGGCGAAAGTGGAACCTTTGCCGAACTCCGATTCGACCCAAATTTTTCCGCCCATCATCTCAACTATTCGTTTCGATATGACAAGCCCCAGGCCGGTTCCGCCGAATTTACGCGACGTTCCGCTGTCCGCCTGCTCGAACGATGCAAACAGCCGTGCCTGATGCTCCTTCGTTATGCCTATTCCATTATCGCTGATCCGGATACTGAGCGCGCAAATGTCTTTTTCCTCGGTAAGCAAGGTTACGTCCATACTTATCGAGCCTTCTTCCGGAGTAAATTTCACCGCGTTTGAGAGCAGGTTCGTAAGCACTTGCGCCAGCCGCTGATCGTCGCCGATAAGTGTCTGTGAGATGGCGTGATCGATGTTCATCCGGAAGTTCTGGCGTTTTTCATCCAAGCGGAAATTGATTACGTTTATTACCTTCTGCAGCATTTTATTGAAGTCAAATTCCGAGAATGACAGCTCCAGCTTGTTTGCTTCTATCTTCGACATATCGAGGATATCGTTGATGATGCCGAGCAAATGTGTGGAGGCGGCCTCGATCTTTGCGAAGGCGTAGTCTTTTTTATCAATTTCGGATGCGGTCTTGCCTATGGAGGTCATGCCGATTATAGCGTTCATAGGCGTGCGTATCTCGTGGCTCATATTCGAGAGGAAATCCCCCTTAGCCTTGCTCGCCTTCACGGCCTGCTCAAGCGCCTTCGCGCGTTCCTGCTCGAACAGGTCCCGGGCTATCGCTCCCGCAATCGAGCTGCTTATAATCGTGACGAGCTGCACGTCGCTTTCGCTCCAATGCCGCCGTGACACACAGTCCTCGACACTGAGCATACCCCATAACCTGCCGTCCACGTACAGCGGGGACCAGATGAAGGCCTTTATTCCAAAGGTGTCGAACTGATTGTATGTCTCGTCAGTCATGATATCATCGCACGAAATGGCGGGTACGAGGCCTTTGGGCGGCAGGATCATCGGGAACGCGGCGACCAAGGCGTCGTTGAATCTGGCCGCCGACTGCCGCATGGCAAACTCATCCGAGGCGCACCAGCTATAAACCGGGCTGGGGCAGCCCGTCTCGTCACTCACCACAATCAATACCTGCGACACGCGCATGAACATGCCCGTCTTGCAGAGGGCGTCGTTAATAAGCGAGGACATGCTTTCCTTGGAGATAAAGCTCTGTGATATTGCAGCCATGAGCTCCTGCTGCTCAAGGCGGGTGTCGAGGTCTTTCAATATCTTATTGTAGTTTCGCATATTGTATGAGTAAGCCGCGATGACGTCCTCATCTTTCAGCTTGACGCGCACCAAAGTTACCGCGACAGGGAGCGGTTCACCCCGGGATGTCTGATGCATCCAGTCAAACGCGAGCCGCCCTGTGCGAAAAGCCGTCCCGAGATACTCGGCCGCCAAATCCCGCGAAGCCCGCCCGCCAGGTTGATACTCCGGTGAGAATTCGAAGAAATCCTTGAAATACCTCTCCTTGCTGTCAATCCCGAATAATTTGACCGCCTCGTCGTTGCAGTAGAATAAGCGCCCATCGCTATCCCATAGGGTACAGGAGAATGGGGTAGCGTCCAGTATGAGCCTCGTCAGTTCCGCCGCGTCGCAATTTTCCCGCATCATGGCGTTACCCGCGTCGGGTAATACTATTCATGGCGCGCGCCGGCCCGCGCCCGCGCTCCCATTCGAGAAAGCGTAACTATGGATATGTTTTTTGATTCGATTTATTTTGCTCATCCCCAATATGTGAGATAGTAAAGATTTATTGGTTGAAATTTATTTCCTCAAAACCTCGCCAAGCAGAATTATCATGGCTAAAATATTATATAACAGTTGTTCTGCTTTGGTAATCCTGAAAAAAAACTATTTTGCCGATAACTGTTACTTGGCCTGCCTTGCCGGAAGACTCAAAAAATCCTATAGACAAAGCCAGACGGCGATGATAATATACGCGCCGGTGAGTCCTTTAATTCGGTCCTGTGAGACCGGGAAGGCGGCGGATGTTTTACGTGAGGTATTTGTGTGCCCTGCCTTCAAAAGAGGCGGGGTATTTTTTTGTCAAATTTTTCGGAGGTGGGAGATTTGAAGGAAAAGGCGCGGATAATGGACGAGGCCGCGATGAGCAGGGCGGTACATCGCATCGCCCATGAGATCATCGAGAAGAACAAGGGCACGTCCGACATAGTTTTGATAGGCATCCAGCGAAGGGGAGTGCCTCTCGCGAAACTCCTGGCGGCTCATATCGGGCAGGTCGAGCAGACCAATGTGCCAACCGGTACGCTGGACATAACGTTCTACCGGGACGACCTCTCATTACTGGCGGAGCATCCGGTCATCAACGGGACGGACATCCCATTTGGCATAACGGAAAAGAACGTCATCCTTGTGGATGACGTTCTTTTTACAGGCAGGACGACGAGGGCCGCGATGGACGCGATCATGGAGGTCGGACGGGCGGATAAAATCCAACTGGCCGTGCTGATCGACAGAGGACACCGAGAGCTGCCGATCAGGGCCGACTTCGTCGGCAAAAATGTGCCGACATCGAGGAGTGAGCTGATATCGGTGCATATTGCCCCGTTCGAGAGCGAGAACTGCGTTCTCGTGCTTGAGATGGAGAATGGAGGCGAGGAATAGGACATGCTTGGATTCAAGGACCTGCTGGGACTTAGGGACACAACAGCCGAGGATATACACCAGATATTGAACACGGCTGAATTGATGAAGGTAGTCATCGCGTCCAACAACAAAAAGACGCCGCACCTTCAGGGAAAATCCATAATCACACTGTTCTATGAGAACAGCACGAGGACGCGGATGTCATTTGAGCTGGCTTGCAAATTCATGTCGGGAACAGCGTCGAGTGTGTCCGCGTCCACGTCGAGCGTGTCGAAGGGCGAGACGCTGATCGACACGGCCCGCACTCTCGACGTTATGGGCACGGACGTGCTGATAATGAGGCACCCTATGACCGGCGCGCCGCACCTGATGGCAAAAAACGTGAAAGCCGCCGTGATCAACGCCGGTGACGGGATAAATGAACATCCCACCCAGGGACTGCTCGACATGTATACGATGAAGGAGCGCTTCGGCGGCCTCAAGGGGCTGCGCGTCGCGCTGGTCGGCGACATAAGGCACAGCAGGGTGGCCCGTTCCAACATATACGGCCTTACGAAAATGGGCGCGTCGGTGGTGGCTGCGGCTCCGCCGACGCTTCTTCCCCCCGAGATTGATCGTCTGGGGATTACCTCGACGGATAAGGTGGAGGACGCCGTGCGCGGCGCGGACGTCGTGATGGGGCTTCGCATACAGCTTGAGCGGCAGAAGAAGGGACTCTTCCCCTCGGTCCGCGAGTATCACAAATATTTCGGGCTGACGGAGGACATGATTGCCTTAGCCCGCCCTCACGCGCTGATTATGCACCCCGGTCCCGTCAATCGCGGTCTGGAAATTTCAACCGGAGTCATGAACCTGCCGGAATCGAAGATTGACGAACAGGTGACGAACGGAGTCGCGGTGCGTATGGCGCTGCTCTTTATGCTTACGAGGCAGAAGCCCGAGACTGGGGGAATCAATATATGAATCCGGAAAAAATTCTGATAAAAAACGGCGGGACCGTTACGCCCGACGGGATA
>Ga0099364_10002963_pt1 | contig 26774 bp, 28 predicted proteins | sample TergutTh196P3_FD_73070 | JGI IMG/M metagenome (GOLD analysis project Ga0099364, IMG submission 73070) | Microcerotermes parvus P3 segment gut microbial communities from Pointe-Noire, Republic of the Congo - Th196 P3 | ecosystem: Host-associated > Arthropoda: Insects > Digestive system > Gut ...
TTTGTCGTCATGTGGTGCGGCAAAGCCGAAGTAATGCCTGTGGCCTTTCAAGGCTTTGACGTGCCGCATGGCGGCAAAAAGACAAGGGAAAATGACAAGTTATTTTTCGACAGACCCTAAGCTCCGCTTAGTTTGCTGTTATTTGGGAAGGGGTTTACGAAGGTTCTTGCGGCAAGTTCATTGTCGAGGGAAAGCAGCAGTCCTTTATCATCGCCGATCATTTGGATCCTGCTCAGGATATCGGAGGCGTTTGACTCCTCTTCAACCTGCTCATTGACATACCACATGATAAACTGATAGCAGGCATGGTCGCTTTCCTGCATAGCAAGTGTCGCTATGGCGTTTATCATGGCGGTAACTTTCTGTTCGTGCTCATAAACGGACTTGAAAATATCTTCGATATCGATAAACGTTGCCGGGGGCTGGGCAATTTCTGTCAGAACCGGTAATGCTCCCCGATCCAGAAGGTACTGGTACATGTTGATTCCATGAGCCATTTCCTCTTTTGCCTGAACAAAAAGCCAGTTCGCGGCGCCTTTCAAGGCGGCGTTTTCCATGTTGGCCGACATGGAGTGATACAGATACGCCGAATAGTACTCCGCATTTACCTGTCCGCTTAACGCTTTGGTCAGTTTTTCGCTGATCATAACTAAAACCTCCTAATTGATAAAAATAATGTGTATGTTAACCATAACTTTACGCAGATGGGGCGCCGATAAAACGTAGAAACGCTTGCGCTTGTTTTTCCAAAAACGGTGCGCTTTCAGTCAGAGTCAGTCTTCCTTCCGAGTCGACTTGCTCTGTGGCGTTCGGGATTGTCAGACGCGGCTGGTTCATAACTTTCATATTTAGCAGACTTATCAGCGTGACAAGATGATCCTGCATTATTCCCGTACCGGACATGCCCGGTGTGATACCGCTGACAGCCGCCGGCTTACCTCTCAGCACTTGCGGCTCGCTGTCGCTTATCGGTCTGGACAGCCAATCGATAAGATTTTTTAAAACGCCGGGGTAAGAATGATTGTACTCCGGCGAAAAAAACCATATCCCGTCGGAAGATTTAACGATCCCGCGTACCCGCGCAACGGCTTCCGGCGCCGGATACTCAATATCCTGATTCATAAATGGAACGTCGCTGTAATCCAGCAGAACAAAGTCCGCCCTATCACCGATAACCCGCCTTGCCTCCAGCGCCAATTGCCTGTTTAAAGAATCCTGCCTCAACGATCCCACAACAGCCGTAATCATAACACTCATAACTCACGCTCCTAACCCGGATAAACCGGAATTCATAATGCATAATTCATAATTTTGCATAAAAACTATTCACTATCCACTATTCACTATTCACTGCGCGCCTAAGCGCGCCTCACCCTCCCGCCATCATGTGTATCGCCCTGACTTCGTCGCCGTCGTGGATCTCTGTTATCGCCCACAGTGATTCATGCACCGGATCGGCATTGATTATCACTACTATACCTTTGTAAACAAAGTCGTTTTCATCAAGCAGTTCAGTTATGGTTATACCCTCGCGCCAAGGATACTCCCGATTGTTCAAAACAATCATGACGCCGATCCCAACAAAGGTTCGATTATCTCAAGTAGCATGGGCAGGTCCATCTCCAAGTCCTTCAGCTTCGCCGGTGTGGGCACTCCGTTTACGGTCCAGCCCCGGCGGTTGTATACCGCATCTGTCAGTTTCTCAAACTGATCTTCACGGTATTTACGCATGGCGGCAATTTTCTCGGTCAGAGTCATACCGGCTGGATCAAGACCCTGCAATTCAATAAGCTGTTTGTCATATCGCTCCTGACGCGAAAGATACTCCTCCTCAGTGACCGGGCCGACGGCACGGTAAGGGATGGCGTCGTGCTTACGTAAGCCTTTACCCATGCGTATGTTGAAAATACGCTGAAAATTATAAACGCGTTCCGAAGAGCGGATAAGTTCGTTAATATCTATGTTCTTTCCGGTCACTCCGTTGAAAATATCTATATAGTTTTTTACATGGCCGGGGATCTTGGCGGGTTCTTTCTCAAGATAATTATCCGGAGGGACCAAATCGTTCCAGACCAGCTTGCACAACCCCGCCAGCCCAAACCAGGTCCGCCACATGGGAAAGTAGTGCAGAGCTTCTGCCTTGTCTTCAAAAGTCGGGATCTGGTTGTTGATCTGATCCATGAATATAAGCCAGGCCTCGTCATGCTGCGGCCCCTTATTGGTGAGGAAATAGCCGCCTTGCTGGGCTATCGACTCTTTGGACATGTATTCCGAGACTTCCAGCCCCTTCCCTTCCATGCCGATATCATTAAGGAAAGCGGGATCCGCTCCGCACCTTTCTGCAAATATCTGCTTCAACCGGCGCACACCCTGACCGGCTATGAGGCCAAATCCTTCTCCCCGCGCCATTTGGTGCAGGACCTCGATACAATCCTTTTTGTTGCCGAATCTGAGCTCCAGTCCGCCGGTAATTTCATTATCTATGATACCACGCTCGTAGCATTCCATCACAAAAGCCATCAGCGTACCGAAGGAAATCGTATCCACGCCGTATGTGTCACAATAGAAATTTGCCTCCAATGTATACTGCGGACAGAAAATCCCGCAGTTAGACGCCAGCGCGGCAACATTTTCATACTCCGGACCATCCACAGTAACACGCGAGCCTTTGTAGGGGCCTGTAAGTATCTCAAAATCATCAGCGGCTTTAGCACAGCTCATCGTGCAGCCGTACCAGCAGCCGTCGTGTATACCTTGCGTAAGCCAATCCCTGATGAAAGCCCCTGCGGCGACCTTATATGTCTCCTCGTCGTTTCCGTACTGGTAGTTGCGAATGGGGAGCAGATCGTAACGATCCATTACCTCTACGATATTTGCCGTGCCCACTTTGCGCATACCGAACTGACGTTCGTCCTGATCGTGCATGTTCTTATGATACTTAACACCGGTACTTTGCAGGAGAGCTAAGTCGGCGGGATTGTTCAAGTCGCCGCGAATGCCTGAAAAATATACGATCAGTGCTTTGATTTTCTTATCGCGGAAAACACGGCCAATGCCTCCCCTGCCGGCTTGTTTCAGCCTGACCACTTTGCGCCGCTCGTCATAAAAGGAAAAGTTCAGCATACCGATATTAGTATGCTCCGCTGCTGCGCCCGCTGAAACCACGGAAATATTCCGCTTGTCTGACTCGTCCTTTGCCAGCGCCTCGGTGATTTCTTCACCAAGAAGGTGGCTGTCTGTTTCCTTGCACCAGTCCTCTTCCAGCGTAACGCGGCCCGTATCGCCGTCTATGAAAACAATGACGTCTTTTTCCGCTTTACCTTGCAGCTCAATGGCGTCGAAACCGGAGAATTTCAGGAGAGGGCCAAAATAACCGCCCACATTGCTGTCAAAAGGCGTGTTGAAAATCGGCGATATGGTCGTAACGATAGACTTGCCGGCGCCTGGATACTGAGTGATGCCGCCGACGGGTCCCGAGGAGATGACTATTTCATTCTCGGGAGAATCCCACTTTGTATCTTCAGTAACGGCATTCCACAAGTACCACAGATCAAAACCCTTGCCGCCGACGAACTTATCCTTCATAAATTGAGTCACTTCTTTATTGCGGATTTCGCCCGTACCCACATTTACATAAAGGCTTTGATTTGCATAACCCTTTTCCACTTTTCCAGTTTTATATTTAAACTCGTTTATCACATTCCGCTCTGTGATCATATCGTATTCCCCCCTTCCAGCACAACAAGCGCCTGCTTCGGACATTTTTTAGCGCAGACTCCGCATGCAATGCATTTAAAGGGGAGATTCTCACCTTCGCTGTAGAACATCGCCAGATATGTGCAAAATCCCACGCAGCCTAAACAGCCCACACAGCGGTCTTTGTTGATCCTTACCACATCGTTTTTATCGCGGTATATCGCCATAGCTGTACACATGTTGATGCATTCGCCGCATTGCGTACATTTGGTCGCCTGAAAAGTATTGAAATTATTGACTATTCGGATGGCGGACCTGCTACGGTCTTCCGTTTTGAAAAACGCTTCGGAGCACGCTTTTTCACAACTTTTGCAGCCGTCGCAGATTTCTTGCTTGATGCCTAAAAACTTCATAAGCAGCCGGGAATAAGCCCGACGTTCACCTCACCATTTAGCTATTTATGTCACTATAACATAAATCAGATCACTATTTCAACAAATTCACAACACAAAGATGATAAATACTTGCTTTTCGTGTTACACCTGTGAAACCATGTGTGAAGCAGGAGAGCTTTTCTTTTTAGATTTTTCTGGTATAATAGTTGCTCAGTACTTAACATTGGAAATCTATCTGATGCTACAGGAGTCTCTATGCTTGTAAAAGATAAGCAGTTTTATAAAACCTTTGTCACGCTCACTGTCATGATTGCCGTGCAAAACCTTTTAGCTTTCGGAGTCAATCTGGCAGATAATATGATGCTTGGCCGCTATAGCGAGACTTCTATAGCCGCAGCCTCGCTCGTTAATCAGATACAGTATCTGCTTCAGATGGTGAGTGTAAACGGCTTGGGTACAGGTGCTTTGGCGCTGATTTCGCAGTATTGGGGCAAGGGTGATACAGAACCAATACGCCGCATTATCTCGCTGATGATGAAATTTGCCGCCGCAATCGGGCTGATTTTTTGCTCTGTGACCTTCTTTTTTCCCAAAGAAGTCATCGGGTTTATGACTAATCAGCCGGCAGTCATGGAAGAGGGCGAGGTATACTTGCGGCTGATGAGCCTGACTTACCTCACTTTCCCTGTGCAAAGCGCACTTATAATGTCACTGCGCGGAGTGAGGACGGTAAAAATCGGGCCAATCATTTCAGCTATAAGCCTTGTTATCAATATCACGCTCAATTATATGCTGATTTACGGCAACTGGGGTTTTGCGGAAATGGGCATTCGCGGCGCGGCTGTCGCGACGCTTACCGCCCGCGTAATTGAGCTTGCCATTACGATCGTCTATGTGCGTTTTGTAGACAAAAAACTGCGCTTGCGACTGCTCTCTTTCTTTAAGCCGGACTCATATTATCTCGGAGATTTCACAAGAGCGGCGCTGCCGGTGATAGGAAGCGCAACGTCCTGGGGTCTGGGTACGATCATTCAGACCGTGATCATCGGTCACCTTACAGCGACGGTCATCGCCGCAAACAGCATAGCGGTTGTTGTTCATCAGGTGGTAAGCGTTTTTGCGCTTGGCGCGAACTGGACAAGCGGCGTTATGGTAGGCAATATCGTCGGTGCCGGACAGACAGAGTTGGTGCGCCCGTACACGCGCACTTTACAACTGCTATATCTTGCTAATGGTCTGCTCACCTCGCTTATTTTGTTTCTCTTACGCGACCTCGTTATCGGGTTTTATATACTCACACCGGAAACAAAGGAGATGGCCCGGGTATTTCTGACAGTGCTGAGCGTAACGGTTATCGGAACTGCGTACCTGTTCCCCGTCGAGTCCGGTATAATACTGGGCGGTGGAAACACGCGTTATGCTTTCAAAGTAGACTCAATTTTCACATGGCTGTGGGTAGTTCCGGTATCCGCGCTGAGCGCTTTTGTTTTTCGATTCCCTCCGCTTGTCACATTCATGCTGATAAAATCAGACCAGGTACTAAAATGCATCCCCAACGCCATAGTAGTAAATCGCTACCGCTGGATACGAAACCTTACCAGATAATAAAAGATGCGCAAAAAAAATAAAAAACTTGAAAAAATATGTTAAGTTATTTATAATAAGCAACGATAATTATATAAGGATGTTAAAAAACAAGTCGCAACAAGTCACAGATCGGAGGGAACTAATGAGAATTAATAATATACCGCCAGTTTTCGTTCAAGAGAAACAAGGTAAAAATGACAAGACCTCGCTCAACAATCCGGATATCTCAGAGGTTGACGACAATGTTGACATACATAACACAGTCCGCACCCCCAAGTCCGGCGTCGAACTTAACGCGGATACGGCTAAAAAAGCCGCCGCAGCTTTAAGGGATAAGATACTTTCCCAGTCAGCCGCCGCCGTCCAAGCTCAAGCCAACCTGTCCCCCCAAGACGTCGTCAGGCTGATTGCGTGATTTGTAATTAAATAAGCAACCCAAAAGGATGTCGATTTATTTCGGCATCCTTTAATAACTATGTTTTTATGTTTATAAAGCGCTGCTCTTTCCTTTTAACGCTTTCATCATTTCAATTCCAAATCTCGCAAGGTCTGAAGGCGTAGCCCATAGCCCCGCCGCCGACTGTTCTGGCATTGTATTATACCCACCCTGTATTTGCATATTAAAATCATTATAACCAAGGGTATAAATCCATGCGGCTGATGAAATCATTCGTGATAAGCCCGGCGCACCCTATGATTATATCGTCGTCCAACAGCAGATACCAGACAGGCAAGGGGTTTTCGGTCGTGAGGCTATGCGAAATACAATCCTCATAAACCATCTTGTTGTTTTCATTTGCCCACTTACACTGAAAATACGCGATGGCCCTGTCTTTGTATTCAGGCCGTTGCCTTGTGTTTATAATATCCATATAATCTACTCGTTCCCACTGATAATTCTCTGTGCTGTTTTGCTTGCCCTCGCCAACGCAGAAAGGAGTGGTACGGCAGCGTAGCCGTATTGACAATAATAGCATAAAGCCTGCCCAATTTCTACTGTGGTTTTTCTTTTCTATTTACCCTTTTCGCGGCACAAAAATTCTGTACATCTTTTGTAAGCATTTACCCATTTTCCATGTACGTGAGTTGTAGATGTCGGATATTTGTTGGGCCAGTGCGGTGTTTTGTTGGGATAAGGCGGCGCTTTGTTGGTTAAGGGCGGTGTTTTGCTGGGTTAAGGCGGCGCTTTCTTGGGTCAGTGCAGTGTTTTGCTGGTATAAGGCGGCGTGTTGGTGAGTCAGGGTAATGTTATGATGGGTTAAGTCGGCGTTTTCTTGGGTCAGTGCAGCGTTTTGCTGAGTAAGAACAATGTTATGGTGTGATACTTCACTAATTTGCCTTGCTCTATCGTCACTTTCAGAGGAAAGATAAGTAACTGCCTTATCAATTTCTGTCAGCGTAGCGCGAATAAATGTTCTATTATCCTCGCTGTAATCGGTGTAACGCAAATCGAGTTTTTCGGCGCAAAAGGATATGTTCATTAGGCCGAGTACTGTTAAGTCTACGCCTAAATCACTTTTTAGTTTATCTATGTCTTCTCTGCTGAAAAACACTCTATCATCTGTTTTGCTGTGGTCTAAAAACATGGCATATTCAAGCGAAAAGAGCCTGATTTCATCAGATGTCATTTCACCGCTATCTCTAATCCCATTGAAAGGCAATCCAGTTTGGATAACATCTAACAAATCACGAGGCATTCGATGAGGTCTGGTCCAGTTAAAAATCCAATTCGGTATTACTTTTCGCATTATCTGAACTTTGCTTCTTACAGGAAAATGGGCGAAAACAAGTTTATTGTGGAGTTCAGTTTTGACTTTGTTTTTATGTTCTTCAGGGTAAACCAGAAAATGTGAGCCCGGAGCAACCGTTGCCTGCTTATCCTTTAAAAGATATTTGCTTACAATAACCTTCTTATGTCTATCGTACCTATCAGGGCTCTCCATTTCTGGATTGCGGTAACGAGTAAAGTTATTCGGCAAAAACCCCAACTTTATATCCGGTTCTTTCTCATATACATAGGTGCGCCATATAGCTTGATATTCCACATCCTCACTCATCGCCTCCAGAGCCTCGCGCGGGTTGACGCCGTCTATCTGATACAAAAATTCGTCGGCGTCAAGTGGCACAACTAAGTCAGCTCCGTATTCTCCTATGGCTTTATGGGCCATAGCAACATGAAGCGAAAGATAATCTTTTACATCTCTTAAAGAGCCTTTATCGGCTATATTGTCAGCAGAATAAACAGGAAGCCCCTCGCTCATAAGGTTTCGGATTATTCCTGCAGTATTATCGAAACTTCTATTCCCTTCGTAGATTAGTATCCCATCGCAATATGTCAGATTGTACCTGACAAAAGACTCAATGATATCGCTTTCGTTTAATACCTTTGCGACGGCAATTATTTTTTTCACAGGTTTAACCTCCGAACAGAACCAATTAAGGCGATTTACATACAGCCCTCATGTTGGACTATAATTACAATACATCAAATAGCTTGTTCAGGTTTTTCATATAAATCGGAATGCTTTGCTTTAAACGCGCTGTTAAATCATTCAAATTATCATGCATATAAACAAACAACTGCGTCAAACTGTTTTTCTCAGCAATTTCCATCAGATCAAGAACACAGTCAGCCATGCCTAAATCGTGTGCGATACCCCGCGCCTTTACAGAATAGCCTAATACCAGAGCCGGAATCCCAAGGGAATATGCTGCTATGGAGATGTGGGTCCTGGCACAAACCACCATAGCGCATCGTGAAATCGCTCGCTTATATTCAGCGGCCGACTGATGCCCATCTATCAGCGAAGTTCGACGTTTCGCATCCTTTGGCAATTCACTCAGTAACTCCGACAATAACGCAAAATCATTGTCAGCAGGCATAAAAACGTGCGGTATAAGTAGAATGCTATATTCTGTTTGAGTTATAATAAACTGTATTAACCTACGAATATTTTCCATCAAAATGCCCGGTTTAGATTCCCTGCGAATAGACAGAGGGCTGATATTTATGCCTATCGTAAGTTTTGAAGTAATTTTCGCAGGAAAAGAAAAATTCTCAGGTTCAAGTGCAAATGCAGGATCTGGAGCAAGAACAAGCTTGTTTTCCGTGCTGCGCTTTGAAAGCGCGTTATACGTTATGCTTTCACGTGCGACAATAACACTATATGATTGAAGAACATCAAGCATTACAGGCGTGATGCTTGATGGCTCCACAGAGCAGCCCCACAAGATGGTTTTCGCGCCTGTTTTCATTGCTTGCTCCTGAAAGACAGCCAAGCGATGCCAATTATCATAGCAAAAATTGTCACCGCCCACGGACAGGCAAACAGTGTTCCTATCAATACTACTGATAGCGCCTGCATACATCTTTCGGGACATATCGAGTTTTTCCTTATATCCCAGTGCTTTTCTCTCAAGTTTCCAAGCGGCAGTATCAGGTCCAACTATCTCATCCACAGCCAAATCAAACTCCCTGTCCTGTTCGGGGAAGTGAGAAGACAGGGCGATATGCGCGGAGGGATATTTTTTTCGTATCATTTGAATGGTGGTTCGGACTATAGCTTCTGCACCATGATTGTACGATCCGCCGTGTCCGTAGAGGAGGAAAGAAGTCAAGATTTAGTCTCCCTTCATACACATAATGTCTGTTACCTGGGGACTCATTTTTTTGTAGTTCCTTTTACCTTCAAATATAATATTACCTGCAAGAATTAACAAAGCTGTTCAGCCGGCGGAAACCTCTCGCCGTCTGCTGAGTATCCGTTGCAATACTCGCATGCCGGGTAATAATCTTTTGAAAATAAATCCATCAATTCCTCTCGCAACTGCTCAATGGATTTACTATAATCAAGCAAGTTTACAAAACTATCAGGATCATTTGGAATCATTCCTGCTTCATATGTCGATACAGCTCTCGCGCAGCGGGTCATTTTATCTCCAACTGTACAAACGTATTTTATAAAGAACTCTTCATCGCTAAATCTCCATAGGCGCTTGTCTACTCCATGATTATTCTTTGAGAGCGATGCTGATATGCACAGCCTAATATTGTTAATGGCGCAATCCCGATCAAATTTATGCGTGAAATCACCCTGATCTAGCCACCCTCCGCAATATGCGTTTTCGCCGTAGTAGCATCTAATGTCATGCTTAACACCATAATTGGAAAGCGTATCTGAGGTCTGGCGTACACACCTTGACAATTCGCCATAATCATCCAGCATGACGTATATAGCATCTTTATATTTCTGCAGTGTGTTAAGCAGCTTTTCACTCGGCATTTCGACCCCGTTTGATAGAATCTCTAATGTCTCAAATCGCTCTACGTATTCACTCATAAGAAATTCAATAAACTCGGGTAATTGCTTGTGCAAAATAGGTTCTCCCCCCCCTAGCGATAGTTTTCTTATGAACTTGACTATTCTAAACTGCCGATGCACGACACTCTTAAGTTGCTCTAATGGGAAATCCGCCTTATTCTTTTTGTATGGCGTACCTGTGCTGCACAACTTGCAGCGCAGATTGCATCGAAATGTAACAAGTAGCGGATTAATTCCAACCACTATGTCTTTTTTCATATTATTCATAAACTGTTCCATAACACCCCCGATTCCTCTAGTTCCTCTACAGTAAGTTGTGCTTCACACGCATATATATGCTTTTGAGCCCAATAAAGTACGCTCAGCCTGATAAGTATTCCAGATTATTCATATTACGGATTCTATCAGCCACTTCTTTTCAAATTCCAAAATATACTCGCAACCCAAGAATTCCTCGCGATGCTTCGACAACTCATGTACCATCGCCTCAAGTTGCCGTTCACATCCCTTTATCCCCAACCTTACGATTTTCTCCACCATACTTATCATAAACGACCACTCGAAGTACTGCCACGCAGCCGCACTATTTGGGAATAGCTCAGACAGCCATACCGTACGATTGCGATAGGCATACAAATACTCGTCAAGAATATCCGGCGTCAGTAGTGAATGATTCGTCGTCCATGCGGAGTTATTGTTTTCATGCCGATAGAATGTGTACTTCGGTAAGCCATGATAGGCAATGCGTTTCGGCAGTGCCAGTAATCGGTGCATGAGAGCGATGTCATCGTAAACTCCGGTTTCCGGGAAACGCAGGTTTTCAATCAACCTCCGCTTAAAAAACTTAGTTGGAAACGCCATATTGTAGCGCTTGCGCCACAGCAGTTCAATCAGTGCTTCTTCAGCGGTCATAATGAGCTTTTCGTTGAACACTTTATCCGCCGCCCCGCAAATCGATACATCAGCGTCGTTTTCTAATGCAAGGTTATATAAAAATTCCAAAAAATCCGGCTCGCACCAATCGTCATCGTCAATGAACGCAATGTATTCGCCTTTTGCCGCGTCTAGCCCGGCATTGCGCCCGCTGCCTATATTATTGCGCTCGCAGTGTATAACGCGGATGCGTACGTCATGCGCTGCATATTCGTCTGCAATTGCACCGCTTCGGTCGGTAGAACCGTTGTCCACTATGATGAACTCGAAGTCCCTGAAAGTCTGTGTGAGAACGCTTTCAATCGCACGGCTTACGAGTTTTTCGCGGTTATGTGTGAGCATTATTACGGAAATAAACACATTTGCCAAATAATCACCCCTTATCTGATTCCGTTAATTCATTTGCAAATGCCATTATTTCCTCTGTTTCGTTTGGAAAACATGATTGTGATTGCATTGTCATACCATTTTTTTGTAACAATGCCACCAAAGATCCTGCAGCTCTGATCATGGTATTGTGATGTTCCGTGTCAGAGGAGTACTTATAAGCATGGTCACGAGAAATAGTCAAGTGATTAACTCTCAGGGATTTCATAATCTCAACAATAGACCGATAATCGTCGGAGTTGTCATTTATACCCGGCAGAATAATATATTTCAAGGTTATTTGTCCCGGTTGTATACTGCTGGCTAAGTATCTTGCTAGATTGCCCGTTATCGTGTCGAAATTATTCACACCCTTTACCTTATGCCACGTTTCCGGGGTGCCGGAGTCGATAGATAGATAGATGGTAGAGCGCGGATTTGCTGATAATATCGCCGCAATCTTTTCATCGAAAACAAAACAGTTTGTTAAAATGGTAACATCTTTGTCTTTTACTAAATCCAATATTCTGTCCTTATATGGATGAATTGAAATCTCGCTACATGCAACCTTCCATTTCGCATCTTTTGCAATCATATTGTTTCCTTGTATATAATCAATTAAATCGAATACCTTTTCATAACTTTCCGAATGTAATTGCTCGTTAAAGGCACTCATATCGCTACAATGTACACCGCAATAAATACATCTGCTCTGGCATGGCGCCGGATACATGCCAAGGTCAATAAAGTGAATTAGATTATCGCTCGTCCAGTCATGTTGCTGGTAGCGGGCACATTTTGCGCAGGCAGATGTGTATCTCCTTTCTTTGTCTTCGGGCTGTTTATCCAAAATGCTGAATTTCATACTTTCCGCAATTATTTCAGCGCGTCTTATTGCTAAACTTTTCATGATTTCTTCAGCCGTTCCAGATAACGCGAAACTTGGAATGTTGGATATAGGCTCGTCACAAAATCGTATCAACTTTTTGTCAGTGCCAACAGGCTTTTCAATATGCCCAGTAAGATATAGATAAAAGCGTTCTATTAACTGGCAGCTATAGTATTTCAAGCCTGTATACGATTCGACTTGTGAGCGCAACTGCTCCATATCCGTTTCATAATGAGAACAGTCACGGTATCTCATCCCCATTTGTGAGCGTAACTGCTCAAAGTGATAAAACAATTCTTCTCCATAACGCTCGTGATCGCTAATTCTCCTACGTAGTTGTCCTGTCTCCATTTCGTATGCATTAACCTGTGCGCGCAACTCCTCAACATGTCTATAGTGCTTCTTTACAGGCGGAATCATAAGCGCCAGTTTCTTTACATACCTGTTCATGTTCCTATTCCCAAACTTTCCACGGCGCGTTTCCATCGCGCCATAACATTTCCAAAGCGCCTCTGTCTCTCTGAGTATCCATACACTGCCAATACTCATAGTGCTTGTAGAAGCCCAGTTTGCCGTCTTCGCTCAAACGTGCCAGCGGTTCGCGCTCAAAATACGTCAGGTCATCGTCTATGTAGTCAAAAACGTCAGGCTCAAGAACCATAAAGCCAGCATTGATCCAGTTGGCGTCTTCTCTTGCTTTTTCTCGAAAACCAACAACGCAATTTTTGTCCACGTCCAAATCGAGAACGCCATAACGCCCGGTGGGCTGAACTGCCGTGAGGGTTACCGTCATACCGGATTTTTCATGTTGTTTGACCAACGCGTTTAAGTCTACATCGCTGACGCCGTCACCATATGTCATATGGAACGGCTGGTCTTCGACATAATGGTGAATCCTCTTTATCCGGCCACCTGTTTGCGTTTTATCACCTGTATCCGCAAGCGTGACCTTCCAAGGCTCGGCGACATTGCTGTGGATTTTCACGCTGTTTTGGTCTGTGAAATCAAAGCTGATATCAGAGCGGTGGAGATAGTAGTTTGCAAAGTATTCTTTAATCATATACCCGCGGTACCCGCAGCATATAATAAAATCATTAAAGCCATAGGCGGAGTAGATTTTCATGATGTGCCACAGGATTGGATATCCGCCGATCTCGATCATCGGCTTGGGGCGCAGATGGCTCTCCTCGCTTATGCGCGTACCCATCCCCCCGGCTAGTATTACGGTTTTCATATTATTGCATTGCCTTTCATCGCTATAGGTGTTTTTTATTCTATCCTGTTTACGTTAACTGCCTTAAAACTACCAATTTTATTGTTATTGTTCTTATTGTTCTTTGCAGCCACTCTCTTGAGTTTTTACCGTGCAACGTGTATAATGATAAAGGTTCAAAGTTAGGATGTTTTTCTGTCATGTGCCTTGAAAGGAGCGTTACCATGCCAACCTCAGAACAACAGAAGAGAAATTATGTTTATTTTCAACAAATTCTGCCGGAATTGCTGTCAGACTCGCTTAAGATTGATAAATACGCTGTCATACACGATGAATCCTTAAAGGGCTTGTACGATACATTCAGCGCAGCATATCGAGCGGCGTGTGCGAAGGTTTCAGGAGACTTTATTATTCAGCAAATTGTTGATGAAAGCACAGTTGTTAACTATCTATCACCGGCGGTGTCCATATGATAAGTTCTATAAATGTTGATGTCATACCATCGAAACCATTGCCGGACAGAATCGAGCTACGTGTGGAAGTCAGTCCCGATTTCCTGAAAAAGATCGGTTTTACATTTCCAATCACACTTCAAACACCATCTTTCCTGTGCGCCCCGCCTTTTTCAAGACCGCATAGAGCAGTAACTGTTATGGGCTTGCTTGATACCGGGGCTACAAGGACGTGTATATCGCCGCTAATAGCGGATGTTCTGGAATTAAGCCCAACAGGATTCTCTAAAGCGCATACGGCTTCCGGCGTTGAGGAATTCGCTGACTATGCCGTGGACATACTGTTTCCAGACTCCGGTCTGCGCGGCTTTGAGGATCTGAACGTTGGCTCGTGTAACTTGCCTTACATGCACAATCTACCTGATGAGCAGAGAATGACGTGTACAAACATCGGTGTTTTGATAGGTCGCGATATGATGTCCAGGTGGAATATTGTCTGGAATGGACCGTCATCAAGCGTTTTTATATCTGAATAAATCATTTTTGTTGCGGATATTCATTAGAAATGGGTATCCGCCTACTTCTGTCATGGGCCTTAGGCGCAGATGGCTTTCTTCGCTTATGCGTGTACCCATTCCACCGGCTAGTATTACAACTTTCATTATTCTGATCCGCCTTTAATAACATTTACGCTCCCGCCACTCGTTTAACGCATCCATTATAGTTTTTTCAACCGGTATTTCCGGTACCCATCCGGTACTTTCGTAAAGACGCGAAATGTCCGCCTCAATGACAGGCGTATCAGATGGTCGCATCCGAGACGGGTCCTGCTCTACGGTAATCTCCCTTTTACTCAAGGAAAGTATCTTGTTCAATATTTCGCCTATCGATATCGCTTTGCCGCTTCCAACGTTGTAGACTACTCCGCTTCTGCCCTTATCCGCCAACATCCGGTATGCTCTAACAACATCGCGAACATCCGTAAAATCACGTTTCGCCTCAAGATTGCCAACTTTTATGATTGGAGCATGAAGTCCTTTTTCGACCATTGCCACCTGTTTGCAGAAGTTTGACACAACGAACGCATCTGACTGGCCCGGCCCCGCATGATTAAATGCCCTGATAATAATGATTTCAAGCCCATAAGCTCTTGCATAGATTTGTCCCAGCATACCTTGCGCAGCTTTAGTCGCGGCGTAGATATTGCCCGGCCGAAGCAGTGTTTCTTCATTTATTGGCAAATCTTCCGGCGATATATATCCATATTCTTCGCCGGAGCCGATTAACAGCACACGCGCCGGTTTTTGCATTCTCCGGACAGCCTCCAATAAATTGACGGAGCCTTTAATATTAACATCAACGGTCAGCGCCGGGTTCTCCCATGAATCCGCAACAGAACTCAGTGCCGCCAAGTGAAAGATACACTCCGGTTTTACCTTTTCCAGCAGTTTGCCGATGGCGAGATCCTCTAATATGTCAAGTTCGTACACAGGAACTCGCGCATTGACTGTTTCCGATGGGAGCCGTGTAGCGGACACATTCCAACCTGCGTCAAGCAAATTATCAATAAGATACTTGCCTACAAACCCCGCCGCTCCGATTATCATCGCTTTCATTGAGTCTTTTTATCCGCGGCACCAAGTCTCAGATCGTTATTCACCATACGCGACACCATATCCGCGAAAGGTATCTCCCGCCGCCATCCTAATTTCTGCTCGGCTTTAGAGGGATTTCCTAAAAGCACTTCGACCTCGGCGGGTCGGTAGAAACGTGGGTTTACCCTTACAACAGTCCGCCCGGAAGCCTCGTCAACACCTGTCTCATTCGAGCCTGCCCCACTCCATCGTATACGAACATCTATACAGCAAAACGCCGTTTCTACAAACTCACGTACGCTGCGTGTCTCTCCTGTGGCGACCACATAGTCATCAGGTTCCGGTTGCTGAAGCATCAACCACATGGCGCGGACATAGTCCTTCGCATGGCCCCAATCACGCTTAGTGTCTAGATTTCCCAGTTCAACACATTCCTGCAAGCCAAGTTTGATTCGCGCCACGGCGTCCGTGATTTTACGCGTAACAAACTCCTTGCCCCGGCGCTCTCCCTCATGGTTGAACAATATCCCGGAACAGGCATACATACCGTAACTCTCTCGGTAGTTCTTTGTGATCCAGTACCCGTACAGCTTCGCTACGCCGTAGGGGCTGCGAGGATAAAACGGCGTGGTTTCGGACTGTGGTATCTCCTGAACCAAGCCGAACATCTCAGAAGTTGAAGCCTGATAAAATCGGCATTCGGGTTTGATTATACGGATAGCTTCGAGTATATTCGTGACGCCCAGCGCGTCTATATCGGCCGTTGCAAGAGGTTGTTCCCAGCTTGTGGCCACAAAGGATTGCGCCGCCAGATTGTAGACTTCATCAGCCTGCGATATTTTCATAGCGGAAATCAGCGACACCACATCGGTCATATCCGCGTAAATGAAATTGATCTTGTCTTTGATGTGACCTGCATTGCCGTAATCGATCACACTTTTTCTGCGCATGATCCCGTGGACTTCGTACCCTTTTTCAAGAAGTAGTTCCGCTAAGTATGAGCCGTCTTGCCCGGTGACGCCGGTAATAAGTGCTTTTTTCACTTGGTTTCCTCCCTTGATCATTAATCAAGCCCTTGCCAAATCAGAGTCATTATGCTAAATTGTGTATATATTGAGGAGGATAGCTGTATGCTAAAGGCGAAGGCGGAGATAGTGTTTACTTTATCTGACAAAAACTATATTGCGCGAAAGGATTTCAGAGTACCGTTTAATTTTGGCGAAGAGTTATTGTTTTCCGGCAATATTATAAGCAAACATAAGGAGTATATTAATAACGAGAAATACTTGGTAGAAATTGAGTTTTTCACCATCGAAGGCGAGGCTTATGAAGCAGTCAAGCATTTATTGCAAACAGGAAATACTGTAGTTATGCAAACAGGCTCCAGGCTATTGGGCAAGGCAAAGCTTCTTGAACTTGATTATGTTGCTTGATCTCACCTCTCATAATCGTCTTCAAATCGGATAATATCGTCCTCACCAAGATATTCGCCGTTTTGTACTTCTATAACTTCCAAGGGCAGTTTACCGTGATTTGCCAATCTGTGTTTTTCTCCGGAGCGGATATATATGCTCTCCCCTCTCCGCACCAGCTTCTCTTCATCATCAATTGTCACAAGCGCAGTTCCGTATACGACGATCCAGTGTTCGTACCTGTGATAGTGCATTTGATAGCTCAGTCGTTTATGCGGGAGTACCGTAAGACGCTTGACTTTATAGAAAGCATCGTCTTCCAGAACGGTAAATGAACCCCAAGGGCGGTATTCGGTCAAGTGGTAGTCTGCGCGGGGATCGTTGCGCTCTCTTAAAATACTCACTACGTCTTTGACCCTTTGCGTTTGATTGCGGTGAGATATCAGCAGAGCGTCTTTCTGGTCCACCACCACTATGTCGGACACGCCTATCATTGCGATAGACTTATTTCCCTCGGAATAGACCATATTGTTCTCGCTGCCCAGCATGATTTCAGCGTTAAAGTAAACATTTCCATTGTCGTCCTGCTGGGTGTGATACTTGTCATAAAATGTAGTGAAGTTGCCTATGTCGTTCCATTCCATCACCAGCGGTACGCAATATACGGTATCCAGCTTCTCAATCAATCCGTAGTCAATAGAGATTGCCGGGGTTTTGCAAAACCGTTCTTCAATTTCCGCCGCCTGAAACGCCTCATAGACTTCCGGATTATGACGCCTGACCGCTTCGTCAAATTGAGCCGAGTGGAACATGAACATGCCGCTGTTCCATAAATATCCATCCTTGACATATGCGCATGCGCTGTCGTAATCGGGTTTTTCCTTGAATTCTGAAATTTCAAATCCTCCATAAGCCGGCTTTCCGGGTTTTAAGTACCCGTAGCCGGTTTCAGGTTCTGTAGGTGTGATTCCGAAAGTGACCATGCCTTTTGACGCAAGCGTCGCCGCACTGAGAATAGTATCCGCCAATATCTGCGGGTGGTCGATCACATGGTCGGATGCGAATACGGTGCAAATGTCATCGCCGGATTCGCGTATTGACTGAACCGCATATAGTATCGCCGGAAGCGTGTTCTTTGGCTCCGGCTCTAGCAAAATGTTTTTACCGGGCAAAAGTTTTCCCAGTTCTTCAATCTGACCTTGTACCAGATGCGCAGAATCTTTGCTCGTGACAATATACAAGTCTTCCAAACGCCCAATCAGCAAACAGCGCTCAATAGTCATTTGAAAAATAGATTTTTCCATCCCGGAAAGTTTCAAAAACTGTTTTGGGTAATGCGTTCTGCTAAGGGGCCACAGTCGAGTGCCGGATCCGCCCGCCATTATTATCATTTTCATTACATGTGCTCTCCGAAATTCCCGTCACGCTAATCTAATAACCCTAAAGCCTGAAGCCTTTTGCGTATTATTTTCCCCATATTCTCGGCGCTGAAAAAGGTATTTGCCGTTGCTTTTCCATTATTGATCAATTCTTCTCTCCAAACTTTATCCGAGACTAATCGCCGCATATGCTCTGCGGCTTCCGCAATATCAGGTTCTGCCCACATATAGTCTTCTTCAGGCGTTGTAGCTACATATTGCCCATTAACCGGCACCAATGTATAGTCAACCAGTGCGGCATTTTTATGGTTCATGTAATCCATATTGCCGGACCATGCTGTAGCAATAACCGGTGTACCCAACGCCATGGCCTCCAGCGGTATCAAGCCAAACCCTTCAGAGCGGTGCAGTGAAACAAAAGTATCCGAAATATTGACAAGTGTTCTTATTTCCACATCAGATAAGTATTTATCAAAGTAAAATATATTTGGATATTCAGACAGCGTCTCCAACAATTCCTTTATATGGCTTCTGTAATTCTCTGGATAAGAAAGCTTCAAAACTAATCCAACATGCCGATCCTCCGGCGAAAAAGCGTCCATAAAGGCCCGCACAGACGCCTGCGGATTTTTCCGCTCAACATAGCTGTTGCAATCGTACGCAATCATGAACAAAAACACATTATGCGGAATGCTAAAATACTCGCGGCCATTATTAATGCAAGAACCAAGCTTGCCGGTGTGCAGCGGGACAGTCAATACAGGAACAGGAGATTTTTTTTCAACACTGCTCGTGCAAAACGTGGAGAGCGTCCATATTTCTTTATACATTTCAAATGCCGATTGCCAAATGTCAGGAAATTCCGCCAGTTCCCATGCCCAATACCCTATATTAAAGCGCTTACGCATATCTGCTTGATCCAACGATATGGATACTACAGGCAAACTGTCGGCATTAACGGCTATCAGATTGACGTTATATTTCTGTTTTACGCTTTCTTTATGTTCATATTCGGCATTGCACGGTGTAATTATAAAATACTCGCTAATATCAATAACGCAAAACGGAATTTCAGCGGCGGTTAGTGCCTGCGCAACTAGTCGGCCCAGCACACCAATACTGTTTCCGGCGCGTAAAATCCCAATAAGGTTGACTCCTTGCGGAAGGCTCGCGTCGTAAAATCCGGACGGCGGAGCTTTTGTTTTCTTTGGCTTGAAAAAAACGTACCACCGCAGTCGGTCCCAAGCTTTGGAAGGTAATATAGCCTTAATTAATGGCTTTATGGGGCGCAGGATTTTATATAAATGCCTCACATTGCCTCCTGTCATTAATAATATTTTATTTCAATTCTTCTTAATACCTCAACAGGAAGACACCGTTTTATCATTCGTTTTACTGAACGGGGAAGCAGACGTTTTGCCGCTCGGTATAGACAGCTTCTAAGGCGCTTTGGCTTTGTTTTTAGAGGCTGCAGTTCAATATTCGTACTCAACTGTTCAATAAAGTAATTAGGCAAATCCATATCTCTTTTGGCTGAAGCCATAAACCACTGATAATATGCAACCCGGTCTTCATCGAATATCCGTGGAAAAAATGCTTGTAAATCCGACCGTACGTCCCAAACAGCTTTCATTACATAAAGTATAGGGTGTTTATTATCTTTCGTGCCGCAGCTCACTTCTTCACGAAATATACCCGGGCACTCAAATGGGTTTTCGCCGCAAGCTTTGATCAGCGAAGGCGTGTTTCTGTATATCACCCTACATGCGTCCGGGATTTTTACCTCATTTGAAAAACAGCCAAAAGCATATGGGATTTTTATGTATTCCGCATAGCCGTTTGCAAGCACAGCTTTACTATACATATTGACGAGTTCCCGGACCGCTTTGGAAACATTACCCAAAGTGAACCGGTCCTGATGTTTTGAGAAGGCATGAGGCTTTTCAATATCTAGACCGCTATAGTGAAAAAAGGCCAATGGTTCTTTGTTAACTTCATATTTGTCATCATTTTTTTCCACGGTTCTGTGCGCTAAATTCCAATACGCGACATTGTATGCAGGATTCCTTAGAATATGCACATTTTCAAACAAGGACGGTAGCAATTCGCACCATTTTTGATCATTAAACATACCATTTTCAAGGTCCACAACAGCCCCGTATTCTAATTTGCTCTGCCACCACAACAAGCATCGTTTTGTGTTTTCTGTGGAAGTGAACGCTACAAAACCAAGATTATAGCTCCCGCTCCTAAGTATATCTAATTCGGAAGGCTTCCGATCATCTTCTAAAGGTCGCGTCAAATGCGGTGTCAGCACTATATCATTTGAGGACAACGCAGATTCCAGCTCGACCAAACTTCGATAGACACATATATCGGGATCAAAATAAACTACATGCTTATAACCTTTCTTTATTAAGAAATGCAAAACCCAAGGTTTTACCGCTGTATTGAGTTCCAAAATTGTGTAGCGAAATAGCATTTTTTTCATGTCCGGAAGCATGAGTTCATCCAGCGTCAGCGGTACCCACAGATTTGTGTCCTTTGGCATCCCCTCCCACTCATCAACCAACAATAGATACCTGTCCCAATCGGGCTGGTGCAGTTTGAGAGATTGGAGCAGTGTTTTTGCCATTCCGTAATAATTCCTAGATATGATAGTTAGTACCGCTGTTTGATTTTCCGGCATGTGTCTTTCCTCATTAAATTATTACATGGTTTTGCACATAAACTCGTAATATATTTCCCGTCAATATGCCGCGTTGTTGAGTCTTTTGCATTCAATACACGTTAGCTAAAGCTTATCCACATTAATACTTTTAAGAAAACCTAATTTACGGCCTAATTTGATCCATCTTGAATGCTTGAAAGCGTGTGCTATTTGGATAAGGTTATCTGCAATACCATGCTCAAGTTTTCCGGAGTCGTAAAGTGAACACAAAACGCGGCTTGCAATCTCTCTTTGTAAATCGAAAGTATAATAGTCGCTTTGCACTCCATCTTTTTTACCCAATACAAGTGCAGTGTACCCATTGGAAACGCCATGGGCAATGTTAATGAAGGTTTCCCATTGTTTTGTTACGTTGTCAGAATCAGATAAATTCAGCATGGGAAAATGCCCATAGCGATAATAGGTTTCAACAGTTCCAAACCCGGCTTCTCGCATTGCTTCAATCTGTGTGATAGGCGCCATATCTCTTTCAGTGGTATTGTAAACACGTTTGGCCTCTTTAGCGTTCTGAGTCTTTCCATGATTTATTCCCGGCTCCATAGTAATCATGACGCCACCAGAATTCAAACATTCAAATAAATTGCGAATGGCTCTACGCTCATCCGTAATATGATGAAGTGTGTCATAAGCAGTAATGACGTCAAATTTACCATATGGGGGGATGGCTTCTTCATAATCATTCACCACAAAATCCATATACAAATCCAAACCTGATGCTTTACACCTCCATATTCTGTCCTTTGCGGTGTCAATAAAATCAGGGCAAATGTCAAGACCTAAAACATTGTAGCCTCTTCTCGCAAAAAATTCCGACGACCAACCGCTTCCACACCCGATGTCCAATAGCCGGGTTTCACCATTCGGTTTAGAATCCGGCATAATCTTTAACATCTGAGCTAAATCCAATATAAGTAAACTGCTCCAATAATTGCCGTCGGAATATGGCTTGTTTATAAAATAATTATATAGCGCCTCCGGAGTAAGGTTGCGTTCTTCCCCGAACTTACGATAAAAGCTTATTTCACCTGATTTTGCCATAGTTTTAACTCCACAGTAAGTATTTATTTAATGCCTCCCGCCACCCCGGCAGTCTCTTAAACCCTGCTTCATCCAAGCTCGCCTTTGACAGCCTAGAATTCTTCGGTCTTGCTGCCTTTGCCGGGTACTGCTCCGTCGGAATCGGATTCACCCTGCACTCGCTCCCATTGACCCGAATGATCACCTCCGCGAACTCCGCCCATGAGCAAAACCCCTCATTCGTCGCGTGGTATGCACCGTACGTGCCCGACATTGCCATATCACACAGTAACGCCGCCAAGTCAGTCGTGTATGTCGGGCTGCCGACCTGGTCATCAACAACGCTTATCTCGTTCCTGTCCTGCGCAAGCCTTAGCATGGTCTTGACAAAATTGTTTCCGTTTTCTCCGAACACCCAGGACGTTCTGACTATGTAAAACCGCTCTAAATGCCGCTGAACTGCTTCCTCGCCCGCCAGCTTGCTCTTTCCGTATATTTGAAGCGGCCCTTTTGGCGAGTTCGTCTCATAAGGCGTATCGCCCTCACCGCCGAACACATAGTCCGTACTGATGTAAATCATTTCGGCATCGATTTCGCGGCAGGCTTCCGCCAGATTCTCTGTACCATCCGCGTTTATAAGCATACATAGTTCAGGCTCGTCCTCGGCCTTGTCCACCGCTGTATACGCCGCGCAGTGTATCACGCAGGAGGGTTTTATGTTTCCTATGTACCTGCTTACAGCATCCCTATCGGTAATATCCATATCGGTGCTGCTTGTGCCAATGCAGCCCATGCCCCGCTGCTTGAGTTCCATCATTACGTCATGCCCCAACTGCCCTGTCGCTCCGGTTACCAGAATCATAGCCCGTCCCTTTAAATCATAGCCCGCCCCTTTACAAGAATTCTTTGTGCGGCGCGTCCTTATCAAGGGTTTCGAGCAGCTTGTTGAAGCTGTCGTTCCTACACAGCTGCGGGCATTTTCCTGCGTCTATGTTGCGGTATACTATCCATTTCCTGTAATTCCACATGTCTATCAGCGACTCCCCGGCGCGCATGTCGGCTATGAGGTATTCGGGTTTCTGCCGGTGGTGGATGCAGGCGTACATGCGTGCGTTGGCGGTGACTACCGTGCTGAAAAACAGCCCCCGGCATTTTGAATAGCCGCGCTCTTTTACGGCCTCGAACTCCTCATATTTCTGCCTTGAATACAGCACCTTGAACTTCTCGTCTTCATACTTAGCTTTCAACCCCGTGAATGGTCCTTTTATATCGGTCGTGTCATCTTGGAACGGCCTGAATTGCGCCGCCCCGGCTCCGTTGTCTTTGGAAATCCTGACAAAAGACTCCATGTCCTTGACCGTTTGGGCGTTGGTCAGAAAACCAGTGACAAAGGAGAGCGCCGGATTTACCCTTTCCCTGGCGTCTGCCATAAGGCGGATATTGCTTACCGTCTTATTGAAGGCCTCTTCGCCCATGCCATGCGTGTGCCGGTATACTTCAGGTGTACCCGCGTCCAGGCTTATCCTGAAGTACTCGCAGTTTTTTGCAATCGCGGCGGCTATTTCTTCCGTCAGCGCCAGCCCGTTGCTGTTGAGCCCAACCTTCATGCCGCTACGCCTTATCAGATCCAGAGTGCCCATGAACCGCTCATGCAATAGCGGCTCACCACCGCCGCTGAGTATGATACCCTGGTTGCCAAGGGCCCTTAAGTCCGAGATGATCCGCTGTATCTCATCCCACGTCAGTTCATCGTCCCCCTGTTTCGTGCCTATGCACTGGGGGCAACGGTTATTGCACCGGTTCGTAAGGTCAAGCTCAGTGACGATCAAGGTCTTGCCGCCATTGAAGAAGTTGTTCAGTTTCTCCATGTTGTGCAGGATTTTTTCTTGTGAATTGAAGCTGTTATAGGTTACAGGCATATGATGTCCCTCATTTGTAATTTATTTTGCAAAGCAAAGGCGCGTTCCTATCTTTATCTGACAATATAGGCTCGTCCATGCCCCAATCTATCCCTATGTCCGGGTCTGACCACAACACAGCCCCATCGTGTTCCGGGCTGTAGTAATTGTCAGTCTTGTACAATATCTCCGTGCCGTCCGTGAGCGTGACGACCGCGTGGCCGAACCCGCGCGGTATAAATAGCTGCTTTTTGTTTTCCGCCGACAACTCGACACATACCCATTGCTTATACGCAGCACTGTCCGGTCGCAGATCAACGGCGTAGTCCATAATTGCCCCTCTAATACAGCGCACCAGTTTTGCCTGCTCCATTGGCGGGTATTGAAAATGTATGCCGCGCAATGTCCCTTTCTGTACGGAAAGCGAATGGTTGTCCTGTACAAACTCACAACCTATCTGCGGCGTTTTGAGTTTGTGGTAGGTTTCCATGAACCAGCCGCGGCCATCGCCGAAGACACGGGGTTCGATAATGTATACACCCGGGAGCTTTGTTTCGAGTACTTTCATAATATGCGCCCTTTCAGGACTTTCATCAGGTATTCGCCATAAGCCGACTTTCCGTAGCCTGTTATCAATGACTGAAGCTGTTCCTTGTCAATAAAGCCCATGCGGTATGCTATTTCTTCTATCGCGGATATTTTTATGCCCTGCCGCTTCTCGACCGCCATAATGTAATTTGACGTGTCCATCAAGCTGTCAAACGTCCCTGCGTCCATCCACGCGAACCCGCGGCCGAGTATACAAACTTCAAGCCCACCGTCTTCAAGGTATATACGGTTCAGGTCTGTGATCTCCAGTTCCCCGCGCACGCCGGGCTTTAGGTTTTTTGCGTACTCAACGCAGCGGTTGTCGTAGAAATACAGTCCGGTGACGGCATAATTCGACTTTGGGGCTTTTGGCTTTTCCTCGATGCTGACAACTTTCCCTGTCTCATCGAACTCAACCACGCCGAATCGCTCGGGGTCATCGACATAATAGCCGAAAACAGTGGCTCCGCTGGTTTTTGCAGCCGCATCCTGCAGCATGCGTGAAAACCCGTTGCCGTAAAACATATTGTCGCCCAATACCATGGCGCAACTATCACTGCCTATGAACTCTTCACCAAGGATGAACGCCTGCGCCAGACCGTCCGGCGACGGCTGGATTTTGTATGACAGGTTCAGTCCAAGTTCATTGCCGGTTCCGAGCAGGCGTTCAAAATTAGGCAAGTCTTCCGGAGTTGAAATGATGAGGATATCCCGTATGCCTGCAAGCATCAACGTTGACAGGGGATAGAAAATCATGGGCTTGTCATAGACAGACAGTAGCTGCTTGCTGGTGACTCTTGTTAGCGGGTAGAGCCGCGTGCCCACGCCGCCGGCGAGGATTATTCCTTTCATTGACGCACACTCCTTTCCCTCAATAAAATCAATATTTGTGCAACTTTTCTGGAAAAGCTGTGCATGAAGGTTTTGTGTTTAAAAACAGTCTTTAATCTTCCGATTCCTGATAACCTCGGAATCAACATGTAGGCTTGCAGCAATTCCCGTTGCTTAACTGACAGTAAATCGTGGTAGAATTTCAGAAAGCTTCCGGCTTGTTTGTATGAGTTGTTGACCTTGACCGCCATTTCATCTAGGTGGGTCAGTACATACCGTATGTACCCAAATGAAAGCACTTTTTTTGCGCCTATATCATTATTACCATGCTGGCGGTAGAGAATTGTCGGTTCATGTATTGTTCCAATCCTGCCAAAAGCCGAAGCTGTTAATGCAAGCCACCAGTCATGTATTACGAAATAATCAGGCTCAGAAGCAATTAAACCTGCTAACGCGCGGTTGTACATGGCCGTGCATCCCGCGGCTATATTCATTGTTAGCAGATTATTGAGAGACCTCTTTGCGAAACTTGTGTTTGCCATTTTCTCATATGACAATGAAATAACATTGAGGTTTGCGTCAACCACTTTCAAGTCGGAATGCACTAAAATGGGGGTGTTGGTTCCGTGCTTTTGCTCCATTGCCCTAATCTCATCAAGACTTTTTTGAACTTTGTCCGGCAACCAAACGTCATCCTGATCGCAAAGCATAATGTAGTCGTCTTTATGCTCGATAATCATTTTCAAAAAATTGTGTTTTGCGCCTCCGGTGTTTTTCCGGTTTTTGGATACAAAAATCTTTTCAGGGCATCTTTGGGCATATTCCAATATAATGGCAAAAGTGGAATCGGTCGATCTGTCGTCGTTTATGAGCAATTTGAAATCCTGAACGGTTTGGCTCAGCACCGACTGGATTTGCTCGGCGATATACTTTTCGCCGTTATACGAGGCTAAAAGTATCGAAATCATCTCTTACCCCCCCACCATATACCCCCGCACACCCTCTGCTGTGGAACTTGCGAGCGATCGGGGTCGATCGCCCCTACGACGGGGTGTTCTGCGCTAAATGGAAAATTGTACCCTTATTTACTAACCACTGACCACTGATCACTAACCACTGCGGCTTGTCCGCATCCGCCCCTACGATGGGGTGTTTTTACAAAAATATACTTTTGATGTTCTCATCACTGAGATTTCTGCTTTATCGGGGAATTGCAGACATTAGCTCCGGCCCATCCGGCCGTACTTGCGCATTGCGCAATGCATAATTACTATGCTTACTGACTAATCCCTGATCCCTGATCCCTAATCCCTGATCCCTGATCCCTAATCCCTGATCCCTAGCCTACGCGCTTGCCGCTTTTAGCACATTGATTGCTGCGTTGACGGCGCGGTTGTGGCGGGGGGTGTCAGTGGGGGAGAGCCCTTCGCGGGGGGGGGGGTTTTTGGGGGCCTTTGGGGTTTTTTTGGC
>Ga0099364_10002964_pt1 | contig 26769 bp, 13 predicted proteins | sample TergutTh196P3_FD_73070 | JGI IMG/M metagenome (GOLD analysis project Ga0099364, IMG submission 73070) | Microcerotermes parvus P3 segment gut microbial communities from Pointe-Noire, Republic of the Congo - Th196 P3 | ecosystem: Host-associated > Arthropoda: Insects > Digestive system > Gut ...
TACACAACCATTTTGTCGACTACCTCTACCTATTCGGTAAGCGTGAAGAATGCGAATGGTTGCACGAGCAGTTACACCGTGCCACAAACGGTAACGGTAAGTCCCGGAGTAACGCCAACCATAAGCATTTCGGCTTCGGACAATAATATCTGTTCCGGTACAAGTGTAACCTATACGTCCAATATTACCAATGGCGGCAGTTCGCCGAGCTACCAGTGGCAAATCAACGGACTGTCTCCGCCTTCCGGCGGTACCGGTTCGAGCTATAGCTATGTTCCCGACAACGGCGATAAGATTACCTGCGTCTTGACCTCTTCTGACCCGTCAGTTTGTTCGGGCGCAGTTACTTCCAATGAGCTAACAATGACGGTAACGCCAACGCTAACCCCTTCTGCAACGATAATAGGCGTACCTGATTAAATTAATTGAGAGTTGAAAATTGAAAATGGAGAGTGGTTAGTGAGAATTATAAAATTAAATTTTAAATTATAAAAAGATGAACGTAATTGTAAAAAAGGCCCCTTTGTTAGTATTTGCAGTTTGCATTTGCACCCTGCTCCCTGCCCAATCAATGCGATGGGCTGATGGAAAAGAGTTTGCCCGAAAGTTATCGGAAAACTTATATGAACCGGTACCGGCCGGAGTAGTATCCTGTAAAATAGAAAACGATCGGTTTTGGATATTGTTTAACGGAGTTCCTCAATCAGATAACCCGACAGGATACTATACCTACACGGATGATGAATATGTTTACTATAACGGCAACGACGATATTGTGGGCAGCTACATTCCTTCGCAGGGACGTTACTATATAATCACAGCCAAAGGAAAGGATATTCTTAAAAGCGAGTCGTATGCCGTGTTGGTTAATGGCGCGCTTTATCAGGCTGTGAATGATGAGACCATTGTTCGATATACAGTGGAGGAGGGCTTTGACCCTGTAGTTGTTGGTTTCTTTTTATTAGTTCAATAAATTTTTGTATATGAAAATCTATAATTTCATCAAAAAAGCAGTATTGCTTTTCTTTTGTTGCCAAATGGCAATCAGTGCGTTCGGACAAGCTGCCCAAACAATTAACCCCGACGGAGGCGCAAGCAGCCTTCTTGACGACGGACTGAAAGTAGTGGTTAATCCTACAGGTTATCTTTCTGTTTATCGGCTAAATATGGCTCAATATTGTTGTGGAAACATATACCCGAACGGCGCAGGAAATGGGGTTAGACTGACTTTCCGTTTCGATCAAAACGGAACAAATTATTCGACTTCCGATTTATTAATAACCGCATGTGCCACTACCCCGGCGGAACAAGTCGGAAATGATTGGACTACCAGCATAACCGGTTACGTTACCTCTCCGCTCAGCGGTTTACAGTTTTATATAACAATGAATTTTTTCTACACCTATCCGGATAAATATTTTTTGGTGGATTATTATGTGCGGGCGCCGCATAACCCCTCTTACACTATTCCGGAAACCGTCCATCTGTACCTTGACCATGATTCCTATATTTTGGGAAAGGACGGTTCCAGATCATACCGTTATGTGGGAGCTTCCCCCGCGTCGGAATTTGTAGGCGACTATCGCCTTGTAACCGACGATGTGGGCTGCGGCGGAGGCGCCAACAACCCGCAATACCCTTCGCATCATGGCTTTAAAATTTCCGGAAGCTACAGAAGCTATTATTCCGCCGGCTATAGCTCCCGAAACACTAAAAATGCTACAGGGATGCTTAGCAACACGCTTAGTCCCGGAACTTGTATCGACGACGGTATTGCCGTGGAATTTACGATAGGACCCCTCAGCCTTGGACAAACCGGAGTAAAAAGAATTATGCATGCTTATGGCGAGAATCAGGGAGAATTTAACAGCATAGACGTAATAGATCCTATAGTTCCGCCCGGCGTTTCATCTCCGGTTACGGTTAATTTTACGACTGCCACCTATTCGGAACAGGAAGGCAACAGCAGCCATCCTGCTACTACAGTCCAAATCACTGTGGGCGGAGGCTCTTTGGCGCAGGATCAGGTGGTTAGTTTTACAGCCTCCGGCGGCACTGCCGTGCAGGGAACGGATTATTCCTATGTGAAGGGATTCACTATCCCTGCTGGAACTTACACTACTCCCCAAACTTTTACGCTGAATAATTTTACGATTTTAGGAAATCAACTTTGCCAGTCCAACAGAACCTTCGGCATCAGCATTGACCCTAATATCTGTAATGACTTGATAATATTAGGGAGCAGCACCTCTGCCACTTTTACCATTATTGACGATGATCCGCTTTCAATGGATCCACCCTCCGCTCAAACTTACTGTCCGGGCAACGCGGTATCGGTAACAACATTTACCAGTTCGCTTCCTAATATGACCTACGCATGGTCTGCAACTAACGGCACGGCTATCGGTCTTCCGGCTAATAGCGGTACCGGAAATCTTCCTGCGTTTACGGCCCTCAATACAGGCGCAGCCGCCATAGCTGCTACCATAACCGTAACGCCCTCGCAAACAGGCTCTGCTTGCAGCGGTGCAAGTGCAGCCCAAACCTATGTCATTACAGTCATACCGCCGCCGGTGGTTAGTGTTTCGGCAAATCCGTCATCAGTATGTTCCGGTGGCGGTAGTCCGGTAACATTTACAGCAACGGTAAGCAGCGGTTCCACTACCGCCATGACCTATACTTGGAATATTGCCGGTTCCTCTACAACAACATCGTCTAATACTTACAGCGCTACGGTAACGGGCGGTTCTACCTACTCGGTGCACATTGTAAATTCGAATGGCTGCGTAAGCGCTGTTACTGCACCGCAAACGGTAACTGTTACCGCCGGCGTAACGCCTACCATAAGCATTTCGGGCGCTACGGCCACCTGCTCGGGCAACAGCGAGACCTACACGGCGAGTATTGCCAACGGCGGTTCTTCCCCGGGCTATCAGTGGTTGGTGAACGGTTCGTCGGTCGTTGGCGAAACCGGTTCGACCTTTGTTTATGAACCGGAGAACGGCGATATCATTACCTGCGTATTGACTTCGAGCGCAGCCTGCGCCGCTCCGAATCCTGTTACCTCTTTCGGTTTAACAATGATGGTAACGCCAACGCTAACCCCTTCGGCAACGATTATAGGTGTGCCGGATTAGTTGAGAGTTGAGAATTGAGAGTTGAGAATGGTCGCACATCGCATAATCGCACATCAACAATAACAACTCATAACTCATAACCCATAACTCATAACTCATAACTCATAACTCATAACTCAACATATCAACAAAATGAAAATCACCCCAAACTTTCCGCTTTCGTTATTAGGCAAATTCGTGTGTTTACTTTTATTGCAAGCATGGCTTTGCCACTCGTTGGGATATGCCCAATCAACAACCTCTAACGCGGCTAATGCCGGAAAAGAATTTTATATTACCTATCTTAACAGGTCAGCGACATTACAATTAAAAGTAGTGGTAGAAAAAGCCTGTTATATTACTGCCAAATATAATAATCAAACAAGTCTTTATTGGTATAATTGGAATAACACCTTGGTGCAGCCGGGTATTTACACTGCCACAGTAACAAATGCTGAGGTAATTAATGCTACTTCTGCCGGTACCGGCGGAATATCTTTGAAGACCATTACGCTGACCTCAACGGAAGATATCTGCGTGTATGCTATTAATTATCAAACTGCCACTTCGGACGCAACATGCCTCTTGCCTGCTCCGACTTGGGGGGCAGAATACAGATTGGCTACAGGACATCCGAGTCAAAATACTTGTTATGCCCTTGTGGCAAAAGAAAATAACACGGCGGTAACGCTGCATAACGGCGCTACTATAACGTTAAGTCAAAACGAAGCATATCATTACACAGCGCTATCTGGTGTTGATATGACAGGAGAGAAAATTACATCTACAAAACCGATTGGGCTTTTTAGCGGAGCCATTAGTACTTTGGGTCCGGGACAAAGTAATGCGTTTGGTTGTACTTCTGCCGACTTTGGAGGAGGTACCAATGCTTCCGCAGATCATACCTACGAGCAATTGTGGAGCGTGGATAAATGGGGAAAAGATTTTTTTGCATTTCCGATACGTACGCCGGGAGGTATCGGGAATTGGGGCGGTATGCTGGCGCTTGTTGCCGATGAAAACGGAACCAATGTTACGGTTTCCGGCGATATTGTCGGCGGCCCTTTTAATTATGCCATGAATGCAGGAGACAGGCAGTATATCTGTACTTACATGACAGGCTTAACAAGGATTGTATCCGATAAACCGATTATGGCATTTTTAGTGCTTCCCGATGCCTGCGTAATGTATATTCCGCCTACCGATCAGCGAATCTTACATGCTTTTGTGGCGCCCTTTATTCTTTCGGGAGCTACGAATATCAACCAGCATGGCATTGATTTGTTGATTCCGGCTGCCTACTGGGCGCAAACAGTGATTCAACACGACGGCATAGTGGTTTCAAATTCCCTTTATACGGTAAATGCCAGCGCTCATTTTCCCGACTGGTACCATGTCCGCAGAGATTTGACAAATGTAGATATTGCGATCGACATCTCTTGTCCGGGCGGATTTTTAGCATATATCAGCGGAAATGGACAGGCGGAAACTTATGCTTTTTCGTCGGGCGCCGGAGCCTACGACCTTCAAAATTATTTTACGATTCAGGAAAAAGGAACCACTGTTGATACTTACTATGAAAACACGACAGAGGTTACCCATACCTTTGAAACGGCGGATAATATATTATTAAAACGCACCATAGAAGCGGCATTTACTCAGGTTCAGTGGTTAGTTGACGGCGTAGCTTATCCTGTTGTCGAAAATACCAATACCTTGAATACGGTAAGCATTCCGGCCTCTGCCTTTGGCGGTGCCTGCGGTTCGCACAGCATTTCCATGTCGGTACGCTACAGCGGGGCTACAGCCGACTCGGTATATATGGGTCTGGTATGGCTGAACGATCCGCCCGCGATTAGCGTTGTTGCAAGTGCGTCAACGGTCTGTTCGGGCAGTCCGGTTACCTTTACTGCCACCGTTAGCAGCGGCTCAACACCTGCCATGACTTATACATGGGATATAGGAGGAACAGCTGCTACAACCACTTCCAATACCTACACAACCATTTTGTCGACTACCTCTACCTATTCGGTAAGCGTGAAGAATGCAAATGGTTGCACGAGCAGTTACACCGCGCCGCAAACGGTAGCGGTAAGTCCCGGAGTAACGCCAACCATAAGCATTTCGGCTTCGGACAATAATATCTGTTCCGGTACAAGTGTAACCTATACGTCCAATATTACCAATGGCGGTTCTTCGCCGAGCTACCAGTGGCAAATCAACGGACTGTCTCCGCCTTCCGGCGGTACCGGTTCAAGCTATAGCTATGTTCCCGACAACGGCGATAAGATTACCTGCGAGCTGACCTCTTCTGACTCGTCAGTTTGTTCGGGCGCAGTTACTTCCAATGAGCTAACAATGACGGTAACGCCAACGCTAACCCCTTCTGCAACGATAATAGGCGTACCTGATTAGTTGAGAATTGAAAGTTGAGAATTGAGAGTGGTCGCATATCGCATAATCGCATATCGCAACGACGAGATTACTTCGCCGTCATTGCGAGATACGAAGCAATCTGCAATTGTTAAATAATGTTAAAGAGTGGTCTCAAATGTTAAATAATGTTAAGAAATTTTGCCAAACCGGTATAAATAGTTAGCTTTGACTGTTTAAAGTAACACAACACAGTTAAACAGTTGAAAAAGAAATGAAAACAGAGACAACTCTATTATCTCTCCCCTTATGGGTATTGATTACTATTTACTGCCTACTGCCTACTGCGGTTTCTGCACAGGAAAACGCTACAGAAGGAACGGAATTTTATCTTGTATTCGGAAGAAATCAATATACCAACAATTCCGATGAAATACGTTATGTAATTACGGAAGCCTGTACGGTAACCGCACAATATTTTGACGGTACTTATTTGGATGATAATGTAGGATACGCCCCCGGTATTTATACCAAAGTAGTAGATAAGGCAAAATGCGAAATCGGCACTACTTCACCTGCGTCTGACAGTCGCATCTGGACAAATATGGGGCTCAAAGTTACTTCTAACAAAAATATAGGGTTATATGCTATCAATGTACAGTCGGTTTCAACAGACGCAACTACTGTGTTGCCGCTGCCCGTATTAGGCGATCATTATACTGTTATCGGCAATCGCGGTATGTCCACCCAAACGACTAGAATTTTAGTGATAGGCCTTACCAACGGTACTACTATTACTATCCGAGATCCATCAGGTACGGCAGTGCTCTCCAATCAAGTCCTTCAGGCGCAGGAAGTGTATTGCTATGCGTTGGCGGTAACAGATTTAACAGGCTATACCGTAGAATCCAATCATATTGTGGCTGTTTTCAGTACGGGAGATTGCGGAGATGTTTCATCTACCGGCGGGTGCGACCATAATTTCGAGCAAATGTGGCCTACCAATACGGCGGGAAAAAACTTTTTTATATGGAATTTAAGTAATCGTACCGGCGGCGTTGCTGCTGATAAAATAGTAATTCTTGCCTTGGAAAACGGAACGCAAGTAGTAAAAAAAGAAGGAACTACCTCGACGACACATACGCTGAATAAACATCAAACTACCAATTTCTTTTTATCTACTACTAATGTATATGCCAATAATTCAAGTGCGCCGGTAAAAATTATTGCCGATAAACCTGTTATTTTGAACAATATATTGGGTTATGCCCCCACTATTAAATGGTTGGCGCCTGTAGAACAGCGGATAAACAGCGCTGTAATATCACCCTTTGTCCCTGCTGCGTTTTCGATGTCGAACGGACATGAATTATCCATATTGATACCGGCCGGTTCAGAGAGCAATATGGTAGTTAAAGAAACGCGCTCCGGTGCTACAACTATCGTTCCTGTAACATTTTATACCAATCTTACTGACCCTGATTGGATGATTGGCCGATTAGAATATATAGCAACAGATAACGTTTTGGTCGAATTATCGAACCCTGCAGGTCTTTTAGCCAATATGCAGGGAGCGGGTAATTCAATTTCGTATATCATGACTGCCGGCGCCGGTGCATTTAACCTGCAAGCCTATTATACCATTACCACTAAAACAACGCCTTTCAACGATGTGTATTACACGGAGACCGAAGAGGCAACGCATACCTTTGAAACAACAGATAACATAACGCTGAAGCGCACCATAGAAAAACCCTTTACTCAGGTGCAGTGGTTGGTTGACGGCGCGCCTTATTCCGTTTCCGAAAATACCAATACCTCAAATACGGTAACTGTCCCGGCCTCGGCCTTTGGCGGCGCCTGCGGTTCGCATAGCATTTCCATGTCGGTGCGCTACAGCGGGGCTACAGCCGATTCCGTCTATACAGGGATAGTATGGCTGAACGACCCGCCTGAAGTTACTGTTGCAGTGAGTTCGCCGATAGTATGTTCGGGCAGTCCGCTTACCTTTACCGCCAACGTAAGCAGCGGTTCAACACCGGCCATGACTTATACATGGGATATAGGAGGAACAGCCGCTACAACCACTTCCAATACATACACAACCACTTTATCGACTACTTCTACCTATTCGGTAAGCGTGAAAAACTCCAATGGTTGCACGAGCAGTTACACTGCACCGCAAACGATAACGATAAGCTCCACCTGTCTTTGGGAAATTTGGAACTGGGACGACCTGTCGCAGGTTCCCGCCATGCAGACAGCAGGCTTTACGGCCTTTAAAGTAATGCAAAACATAGGCGTTCCGGACGATGCGACTACCTACGGCGATGGTACCGGCTCCGGCCGCACCGATCTTACGCGCTACGGCTGGTACGGCTACGAAGGCTTTGGCGCTGGCATACCGGGATTCAATATAAACGGAACCCTCGCCGCTGCTGAAGTACTGTACGCAGGCTTGCCGACAGGCGTTAAACAACATGCTTTCGGATGGGATACTACTAACAATTCCGGCTGGATTCCAATCAATATCTCTGATGGAAATTTTAATGGGAATAATCATATAATCAGTGGACTATGGATTGATCGAGAAAACAGTATCCTTCAAGGGCTGTTCGGTCAGATAACCAATAACAGGACAGTTCACGATTTGGGTGTTGTAGTAGCGCCGAAAGGCGTCAAGGGTTTCTACAATGTTGGCGGTTTTGTCGGAACCATAAACGCCGGAACCATTACCAACTGTTACGTTACAGGCGAGGGTGAAATAAACGGCACGGGTACTACCGGCAGCGAAAGAAGTATTGGTGGATTTGTTGGTTCCTACGCCGGTGCGACAAGAATAACAAATTGCTATGCAACAGTTGACGTAAACGGAGGGTATGCTGTAGGCGGCTTCGTTGGCACTGATGCAGGAAGCGCCGTCGCTGTTGTTTCTCGATGCTACGCCACAGGGAACGTGAATGGCATGACTTATGTGGGCGGCTTTATTGGAAGTAAGGCTGCTACGTCAAATTCAACCATAGAAAATTGTTATACCACAGGCGCTGTTATCGGAAGCAGCGTTTCCTTGGCCGGCTTTTGTGCAGAAATATACAACGGCGCTATTCGATATTGTTACGCCAGTGGTGAAACAAACGGCAGCGGCTTCGTTAGAAATGTATATGGCGGCGCTACGATAACGAATTGCTATTACGACACATGGTCAACCGGCTCCGGAGCAACTTCCACAGGCGTTACGCCTCTTACTACCGCGCAAATGGTTAGCGGCTTGCCCACGGGATTTAATGCAACAATCTGGGCTATCCAGCCCGACGAAAGCTATCCGTATCTTCGCTATCAGGAGCGCACGTCGGAGAAGTTCGACTATCATCTGAAAGACATAACGGTAAACGGAAATCTACCCTCTACGATATCCTCTCCTCCTATGACGGCCTACTCGGTTTATTCTCCTCTATCGGGCGCTTCCGCTGTGTTTAGAGCGGCTGTTGCAAATAGCAATCCTGCCGATTGCGGCTACTTGCCCGACGGCGGCAACGTGCTGCTTCCTGCAGGCGCAACACATACAGTATCCAACGGCAAGCACATCGTGGTTCAGGGCATGTCGGTTGACCATATCGTTAAACCTAATGTAGTGCGGTTATGCACAGCTGCAAGCCCCTCGCTGAGCGGTTCTACTAACGTGTGTGTCGGCAGTACGCATACTTACACTGCTTCCGGGTCGAATATAACCGACTATGCATGGTCGGTAACCGGCGGCGTTATCCTGAGCGGCGCGGGTACCAACAGCGTGAACGTCGAATGGAACGTACTGGGAACAGCAAACATCAACCTGACAATAACCGACATCAACGACTGCCTTAGTAATCCAAGCAGCCTTAACATAACTGTAATACCGACAGTAATTCCTTCGCTAAGCATTTCAGCTGTACCGGACTGATTTAATTGAGAGTTGAGAATTGAGAATTGAGAATGAATAGTGATGATAGTAGTCGCATATCGCACATCAACAATAATAACTCATAACTCATAACCCATAATGCACAAACTGCTTCACGCATCTCCCCGCACTCTTTACCTAATTGTTAAATATTGTTAAAAAACAAGGAAAATTGTTAAACAGTGTTAAATTTGCTCTATATATAAGGTATAATTACTTAACTTTGACCGTTTTGAAATGGAGGGCTGATGTAATAACGTACATTAAATAAAAATAATATGAAAAAGATATTGAGTATTTTGGCTGTGGCATTGTTAACGGCTACAATGATGCAGGCGGTTACGCCCGAAGATTTAGCAGGTCGATGGGTATTGACAAAAGTAGAAGTGCTTAAAATGCAGGACGATACGGAACTTAGTCGTCAAAACTACACACCGGAAAACTATGCTGGAAGAATTTATGTTGAACAAATGGAGTGTTTTGCCGACGGCAAGGTGGTATATAGCGGCAGAAGCGACAAAACGCTGCTTTCAGCGCCCGGAACTTTCCATATCCGTGATAATCGGGACGTAATTGTATTCCAAAACGCTTTAATTGGTTTCCCCTTTAGGTTCTTATGGGAAGAGGGCTTGTTTATCTTAGAGAAAAGGGGTGCGACAACCCAGCAAGGCAAGCAACGCGAACTTATTCGCTTTTACTATCAAAAAGAAACACTATAAAAAAACCTAATTTACTATGAAAGCAGCAAATATACGATTTATACTTACCGCTCTTGTGTCGAGCCTGAGTTTGACCAATATACATGCACAGATCTACAATAACGATGCTTACCTGAAAAATGATTACATTCAGATGGCCATATCTCCGCAAGGCGTATATGGCGCTGAGGGAGGCACTGCACCCATTCATCTCGGTTACTTTGCCCCTGATAATAGCTATGGATACTTAGGTTTTATCACCTCTCCCAATAATAGTTGGCCGGATTACTATGGTGATTTTATAATTCCCGGCATTCCCTACGAAGGTTTTTCGGTAGTTTTCCGAGAAGCCGGTACGAGGATGTTTTATGCAAATACCCGCTGTGGGGGTGTTGGGGGTGTTGATGGCCCAATTATTCCCCGTAGTCCGGATTTTACTTACCATAGCGATACCGGTTCAGGGGTGTACGATGACCTTACCTGGCATGGCGAAATAAGCGGATATCTTAATATAGACTGCCGTTTTCAGCTCGTTGGGACGAGAGTTGTACATTATACTACCATTACGAACATAAGCGGAGGAACCTTGACGGATATATATTTTGCACGAGGAATGGATCCCGATCAGGAAAATGGAGCCAATGCCTCCACCCTTCCTCCCGATTGTAATGAAACAACCGATACTTATAATATTATAGAATCGCAAGCTGACGGCACGCCGGGAAAATATTCATGGGTAGTGGCTAACGGCTTCTGTAATCCTTCGGCCATATCCTACTACTGCGAAGACCTCAATTCGCGGGTTGCAGTCTCTGAATATTGGTACGAACTGATTATAGAACCGGAAAACGCTTATCCGGGAGGTAATCCGCCGCCCTCCTTATATTTAAATGAAGGCGAATACTCGCGTATCGACGCGCGTGACTGGACAATTGAATTGGCTATATTTGTCGGCGATTTGGGACCCGGTGCATCTGTTACCCTCACGCATGATGTGCGCGTAGATCAGCCTCCTGTTGTAATTTTTGATAATCCTTTAACCCTGACTGAAAATGAGGGTGGCACCTTTACGTATTACCTGATTCGCCAGGATCAGTTAGATGAAACGGTTAATGCTACGGTACGCTTAACCGGCGTATCAGGCGCCACAGCGGCCGATTTTGTCGGAATTCCGTCCTTACCCCACGATTATAACCTTGTATTCGGGCCGTACGAAACCTCTAAAACTATAACCATATATGCTGCTAACGATTGCCATGCTGATGATTATGAGACCTTTGAATTAGAAATTATAGCGGTTACTTCTCCTATGGGAGGCTTGATGACTATACCCAATATTGCTGAAGGAACTATACGGGATATGCCGCCCTTGCCCGGCATGTTGCCTTCGGCTACGATAACGGCGAGCCCCTCGACAGTATGCTACGGCGGCGCTTCTACCTTAACGGCTGCGGCATCGGGAGCAACCACTCCGTCGATGACCTATACATGGAACCGGAATGGCGTTTCGATGGGCACAACTACAGTGAACACCTACAACGCAAGCGGCCTGACCGCCACCGCTAATTATTCGATAACATTGCTCACTGAGGGAGGCTGTTCGACTACAAGCGCTCCGGTAACAATAACGATAACGACAAGCGTAACGCCGGCGGCTACTATTACTGCTTCCGATAACAATATTTGTTCGGGGACGAGCATTACATATACGGTAATTAATACGGCTAATGGCGGTACTACCCCTGCTTATCAATGGCAGGTGAACGGTTCCCCTGTCGTTGGAGAAACCGGCTCTACCTTCACTTATGTACCTGACAACGGCGATATAATCAGCTGTGTGCTGACCTCCAACGACCCCTGCGCGAGTCCAACTCAGGCAACCTCTAATACTGTAGCCATGATTGTTACCCCCACTGTCATTCCCTCGGCAACGATTTCGGTAGCGCCGGATTAATTTAATTGAGAATTGAAAGTTGAGAATTGAAAATTAATGAAAAAGAAAAACAATTTTTATCAACCTTCATCAATCTTCATCAAATAATCAAATAACCAAATCAACAAAATGAAAATTTTCCCAAACATTTACCGCTTACTGCTTGCCGCCTGCTGCCTGTTGCCTTCCGGCATTTTTGCGCAGTCAACCGATGCGCTGTCCCAAGGACTATGGAAAGTAGCGCAGGTAACCATTGAAAAAAACACCGATGGAAAATTAGAAACTACCGTGTATAATACGGCGGCAGAAGTACAAAGCCGCATTTCCTGTCCGCAGGAATGGGAAATAAGCGCGCAAAACATTGTGATGCGTTACCCCAGTGGTAGAGAAACAACATCAAAATACACTGTGGACGGCAATCTTTTAAAGATTATGGCAACCGCTGCGGCGCAGTCGTACCGATACAAAACAGACAAGGAAAATCTAACTTTAACTATTGAGTATAAGTACGTAAACAACCTCCCAACAAGACAAAGAGAACGAATAGAGGAGAAATGGACAATTATATTAGTTGAGAATTGAGAATGAATAGTGATTAGTGGTCGCACATCGCATATCCCAAATCAACAATAATAACTCATAGCTCATACAACAAATAACCAAACCAACAACTATGGCACACACCCCAACTTTATCACGCATTGCTTGCAGCCTGTCATTGCGACTGCGAGCAGCGCAAAGCAGGACGCAATCTTATTTACTGTTACTGCTGACTATCTTTTGCCTGCTGCTGCCTGCCGCGGCTTTTGCACAGGTCGATACCAAAGGAACGGAGTTTTGGCTGACCTTTGGACAGAATAATACCGCCTCTTTTTATGATGTAGATCTTCAAATACGCATTGTAGCAGATGAAGCTACAACCGGCACTATCTATTTTACTAATCTGCAAAGTTCAGTCCCGTTTTCAATTGCCGCTGGAGAGGTATTTCCTTACGTACTTGATGATACCGAAAAGGAAGCAGTGTATAACACATACATGGGAATAACTGACTTCAGCATTCACATAACAACCTCAGCGCCTGTTACGGTCTATGCGCTTAATCAGATGCCGGCCACCACTGACGCTACCAATATTTTGCCTGTAACGGCTTGGGGTACGGATTATTATCAAATCTCGTATATGTCGGCCGGGCCCGGTTTTGATCACAAGGACGCTTTTGCAGTTATAGCTGCCGAAAACAATACGGAGGTATTCCACAACGGTATTCCGGCAGCTACGCTCAATACGGGAGAGGTATATTTTTGCACTGCTATAGACGCCGATATGACCGGCGACCACATTACTGCTGATAAACCGGTGGCTTTTTTTGTGCTGAATGAAGCCGCCTTTATTCCTGAGGGTCATTGGGCTGCCGATCAATTGTTTCAACAATTGGCGCCGGTAAATACCTGGGGTACCAACTTTTTTGTGCCTGTAACTCACATGGGGACGGATATTGTACGCATTGTGGCCTCGCAAAACGGCACCAATATTACGCAAACAGGAGGAACCCTGATGTATCCTACGGGCGGACAAACAACGCTAAGCAATTTGAATGCCGGCGAATGGGTGGAGTTAGAAGTGTATGAATATAACAATGGTTGCTATATCGAAGCCGATAAGCCGGTAGGGGTATGTATTTACCTTACAGGGCAGGACTATCTTAATCTTGGATTTTCCGATCCTGCACAGGCCTGGTTGCCGGCCATAGAACAAACGGTAAATTCAGCACTGATGGCGCCCTTTGTTCCTGATGGATATACGGAACTGCATACTCATTTTGCCCTAATCGTTACTCCTACAGCTACCCAAAATAATACTACTGTTTCTGAAGGAGGATCGCCTGCCGCTGCATTAAGCGGCGGACAATGGTATGACCATTCTTCCGGTTATTCGTTTTACGCCATGCCGCTTAATAACTCCTCAGACGCATATCTCTTTGCCAATTCGGCGGGGCTTATCGCTATGGGATACGGTGTCGGCAATTATGAAAGTTATTATTATTTAGCCTGCTCCTCCATGCGCGATTTAGACGTAGCCTTTTATGTAAACGACATCCATCATCAAGATTTGCCTTCTGAAGTGTTCAGCATATCCCAAATGGACTTTCGCGCCGAAATACAAGACGCCATGAGTTCGCAGGCCGGACACCTGAAGTGGTATATCGACGACGTGGAAGAAACCGCTGCCGAGGATTTGCTTACATGGAGCAAGACGCTTTCCAACGGCGTTTATGCGGTAAAGATGGAAGTGCTTTTAGCCGATAATGTAACGGTCAAGATAGTAGAAAGTACGCTGGTAATAGGCGTAGCCTTCGACATGGAAATTTGCGCGGGCAAGGGCGTAACCTTTACGGTAACGCCACACAACGGCGGCTCTTCGCCAAGCTACCAATGGATGGTAAACGGCAGTCCTATTCCCTCCGCCACAGCTTCGACCTTCTATTATGTTCCTTCGGACGGCGATGTAGTTGTCTGCGAGTTGACCTCAAGTGAAGATTGCCTTGATTCAAATCCTGTGCTTTCGCACAGCATTACCGTGATGGTAAAAGGCCCAGCCTCCATAACAACGCCGACCCCTCCGGCAGCGGTATGCGCAGGTTCCACACTGACGCTGACAACACCAGCCATAACCTTGAACGGCCTTACCCAGTTAGGCGGCAGTTGGACTTTAAACGGCGTTTATTTTAATCCTGCAACAGCGGTAAGCTATACGCAAAACGGCGCGGCCTTAGCCTATCTGATAGACACCGATTGTGGCACCTTTACTTCGGGGACGGTAGCGGTAACGGTAACAGCCTTGGTAACGCCCACCATAAGTATTTCGGGCGCTATGGCCACCTGCTCGGGCAACAGCGAGACCTACACGGCGAGTATTACTAATGGCGGCAGTCCGCCGGGTTATCAATGGAGGGTTAACGGCGCGCCTGTCGTTGGCGAAACCGCTTCGACCTTTGTTTATGAACCGGAAAACGGCGATATAATAACTTGCGTATTGACATCAAGTGCCCCCTGTGCCAGTCCGAATCCTGTTGCTTCCTCCGGTATAACGGTAACTGTAACGCCGACAGTCATTCCGTCTGTAAGCGTTTCGGCAACGCCGGACTAATTTAATTGAGAATTGAGAGTTGAGAATGGTCGCACATCGCACATCGCATAATCGCATAATCGCATATCGCACATCAACAATAACAACCCATAATTCATAACCCATAACCCATAACTCAACATATCAACAAAATGAAAATCACCCCAAACTTTCCGACTTCGTTATTAGGTAAATTAGTATGCTTATTTGTATTACAAGCATGGTTTGGCAACTCATTGGTATATGCCCAATCAACTTCTAATACAGCTAATGCCGGAAGGGATTTTTATATTACCTATCTTCCGGCATTTAGTGCGCCGACATTACAGATAAAAGTAGTAGTAGAAAAAGCCTGTTATATTACCGCCAAATATAATAATCAAACAAGCGTTTACTGGAATAACTGGAACAACACATTAGTTCAGCCGGGCATTTATACAGCAAATGTAACAAATGTTGATGTGGTCAATATTCCTACACTTGGTACCGGTACGACATCGCTTAAGACAATTACGCTTACGTCAACGGAAGATGTTTGCGTGTATGCCATCAATTACGTTTCTGCATCTACCGATGCTACCAGCTTTTTGCCTGTCCCCGCTTGGGGAACAGACTATCGCTTGGCTACGGGACCTCCGGGAACAACTTATGCTACTGCTTACGCGGTTGTGGCCAATGAAAATAATACGGTGGTAACTACGCATACCGGCGCCCAAATAACATTAGATGAAAATGAGGTATATCATTTTCAGACCGTTAATGGTGTTGATATGACGGGCTTGAAAGTTTCCGCTACAAAACCGGTGGCTGTTTTTAGCGGAGCATTTGCTTGTGTAACCAGCAGTCTTTGTTCATTGGGAGGTCAGTCGGGAGACCACACGTATGAACAGTTGTGGAGTATTGATAAATGGGGAAAAGATTTTTTAGCTTTTCCTATGGCTACTCCGGGCGGCAGCGGCAACTGGGGTGGGAGATTGGTAATTGTTGCCGATGAAAACGGAACAAATGTTACGCTTTCCGGAGGCATTAACGGTGGAACGCCTCTTAACTATACCTTGAATGCAGGAGGAGTGCAGTATCTTTGTCATGCCATGACAGGATTAACAAAGATTACCTCCGATAAATCTATTATGGTATTTTTGATTCTTCCCGATCCTACCGTAACCACTATTCCGCCTATAGACCAGCGCATTCAACATGCGATCATAGCGCCCTTTATTATTTCAGGAACTACGAATATCAACCAGCATGGCATTGATTTGTTGATTCCGGCCGCTTATTGGGATCAAACAGTGATTAAACACGACGGCGTAGTCGTTTCAAATTCCCTTTATACAGTGAATACCAGCGCTCATTTTCCCGACTGGTACCACGTGCGCAGAAATTTGACGAATGTAGATATTACTATTGATATCACCTGTCCGGGTGGATTGCTGGCTTACGTAAATGGAAGTGGAAGTGTAGAAAGTTATGCTATCTTAGCCGGCGCCGGAGCCTATGACCTCCAAAATTATTTTACGATTCAGGAAAAAGGGACTACTGTTGATACTTACTATGAAAACACGACAGAGGTTACCCATACCTTTGAAACGGCGGATAATATATTATTAAAACGCACCATAGAAGCGTCCTTTACCCAAGTTCAGTGGTTAGTTGACGGCACGGCTTTTCCTGTTGTCGAAAACACCAATACATTGAATACGGTAAGTATTCCGGCCTCTGCCTTCGGCGGCGCCTGCGGTTCGCACACCATTTCCATGTCGGTGCGCTACAGCGGGGCCTCTGTCGATTCCGTCTATACAGGTATAGTATGGCTGAACGACCCGCCCGCGATTAGCGTTGTTGCAAGCGCATCGACGGTCTGTTCGGGCAGTCCGGTTACCTTTACTGCCACCGTTAGCAGCGGCTCAACACCGGCCATGACTTATACATGGGATATAGGAGGAACAGCTGCTACAACCACTTCCAATACCTACACAACCATTTTATCGACTACCTCTACCTATTCGGTAAGCGTGAAGAATGCGAATGGTTGCACGAGCAGTTACACCGCGCCGCAAACGGTAACGGTAAGCCCCGGAGTAACGCCAACCATAAGCATTTCGGCTTCGGACAATAATATCTGTTCCGGTACAAGTGTAACCTATACGTCCAATATTACCAATGGCGGCAGTTCGCCGAGCTACCAGTGGAAAATCAACGGACTGTCGCCGCCTTCCGGCGGTACCGGTTCAAGCTATAGCTATGTTCCCGACAACGGCGATAAGATTACCTGCGTGTTGACCTCTTCTGACTCGTCAGTTTGTTCGGGCGCAGTTACTTCCAATGAGCTAACAATGACGGTAACGCCAACACTAACCCCTTCTGCAACGATAATAGGCGTACCTGATTAAATTAATTGAGAGTTGAGAATTGAGAGTGGTCGCACATCGCAACGACGAGATTGCTTCGTCGTCATTGCGAGGTACGAAGCAATCTGCAATTGTTAAATAATGTTAAAAAACGACCTAAAGTGTTAAGCAATGTTAAAAATTTTTGCCCAATACAGTACAATTATATAATTTTGACTGTTTGAAGCAAAGATTTTTTGGGTGCTTTGGTCTTTGTTGTCTTCGTATAAAGCATTCAAAGTAAACAACATGAGTGACAATTATCATGTTGTGTGATAGGTGTGTAAATGCTTATCATATTGTTATTTTGGGTATTAAGAGGATAATGAATTAAAATAAACAAATAACCAAATCAACAGCTATGAAAACCTCCCCAAACTTACCGCACATCGCCACCCGCCTGTCATTGCGCCTGCGAGCTGCGCGAAGCAGGAAGCAATCTTGTTTGCTGTTACTGATTACTATCTTCTGCTTACTGCAGGCAGGCAGCCTTTATGCACAAGCCACTGATAGGCAAATGTTGCAAGAGCAGCGGCAAGAAGACCTCAGAAAACAAAGAGAGGCGCATCGCCAATCCTTACAAAAGAAAAGCCCTGTTCAGACTAGACAGGGAGATTTGTGGGCCGAGCCTAATCCGGGTTCTATTCATGTGAACAGAGATTCAACTTATAGAGAATACACCCCTCAAGAGTTGGTGGACAGTATTTTTGTGAAAGGCGGCGCCTGTGTCTATGTCGGCAACGTAGATTTGTATTCGCACGGCTGGGACGGCATGGGCTGGACCGATGACGATAACCGCGGTCTGGGCTATTTTTCAAGAGGCGACTCCAATTTCGAATTTGCAGAAGGGCTGGTATTGTCAACCGGCGGCTTGGTCTCTATTGAAGGCCCAAATGAAAGCGATGCGGGAGTTGAGCCCCCGAACTACTCTGTAACTTACGATTACGATTTGGCGGGATTAGTGTACAATGTTACCAATGTGTCGGTCTTGACCTTTGATTTTGTGCCGGTAGGCAATGTTATACAGTTTCGTTATATTTTCGCTTCAGAAGAATATTTGCACTTTGCTAATACCGGGTTTAATGACGTATTTGGGTTTTTTATTGCCGGCCCGGGCATTGGTAATGGAACAGATCCGGAAAATATAGCCCTATTGCCCAGCACAACGAGCGGAGACTATATGGTTTCTATTAACAATGTGAACTGGGGACAACTAGGAGCTAATAATCATAATTGTCCTTATCCGCCTTATCTTCAAAATGCTGGGGTTAATCCCGAATATTACGTAAATATTCCCGGTCTGTACTCTGACCCCTGCTGGCTTTACTATTGCGACCCTAATGATCCCGATCCGCACCATTATCTTTATGATCCTTATGCCTGTGATCCTAATGATCCTGACGATCCTTATAATCCTTGTATTCCTTGCGGATATTTCGCCGGCTATCAAGATTGCTTCTGTGATCCTCTTAATCCTATGTATCCCGACAACCCTTGTGTCCCTTGTAACCCTGATGATCCCAGAAACCCTCTTGGCCCTTATTACGACCCGGATCCGCTAACAGGCCTGACAAGCTCGGAAATTGCCTTATTGCAAACCATGGAGTTTAATGGGCGCACGGTGGTGCTTACCGCTTCAGCTACAGTTACTCCCTGCCAAACCTACACCCTAAAGCTGGCTGTTGGGAATGTCTCAGATGAGGCTGTTCAATCAGGCGTATTTTTGGAGGCCCGCAGTTTCGACATAGGCGATAACGTAGTCAATTACGGAAATGCTATTGAAGGAATGGACCTTGTTTACAGAGGCTGTCAAAACAACAAGTTTGTAGTAACCCGCCCCGTAGCCGAGCCTACGCCTGCAACTATAGCGCTTATCTACGGCGGCACAGCCGTTAACGGTTCGGATATTTCGACTTATCCGGGAGGCTTGGCCCTGCCTTCTACGGTAGTCATTCCCGCCGGCAGCTCTTCGGTAGAGGTATATTATCAGGTTACTACGCCGCCCACAGGCTACAAGACCTTTACTATTACGACCAATTGTCCTTGCGGCGGCGGCGGAGCAGCCTTCACGAAGACAATACACATCTACGATCCTTCTTCTTCCACCGACTTTGCAGCGGAAGTCTCTCCCTCCTGTCCGGGGACGAACAGCGGTATGATACATGTTACCGCCGGTTCAGGCGGTTCAGGCCACTACGAAAGTTCCATAGACGGAGGTGTTTCATGGCATTCATCTCTGATTGGCCATACCGGATTAGCTGCGGGAACCTATGTCGTTCATGCCCGCGATTCGGGCAGTTGTTTTGCTTCCACGCTAACCAACATAGTTGTAACCACAGCTATGGCGACTACCAATGCCGGTCCCGATCAGTCCTTATGTACGAATGTGTTTACCATGGCTGCGCAGCCATTGGCAGCCGGACAATCGGGCAGGTGGACAGTGCTTACGGGCTCAGCCGCGATAACAAACATAATAAGTCCTATCACTACTGTTACGCTTGGCAGTTCTTCGGCTACCTTAAGGTGGACATTAACTTATGCTGCCGACTGTGAGGCTTACGACGATGTAACGCTTACGGTTACTCCTTACCTATCAGTTTCCTTATCCGCTTCTCCTTCTTCCGTGTGCTCCGGAGGTGCTTCTGTCTTAACAGCCTCTATATCAGGTAGCACTACAACTCCGACTACTTATACCTGGTACCGAGGCGTAAGTTCATTGGGCACCACTACGGTAAATACTTATACGCTCAGTAGTGTAACCGTTACGGCAGCCTATTCGGTTACGGTTCAGCAGAGCAGTTGCACCGGAACAAGTTCGCCGGTAACGGTAACGATAACTGCCGGCGTAACGCCTGCGGCTACGATTACCGCTTCCGATAATAATATTTGCGCTGGCACGAGCATTACCTATACGGTAAACAGTATGGCGAATCAGGGAAGTTCGCCGGGCTATCAGTGGCGGGTAAATGCTTCGCCGGTCGTTGGCGAAATTAACTCGACCTTTGTTTATGAACCCGACAACGGCGATATCATTACCTGCGTATTGACTTCGAGCGATCCTTGCGCCAGTCCGAATCCGGTTACATCAAATGCAATAACAATGACGGTAACGCCAATGCTAACCCCTTCGGCAACTATTATAGCCGTACCTGACTAAATTAATTGAGAATTGAAAGTTGAGAATTGAAAATTAATAAACAATGAAAAGACAGATTACTTTGTACCTCGCAATGACGGAAGAAAAACAATTTTCATCAACCTTCATCCGTCATTGCGAGGCACGAAGCAATCTACAATCTTTATCAAACAAATAAATAAACAAATAATCAAATAACCAAATCAACAAAATGAAAATTTCCTCAAACATTTACCGCTTACTGCTTGCCGCCTGCTGCCTGCTGCCTTCGGCCATTTTTGCGCAGTCAACCGACGTACTGCCCCAAGGACTATGGAAAGTAGAGCAGATCACCATTGAAAAAAACACCGATGGCAAATTAGAAACTACCGTGTATAATACGGCGGCCGAAGTACAAAGCCGCATTTCCTGTCCGCAGGAATGGGAAATAAGTGCGCAAAACATTGTGATGCGTTACCCCAATGGTAGGGAAACAACATCAAAATACACTGTGGACGGCAATCTTTTAAAGATTATGGCAACCGCTGCGGCACAGTCGTACCGATATAAAGCAGACAAGGAAAATCTAACTTTAACTATTGAGTATAAGTACGTAAACAACCTCTCAACAAGACAAAGAGAACGAATAGAGGAGAAATGGACAATTATATTAGTTAAGAATTGAGAGTTGATTGCTTCGTACCTCGCAATGACGGTTGAGAATGAATAGTGGTTAGTGGTCGCACATCGCATATCCCAAATCAACAATAATAACTCATAATTCATAACTCATAGCTCATACAACAAATAACCAAACCAACAACTATGACACACACCCCAATCTTATCACGCATTGCTTGCAGCCTGTCATTGCGACTGCGAGCAGCGCAAAGCAGGAAGCAATCTTGTTTACTGTTACTGCTTACTATCTTCTGCCTTCTTCCTGTCTGCGCTTTTGCACAGGTGGACACCAAAGGAACGGAGTTTTGGCTGACCTTTGGAAAAAATCATACCCACGATGCTTATGAAGTAGACCTTCAAATACGTATTGTAGCAGATGAAGCAACAACCGGTACTATCTATTTTACTAATCTGCAAAGTTCAGTCCCGTTTTCAATTGCCGCAGGAGAGGTATTTCCTTACGTAATTGATGATTATGCCGAAAAGAGCGCTGTGTATAATGATTATTTAGACGTAATAACTGATTACAGCATTTATATCACTACCTCGGCGCCTGTTACGGTTTATGCGCTCAACCAGTATTTTTGGACAGCTGATGCGACCAACGTCTTGCCTGTAACGGCTTTGGGAACAGAATATTACCAAATCTCGTATCCGGGGTGTTGTGGTTCGTTTTACGATGCTTATGCGGTTATAGCCGTCGAAAATAATACACAGGTATTCCAAAACGGTTCACTAGCGGCTATGCTCAATACAGGAGATGTGTATTATTATGGTGGATACGTCCAAGATATGACCGGCGATCACATTACTGCTGATAAACCGGTGGCTTTTTTTGCGCTGAATGAGTGTACCAATGTCCCTGAAGGTTATGGGTATTGCGATCATCTGTTTCAACAATTGGCGCCGGTGAATACCTGGGGTACCAACTTTTTTGTGCCTGTAACTCACATGGGGACGGATATTGTACGCATTATGGTTTCGCAAAACGGCACCAATATTACACAAACAGGAGGAACCCTGGGGTATCCTGCGGGCGGACAAACAACGCTAAGCAATTTGAATGCCGGCGAATGGGTGGAGTTAGAAGTGTATGAATATAACAATGGTTGCTACATCGAAGCAGATAAGCCGATAGGAGTATGCGTTTATCTTACAGGGTCGGAATTTAATTATTTTGGCCTTTCTGATCCGGCCCAGGCCTGGTTGCCGGCCATAGAACAAACGGTAAATTCAGCCCTGATAGCGCCTTTTATACCGGAGAATACAGCACTAACAGAGCACTTTGCCCTAATCATCACCCCTACGGCTACTCAAAATAATACTACTGTTTCTGAAGGAGGGTCGCCTGCCGCTGCATTAAGCGGTGGACAATGGTATGACCATTCTTCCGGTTATTCGTTTTACTCCATGCCGCTTAACAATTCCACAGACGCATATCTCTTTACCAATTCGGCGGGGCTTATCGCTATGGGTTATGGTACAGGCGCTGATGAAAGTTATTATTATTTGGCCTGTTCCTCCATGCGCGATTTAGACGTAGCCTTTTATGTAAACGATATCCACCACCAGGATTTGCCGTCCGAGGTGTTCACCATCTCCCAGATGGACTTCCGCGCCGAAATACAAGACGCCATGAGTTCGCAGGCCGGTCATTTGAAGTGGTATATCGACAACGTGGAAGAAACCGCCGCCGAGGATTTACTTACATGGAGTAAGACGCTTTCCAACGGCGTTTATGCGGTAAAAATGGAAGTACTTTTAGCCGATAATGTAACAGTCAAGATAGTAGAAAGCACCTTAGTAATAGGCGTAGCTTTCGACATGGAAATTTGCGCGGGCAAGGGCGTAACCTTTACGGTAACGCCGCACAACGGCGGCTCTTCGCCGAGCTACCAGTGGATGGTAAACAGCAGTCCCATTGGGGGTGCTACGGCTTCGACCTTCTATTATGTTCCTTCGGACGGCGATGTAGTTGTCTGCGAGCTGACCTCAAGCGAAGATTGCCTTGATTCCAATCCTGTGCTTTCGCACAGCATTACCGTGATGGTAAAAGGCCCAGCCTCCATAACAACGCCGACCCCTCCGGCGGCGGTATGCGCAGGCTCTACGCTGTCGCTGACCACTCCACCCATAGACTTAGGCGGGGCAACGCTGCTGGGCGGCACCTGGACATTGAATGGCGTGAACTTCAACACATCAACCCCGATGAGCTATACGCAGAACGGACTGGGTTTAGCCTATAAGATAGAAACGGAATGCGGCACCTTTACTTCAAGCACGGTAGCCGTAACGGTGAAAGATAAACCGGGTTTGGGGACGCTGAGCGCGCCACCCTGTATAGGCACAGGCCAAACCTTAGCTTTGAGTGCGCCAAGCGTAAACCTGAACGGCGGCTCGCAAACCGGCGCAACCTGGACACTGAACGGCGCGACCATCACTACTTCAAGCACTTTTAACTACAGCGACCACGGCAAGACCCTTCAATATGCGGTAGCCAACGAGTGCGGCACAACTACCTCGAATCCGGTAACCATCTGCGTACAGGACGTGCCTACCGTAACAATCCCCTGTCCGCTTGGCCCACCGTCAGTCTGCGAAGGCACGGCCTTAAATTTGACAAGCTGTACGCCGACTATTAACCTGAACGGCCAAACGCAGGTAGGGCAGGGCAGCTGGACCTTAAATGGGTCAACTTGGACGCCGGGTACCTTAACCGCCGGCACCTATAGTCTGGGCTACCGCATCAACACAACTCCTTACGGCATTGTTAACTCGTCGAACACGGTAACGGCAACGATAATGCCAATAGTAACGCCTGCGGCTACGATTACCGCTTCCGATAATAATGTATGCGCGGGAACGAGCATAACCTATACGGTAAGCAATATGGTGAATCAGGGAAGCTCGCCGAGTTTTCAATGGAGGGTTAACGGCGCACCTGCTGTTGGTGAAATTAGTTCGACCTTTGTTTATGAACCCGACAACGGCGATATCATTACTTGCTTATTGACATCGAACGCCGCTTGTGTCAGTTCCAATCCTGTTACATCAAACGGCATAACTATGACGATAATACCGACAGTGATTCCCTCGGTGAGCGTTTTGGCAACGCCTGATTAATTTAATTGAGAGTTGAGAATTGATTGCTTCGTTCCTCGCAATGACGGTTGATAATGAATAGTGGTCGCATATCGCATAATCGCATATCCCAAATAAGCAATAACAACTCATAACTCATAACTCATAATTCATAACCCATAACAATTCATAACTTAACAAATAAACAAAATGAAAATCTTCCCAAACATTTACCGCTTACTGCTTGCCGTCTGCTGTCTGCTGCCTTCGGCCATTTTTGCGCAGTCAACCGAAGCGTTGCCGCAAGGACTATGGAAAGTAGAGCAGATCACCATTGAAAAAAACACCGATGGCAAATTAGAAACTACCGTGTATAACACAGCTGCCGAGGTACAGGGCTATATTCCCTGTCCGAAGGAATGGGAAATAAAAGATGCAAAAACTATTGTATTGCGTTACGCAGATGGCATGGAAACAATAATCGAGTATAGCCTTAACGGAAATCGGTTTACAATAGCAGTTCTTGGCGCTATATTGCAATATGAATATAGTATAAACGAAGAAAAGCTTACGCTGGTCACAACCCACAGTTATGCATGGAGTCAATCGTCGGGCGTTATAGCGCGTATTGAAGAAAAATGGGCTATTGTCTTAATAAAATAAACAATTATGAAACTTAGATTCACTAATTTTATTACGGTATTGTTACTGTTGTGCGGCCTTTCATTGCATGCACAGGTAGATACCAAAGGGACGGACTTTTGGGTAGCATTTGGGCGAAATGCCAGCGCTACTACCGCTACCAATGTTAATTTAACGCTTCAAATCAGAGTGGTTGCCGATGACGCAGCCACAGGTACTTTTACCTTTACAAATATTGCAGGTGCAGGCCGCACTGTTCCTTTTTCTGTCGCTGCAGGAGGCGTATATACCCATACGCTTTCAGCAACAGAAAAAGATGCAGCATATAACGTTACAGGCGGGATAAGCGATAGAACCGTTCGCGTACAATCAGATGTTCCCGTATCGGTTTATGCGCTGAACACCTTTCAGGCTTTGGCTGATGCAACCGGTTTATTGCCGGTTCCCGTATTGGGAAATGATTATTATCATTTGGGAAGAATAAGTTCCACTCCCGACCCTAATAGAATGGATCAATATATTGCCATTGCTACCCAAAACAATACGAATATTTATGAGAACGGAACATTGGTAGCCGGCAATCTGTCGGAAGGAGAAATGTTTTTCAAACAAGTAGGCACTACTGTTGATATGAGCGGATACCACATTACCTCCAATTACCCTGTTGCTTATTTTTCCGTACACAGTTACTGCATGATTGATGGTGGAGGCGATAATTACTTTCAACAACTAACCCCGGTAAATACCTGGGGAAAAAACTTTATGGTTCCTGTCAGTATTAGAGAACTTGAACTTGTTCGCATAGTCGCCTCTCAAAACAATACGGTGATTACACAAGTCGGAGGAACAATCAATCCTGTTGCAGGTGGGCAAACAACACTTACCCTTCAGGCGGGACAATGGGTTGAGCTAATTGTAACCCGTGCCAATAACGGCTGTTATATCCAAGCGGATAAGCCGGTACAGGTATGTTCCTATATGGTAGGAATAAATTATCCGGGGGCTTACCAACCACCCCTTAGCGCCGACGAATCGCTGGCATGGATACCGCCTATTGAACAAACGGTAAATTCTGCTTTGATTGCTCCTTTCGCAGTAAACGCTTTAGTAGATCATCATGCCTTAATCGTTACTCCTACCGCAACAAAGAACAATACAACTGTCTCCATAGGAGGGGCCGTTGCAACGCCATTAAGTGGTGGAGTCTGGTACGACAATACCACTTCCGGCATGTCTTTTTACAGCACTCCGCTTGCTAATGATGCTAATATATCCTATCTTTTTGTAAATCAGGCCGGACTTATTGCCTATGCTTATGGATTCGGCTCTAGCAGATCCTATTATTATATGGCAGCTTCCGCCATGCGAGACTTAGACGTAGCTTTCTATGTTAATGACATTCATCACCAAGACTTGCCGGCTGAAGTTTTTACAGTTTCTCTGATGAACTTCAGATCCGAAATAATGGGTGGCGGAATGAGTACTAATCCCGGACATCTGAAATGGTATATTGACAACGTGGAAGAAACAGCTGCCGAGGATTTGATAACATGGAGCAAGACGCTTTCTAACGGCGTTTATGCGGTAAAAATGGAAGTACTTTTAGCCGATAATGTAACAGTCAAGATAGTAGAAAGCACCTTAGTAATAGGCGTAGCTTTCGACATGGAAATTTG
>Ga0099364_10002965_pt1 | contig 26763 bp, 20 predicted proteins | sample TergutTh196P3_FD_73070 | JGI IMG/M metagenome (GOLD analysis project Ga0099364, IMG submission 73070) | Microcerotermes parvus P3 segment gut microbial communities from Pointe-Noire, Republic of the Congo - Th196 P3 | ecosystem: Host-associated > Arthropoda: Insects > Digestive system > Gut ...
GGAGTCGATTGGCAATTCACCATAGAAAAGGCAAGAATAAAACTCAAATCACTATATCCAAAAATCAAAACGTAACAAGGCAATAGTGGCAGTTTGAGTATAGACGAACAGGCGCTCCTCGCCCCGCATCTAACCAAGACACAAAATTCACGAGATTTATTGATGTTTCGTGATAGGGTGTGATAGGGCGTGACAATGGATTGAATTTTCCTAACCTCTTTACATATAAGGGGTTTAAGAAAACTGGAATGCGAAAACAAGAGTCTTGTTGTCAGACTGTTCAGAACCATCGAAACAACACATTCTTTTGCACAAACGCAATCACTTCGTAAAACAAAACGTAACCGAGCGGTCGAGTGCCGCAGTCGATCCTTGCAGTACACGCCGCTCCCGGTCGCAGTGCCGATGCCAACGCTAACGCCTCCTGATCGTCCAACGCTACTCGAATCGACACCGTATTCACCCCCGTCGCCGCGCCGCCAGCACCGCTCGACTCCGAACGAACCTCCGCACGATCATCTATCTCCGTTACCGTTCCGAAATGCTTCGTCGAAGAATCCGTCGCCGCAACAAATTCGACACCCAACGGCACATCAGGATGCCGCCGCCGCTGCTCCATAATGTATCCCATCTGCCGCTCCGGCACCAAAAGTTCCAACTGCCAAGGACCCTCCAAGTCGGCAATCTCCATCACGTACTGCATCCGGCTGATCGGACGCTTTTCCATAAGACGGCGGCGAACATCTCCCGAAATGACTACGCCATCCATCGGCGAAGTGATAAACAATTCCGGCTTCTGTAACTGCAAAAAAACATGCAGTTTCTCACGCACCGTTTCACGTTGTATCAACGCCCGGTTGTGTTGTCCCACTAAATCGGCACGTTCGTAATCACCCAATCCCGGTGTCTGCGACAGACGGATCAATGAAGCGATTCGCTCCTCGATTTCCTGATGCTCCCCTCGCAGTTGAACCTCCAGCGATTCCAATTCCGGGCTGCGAAGTTCCAAGAGCGTCGTTCCGCGATAACCCTCCGAAGGTCCCACCACCCGAGTATTGTGATCGACAAAAAGTTGCTTGATTTCCGCATCGAGCGGCGAATAAATCCGTTGCCGAAGGACCGGCTCTAACGTGCCGGGACTGTGCATCTGAAACTTCCACGGCATAAACAAAAGCACGGCAAACAATGCAAACACCAGCGTTGTAACAGCAATCGTCTTCGGCAATGTTTCGCCGGAAACCAGTTTTTTCGACTTGCCCAGCAGTTTCCAAAGCGGCAACAGAAAAATGCTGTGATGCTCCAAAGCGTTCCCGAGCGCACTGCCCGCATGTTCGGCAACGATGTCAATTCGTTTGCGTGTCCGCTCCGAAATTTGACTGTTTTCGATTTGCTCGACGATCAGCACGCCGAACGGTCTTTTCCGTTTGCGGCGTTTGCCGGGCTGCTCTTCGGTATCTTCTTTCGCACCGGGAAAAAGAGGATGCACCGCAACCATTTTGCTGTGTGATTCATCCACATATTTTTCGATTGCTCTTTCGATCTGCGGCGGAAAATCCGAAGTGCCGCCTGTGTACCAGATCGGCTCTCCCGCTTTGAGAACAGCCGTTGCCAATGCGCCCAGAAGCCGTACTGTCGTTGAACGTTTGTTGATGATGTCCTGACCGCTGACTGCCGTAATGGGACAAGCACCGCCGCTCCGCAGTGCAACGCTGATTCTATCGCAGTCAATCAGTCGGCGACCTTCGTTGGCAACGGTATATGCCGTCCATTTCGGGTCAAGGCTTTGGTGAATCGTTCGGGTAAAGTCTTCGAGTACTGTCCAAAGGTGTTGCCGTTCGCCGAAGTGCCGAAGTTGCCGATTCTTGTAGTAATCGGTTGCGAACCTGCACGTTTGGGCAAGAAACTGCACGAAACTTTTTTGAACGGCGGCAGGCACTTCGGGACGGTGAATAATTTCCACAAGTCCGACCGCTTCCAATTCGGTACGGATGGGACAAACGATCAAGAGCGAGTCGGTTGGATTGCCGATGTCTTGTTCTCCCTCGGTACCGGAATGGGGGGGCAAAAGCGTGCCGGTATCGGAACTGTACAGGAGCCGATTGAGCAATCTGTGGTGCTTCGTATCGCCTTCGGGGAGTCGGAGTTCCTTGTAGTTGATTTGATAGGCGAGGGAAAGGGCGTTGCCGTCTAAAATCCAGAGTGCGCCTCCGACTGCTCCGAGAGCGGCGACGGTACGTCGGAGAAACTCGGCGTGAAATTCGTCTGGCGGGATGTCGAGTTTGGAGAGTTGCGCAATTTCTCCCAGCAGGGTACGGATTTGCAACTCGGACTGCGCAATTGCCGACGGATCAGGGAGACTCATACCCGTATTATAACTAAAAAGGAGGTGTTTTGGCGGGTTGCATCAGGAAGAGGCGGAAGTGGTGCCGGGGCAGGGCAACGCGCCCAAGAACCGGCAAGAAAGATAACTTGTTCCTTACCCCATTGGCTGAATGGGGGAGTTATGGGTCGAAGAGATGAGGTCGTAGTTCAATACCTGATCTATAACGTCCTGACACTGCGAGATCATTGAAACCACTCGTTCGTTATCCTGTGCAGCAAACCCATTGTCGCCGGAAACAACGCCGTCGAAAGTGGCTAACTCCATCCTTAACGCATTTATGGAGGATTGCAAATTAGCCGGAAGCATTTTGTGTGAGGGCACATCAGGGATAATCTCGACGTGCCTCCCGCAGGACATTGACCATCGATTCCGCAACCAACGGAGCAACAGTGTACGGCAAACGTAACCGACCAGAGTGCCGTCTTGAACAATCCAGACACGGCGAACTGCCGTTCGATTAAGAAAATCAACTATCTTCCTAACCGGCGTATCCACGGGATAACTGACCACATTGGGATTGACCAAATGTTTGATCGGCGATATCCACTGTTCCATGTGTCCGACCATCGAGATCACATCTGTCTCAGAAACCGCACCGATGACTTTTCCATCATGGTTTGTTACCGGCAACATCTCAAATCGTGTTTTCACAAAATGTTCGGCAACGACTGCTGCCGAATCATGCGGTTGAACGGACATAGGGAACGGAACCATCACGTCCCCTGCTGCGGCGTTGTCAAATAGATGTTGTAGAAAATGCCCGGAGCCGGCAGCGTCTGCGGAGATTGCGGAATAAGCAACACAGCGGTTGCGACCCCAGTTTTTGGCAGCAAGCAGCGATTGATCCGCACGATCAATGAGATGGTCAAACACCTCTGTTGACCCTGTCCGCTCCGCCACGCCAAAACTGACCGTAATGGCAATATTGAGGTCGGCATGCCTAATAGGAATCGACTCACATTGTTGCCGGATTCGATCCGCCCAGTCCCAGGCGACCTCTTCGTTACAGCCGGGCAATAGAGCACAAAATTCTTCCCCCCCATACCGGCAGATAAGATCGGTGGATCGGGAAAAACTACGCAATGTGGCAGCGAGTTCTCTCAAGACGGTGTCCCCTGCCAAGTGCCCGTGAATATCATTGACCCGTTTGAACAGGTCACAGTCTATCATAACGGCTGCCAATGGAGATTTACTCTTGATAGACCGTTTCCAAAGCGTTTGAGCAACCTCAAAAAAGGCGACACGGTTGAGTAACCGAGTGAGGAAATCGTATCTGGCGGCAAATTCGAGGTCAATTTCCAGCCTTCGGATTCGCTGGGCCGCATTGAGCCGGGCTTGGATTTCCGCTCGAAACTCTGACAAACTGGTAACATCTTTTTGGATAAAATCGTCTGCTCCGGCTTCAAGGGCTTCGATCATGGAAGTCCTACTGGAGTGAATAGTCAATATCAGGATGTACGAATAATGAGGGAGTGCTTTTCGGGCGTGAAGTTGTCGGACACGGCGGCAGAGTTCGAGCCCGTCCAATCCCGGCATAAACCAGTCGGCAATGAGGATGTCAGGACAATCTTGCAGTACCATCTGGAGCGCTTGGCTGCCGCCGCTGGCTGACCGCACTCGGTAGTTTCCCATTTCCAAGAGATGGGTCAGCAAGTTCAAAACTACCGGATCATCATCGACAATGAGAACGTTATACTGTGATGTATTGTCTCTGAAATGCACTCTAAATTCCTTCCTATGTACATTTTTTTGAGGGAACATCCGCCATCGTAGCACATCCGGCAGTGCAAATCAAGTATGAGCTTCTGTCCCTTGTGTGCGTATCTGTTTACTCTGTTCCGCTTTCGGAGTAGAATCAACAAATGGACACAAAGAAAATTATCGAACGTTTCAAAGCCGATAAATACGCCACCGAAGTTACCGGCATCGAAATCGTGGAAGTCAGAGACAATTACGTCAAAACAAAGTTAGCGGTCGAACCAAAACACATGAACGCCCTCGGAATTATCCAAGGCGGAGTGCTGTTTACGCTGGCAGACTTTACCTTTGCTGTGGCAATCAATGCCGAAAAAGAGGACACGGCAGTCGCAATTGAATGTCATATTTCTTTTCTCAAGCCGGTCACAGAGGGAATACTGTACGCCGAATCCCAGTCGGTTTCTCAATCCCGATCACTGACGGCACAGGACGTTACCATTACCAACGAACAGGGGAACATCGTCGCAAAATTTCACGGTCGCGGTTTCATTCGGCAAACAAAACGGTAGTATTCATCGGGAACCTTCCAACTCGCCGGTGAGTCGGGCGTTGTACTCTTCCAGTGTCGTCGGTTGAACTGCCATGCCGATTCTCACACGTTGCACACCGCGAACGATGTATGATTCGCCCGGCTGCACTCCATACGCTCCGTCCCTATTCGGCAGGATAATCCGCATCTGCGTGTCGAGCAGCCTTCCCAACGTGACATCTCGACGTTGAACAACGTCTGCGTCATACGGAGGAATCGGTTCGCCGTCCGGTCCAAGAATCGGATTGCCCCGCAAGTCCCTCGGTTGATACATACTTTTGGCAACCACCAAAACGTACTTGGTGTCCAAGTCGGTCAAAATCGCTTCCTCCCGAATCAAAACGGCATCTTCCACCATCTCAAAGGGAATGCGAACCCGACACACTTTGCCCGGATAAATCAGGTAATCCTCGGCACCGTCGGTACGCAAAAGCGGGTTCTGTATTTCCGCCCGAAGCGTAATACGGGCAGTTTGGAAGTTAACCTGATTGTCCACCAACGTTACGGTTTTTCCCGGTATGTTGAAGTCAAAATTAAACACGTTCATGCCGGTCATCAACGAGATGTCCACAGGCAAACCTGTCAGTGCAAGCGGTCTTTCTACATCGTCGTCTTCGAGTGCAACTTCCGGCGAGTCTATTGCATTATTGAACGCTTCCCTAAAACCGACGCGGTCTTTCAATTCGGCGTATTGCCGGTCGCTCAAATTGAATTCGACGAACATCGGATCGAGTTGCGTGATGGAGAGCAACACCGCCAATGCTCCGTCAGGTCTGACGAAGTTCCCAACATCGACCAGATTTTTTGTCGTTTTGCCCGTGATCGGAGCCCGCATATCGGTGTACTGCAAGTTGAGTTCTGCGGCACGGATGGCGGCGTTTGCCCGATCAATCGCCGCAAGCGTAATATCATAGTTCGCCTGTTGAGTCTGGAACTCTTCGGTGGGAATTGTTCTTCTTTCGAGCAAATCCCTTGACCGCTCCAAGTTGGCTTCGGCGAGCGATGCTTGTGCTTGGGCGTGGGCAAGTTCGGCTTTGGCAGTATCCAGGGCGATCTGATAGGTGGTTTGTTCGATCAGTGCCAATCGGTCTCCTTGTCGGACGATTGCACCGGGTTTGAAGAAAAGTTCTTCCAAGATGCCGGAAACTCTGGCACGGATTTCGACCGAGTTGGACGGTACGGTGCGTCCATCGGTATAGATATAGATTTGCACGTCTTCCATTCCGACGCTATCGACGATGACTTCCGGCAACGGAGCACCTCCTTGTCCTGCTGGTCCTGCTCCGGCTCTGTTTCCACAGCCGCTCATAAGGGGGAGTGCAAGGCAAAACAGGCACAAAAGAAAAATACGGCTAACGATTCGATCAGACATGTTATTTGAGAAAAGTGGGTACATTCCACGCAGAATCCCTCGCATTCTAACTGAAAAAATCGAAAAAACAAGAGCACCTCTCACTGGTGCCTTGCCCACGTTAAAACTTGGGGTCAGAATAAAAGCCGGAATGGAGCGCAGCGCAATGACCGGATCGCTCGGCGTGTCGATCCGGTCGCTACACTCCGTTACGCTCCCGGCTTTCATGGCAAAAACGCAATCTAAAGATTGCGGCTCTGAGTGTATTTTTAGAAGTTTCCTGGCGTGGCATAGAGAAACGTCCGAAAGCAATCAAGTGTGATTTTGTCAAGTGTTAACTTATCTTGAAAACGGCGAAACAATGGAGTACAATCTCACTCCATTTAGCCGGTACTCCGGTGCAAAGCAAACAGCAGGATTTTGTTGAAAGAGATAGACACGATGAACACCACGGCAAACGAAGTTATCGAATTTGTACAGGAAAACGATGTCCAATTCATCCGGCTCAGTTTTTGCGATCTCTCCGGTTTTCATAAAAACATTGCCATCATGGCAGATGAACTGCCGGCGGCATTCAAGTACGGTGTCTCCTTCGATGCCCACGCCATCAAAGGCTTTCGAGACGTGATGAAGTCCGACCTGTTGCTGTTTCCCGATCCCGCCACGCTAATGGTGTTGCCGTGGCGACCAGGTCCCGGCAGAGTGGCACGTCTCTATTGCGATGTCCGCAACCCCAACGGCTCCGCGTTTGCTTGCGACGGCAGAACCATACTCAAACGAGTGGTCGAACGATGTCAAAATTTAGGGTACGCTTGCAATGTCGGACCGGAATGTGAATTCTACCTTTTCAAGACTAACGAGAACGGCGAACCAACCGATGTAACGCTCGACAAAGGCGGGTATCTCGACATTTCGCCGCTCGACAAGGGGGAAAACATACGTCGGGAAATCTGTTTGACGATGACCGAAATGGGAATCAGACCGGAAACTTCGCACCATGAACAAGGACCGGGACAGAATGAAATCGACTTCAAACCGAGCGATGCTCTCACTGCTGCCGACAATCTGCAAACGTTCAAATCCCTTGTCAGGGCGATTGCGGTGCGGAATGGGCTCTTCGCATCTTTTATGCCGAAGCCGTTACCGGGTTCGCCGGGCAGCGGATTGCACGTTAATCTTTCCCTTGCTCAAAACGGCGAAAACATTTTCAACGACGAGAGCGGCGAACTTTCAAAGATTGCGGAAAGTTTCATCGCGGGTATCCTTGCCCACTCGCCTGAAATGACGCTGTTTCTGAATCCGCTTGCTAATTCCTATAAGCGTCTCGGTGAGTTTGAAGCTCCGAAATATGTTTCTTGGTCGCACCAAAATCGTTCGCAGTTGATACGGATTCCCGCCGCCGTCGGGGAAAAGGTCAGAATGGAACTGCGTTCGCCGGATCCGACGTTGAATCCGTATCTTGCGTTTGCGCTCATCATTGCTGCCGGACTTGATGGCATTGAAAATCATTTAGCATTGCCTGATGCCGTTGATGTGGACTTGTACACTGCCGACGAAAGTTTGACAAAAGCATTGGTGCCGTTGCCGGACGGTTTGGACAAGGCGATTGCACTTGCGGCGAACAGCAATTTTGTGAAAGGTGTGGTCGGCGAAGAACTGCTGACGAAGTACATTGCTTTGAAGAAAGCGGAGGCTGCCGCTTTTGCCGCCGCCGAGGATAAGGCAAAGTTTGATAGAGAACGGTATTTTGAGGTGATGTAATTCAACTGTTCGCTGCCGCACTTGTGCGGCGTTCACAGTGCCCGTGACGTAGAAGTGCGTACTCTTGCTTTTTCCACCGCAATAGGGCGGAACAGAGCCGCGACCGGAAGGTCGCGACTAAGGATTACTAAAAACTCGCAGACGGACTGTACTTAACGCTGGAGGTGTGTTATACTTGGTGCCGTAGCCGTACCGTAACCCCATTATTGAAAGGTCACATTATGTCGAACATGAACAGACGAAATTTTTTGCAAAATTCCGCCCTGACGATAGGCGGCGCTGCCGTCTTTGCGATTTCCGGCACGTCAGCGTCTGGGCAAGTCGTAGGAGCAAACGACCGTGTTCGAGTCGCCATTGCCGGTGCTAGAAGCCGAGGCGGCGAACTCATTGACGCGTTCAGAAGACTCGACAACGTAGAGATTGCCTACATCGTCGATGCCAACCGCGAACATGTGAATGAACGGATTGCCCAAGTCGCAGAGAGCACTGGGAAAACTCCCAAAGGAACACAAGATTATCGTGTCATGCTCGAAGACAAAGCCGTGGATTGTGTTGCGATTGCCTCCCCCAATCATTGGCACTCGCTCCAAACCATTTGGGCTTGCCAGGCAGGTAAAGACGTATACGTGGAAAAGCCGTGTAGCCAAAACCTGTTCGAGGGGCGCAAGTGCGTCGAAGCCGCCAAAAAGTACAATCGGCTGGTTCAACATGGAACCCAACGACGCGGCGACGACACCTGGGCAAGAGCCACTGCGGCAGCCCGAAGCGGTAAATACGGCAAATTCATTGCCGCAAAAGTCTATGCCAATCGTCCGCGAGGACCGCTCGGTTTCAAACCGATAGAGAATCCGCCGGCAAACATCGATTGGGTTCAATGGCTCGGACCCGCACCGATGCAGCCCTTCCACGGAAACATTGTGCCGTACAACTGGCACTGGTTCTGGGATACCGGAAACGGTGAAATCGGAAACAACGGAGTCCACTATTTTGACCTTTGCCTTTGGGCAATGGGGGAAAGGAATCCCAACAGTGTGATCTCCTTCGGAAGCCGTTTCGTCAGAGACCCCAGAAACCATTACAGAGATCAGGCAGAAACGCCGACGATCCAGTTTGCTTTGTACGACTTCGACGGTTTTCCAGTCATATTTGAGTCGTGCAACCTTGCCGGTCCGAGGGAGACTTGGACTCCTCACGAAAGAGCCGACTTTTACACCGAAGACGGCATCATTCGCGGCGACGAATTTTATCCGAACGGGGGTGGAGAACGGCAGCGCATTGATGTCGAGTTTGAGAGTCCTGCACCCGGAGGTGTCTTCGGCAACTTTTTCAATGCTGTTCGCAACCGCAATTCGGTTCCGCTCAATGCGCCGATCGAAAAGGGTGTTTATTCAGCATCGCTTTGTCATTGGGCGAATGCAGCCTACCGAACCGGCTACCGTGAAACACTCACGGCAATCCGCGAGATGGTGGGCGACAACGTTATCCTTCAAGCGGCGATTGAAAAAGTCGTTGCTAACTTAAAGGTCGTCTTGGGCGATGCCGTTTCCATTGACGACGTGCCGTTCCAGGTTTCCGAAAAATTGGCAATCGACACCGTAGCAGAAAAGTTTGTGGGCAGTCCGCTGGGCAACTCGTTCCTGACTCGTGCTCCGCGACCGCCGTTTGCCGTGCCGGAGCAGGTGTAACTTCGTCTGTAATGAGGTTGCTATTTCACAAGTAACACGTTCGCTCAATCGTCATACCTCTGACCAGTGACTCAATGGTGCGTTTCCAATTATCATACTGCGAGTCCGATTCCGATACAGTCGGCAATAGGCATAATTGCTTCGCAAAAGTTACGCCTAAAATCTGATTGCCGACAATGCCCGCAACGGTGTCGATGTCAAATATCAACGATTCCGGTTTCGTCCACTCCACGGCATAGTCCGGCGTTACGATAAGCAGCATCAACGCTGTGTGCGGATTTTCCAAATCTTCGAGTTTCAAATCCGCATCGGCAAATGGAGTGCCGGGAGAATTGAAGAACCGAACAACAGTCTTCGGCAGGGCAACTTCCGGCACAAACGGATGAAAAATGATCGGCATCGTCTCCATCAGTTGTAGATTTGTTTCGCTATCCCACGGTTCGTCTAACTTGAATTCGTTGTACAAATTTTCCAACCCCATCATCGGAAGCAGAGTGACCCGCCAACTCAACAGCGGTGTGCCTTCCGCATCCCGAATATCCGCCGGAAATTTTCCGTTTTGTGTATGATATGCCTCACACAAGTCAGCAAGCATTAAGAGTTGCTCGGCACGACGCTCTAGCAACATCTCTTGTTCGACAGCGGCTTGGTTGTTTCTGATCCATTCATTGACCGTCGGGATCAAGGTCTCAAAATTATTGAGAGCGGCATGGACTCGGACACCTTGTACTTCGATGGAGATTGCTGCCAACAAAGAACCGGCAAAATCGGCGGGAATCGGCAAGGTTTGCCTGTCGCTTTCATTCATCATCGCCAGCGTCGTTTGACCGAAAACGATCACTCCGCGAACCGTATCTGCGATGGCTTCTGCGCCTTGCTCATCTCTCCCTTCCGCATAGACCGAAATGATCGGTTGTCCCGCCGCTGCCGAAACATTCAGCGAAAACGTCAATGCCCGAAGGTGTTGCTTGATCGCCTGCACAAAACTGAATGGAATGAGTCCCGAATCGCTGAACTGCTCCAACACCTGTTGCAGCATTTCAGGGCTTATGCCGAGTCCTTCCAGCGATGTGAGGATGGTCAAATCGTTGGCATCAATCGGCGTGCGTTTGATTCGGTCAAGGACGGCATTTTGCGGAATTGCATCGGAAAACACCGCCTTGATGTCGTCTTCGAGTCCTTCGACGATGACGGCGGTGCGTTCGTCGAGCATGCCGAAGGCTAACCGTTGCGGAATACCGATGTTCGGCGGTGTGAGATCATAGTATTCGTTTCGTCCTTCGCTGCGTTTCAGTGATTCGAGAAAGTCGGGTTCGGGATTGAATCTCATCACTGATGCCGCCAGTAGTGTCCGATCCAGAGGTGTATTGAAAGTAATAATTGTTGCCCGGCGGGAGATGAGAATGTGTTGCGGGTGCGGCATCGCCATCGGATTTTGCGGATTCGGAACATTGACCAATACCGTTGCTGGGGGACTGGTCGATTGCACAAATCGTTCAATGCTGTTCGGTTCGATAGAGAAAAGTTGCAAACCTCGCACGATGGTATTGGCGACGAGCCATTCGCCGCCAGCACTGACGGGAGAGTCCAGAAATTGCTTTGGTTTTCCGACGGCGATGAAGATTGGATCGGGCAAGAGGCGTTGAATGGGAATATCGTTTTCGGGACCGAGTGCTACGAGGATTTCGGCGGTCGGCATCGGCACACCGAGTGAGGGTACGGCGGGACCGAATTCGTCTGCTGTCTCGGCGGACTGCTCACTATTATTGCAACCGGCGAAAACAAACAGGATGGTTAGAAGAGTAAAAAAGCGTCGCATAGAACACGTTGAGGTAGAAGACTTGTATCTCATTGTCGCAGAATCCAAAGGCAATTCAAGGTGGAGTAACAGTCCAAAGTCGAGAAGATATAGGGCTGGCAGTAAAATTTTCCATGTATTTTGTCCTTTCTCCGTCATTCCCGCCTACGCGGAAATGACGAAGTCAACGACTTTGCAATTCTCGTGACACCTACTGGCGGACGTTTCACAGTGCCGAAATCTATGTTAGAATAGGGATAATAGTGAAACGTTTCTTTCGGTTACCCCATGGCTCTACGACGGTTCGGACAAATTTTGGCAGACCTCGAACTTATCAACGAGGAACAACTCGAAGTTTTGCTGGAAGAACATCAACAACGGCACGGTGAAAAAATCGGCGAAACTGCGCTGTCGATGGGATTCATCAACGACGACCAAGTCGCCGTTGCACTCGGTGAGCAACTGGGGCTCCCCGTCATCGGCTTGACCGACCTCACCATACCGCCGGAAGTGCTCTCGCAAATCACCGAACCGATGGCGCAAATCTACAAGGTTATCCCCGTTAGTTTTCGGAACGATGTGCTGACGCTTGCAATGTGCGATCCGCAGAACATCACCGTTCTCGACGAATTACGCAACTTTCTCGGTTACGAAATTCGGACAGTCGTTACGACCGAGCGGGAAGTCAAACAGGCACTCGACCGCTACTACGCTTCCGACATCGAAAGCGTTGAAACCATCATCGACGAACTAACCAAAAGCAAACTGTTTCAGGACATGGAAGATGCGATGGAAAGCGGTGCCGCCATTGACTTGGCAAGTATCGAAGCCCTTAGCGAAACCGCTCCAGTACGAAAATTGCTCAACATGGTTTTTCTGCTCGGTATCCGAGACCACGCAAGCGACATTCACTTCGAGCCGTTTGAAGAGGAATTCAAAATCCGAATCAAAGCCGACGGCACTCTCTACGAAATGGTGCCGCCGCCCCGACACCTTGCTTCTGCGATCACAACCCGCATCAAAGTGATGGCAAACCTCGATATTGCCGAACGCCGTTTGCCGCAGGACGGACGAATCCGATTGACCGTCGGCGGACACGATGTCGATCTCCGTGTCAGTGTGTTGCCGACCCTTTTCGGCGAAAGCGTTGTCTGCCGAATCCTCGATAAGTCCGTCGTGATGCTCGATCTCGACAACGTCGGAATGGACGAAGAGTTACTTCGGGAATTTCGGAAAACCGTTGATAGACCAAACGGTATTATATTGGTAACGGGACCAACGGGTTCCGGTAAAACGACGACGTTGTATGCGGCACTCTCCGAGATGAACTCCATCACGAGTAAGTTAATGACAACGGAAGACCCCGTCGAGTACGACATTGACGGCATTATTCAGATGCCGATTGACGCTGATATCGGCAACACATTTGCCCAGTGCTTGCGGTCAATTCTCCGGCAAGACCCGGATATTATCCTTGTCGGTGAAATTCGAGATCGGGAAACAGCGGAAATTGCCGTGCAGGCATCACTGACGGGACACTTGGTATTCAGTACGCTTCACACCAACGACGCACCCAGCACAATCACCCGATTGAGAGACATGGGCATTCCTTCGTTTTTGATTACAGCGACGGTTCAGGCGATTTTAGCACAGCGTCTTGTCCGAACGATTTGCAAAGATTGCCGAGAGCAGTTCACACCAACAGCGGAACAACTGCTGGAATTAGACCTCACTCCCGAAGTGGTCGCAGGAAGACCTTTTTACCGCGGCAAAGGATGTGTAACCTGCAACAACACAGGTTATAAAGGTCGAACGGCAATCCACGAGTTTATGCTCATTACGGACGAATTAAGGGAGTTAGTCAATAGCGGGGCATCCGTCGGAGACTTGCGTGATTCCGCTGCCCGGAGTGGAATGTTGACGCTTCGAGAAGCCGGAATGCAAAAAATCCACGGCGGACGCACCACTATCGAAGAAGTAGTGCGAGAAACCGCACTCGATTAGAACGAACATATCAAGTGTGGTTCCGCACAAGAGCGAGGGACTTAAGACCTCCGCTCTTACACTGGCTGCTTATGCGTTTAAAGTTTTTGCCGCACCAATCCGGGCGACACGTCGAGGTCGAGCGGTTCAAACAAACCGGCTTGGTAACGTTCAATAGCAATCGCTCCCATCACGGCGTTGTCCGTACACAATGCAAGCGGAGCAATGAAAAGCCGAAAGCCTTTTTCTTGTGCGGTGGCTTCCATTTTTTGCCGAAATCGGGCATTCGCCGCCACACCGCCGCCGATGCACAGTGTCGAAAGCCCCGTCTGCTTCAATGCTTGCACCGACTTGCCGACCAAACTATCAACGGCTGCCTCTTGAAATGATGCCGCAATGTCCGCAACCTGCGATTCCGAAAGCGGCAGACTCACGTCCGCCGGTTTTGCGCCTCCCGACCCAAAAAGATGATACCGCACCGCCGTCTTCAAGCCGCTGAAACTGAATGCCAACCGATCTTCGTGAAGCAAGGAACGAGGAAACGAATGGGCTTTAGAATTACCAGCCGCTGCTGCCTTTTGGATTGCCGGTCCGCCCGGAAAAGGCAAACCGAGCATTGCGGCAACTTTGTCAAAGGCTTCACCGGCGGCATCGTCGATGGTTCCGCCGAGAAAAGTGAAGTCAATCGCACCATCGCATCGGTACAAACTGGTATGACCGCCGCTGACGACAAGTCCGACGCAAGGAAAGGGATCCGTCTTAAATGCAATTTTACAAGCGTAAATGTGTGCTTGCAGATGATTGACGGCGATCAGCGGCTTTTGCAGTGTCAGGGCAAGTGTTTTGGCGGCGATGAGTCCCACGAGGAGTGACCCCGCCAAGCCGGGCATATTGGCGACGGCGACCGCGTCAATATCGGCAAGGGTGATTTCTGCCCGGCGGAGCGTTTCGTCGATGACGGGCAGTATGTTTTCCAGATGGGCACGGGAAGCGATTTCGGGAACGACACCGCCGAACTTTTGGTGTAGAGAATCCTGTGAGGCAACAACACTGCCGAGAACTTCCAATGTATCGGTAACGACCGCAACGGCGGTCTCATCGCAGGTCGTTTCGAGAGTCAAAATTTTGATCATAATGTAACTCTAACACGTTGGCGATAATTCGTCGAGGGGCGGGTGATTCCAAAGGCTTTAGCCCTTTGCCGACGGCAAAGCAATGGTTATGGAATAAGTCTATTGTACAAATTCATTGCTTCGCTGATGCCTTTGTTGAGCCAGCACAGGGCAGCGTCGGCGGCTTGCTTGATGGTGATTTTCAGGTCAGTTAACTCCTTTTCGGTAAAATTCATCAGGACGTAGTCAGCGGCATCCATTTGACCGGGAGGACTGCCGATGCCGATCCGCAGACGTGGGATTTTTTCCGTTCCCAGCACCCGGATAATGTCTGCCAGTCCTTTTTGACCGCCGCTGCCGCCTTCACTGCGAAGCCGCAATCGGGAAAAGGGCAAGTTCAAATCATCGCAGACCACCAAAACATTTTCCGATGACAGTTTGTAAAATCCTATTGCTTCTCCAACGCTCAACCCGCTACGATTCATGTAGGTTGTCGGTGCTAACAAGAGAAAGTTTTCTCCGCCCGGCTCTCGGATGTCGAGCAGATCGCCGCGAAACTTGCTTTGCGGTCGAACCACTTGTCCGCCGGAAAATTTTTCGGCGAGTTCTCGGAGAACCATATACCCGACGTTGTGTCGAGTCATCCGATATTTAGCACCAGGATTGCCGAGTCCTACGATTAATTTCATTGATTTAGCGGCTAAATGGACAGTGCGTTCGGTGCGTGCCGTCAACAAAACGAACACAGAGAAGAAAATTACCTTCTTAAACATCGACATCGCCCTTTCTGATCTGGACACGTCGTCAGTGTATCAGGCAACGGGCATTACGTCAAGTTTGTATGAAACCCGGCGCATCTTGTTCTTTGTGAGTTAGGCTTTCGCCGGAAAGTAATATACCTCAAACAGGAACCGAGGTTATTTTTCTTTGTGCCCCTTGTATGTTTTACGTCAGAAAAAAACGTTCCCTTGAGTAATCTGCCAAGCCCACCCGGTCCCGGCTCTACTTGACGATTACGTTCAACGTGCGGAACGTCGGGGTCACTGGCGGAAACGATGACTCCACTGGGCGAAACTGGGGTTCCTGTGGACGAAACGCAGGTTGCACTGGCGGAAAAGAAGGAGCCAACGAACGAAAGGACTGCTGTATTGGCAGAAATTGAGGCTCAATCGGCGGAAATGAAGATACCGGTAATGGCTCCAACGTGCGGAAAGACTGCTGTATCGGCGGAAACGAAGAGACAATCGGTCGAAACGACGGCTCGACCGGACGAAATGTAGGTTCCGCTGGCGGAAACGACGGTTCAATCGCTCGAAACGACGGCTCCAACGTGCGGAAAGACTGCTGTATCGGCGGAAATGAAGGTTTCAGTGTACGAAACGTAAGATTCACCACATGCCCATCCATTGCTTGGAGACCGCCGCCCAACAAAAAGAAAACAAAAATAGCGAAACAAGTACATCTCATTACGTTGTTTTTCGTCTTCTTACAGCGTGAACCGCACAAAACTACGCAAAAGAGGAGTAATAACGCCGAGAAGGAAACCTACCGTGGAACCATGAAGGTGAACCGATTCGGCACAACTTCAATCTCCAACGGCAGTTCTCCGCCCGGGTCGCCGTCCAGCTGAAACGGAATCGACACGTCTGACGTGATCCGATAACGAGTCCGCTGTCCCAATTGCGCCGTCGGCAAAAAACGGTGCAAACTGAAACACTGCGCCAGTGCCGTGTACAGAACACCATGAAAGACCGTACCGCCGCGAAAAAGGACGTGATCCAATCTGCCGTCGTTCTCCTTGGCAAAAGGGGCAAGCGGCAAACCCCAAGCATAACGGTTCATGTTAAAGACAAACGTCCAGCGGATACCGGGCAACACCAAGTTCGGTTCATCGAGACATTCGATTGTCATCGTAGGGAATTTGTAGCCGGTCAGCGATGCCAAAATCGGTTTTGTGTACGAAAAATAGGAAATATGCGCTCCCTTTGCGTGTCCTTGCTGATAGCGTTCCTCACGTCGGGAATGGACACCGTTGACCACATGTGCATCGAATCCGCAACTGACCATCACGAGAAAAAGACGTTCGACATTGCCGAATCGGGCAAGTCCAGCATCGAATGTGCGGACAGTTCCGGTTTCAATCATATCCGCTAACTTTGCTGGTCGGGAAGGAAGCCAGTAATGTTTGGCGAGCAGGTTCGCCGTTCCCGCACAGAGCAACGTAACGGGCGTGCCGGGCTTGGTTCGGTTGACGAGTGTTGCAGCCGTTCCGTCACCGCCGACTCCGACCAATGTGCGAAGTGTCCCGGCATCGTGAAGAACGTTTGCCTTTTCGGTAACTTCATCGAGATCGGTGAGGAGTTCCGTCGTGAATCCTTTTTGTTGCAGATGGGAGCAAAGTTCTTCGGCGCGGAGCATTGGAGACCTCCGCCCTGCCTTCGGATTGACCGAAACAATAACATGCGTTTGAGACATCGCTCTAAATACTACACAAATGTTAAGACGTTTGCAATCCCTAGCCCCCGGTCATGTTCGCGTTTCCACGTTTGTGGACAGCAATTTTATTTGCAACCCGGTTTTCATTGCAAAACCCCATCTGGCACATCTACAGAATTACGGAATGGAGACATAGACACCGATGGTCTTTTTTGATATAATAAAGTGCTACGTTGGGTTCTAACTATTCCCCAGTTGCATGTCCGTTCCTGTTGATTCCCCCAAACAAGGCTTATTTCGCATTACTCGAGAAAGTTGCTGTGCCGTCAAACTCGCTTTCGACCAATGGTCGTTCCGACTTACCCCTGCCAGATTGGTATTGCTCGGCTTCACGGGAATAGCGGTTGCGATAGTCATCCTCCGCCTTATCTTCGGATTGGGACCCGTCACAAACCTGAGCGACGACTGGCCCTGGGGACTCTGGATCGGCTTCGACGTTCTCTGCGGCGTTGCCCTTGCAGGCGGCGGGTACGGAACGGCACTGATCGTCTATATCCTTCACAATAAAAAACTCAAACCCATCGCCCGCGCAACGCTCCTGACCTCACTGATCGGATACATCCTCGTCGTCGTCAGTTTATTCGTCGAAATCGGTCGCTGGTGGAATTTTTGGATGCCTTTCGTCTATTGGGGATACGAGTCCGTCCTCTTTGAGGTTTTCATCTGCATCTCGCTCTACACAGTCGTTCAAGTGTTGAAACTGTGCGAAATCATTACCGAGAAGGTGTTTCGCGTATTCAACAAGTTTTTCGTCGTGATTATGCCTTTCCTGCTCATTCTTGGAGTGGTGTTGCCGACGTTGCACCAATCGTCGCTCGGTGCACTCTACCTGATGATGGACGGCACACTGCACCAACTTTGGTTCAGTCCTTATATTTTCCTGTTTTTCCTTCTTTCCTCATTTTACATCGGACCGGCAATGATTGCAGTGGAGTCGATATTGTCCCGCGTTGCCTACAAACACGTTACACCGTTGCCGGTGTTGAGGACGCTTGCCAAAATCAGCGGCTATGTCATGCTGCTGTACCTCGTATTGAAGTTCGCTGACCTTGCCTATCACGAAAAATTGCCGCTCCTCTGGGAAGGCAGTTTCGAAAGTTATGCGTTTCTACTGGAAATCGGCATCGGTCTTGTCATACCGTTGCTCATTGTTTTTACACCTCTGGTGAACTATCGGTTTTTCATCATCCTGTACGGGATTTTGGCGGTTCTCGGCGTGATTTTGAACCGGATGAACGTCGTGATTACCGGGATGATTACCGAGACGGGCAGTATGTATATTCCGGCGGTTACGGAGGTTTTGGTAACAGTGGGACTTGTAACGGGAGGCATTTTGGCATACATGTTCTTCTGTGAAAACTTCAACATATTAGGGGACGAACCGCACGAGTAAGCCGACACGACTGTCCACAGATGCTGTTGTTCAAAAAGAAATTTCTCAAACAGATCAAATGCGGAGAGAAGACGCAGACGATTCGGCTTTGGGATTACCGCCGAATGAAGTCGGGGCAGCGGAGTTACGTACCCGGCGTGGGTTACATTGCTATTATCAGTGTCGAACCGGTGAAACTTGCCCAACTGACAGATGCAGATGCAATACTCGATGGATTCCCTACGGCGGAATTGTTGCGGAATGAAATCCGTTCGTTATATGCCGCCGAAACGCTGGAAAATTTGACACCATTCCGAATCCGTTTTTCGGTTTATCCGCCTCGGGAGCAGAAGAGAATAGCGAAAGAACGGCAGGAGGAAAAACAGAGACAAAAAGAAAGTTCCCAGCGTAACCGAGATGACCAGCAACAGGAATTCGTTACCCAAACGCTTGATAAACTTATGAAGATGGGTGAAGCAGAGGATTCGCCGCATTAGGCTTTTGTAACCGTTACAATCCGTACTCTTGGATAGTTTTCGACAATTTTTGCAGATTTTACCCGACAAGTATCTGGCTTTTACGTAGTATATGATGTACACTGTTGCGAATGTAACGCGAGCGGGGCGGCGTCAGCCCTGCCGTTGAACGCCGCTCGCTTCAACGGACGACTCAACAACCTTTTCCCCCACTTTTTAAGGAGCAACAACATGGACAATTCGATTTTCAGCCGCATTTTCGGAAACAGCAACCAGTCCAAAGCCGCATCCAAAGCCTCGAAAAAACGCCGAGGAAGGCAGTGCAGAATCGAAGAACTCGAAAGCAGAGAAATGCTGGCAGCGATGTTCGGACAGGATGCTGAGATTTCTGGTACTACTGCACCCGACCTAAATGGCAGCGTTACATGGGTGGAAACTTCCACTTATAAGTCGAAATTCAACGAGTACATAGGCGAAAATTCACCGTCTAACTTAAACCAAGCGCAATACAAATACCTCGCCGCTCTCTTCAACGATGATCTAAAAGACTATAGCGGAGACGATCCAGCTTTCCCCGGCTTCGGCGGCGTGGTGCAGTGGAGTAAAGATAAGGTGGGAGGCGTACATGTTGTCACAGGTCTGGACTTCACCAAAATACCTGAAAAAGATGATGACCCTGTCGTTGACTTCTCAAAGTTCACCACGCTGGACTTGTCCGTTTTCACGAGTCTCAAGGAAATTACGCTCACCGGTACCAATGATTCCGATGAAAAGATAGGGCTAACGAATCTCGAAACCCTTAACGTTTCCGGTACGCAACTGGAAATATCCGGCATTAAGGGTACTGCTGATGTTGAAAAGAATCTTGGCATCACCGGATTAGCAGGTGAAGCCGCTCCGACGAACGTAACCGCAGCCCTGACGAATGATGGCAAGGTTATCGTCTCGTGGACACAGGCTTGGGATGCGGAAGATTACATTGTGCAGTATCGGATTGTAGGTACAGAAGAATGGGGAGATGCAAACAGAGACGATTCCGCAACGGAAGACCTGGGATTACAACTGAGACAACGTGCAGTAGTAGTGTCCCAGCCCGAAGTAGCAGTCGCGAATAATATCGAGTTTCGCGTCCTTGCAGTGAAGAAAATCAATGTTGCCGACAGCGCCCCGGTTAAAGTGAACATTGCCTCGGCTAAAACGGCAATCCTCGCGTTGAAGGACGTTGATCCCAGTAAAGACATTACTGGAACCTTCAGAGTGAGTGCGGTGAAGGGTGATGCCACGACTGGTTCGGTAACGTTGAATTTGAACACGCATGGATCGCAACCAATACAGGGAGTTCTCTACTATGAGATTACCTGCACGTCGCATCCTGAATTAGGGAAATTCTACGTTGCCGCAACGGGGCAGGGTCAGAAGTTCACCATTGAAGGCTTGAAAGCGAACACGAACTATAGGTTCAACATTGTAGTTCATGGTGAAAACGGTCAACCACTCGGCAAGAAGCATAGTGACGGCACGCCGAGGGGCACGAATGTCTCTGCCAAGACGTTGAAGCCAGCGAAGGGGTCGGAGCTTGCAAAGGCAATTCCTACCGGGATAAGGTCGGCGGCGGGGATCAACTCCGTAACGTTGACTGGTTTGCAACCGAATACCACCTACTCGATTGATGTCTGGCAAACCGGCGGCAACGGGAATGATAGAGGCTACAAGTTTACCGTCGAGGTTACGGTGGACAGCGATGGTTACGCCACGATTGGTGGTGAAAAGATGAGCGAGAAAAATAAAGTCACGATTAGCGGCTTGAAAGAGAACGGCATCAAGCACCAGTTCCGAGTGTCGCAGGTTATGCCCGATGGACAACTTTCCCAAGCCCGTCATGTGAACGGTTCGACGGTGAAGTTGAACATCGCCGGTAATTTCCCGGCGGTGAGAGGGGTGAAGATTGAGGGTAGATCTCAGACGGAAATCAAGTTTTCCTTTAACGTCTCGCCAGTGCATGAGGTTGTTGCCCCCCAAGAGGTGGGTGTGAATAAACTACAACTCGCCAACGGATACATTGACTTTGGCAGTTACAGGATAGGTCTGTGGGGGTCGGCATCTTCCTTCAATTTCGACACTACGCGACTCAGCAGTGCTGAAGCCGTTCTAAACATAAACAATGGTCGTATAACGGTTACGATAAAAGCGAAAGACGGTTCCAGTTTCACGGACATGAATCTGGGTATTCAAGCGGTGTCGACCGTAGTGAGAGATGGTTCCCCCATCGTGTCCTCCATAGCCCGCGCTAAGGTTAAGATTTAAGATAGTGTTGGTCGTTTGGCGGGGGGCTTACGCCGCCCCGCTCGCGTTGGGGACGACACCTCATTCAAACTCCGGCGCAAGCCAAATTAACAAAGGATTGTGCTGTCCCTTCATATATTCAATCAACGAAGGGACAGACTCCACCGACTTGCACCGCACCGAACTGCCGCTCGTCCACCATGTACCCGAAGAAGGAGTACCGAAGTCCTTATTCAAACGCCGACTGCCGTAACTTTTAAGATTGCCCGCCACCTTATCCAACGATTCCGTGTCAGGAACCTCGATGAGAACATGAACATGATTGGGCATAATCGCCACGCCGCACAATTTCCAATGTCGATACGTTGCCGTTTCTTGAAATTGCGACAGCAGAGCGGTTGCGTGTTCGTGATTGAAGAGTACCGGTTCGCCTTTGAGTTTCCGTCGTGCGAACTCTTTAAGTTTTGCATTATTTTTCGTCACAGGTGTACCGGGAACGTTGTGAACGACATGATAATCTCTACTGACATAACCTCTTTCGTCGCCGGGCAGCCATTGACCGTATGTGGTAGAAGTGATAAAGAGAAACATAAATACATTATACCCAAGCGAGCGGGGCGGCGTAAGCCCCCCGTTTAATAACCAATAATCGGCGCGTCCCAACGGAGGGCTAATGCCCATCCGCTCGCCTCATCACACTACGAACGCACGTTAATGCTGCGGTTCGCATTCGCAGACTCCCTGATGACCACGTCGTTTTCTACCACCACCGCACGAATCGCAAGCGTTACCCTCGTGCCAGTTGCAAGATTAAGCGTTGCCGAAACTCTACCATTTACGACTTCGAGAACACTCTCGTCAACGCGAATCTTGCCGCTCACTACTGAGAAACCTTCCTTCCCGTCAACCGCCGCTTGGATCATGGTAAGTTCGGCACCAGTGAACCCAATGCTGTCCTTACCTAGGCGAATACCAATTTCGTAGTGAGTCACTTCCGATACCAGCGAAGGAACAAAACTAAGCGTGGTCGCCCTCGTGTTATTTGTGTCCGAGGTGTCGTAAGAGACCCTCGTATTCTTCACCGCCGGGAACTGACCGTTACCGTTCAACTTCACCGTCGAACCGTTCACATGACGGGCTTGGGAGTGGCTTCCATCATCTGCTTTCGTTGACACACGGAACTGATATTTGAGCCCTTTGTTGTCGTTATGAGCATTTCTTTCCAAGCCGTTAATCACAGCATTACCATTTTTGCCTACCGGTCAATGGAAAGCATTCGTGGGACACCAAATGACACCCATCAGCAAACAAACTGTCCCACGAACCCTTTCCATTGACCATTATCTCTGGTGATTGGATTGCCAATCGCTTTGCCGTCTGCATCGACCTCTTGGAGTGTAACGGTATAACCCGATATGTCCTGCACGTTGGGCGGTATCGACCAAGAAACCGTAACCGTCGTCTGACCTTTATCATTTTCCGTTTGGGCACCCCAAACGTTCATCGGAGCATTGACAGGAGGTAACGGGACCGTAGCCGCGATTTTCATGCCACCAAAGGCTTTGTGAGACATGACAACGGTAACTTTCTCGAACACGTAGTCTTCGTTGAAAGTGATGATGCCGCCTTCGGACTTTTCATAGAAACTCGAAGAAACACCATGGACAGTGTATTCGGTTTTCTGCTCCCCAATCGGGATGTTGTAGGCAGCAAGGTTTATCGTCCCTTTGCCATTTACCTGAACAGCACCGATGCCTTCTAATTTTTGCGTGCCGCTGATTTTAACGCCGACTTTCAGGGTGCCGGATTCTCTCAAGTCTTCGTGCAAGCGGAGAGAGCCGAAAGTCAATTTGTTACCGTCGATATCGAGGGTTTTCAGATAACTAAGTTTATCGAGGTTGAGGTCTGTCAACCCCAATTCGGCGATCTTGAGGTTTCTCAATTCTGTCAGCGAATTCAAGAAGGCTACATTCGTAATCTTCGTGCTGGAAATGTCGAGGTCAGAGAGTTGAGCAAAACCATTACCCGATAGCTCTGTAATGCCTGTCAGTTTCGTGCCGGAGACGTTGAGGACTTTCAGTGTTGTTACGCCAGTAACGTCAAGGCTTGCGAGATTCTCCAACCTAGAGACGTTGAGAGTTTCGAGGTTTTTGAAAACGGACAAGTCCAGCGTGGTGAACTTTGATACGTCAATGACAGGGCTTTCATCGTCTTTTTTAGGTATTTTGGTGAAGTCCAGACCTTCGACAACATGTACGCCTCCCACCTTACCTTTACTCCACGTCACCACGCCGCCGAAGTCGTCGGAACAAGGATCGGTTGCAGTATCGGGAGCGGTTGGCATCGGGTCGTGCGATTGGGAGTGGTTTGATCGAGGGGGCATGCAAAAACTTGGTGGGGCGAAGGTTAAAGCAGACGGGGGCGTGTTGGCGGAGGGAGCGGGCGAACAAAATTGCGATCCTTGCCGCTCTACTCTACTCCGAGCAATGGAAGCACGCATGGAATATGTCCACATGATTTTTTACACACCCGCGTGCGTTCCCGATTGTGATCGACACTTGACGTTGTGCCCCAAGTACACTAGACTGCTACGGCAATGGGTCGGCAATCGAACACAAACCAGCCAAGGCAATCGGGAATGACTCTCTTGGAGGTCATTCTTTCGCTTGCCATTCTGGGCGGAACAGTGGTGGTCGTCGGTGAAATGGCGCGATCGTCATTCCAAGATGCCCAACTGGCTCGCGATATGGTGCAAGCGGAACTTTTGGCAGAAAGCATTTTGGCAAAAGTTCGACTCGGAATTATCGACATGGAAGCGGTATTTGATATGCCGGTAGGTCTAGTAACGACCAATCTGTTGGACGTTGTGCAGGACACTCACGCCGTTTCCGCGGGCAACGTCGGGGATGTGCTTTGGCTTTATTCGTTGGACATAGCAGATATTGACACCGCTTACGCCGGAGATAACGAGATCGGTTATCTGGTGGAAATTGCTGTTATGGTACGTAGAAACCTGCCGGAAGGGCGGAGACCCGTCGTTTGCCGGCTCGTTCGCTGGGTCGCTCTCGATCCGATAGCAGAAGATGAGGAAGGATGATCGGTCAGGATGTTCACTCTAGCAAGTCCCGTAGCCGCCGGGTCCGCTCCTCCATCGTCTCGTTCCGCAACAGTTGCTGCTGACGAATGATCGAACGCAACAACTCTATCGCCTCATTGAAACTCTCCATCGAAGACATCTTGTCCCGAATCGCCGACATCTTCCAAAGCACCTCAGCAAACCGATCCAATATCCGCTGCCTATCCGCCAACGCCGACGGACGACGAGGTACATCACGATCCAATAATGTACGATCCAACTCGCCAAGCAACACGTCAATATCAGGGAAGTCCTCGTTAATCAATTCCTGAATCGGACGCATAATCTCCTGCTCAATCCGCCGACGCTCGTCTTCCGTGAAAATCCGATTGTTGATCATCTCCAAACGAATCGTCCGAAACGACTCGATGATCCCCGTCAAATCATATACCCCTCTGTGCGTGTCCCGAAGCATTCGGGAAATGTGAAACCTGCCCCGCTCCGCCTGCTCCTCATTGATCGTGTCCAATATCCGCTGTCTCTGCACTGCCCCTTCACGCTGCCGCTCCGCTTTTTCTTCATCCGTTTCTTCCTCGTTCTCTTCCAACGTCAACGCCTCCGCCTGTTGAGTTTCCCTATCCGTAGGTTCCAATGTGTAATCCAGCAAAATGTTTTTTGTCCGCTCGACTTCGCCAATGATGACATCGAAACGTTGCCGCAATGTAATTTCCCTCGTTTCGAGTAAATGTTTGAGGCGCTCCGGCGTAACAATTTCCAATAACCAACGTTGTCCTGTGCCGACCTGCCCTTCGGATGCGTCCAAATCGAATCTATCGCTTGCTTCGACATACAGAATCAACTTGTTGTCCGGCAACACTCCGAGCGGCGCAACAGCAAACGTATGCTCCAATGGAAAAACCGTTTGTCCCGATTGGACACCGGCAAGCGCAACCGCTCCTTCCGCCGATTCTCTCGGTGTCGCTTCATCAGACGCAGGCTCCGTTGTGTAGCGGGTCATTGCGGCAGCCAATCCGTTGTCGTCGGTAATTTCGCCCACTATCGGCAGAACCGCCTCTGGGGTTACGGCATGACCGATGCCTTCTAACCGAGCGGTAACAATCGGCGGTTGATCCCGAATGATCCCCAACTCCGCTCGAATCGGATGCCGATTACTGAGTCCGTCAGCATCTGTGAGCCGGAAATCTATCGTTGTTTCTTCTCGCAGCGCAGGCAAGGTTAAGACAATCGAATCAAAAGGGATTTTGGGAGAGAAGAGTTGCCAAATGCCGCCGTGAGCATATTCTTCTGGAATAGGAACGAATAGGACAGGAGGCTTCAAATGCAAATTTTGTGAGGCAGCGGTAAGCAATAGCATTTCTTTGTCATTGATCACTGCCGTTACATTTTCGAGCGGTTTCGTGGACTTTGCCGTAATCGTGATGCTAGTGCCCTCGGGAATCATTGTGCGTCCTGTCAGTGCCACAGTACGTGCAGGGCGCTGCATATAACCGGGAAAGTGTTGCGTGAGCATGACATCGGTCAGTGCCGGTGCGGGAACGACTTCGATGCAGAGATCATTCAACGTCGAATCGGCACCGCGAACTTGCAGAATCATGGTTTCCAACATTTCGGGAAACGTTGCCGTAAAGACCCGCCAACGGATGCCGTCCCTTGTTTCGGTGTGGAACTGGTCGATGAGCAGTGAGCGGTAGCCGGATTCCGGCATACCGATGCGTATCCGAATGGTCTCCGGCACTAACGGCTTTTCCATGTTGGCACGAATCGACAGCGTAAAGGAATCGCCGCGTCCGATACGAACTCGACCGTCCTGAAAAGCATCGGCAAGCAATTCTGACCTTCGGGGATACTCTTGCTGCGACAGCAAAATATTTCGAGAAAACCAAAGGGAAGCGGTTGCCGAATGAAACACGCAACCCGTGATGAGCAAAGCGGTACAGAGGATACTGAATGTAAATTTCGAAAAGAGGCGACCTGTACGGAAAAACTTGCGGACATCGACATCTCGCAGTGCGTCGGTGGCTTTGTCAATCGTTTGCCGAATCAATTCGGGTTCGGTGTCGGCGTTCTCTTTCCAGTCAACTGTCGTGATAAGAGTTTCATTCAGGTTTGGCACGTAATGTTCCAAGAGCGTGGCGAGTTGGTCGCGTCGGATGGTTGCCAAGCACCGGCGGATGAGTCGTTGCCAAGCGATATAGCCTATTGTGCCAAGTAAAACCGGCAACAGTATGACACGTATGAACAGTGGGAACTCGAAGAATCGGTCGAGTGCAAAGCTGAGTGAACAGAGCAGAATGAGTGCCAGGAGCAGTATGGCGATTCCATCGAGAGCGGCGTAAAACCTCAGCGACTTTTCGAGTCGGTCGAGTTTTCGGCAAATGATAACAGGAATCTGCGGCGGCATGATAACACACTAATGTACCGAAAAAGAAGGGAAAAGTACAGGTCTAATAGGGCAAGTCTCACGGGGTGTGTCCCACTTTGGTGGGAATTGTTTATAATGCCCTTTCTGTCCTTTTACGTGGAAGTATGATATGCCTCTTGCGCATCCTCCGGGTGAAGCCCAGTTTGACTTTGGTTTTGCCGATGCCGTGATCGGAGGTGTCTTGCAAAAAGTCGCCTACGCCGCGATTTCCTTGCCGTACAGCAATGTGCGTTATGTTCAGGCGTTTCCGAAAGAAT
>Ga0099364_10002966_pt1 | contig 26749 bp, 41 predicted proteins | sample TergutTh196P3_FD_73070 | JGI IMG/M metagenome (GOLD analysis project Ga0099364, IMG submission 73070) | Microcerotermes parvus P3 segment gut microbial communities from Pointe-Noire, Republic of the Congo - Th196 P3 | ecosystem: Host-associated > Arthropoda: Insects > Digestive system > Gut ...
GACCTCGCAAACAACCCGATTAGCGACCTCACACCGTTAAGCGGACTGACTCAACTGGAATATCTGTGCTTGGAGATGTCGTGGGATACTACCGATTACAACCGCAACCACGAAGCGTTATCGACACTCACGAATCTGCGCTTTTTAGTCCTCAACAACAACTTTATCAGCGACCTCAGCTTTTTAAGCGAGCTGACTTCACTGGAATACCTTTACTTGGACGGCAATCAAATCAGTGACCTTAGTCGGTTATCGGCATTAACCAAATTGGGAATGCTCGAACTAAATCACAACCAAATCAGCGACTTAACACCGCTGTACGGGCTGTTCGGTTTAGCGGAATACGACAACTGCTCGCGGTTGTCTCTGCACGGCAATCCGCTGACCGTGGAGCAGGTTGACGAACTCATCGCAGTATTAGGTGCGGATAGACAGTTGATTCGTTTCAACCCCGACTATCCCTATTACTACTGCTACGACTGTAGACAAAATGACTGTATATGCAATGAAATTCCCGAAAAGCCGGAAAAGCCCGTGATTATTCCGTCACCGGAAGGAATCCTGACTGCGGAGTTACTTCAAGCAATTCGCAACAGCGGCGCGGTAGTGACTATTGAGCTTCCTTGCGGTATGCTGATTACAATCGACCCGCGAACCGTCAAACCAAACGTGCAGGATGTTCCGATAAGCGTTGAAATCGAATCGGGCGGCTCTCATGCTGACGGAATCCCCAATAACAGTATAATTATTCTGCCATCGGCACAAGGTGAATTCGGATTTGAATTCAGCTTCGATATCACGGCAGAGCAATTAGCGGAAGCGGGATTGAACATCGATAATGCGCAGTTGTTCTACGTCAACGGCAACGGAATTACTCAGCAACACGGCGAACTCACCCGAAATTCAGACGGGTCGGTGACAATCACGATTGACCGCGCGTCTTCGTATGTTCTGGCGGCGGTCACTCACGGCGACGTGACGGGTACGGGTGCTGTTACAATCGCGGATGTGTTGGAAATCCTTAAATCGTTAGCGGGAATGAGCAGTGTTATCGACGATAACGTGATTGCGCTACAAGCGGCATTGATTGTCAATCCAACTGCGACTAAACCGAGCATCGCCGACGCATTGGAGATTTTGAAGCATTTGGCGGGAATGAAGTCTGTGTTGGCGAATTAAAAAAGAAAAACCGGCATAACGACCACCCCGAGAAAATCGGGGTGGTTGCCTGCATAATCGTTTTCAACGACTATAATAAAATTTTTCGTAAAACCGTTGACAACGAGCCTGTAGATGTGATATAATGTAATAAATCTGTAAAAGGGGGTTCCTGCTATGTTGTATTATTTATCTCGAATGAGGAATAAAAAAGGGTTCACGATTATTGAATTGGTGGTCGTAATCGCAATTATCTCAATCATGTCGGCGGTTGCAGTTCCGAACATTATCGCTTCGAATCGCAGAGCAGAAGCGGCGAAACAGAATCATCAAGCGCGGGCATTCTACTTAGCGGTACATCAGACGATTTCTAACACCAAGCAAAACGACAACACCGAGACCGAGTTCTCTATATTCGGCAGCTATCGGATTTCCGGGGCAGCCCCTATTGTGAGTACCCCCGACCCGTTCTTCCTGTACGTAAACATGGGGGATAACGCAACGGTGATTTCGGCGGAGTTAAGGCGTACCACCACTGCGGATTATATCGGGACGAATACAGCCGGGCATACTGCGAATTACCCGCCTGTAATAACTGCACCTGCGACTACTCCGTCTTTCAGCGACAACGTTTTCGCCGAGTTAATCGCCGAGATTGAAGGTTACTCATCTTCAATCGGAGAGGCGGGTCATTATTACATGATGTTCGACAGCGACTTTCGTGTGCTTATGGCTTACTTCTCTAAATTCGGTACTCCTGCGGCGGTTGCGGGTTACGCGTTCACCAACGATAACAGAATCGGTTCGGGTTCAGGGGTCACGTTCGGGGCATATCCGACGGCATACGGTCTTATCGGAACTTTCAGAGATGACAGCGGTGCTTCCCATGACAGGACTTCGCCGGGTATATGGTTCGGTGGTGACGCTATAGGTATAATTAACGGGATATGATTCTGCCGGAGCAAGATAAACTTGTGATTCCGCTCGAAAAGCTTACAAAATATGCGCTTGATGCAGTCAACGAACCTGACAAAGCAATCGCTTTTAAGTTAGCTTTGGGATTTTGTGAGGGTGATGAGGAAATCCTCATTCAAAAAATAAAATCGGGTATCACTATCTTCAATGCAAAAGAAAAAAACGCCGGTGAATGGGGACAACGATATCAAGTTATAATAAGAATGAGAGGACTCAACGGAAAAACAGCCAATGTATTAACAGCGTGGATTCATGATGTTAAAAACAACCAAATGAGACTGACTTCGGTTTATATCACTAAAAAGGAGGTTTTAGAGGATGACAAGTATAAAACAATATGATAAAATCCGACTAAAAACAGGTCTTGTGGGTCGTATAATGGAGGTTATCGGGGATAATGAGTGTTTTATCGTAGATGTAAAACTCAACGAAGAAGCCGAAATGGGTGAGGTGCAGTACGACACAATCGATATTAAACCATCGGAAATCAAAAGCGTGTTTGTCGAACATGAAGAACCTTTTCGGCAAGCAGTTTAAACTCAAATAATCAACGCCCTTGAAAGCGTGCTTCCCATTTCAAGGGCGTTTCCTATGGAAAATAGGAGAAGAAAGGAATAATAGAAAATGGCACAAACCAACAAAACCAAAACAATCGCGACTATGGGGATGTTATGCGCGATTGCATACGTACTCATGTATGTCACCCGCCCCATCCCGAACATCGTGGCATTTCCGCCGCTGGGATACGACCCGAAAGACATCATCATTCTGCTTGGCGGATTCCTTTACGGGCCGTTACACGCACTTCTTATATCGGTAGTGGTTTCGTTACTGGAAATGGTTACGGTAAGCACCACGGGAATCATCGGCTGTGCGATGAACATCGTATCGACCGGTGCATTCGTCTGCACGGCGAGCTTTATTTACCGTAAACGCAAGACTTTAGGCGGTGCGGTAATCGGTTTGACCGTCGGGGTAATCATGGTCACAATCGTGATGACCCTGTGGAATTATATACTGACTCCGTTCTTTATATCTAACGAGAACTTTCCTGTTGCGGCGGCGCGGGAAGCTGTAGTCAAAATGCTGCTCCCGATTTTTATACCGTTTAACCTGTTCAAAAGCGGAATCAACGCTGTGTTGGCGATGATGATGTTCAAACCCGTAACGCTTGCCCTATGTAAGGCGAACCTGATTGAACCCGCAATCATCGGGAAACGCTCGACTAAAATCAAGTGGATTTTCATAGCGGTCATGCTCGCCATGTCGGTAGCATTGCTCTTGCATTTTATTCTGTAGAAATTTGTTCTGTCGAAACGACTATATAATCTCGTATATTCTCGAAAGTCACCTCACCGATTGTGGGGACTTCCATGATTTCCTCGATTGTTCGGAAATCGCCGACTTCGGTTCGGTACTTGATTATTCCCGACGCTCTTCCCTCGCCGATTCCCGGGAGGGTCTGCAACTCATGAAAATCGGCAGTGTTAATATTGATTTTTACGGCGGTTTCGTGTTGCGAATCCGCCGTTGCTTGTGCTTCACGCGGTTCGAGCGAAAAAATGTTCAGGTAAGGCGGTTCTCGCTGAAGTGTCAACGCCGTCAACAGGGTACACGCCGCGAAAAACAATGATATCACGATTATATAAGGTAATTTTTCTTTTTTCAAACCTGCCGACCTCCTGACTTTTATTTTTCTTATAGTCTAAAACAAGCAGAACAAGCATATGTATTTTATAGTCGTTTCGCTATAAGCGAGACAGAACCACATTTCAAAAGGAGAAAGAATATGTTTGTTTACACCGTTACCAAAAAACGCGCAATCCGGATGCTTCTGCTGGCAATCGCGATTATAGCGGGAATCGCTATAGGAATAGCTGCGATTCTCACCGCAATCAGCTCCGGCGCGGATGAACGTAAACTTCCCGTGTATCAGGTTGAACGCGCCGACAATAAACTGTCGCTGACCTTCAACTGTGCGTGGGGGAATTCTAACACTGACGAGCTCTTGAAGATTCTCGACAAGGAAAATATTAAAGCAACCTTCTTCGTGACGGGGGAATTCTGCGACAAATACCCCGAAGATGTCCTGAAAATCTTCAAAGCGGGACACGAAATCCAAAGCCATTCCGATAAGCATCCCCACGTTGAAGGGGCGAACATCAACGATTTCATTCTCGACACTAAACAAGCCGAGCAGAAAATCGAGAAAATCACCGGGGTTAAACCGACGCTCTACCGTGCGCCCTACGGTGAGTACGATAACAATTCCATCTTCACCATTAACGGAATGGGCTATAAGTACATTCAGTGGTCGGTTGACAGTATTGACTGGCAAGAACCCAACGCTTCCACCATCGTGAAGCGCGTGACGAACGGTGCGCAATCAGGCTCGATTGTGCTGTTCCACAACGATTTAGCCAACACCACCGAGGCCCTGCCGGAAGTCATATCCTCACTCAAAGGCAAAGGGTTCGATTTTGTTACCGTGTCGGAGCTTATTTATTGGGAGAACTATCGAATCGACCACTCCGGCAAGCAGATTTTCGATGGTTCGGCGAATGAGCAAATCCATACCGCGGGAACGCAGGTTAATGCGGCGTTCGAAATACTGCTTGATAACCTCACCATAGAAGAAATCATGTCGCTTGAAAACGGAATCTCGCCCGAACTCGGCAGGAAACTCTCCAACGTCCTCACCAAAGAGCAGATTTCAGCTGTAACCGCACTCAGCAATGAGGAGTTACAATCGGCGTGGTCGTCTCTCGTGGAAGCGAAAATCACCGGTCAAACGGGAATCCTTGAATCATCGAACACGACCGCAGTGACCCCCGCCGTAAACAACAACGAGTTAGAAGGCGATAAAATCGCTGTGACCGACCAAGTCGGCGGCAATCAAGGCGTTCAAACCGCTGCGACCACCACAAGTGCGGTAACGACGGCTCAACCCGTCACCACCGGCGAAGTCAACGAAGCTAATGCCACCGAAACAACCCTCCCCGAGCTTGAACCCAAAGGCGGTTAAGTTACTCCGCAACGAAAATCCCCCGTTTCATCATCGAAACGGGGGAATTCTTTTACACGAGTTCAATAACAGCCATTTCAGCAGCGTCACCACGACGCGGGCCGATTCGAATAATACGAGTGTATCCGCCGTTTCTGTCCGAGTAACGCGGTGCAATCTCATCGAACAGCTTTTTAGAAACGGTTTCCTTCGTAACAACCGCATAAACTTGACGCTTGGAATGTAAGTCGGTCTTTTTACCGGTGGTAATGACTTTCTCGACCAGGCTCCGCAGTTCTTTTGCGCGGGTCACGGTAGTTTCCAGTTTCTCATTTTCTAACAGTGCCGTCACCAACCCGCGAAGCATCGCTTTTCTATGTGCGGTAGGCCGCCCTAATTTCCTCATTGCCATTGTTTAGTTACCAAACCTTTCCGGCATAATCTCAGCCGTTTTCTTCTCCCGGTGCTAAATCCAGCCCCATGGAATTCAACTTCTCGCGAACCTCATCGAACGACTTTCTCCCTAAATTTCTGACCTTCATCATATCTTCGGGGGTTTTGCAGATTAAGTCATCGACCGTGTTAATCCCGGCACGCTTAAGACAGTTAAACGAACGTACCGATAAATCCAAATCCTCAATGGTCATTTCCAGAACCTTATCCTTACTCTTATCTTCTTTTTCGGACATGAGTTCTGTCGGGGTGGTTTCGTTCGACAGCCCCACAAACAACATCAAATGCTCACACAACAGTTTTGCGGCGTAAGACATAGCCTCTTTTGCCGATATAGTACCGTCTGTCCAGACTTCAATCGTCAATCTGTCAAAGTCGGTTCTCTGACCGACACGGGTGTTTTCGACCGAGTAATTGACCTTCAGCACCGGTGTATAGATACTGTCAACCGCAATTACCCCGATAACCGGCTGCAAGAACGACTTGTTCTTTTCTGCGCTGGCATACCCTCGTCCTGTATCGAACGTGAGTTCCATCGACAACCGCGCCCCCGCCCCCAACGTCGCTATATGAATGTCCGGTGCGATAATCTCGATTTCAGAGTCGGTTTTTATATCCCCTGCTGTTACCGTACATTCGCCTTCTGCCTCGATATAGACTGTCTTGGGACAGTCACCGTGCATTTTCGCCAATAAACCTTTGACGTTCAGAATAATTTCCGTGACATCTTCTTTAACTCCCGGTATAGTCGAAAATTCATGCTTGATTCCGTCAACTTTGATGGAAGTCACCGCTACGCCGGGCAGGGATGAGAGTAAAACTCTTCTCAAACTGTTCCCTAACGTGTTGCCAAACCCACATTCAAGCGGTTCAAGGCAGAACATACCGTACGTTCCGTCGGGGCGAAGTTTGATTGTTTCAATCTCGGATTTTTCTATTCTTTCCAACATTTTTAAGAAGCTCCCCTTTCATTTTGGAGAATTTTCATCTCGTTAATTTCAATGTTTTCACAAAGCCAGACCTTCTAACCTCCGAAATTATTATTTTAGCGATTACTATTTTAGTAATTACTTAGAATACAACTCTATTACCAGGTTTTCCTGGATTTCGAAATCAAGCTCATCGCGCTGCGGTTTTCTCGAAACCGATGCCGACCTTGCTTCCCGATTGATTTCCAACCATTGGGGTGCAGGTCTGCCGTGAACCAACTCGGCAATTTGCTCAAACTTGACCGACTTCTTGCTTCTTTCGTGGAGTGCGATTACGTCACCCGCTTTAACCCGATACGACGGAATATCCACACGTTTACCGTTCACGGTGAAGTGTCCGTGTCCCACTAACTGGCGCGCTTCTCTGCGAGTAACCGCCATGTTCATTCTGTAAACAACGTTATCGAGACGTAATTCAAGCAATCTCAAAAGGTTTTCACCTGCAACGCCTTCTTCTTTAATCGCGATTTCGTAATAACGGTAGAACTGCTTTTCGAGAACGCCGTAAATAAACTTCAGCTTTTGTTTTTCTTTGAGCTGCAACCCGTACTCGGAAATCTTTTTACGGGTATTGCTTCCCGCGCCGAACTTACGTCTGGTTTCTTTTTTCTGGGTGTAGCCCAAAACGCCCGGGCTGATTCCCAACGATTTGCATTTTTTAGAAATAGGTTCTCTGTAAACTGCCATTTTTAAAGATTCTCCTTTGATTTGTTTTTTAATGATTATCAGACCGGAATCTGACTTCAGGGAACTCCCCTGAATCGCCTGAATTGCCTAAAAACTCAAACACCGTACTCCTTGAGATAGTCTCTCATTTTTGCGGCATATTCGCTTTTCGATTTCTTTTCGAGGTATGAGATTATATCCTGCGCCGTCGCAAGCGAATACACGGGGATTCCGTAATCCCGCGTGATTTGCTGAGTCGCGCTGATGTTTTCTGTGCCGCGTTCCTGACGGTCAATCGAAATATACAAAGCCACCACGTTCTTGGCAGGATTTTCAATTCCGATTCCCTTCAAAATCTCGAACGTTTCACGGATTGACGTTCCCGCTGTGGTAACGTCTTCTATAATAGCGATTCTGTCGGTTTTAGACGGTACATACCCCATAATCGACTTGCCGTCGCCGTGGTCTTTCGCTTCTTTTCGATTGAATGCCACCCCGACCTCACGCTCAAGATTAGACGCAGCCATGACAGCCAACGGAATCCCTTTATACGCAGGCCCGAAAAGCACATCGAACTCCACCTCGGAATCCTCAATCAAGACCCCGTAATATTCACACAGACGTTCAATCTGACGATTCGTCTTATACTCGCCCGTGTTGATGAAATACGGCGATTTACGCCCGCTCTTCAATGTGAAGTCACCGAAAAGCAACGCACCGCATTTCTCCATGAATTCTAAAAACTTATGCTCCATACTAGACGCGACGCCTCTTCGGCGGACGGCATCCGTTGTGCGGAATCGGTGTAACGTCTTTAATCATACGTACTTCAAGACCCGCAGTCTGCAATGCGCGAATAGCAGCTTCTCTGCCCGAACCGGGCCCTTTTACGTAAACTTCAACCGTTTTGAGACCGTGTTCCATCGCAGCTTTAGCAGCGGTTTCCGCCGCCGAAGATGCTGCAAAAGGTGTTGACTTTCTCGAACCTTTGAAACCCAATCCCCCCGCAGATGCCCACGAAAGCGTGTTTCCGTGCAGGTCGGTTATAGTTACCATAGTATTGTTGAATGTTGATTGAATATGAGCGGAACCGTTTTCAATGTTTTTGCGTTCGCGCCTTCTGCGAATAACCGGCTTTTTTCCGCCTTTTTTAGCTAATGCCATAATATCCCCCTACTTCTTCTTGTTAGCGATTGTCTTCCGCGGCCCTTTACGAGTCCTGGCGTTTGTTTTTGTACGCTGACCCCGAACAGGCAATCCTTTACGATGACGAGTCCCTCTGTAACAGTTGATTTCTATCAACCGTTTTATGTTAAGGGCAGTCTCACGCCGAAGGTCACCCTCTACCATGTAGCCGTTCGCATCAATCACTTCACGGATTTTCGCTTCCTCTGCATCGGTGAGGTCTTTCACCCTGGTATCGGGATTAACTCCCGCCGCCGCTAAAATATCGTTCGCTGTTTTTCTGCCGATTCCGAAAACGTAAGTTAATCCGATTTCGACGCGTTTAGCTTTCGGCAAATCCACTCCGGCAATTCTCGCCATTGTTTTTTCCTCCTAATAATTAACTCAACCCTGCGTTTGTTTATGCTTCGGTTCTACGCAAATCACCATTACTTTTCCGTGCCGTTTGATGATTTTGCATTTATCGCACATAGGTTTTACAGATGGTTTTACTTTCATTTTATTCCCCTCCTTCAAGCGGCCGCATTGCGGCTTTTAACACTCACTTGGCTCTCCATGTTATTCTTCCCTTGGTCAAGTCGTAGGGTGACATTTCAATCGTCACCTTATCACCGGGAAGTATGCGTATGAAATTCATTCTGAGTCGCCCGCTTACATGGGCTAAAATTTTATGCCCGTTAGAAAGCTCAACCTTGAACATCGCATTAGGCAACGCTTCCAGTATTATGCCGTCAACTTCGATTACATCATCTTTTGCCATCGGTTTCGCCCTCCTTGCTTAGTAGCATTTCGTCACTCTTGAAATCCCCTGAATTTTCGGAATTACCGAAATTGTATTTCCACAAGGATTTTCGCAACGATTTATCGGTAAAATAACACAACTCAATTGTTTTTCGGGTTATTTCAACGTGTTTTTCATTTTTTCTTTTAGGAGACTCGACTTTTCGCCGCCTTCCGTCCGCAATATACACGAACCCCGGTTCTCGCCGAATAATCGCATACCAACTCCCTTTATCGCGACCTGCCGAACTCTTACAAAGGGGGTAGGTTTTCGAGACCCCTGATTGATTTACTTGACTCATTCTAAATTCCCTCAAGTCAATCTCGTCATAACAATCGGTTCGCTTTTGGTAATTAAAACCGTATGTTCAAAATGCGCTGACAGATTTCCGTTTCCCTCGACAACCGTCCACTCATCCCGAAGGATTCTGATTTTTTCGGTTGTTGAATTCACCATGGGCTCAATCGCAATGGTCATCCCCGGAACAAGCCTTGTCCCTCTGCCCGGCTTTCCTACGTTAGGAATGTTCGGGTCTTCGTGAAGTTCCCTGCCCACCCCGTGACCGTGAAAATCATCCGGAATAAAATAACCTTCGCCCTCAATTCGGGTTTGAACAGCATGGGATATATCCCCTATTCGATTCCCCGAATAGCATTGTTTGATTGCATCACTCAACGCCGACTCGGTCGTTTTCACCAGTCTGCGAACCTCATCGGGAATCTTGTAATTTCCGAATCCGCCGCATATAAACGTGGCAGCGTTATCGCCGTGAAAACCGTCTTTAAAAGCACCGACATCAATCGAAATTATATCCCCTTCGCGAAGATGACGTTTCTTCGACGGAATCCCGTGAATAAGTTCCTGGTTAATCGATATACAAGCGTTTCCGGGGAATCCGTACATACCTTTAAACGATGGCTTCGCCCCTCTTTGCTTGATAAAGTTACCGATTTCCCGATTTAGTTCCCAGGTTGAAATCCCGGGGCTGATTAGACTCTCCGCGTAACTCAGCACACCGGCTGAAATTTCGCTCGCCTTCATCATAAGTTTAATTTCCCGCTCCGTCTTAATGACGATTCGACCTCTATCCGGCCTAAACCGCGGAAATCCACTATACATTAATTATTACATCCAATCGCTTCGAAAGTAAGCCGTTTGGTATCTGCAATTTCTTCCTGTCCTTCAACAGTCTTGAGTTTGCCGCGCTGACTGTAGAAATCCCTCAAGGGTGCGGTTTTCTCGTGGTAAGTCTTAAGTCGTGAAAGTACTGTTTCGGGGGCATCGTCCACTCTTTGGACTGCGTTCCCGTCGCAGGAATCGCACTTGCCATCGACTTTGGTCGGCTTGTATTCCACGTGGTAAGACGCTCCGCAACTGTCGCAGACCCGTCTGCCGCCCATTCTGGCACTGATTTTTTCATCGGCAACGTGAATCTCAACCACTAAGTCAATGTTCACTCCCATTTTTTCGAGGGATTCCGCTTGTTGAACCGTCCGCGGGAATCCGTCTAAAATGAAGCCTTTTTTCGCATCATCCTGTGCAACCCTGTCCTTGATAATCCCGATTACCACTTCATCCGGAACTAAATCGCCCCTGTCCATATATTCCTTTGCCGAAAGCCCGGCAGGAGTACCGTTTTTCACCGCTTCACGCAACATATTCCCTGTAGAAATCGGGACAATCCCCATTTTCTCGCTCACGAACTCCGCTTGAGTCCCTTTTCCCGAACCGGGCGCACCTAAAAAAATCAGATTCATTACATTATACCTTTCATAAACCGCATAATCTGTCGAAATGCGTAATAGCCCAACTAAAATTTCGTTGTTTTTTGAGAATTGTTTTTTAGTTATCTTGCCGACAGTCGTTAGAAAATCGACTGCCGACAAGCGATTTTTACTGTTTTCTTCTCTTTATTTCTCTATTATTTCTCTATTCTAAGAATCCCTTATGATGTCTCATCATCATCTGGCTTTCGAGGGTTCTCATAGTCTCAAGTGCTACACCGACTACGATTAACACGGTAGTTCCGCCTAATGACAAGCCTTGAATCCTCTGACCGGTGTATGCCGTGATGTTAGAGAACGCAATCGGGAAGATTGCAACGATACCCAAGAAAATCGCCCCGATAAATGTGATTTTTGACAGTGAATTGTGAATGAAATCCGAGGTTGGTTTGCCGGGACGATACCCGGGAATCGCACCATTGTTCTTCTTTAAGTTGTTGGCGATTTCAACCGGATTATACTGAACAGCTACATAGAAGTAGTTGAACCCGATAATCAAGAGGAAATAGAAGAACGCGTAAAGCCAACTCGTAGAGTTGAACGAGCGGAGGAATCCGCCCCAGAATCCTGCACTGGTGTAATTAATCCCGAAGAAGTGCAGAATCGTCTGCGGGAGACTCATAATCGACATAGCGAAGATAATAGGCATTACCCCCGACATAGCGACTTTAATCGGAATGTGTGAGCTTTGCCCGCCGTACATTTTCCTGCCGACCTGCCGTTTTGCGTACTGCACGGGAATCCGTCTTTCCGCATTGGTCATCAACACTACGAAGGCAATCATAGCAACATAAATCAGAAGAATCAGCGGTACAAACACAACGTGCTGCCATCTTCCCGAAGTCATGGTCTTAAACAGACCGTAAATCTCATCGGGAACCCGCGAGATTATTCCCGCAAAGAGAATCATCGAAATACCGTTGCCGATTCCTTTGTCGGTGATTTGTTCACCCAACCATATAAGCAAACTCGCGCCTGCCGTGAAACAGCCTATGATGGTAATCATAGCAAGCACGCCGCCGACACCGGAGGTATGCGTAATCGCCGAACTGCCCGGCCCGTCAATTTCCATTCCGTAAAGGGCGAAATAAAACGCAGTCGCTTGGAAAACCCCTATACCCAGGGCAAGACATTTGATAATCTTATTGATTTTCTTCTGTCCTTCTTCCCCTTCTTTCTGCATTCGCTCAAGTGCGGGAATCGCCACCGTCAACAGCTGCGTAATAATCGAAGCGTTAATATACGGCGTGATTGACATGGCGAACAGGGTGCCTTTGTTAAGCGCACCCCCGGTAATGTTGTTCAGATAATCACCTAAAGAGCCGTCTCCGCCGAGCATCCCTTCCATCGCCCCCGGAGTAATAAACGGGACGAATATCTGTGAGCCTAAACGGAAGATTATTATGATAAAAATCGTAAAAAGAATTTTTTTACGTAAATCGGGAATTTTCCACGCATTTACAAAAACACCGAACATATTTATACTATTCCTTTCTGACAACTGCACACCGAAAATGCGTTTCATGTTTGTGCAAACGAGTTCAAAACGGTGAAACAGCCACTAACCGACAGAAGCGAAACCTTTTATATTACTTCTTGGAAGCTTCTTCTGCGCGTTTTTTAGCATTAGCATTATTCGGAACAAATTTAGCCCTGGCAGGAATCTCTTGTGCTTTTCCTCCGGCAGCTTCAATCTTCTGTTTCGCGGTCTCGGAAAACTTCGTGACCGTTACAGTCAATTTCTTCGTAAGTTCTCCCATACCGAGAACCTTGATTCCGTCCAAAGGCTTGCTAATCAACCCGGAATCAATAATTGCCTGTTCATTGACAACAGCTCCGCTTTCGAACCGTCTCTCCAAATCGCGAAGATTAACAACAGCGTATTCGGTTTTAAACGGGGCATTCGTGAAACCCCTTTTAGGCATACGTCTTGCAAGCGAAGTCTGTCCGCCCTCGAACCCCGGTCTTACACCGCCACCCGAACGCGCCCATTGACCCTTATGACCTTTTCCGGACGTTTTGCCCCAACCGGAACCGTGTCCGCGGCCAATCCGCTTTACTTCTCTATTAGAACCTTTAACAGGCGATAACTCGTGCAACTTCATGGTTATGACCCCATCCCCTTCTTAAAATACCTCTACAAGATAAGAAATCTCTTTTATTTTCCCGTTGGTAGCCGCGTTATCCGGCTGTTCGGTAACATCACCGATTTTCTTCAAACCGAGTGACTTCGCCGTCGCAATGTGGGAATCCTTGCGCCCGATTAACGACTTTACAAGTTTGATTTTTTTCATATTCTTCTCCCCTTTTCAAGCGACCTACCGCCGACGAAATCCGCCGAATCATCGTTCGCCCTTGTTCGCCCTCGTTATGCTTTCGCAGTAAGAATCTGCTTAACGGTCTTTCCTCTAAGTTGCGCAACTTCTTCCGCACATCTCATCGCTAACAGACCCTGCATAGTTGCCCTCACAACATTACACGGATTGTTCGAACGCAGACATTTAGTCCGAATGTTCTTGATTCCCGCAGCTTCAACCACCGCACGAACCGAACCGCCCGCAATAACCCCCGTACCTTCGGGTGCCGGCTTCAGCAGAACTTCCCCCGCACCGTACTTGCCCACGAATTCATGAGGAATAGTGCCGCCTTTAAGGGTGACCTGCACCAGATTCTTTTTAGCGTCTTCGATTCCTTTGCGAATAGCGTCCGGAACTTCGTTGGATTTACCCATTCCGAAACCAACGACCCCATTACCGTCACCTACAACCACTAACGCGGAGATTTTCATAATCCGTCCGCCTTTAACGGTTTTAGAGACACGTTTAATATTTACCACCTTTTCGGTGAGTTTGTAATCATTTGCGTTTAATAAAGCCATAATGCTACTCCTGTATAGGAATCAGAATAATTACTCACTATTTATTCACTATTCCTTTATTAATTATTACCTAGAATTGAAGTCCGCCTTCGCGCGCACCTTCAGCCAAAGCCGCTACTCTTCCGTGATAGACGTAACCCGAACGGTCGAACACAACCTCACTCACGCCGATTTTCTTGCCTTTTTCGGCAATCGCCAAACCGACTTTTTTCGCCGCATCAATGTTACCGCCGTAATCAGAAAACCCTTTTTCGGCAGTAGAAGCCGCACAGACAGTCACACCCTTGTCATCATCGATGAGTTGAGCGTACATATGATTCGCCGAACGAAAAACGTTCAAACGCGGACGTGCAGCCGTTCCGCTGATTTTTCCCCGCACACGTTTATGGCGACGAACTCTGCTTTCGTTTTTGTTGATTTTTTTAATCATAACTCACCTCTTAATGCCTATTTCTTACCTTTGCCGGCTTTTCCTTCTTTACGTCTGACAACCTCATTCACGTATCTTACACCTTTGCCTTTATACGGTTCAGGCGGACGAATCCCGCGGATTTCGGCAGCGAACTGCCCGACTTTCTGGTTGTCTATGCCGTTAACTATAATTCTGTTGGTTCCGACTACTTCGGTCGTTATGTCATCGGTATCCGAAACAGTCACCGGGTGAGAGAAACCCAACGTCAAATCGAGAATCTTGCCGTTCTTCTGGCAACGATACCCAACCCCTTGAATCTCAAGCTCTTTTTTAAATCCGGTGGTGACTCCCGTCACCATGTTATTGAGCAAAGTCCTGGTCAACCCATGAAGCGAGCGGTCTTCTTTGCTCTGCGATTCCGGTACGACCGTCAAAACCCCGTTATCGAGGTTGATTTTCATCGACGGCTTGAACTCCCGGCTCAGGGTGCCTTTCGGGCCCTTGACCGTTACGTTGTAACCATCTATCTTCACATCTACTCCCGCAGGAACGGTAATAGGATTTTTACCTATACGTGACATATCAAAATTTCATTCCTTTCAGTTGTTGCGTCTTCTGTCACCAGACAAAAGCAAGAACTTCTCCGCCGACGTGTTCGGCCCTCGCTTTTCGGTCGGTCATAATCCCTTTGGAAGTTGACACAATAGCGATTCCGAGACCTTTCATAACCTTCGGCATTTCGCGTGAACCGGAGTAAATCCGCAATCCCGGTTTGGAAACCCTGCGCAATCCGGTTATGACTTGCTTCCTGCCCTCGGTATATCTCAAGGTAATCCGAAGAATCCCCTGCTTGCTGTCCTCAATAATTCTGAAGTTCTTTATATATCCCTCATCCTGCAAAATTTGAGCAATCTGCTTTTTTTCATTAGAACAAGGAATATCGACAATCGGATGCTTTGCCGAATTGGCATTACGTATTCTCGTCAGCATATCTGCAATGGTATCAGTAACCATCATGATTTTTCCCTCCTACTTGTGTAATCTTTCGTTTAGCTTGACTTACCAAGACGCCTTCTTCACGCCCGGAATTTGTCCCTTGTACGCCAATTCTCTAAAGCAGATTCTGCAAATCCCGAATTTACGTAAATAGGCGTGGGGTCTTCCGCAGATTTTGCAACGGTTGTATGCCCGTGTTGATGCCCGCGGTTTGCCGAGTTGTTTCGCAATAATCGCGCGTTGCTGTTTAGCAACCATTGATTTCTTAGCCATTGATTATCCCCCCTGCTTTGCGAACGGCGCACCCATCTGGGTGAGCAATTCCCGCGCTTCTTCATCGGTGTTTGCCGTGGTAACGAAGTTTATATCCATTCCCCTGATGGTGTCAATCTTATCATACTCAATTTCAGGGAAAATCAGCTGCTCTTTTATTCCTACCGAGTAATTTCCCCGACCGTCAAACGAGTTGGGGTTAATCCCCCTGAAGTCCCTTACACGCGGTAAAGCAACGTTGAACAACCGGTCAAGAAACTCATACATAATCTTATCCCGAAGGGTAAGCTTAACCCCGATTGGGTTGCCTTCACGAAGTTTGAAGTTTGCCACCGACTTCTTTGCTTTACAGACAACCGGCTGCTGTCCGGCAACCGCCTTCAAATCTTTCATAATGCTGTCAATGATTTTCGGGTTGTCTTTTGCATCACCGCAGGCAACGTTAATGGTGATTTTCTCAATCCGCGGAACCTGCATAACACTCTTATACTCGAACTTCTTATAAAGAGCCGGAACAACCGTTTCCTTGTAATACGTTTTAAGTCTTGCCATTGTGAACTCTCCTTAAATTAGGGACGCAGAGAAAACTCCCCCTACGACTCCCCCTTTATCTAACTACCCCGCTCGGCAACTCTTCAAGCTGCCTGCCATCAAGCGAAGCCTGCCGCATCGCAGCTCTCGTTATGCTTTTCTTCAAGCTGCCTGCCGTCGGGCGAAGCCCGCCGCACCGCAGCTCTCGTTATGCTTTATGCTTACAGATTCGCGCCGCATTTCTTGCAGATTCTGACTTTTTTAGTCTCGCCCTTGACTTCTTTAAACGAATGACCAACCCTGGTGGGTTTATCGCATTTCGGGCAAACGACTTGAACCTTGCAAGCGTAAATCGGAGCTTCCGCATCGATTATGCCGCCGGGTTCGCCCATTCTTTTAGGCTTGACGTGCTTTTTGACTTTGTTAATACCTTCGACAATAACTTTGCCTTCTTTCGGGCTCACTTGAACAACCTTCCCGGTTCTGCGTACGCCCGGTTTCGTGAACTTGTCCTTGTATTTTCCCGTTAAAAGAACAACGGTATCACCTTTTTTTACGTGTAAACTCATTATAACACCTCCGGCGCGAGCGAAAGAATCTTAACGTATTCCTTCTCTCTCAATTCGCGTGCTACCGGCCCGAAAATACGAGTCCCCCTGGGGTTCTTATCTTCTTTTATAATGACCGCAGCGTTCTCGTCGAAACGAATATATGTTCCGTCTCCTCTGCGTATTCCCGCAGTCGAGCGAACGATTACACATCGAACGACTTCACCTTTTTTCACCGTGCCGCCGGGATTGGCTTTCTTGACCGAAGCGACAATCACGTCTCCGACACCGGCATATCTCCTGCGAGTACCGCCCAACACCCGAATACACATGATTTCCTTTGCACCGGTATTGTCAGCGATTTTAAGCCTCGACTGCATTTGTATCATTTTCTTACTCTCCCTCGACTAATCAATTGACGCGGGCAAATCCCGCCACCCATGAGAATCCGACAAAAGCTCGTTTTACTTACTTCGCTCTCTCGATTATTTTCACAAGTCTCCACCGCTTTTCTTTCGAAAGCGGACGCGTTTCCATAATTTCGACTGTATCGCCGATGTTACAGGTATTCTCTTCATCATGCGCCTTGAACTTAACGGTACGTTTCACCGTCTTTTTGTATAGCGGGTGACGAACGCTGTCTTGAATCTCAACAACTATAGTTTTATCCATTTTGTTGCTGGAAACCTTACCAACCCTTGTTTTCCTCAAATTTCTCGAAACCGTTGAAATAGCCATATATTCTCTCCGCCCCCTAACCGTTTACTACACTCGCGAGTTCGCGCTCGCGCTGTATAGTCTTGATTACGGCAATTTGTTTTTTAACCGCTTTGATTCTCATAGGATTGTCAAGCTGATTCACCGCAAGTTGAAACCGCAGATTAAAAAGCTCCTGCTTCAACTCGGTGACTTGCTTTTCAAGCTCTAACTCGGAAAGTTCTCTGAATTCTTTTACATTTTTCATTATTCATCGACCTCCTCAACCGCTTGCGTTTCCCTCTTGATAAACTTACATTTAACAGGAAGTTTGTGCATCGCCAAACGCATAGCTTCTCTTGCCGTTTCTTCCGGAACGCCGGCAATCTCAAACATGACCCTGCCGGGTTTCACGACCGCTACCCAATATTCGGGAGAACCTTTACCTGAACCCATTCGGGTTTCAGCAGGTTTCTCGGTGACGGGTTTATGCGGGAAAATCTTTATCCAAACCTGACCGCCACGCTTGATATAACGTGTCATAGCAATACGTGCCGCTTCAATCTGGTTGGACGTAATCCACGACGGCTCTAAAGCCACCAATCCGAAATCGCCGTAGCTGACTGTGTTTCCGCGGGTCGCTTTGCCCTTCATGCGTCCGCGCTGTTGCCGTCTATATTTAACTCTTTTAGGAATTAACATTTCTAATACCCCTTTTCAACTGACTTGTGCTCAACCACGTTTGAGACCGGGAATTGTACCCTTCAAGCGACCGACTTATTCTTCTGAAGCAGGCGAAGCAGGTGCTGCCGCTTCGGGAGCTGCCGCAACCGGTGCCGGTTTCGGAACAGAAGGTGCGTTCCTGAATCCGCCTTGCGGTCTCGGCCCTTGTGGTCTGTCATCGCGATTGCCGCCTCTGAATCCGCCTCTGTCACCGCCGCCGAATCCTCTTCCGCCTCTGTCACCGCCCGGACGACGTTCATTCCTGTCGCCTCTCGGACGTTCGTCACGGCGTTTCTTGCTTCTTTCGGCGATTTGACGCTGTTTCGCGCCGGCTTCACCTTTAAGAACCTCACCCTTATAAATCCAGACTTTTACACCGATAATTCCATAGGTGGTTTTAGCTTCGACTGCAGCATAATCGATATCCGCACGCAATGTATGAAGCGGAATCGTGCCTTCGTGATAACTCTCGGAACGTGCGATTTCCGCACCGCCCAATCTACCCGAAACCATGGTCTTAATTCCGTGCGCCCCTGCGTCCATCGTACGTTTAATGCAGGATTTCATGGCACGTCGGAAAGAAGTACGCATCTCAAGCTGGCGCGCAATGTCTTCCGCAACCAGACGAGCGGTAAGGTCTATTTCCTTAATTTCGACTATATTAAGATTAACCGGTTTTCCGTTGGTGATTTTCTCAATCGCCGTACGAATCCGCTCAATTTCCGCACCTTTTTGACCGATTAACAATCCCGGTCTGGCGGTATGAACGAAAACCTTGATTTTCGTAGCATCGCGTTCAATCTCGACATTCGCAATACCCGGTTTCATCGGAACAGGCGACTTGTCTGAAGAATAAGTCTTGTTAAAAAGATATTTGCGGATTTTATAATCCTCAACCAAAGTATCCCCGAAATCTTTTTTTCCTGCAAACCAGCGAGAATCCCAATCTTTAATTATACCGACTCTCAATCCGTGCGGATTAACTTTCTGACCCATTTATACACTCTCCTTCAAGACTAACGTAACGTGTGATGTTCTTTTGAAAATCCTGTGTGCCCGTCCGTGGTCTTTAGGCCGGATTCTCTTAAGAGTAACCCCCGCACCGCAGTAACATTCCGAAATAAAGCACTCCGACAAATCCATGTCGTTATTGTTTTCGGCATTTGCCATGGCAGATTGCAATAACTTCAAAAGCGGCTCACTTGCGGCTTTCGGAGTATGCTTCAGTATAGCAATAGCTTCCCTGCACTTCTTGTCACGAATCAAGTCAAGCACAATCTTGACTTTCCGCGGCGAAATGCGAATATACTTAAGTTCAGCCACTACAACGCTTTTATCTTTAGCCTCGGCTCTCGCTTCGGTTCTTGCTTTAGATTTAACGCTCATCTTAACTCTCCTTAACTCTCCCTACCTCTTCGTGGTCTTGCCCCCGGCATGACCCCTGTAAGTCCTCGTCGGTGCGAATTCACCTAATTTATGTCCGACCATATCTTCGGTAACATAAACAGGAATGTGTTTTCTTCCATCATGAACCGCAAAAGTATGACCTATGAAATCGGGAAATATAGTACTCGCACGACTCCATGTTTTAAGAACCTTCTTTTCTTGTGCTTCATTCAACGCTTTGACGCGTTTCAACAGCACTTCTTGAACATATGGCCCTTTTTTAACGCTTCTGCTCATAATTTCTCCTTCATCGTTTCAAGCGGACTGCTCATCGGCAAAGCCTACTTCTTACCGCGACGTTTTACAATAAATTTATCCGAACTCTTCTTCTTACGGGTTTTGTAACCCAGTGCAGGTTTTCCCCAAGGAGTAACCGGTCCCGGTCTTCCTATGGGCGATTTACCTTCACCACCACCATGCGGGTGGTCACACGGGTTCATTACCGAACCCCTAACCGTAGGCTTGATTCCCATATGACGAACCCTACCCGCTTTACCCAGATTCACGTTTCCGTGGTCGGGATTTGATACGGTTCCGATTGTCGCCATGCAGTTTGCCGGAACATTACGCAACTCACCGCTGGGCAACCGGAGCAGAGCCATGTTGTTTTCCTTCGCCATAAGCTGTGCCGAATTCCCTGCGCTGCGAACCAACTGAGCACCTTTACCGGGATAGAGTTCAATGTTATGAACAACCACACCCAAAGGCATATCAGACAATTTCATCGCATTACCGATTTTAATGTCCGAACCCACGCCCGCTCTGACTATGTCACCGACCTTCAACTTGTCGGGAGCGATTATATAACGCTTCTCGCCGTCTTCGTACTGAACCAATGCTATGAACGAAGTGCGGTTCGGGTCATATTCAAGCGTCATAACGGTTGCGTCCATATCGAGTTTATTACGCTTAAAATCAATGATTCTGTATTTTCTTCTGTTACCGCCACCTTTGTGTCTTACGGTGATTTCCCCGCCCGCGCTACGCCCTGCGTACTTTTTCAGCGGTTTAAGCAGACTCTTCTCGGGCTTAACTTTGGAAAGCCCCGAATAATCCACCACAGACATCCCCCGACGACCGGGAGTGGTCGGTTTGTAAAATTTAATCGCCATTTCGGCCTCCTAAACATCTTTCAAACTAAGCAAACTAAGCAAACTAAGCAAACTAAGCAAACACCGGAATTTAAATCCGGACTTTAAACCATGCCGTCAAAAAACTCAATTGTCTTCGAGCCTTCCGCCAAGGTCACGATTGCTTTCTTCCAAGCTGCGGTGTACCCTGCAGTACGACCCTGTCTGCGAAACTTGCCCCTGACGTTCATGGTGTTGACCTTATCGACTTTCACACCGGTAAACAACGCTTCGACCGCCTTCTTAATCTCAATTTTATTGGCTTTTTTAGCTACCTTGAAAGTATACTTTCCTTGAGCCAGATTATCAGTCGCTTTTTCGGTAATAACCGGACTGATTATAATATCTTGAGGAACAAACAGCATTATGCGTACACCTCCTCGATTTTAGCTACCGCGTCTTTAACCACAATCAGTTTATCATGGTTGAGAATATCATAAACACAAAGCGTGTTCACCTGCGTAGTCTTCACACCGGGAATGTTCGATGCACTCTTGATAATCTTCTCGTTGACAGAATCAAGAACCACCAAAGCTGAATTCCAACAGGTGCGCGTAACTTCTTGTCCGGCTTTCTCACCTTTCTTGACAGTCACCCTCTTCTGATATTCAAGATGCGGTTGCAATGTCTTAACAATCGTTTTAGTCTTGAACTCGTCCATTTTCAACCCATCAAGAACAAGCATTTCGGTTGCCGCAACTTTCGACGACAACGCCGACTTCATCGCAATCCGACGAACTTTCTTATTAAGAGAATACCGGTAACTCCTCGGTTTCGGACCTAAAGCCACTCCGCCGTGTCTCCAGTGAGGGGCTCTGGTCGAACCCTGTCTCGCACGTCCCGTTCCCTTTTGCCGCCACGGTTTTTTACCCCCGCCTTGGACTTCGGTTCTGGTCAACGTCGATTGCGTCCCCTGACGCTGATTCGCAAGATAATTAACGACCGCCGCGTGCATAACCGCCTCGTTCGGTTTAATACCGAAAACGTCGTCATTAAGCGTTAACGTAGAAGTTTCCTTCCCCGCCATATCGTAAACTTTGACATCTGCCATTTATATCACCCCTATCACTTACTCATCTAAAGTGCCTTCACGGCATCTGTAATGCACACAAAACCGCCGTTCGGACCCGGAATAGCACCCTTGACCGCAATAAGGTTGTTTTCACTGTCAACCTTAACAACTTTCAGATTCTGAACCGTAATTTTATCCGTTCCCATATGACCCGGCATCTTCTTGCCTTTGAAAATCCTCGAAGGACTCGAACAAGCCCCCATCGAACCCGCATGTCTGTGTACCGGCCCCGAACCGTGCGTTTCCTTGATTCTCGACGTTCCGTGGCGTTTGATTGTCCCCTGGAAGCCTTTACCCTTGCTGATTCCGCTGACATCGACGATTTCCCCCGCTTCAAACACATCAGCTTTAAAAACGTCTCCAACCGCCACACCGGAAATATCGCTGAACCTAAACTCGCGCAGCGTCCTTTTAAAAGGAACATCATTCTTCTTGAAATGCCCTTGCTTCGGTTTGTTCACCCTTTTAGGAGAAACATCTCCGAACCCCATTTGAACCGCCTCATATCCGTCGTTGTCAACCGTTTTCTTCTGAACCACAACGCATGGGCCCGCTTCAACTACCGTTACGGGAATAACCTTCCCGTTTTCGAAAATCTGCGTCATGCCGATTTTCTTCCCGATTAAACCTTTTTTCATTTTCGGGTCTCCCTCTCTTTTCATTCCGACTATTGGTTAGCGAGTCGGTAACCCCCAACATAGTCGTGTGTTTAACTCTTCTTAACTTATTGCCTGTAATTGCCGGGCTAGCTTTCCATCGAAATCTCAACACCGGCAGGAAGGTCAAGGCTACCCAACGCTTCCACCGTTTTATTCGTAGGACGAATTACGTCAATGAGCCGTTTATGAGTTTTAAGCTCGAACTGCTCGCGGCTGTCCTTATACTTATGAACCGCACGTAAAATAGTCACGATTTCTTTATCGGTCGGCAACGGAATCGGCCCCGCCACGCGTGAACCCGTCCGCTTCGCCGTCTCGATGATTTTGGATGCCGCCGCATCGACAAGACTATGCTCGTAACCCTTTACTTTTATTCTCACTTTTTCTTTAACTGCCATTATTAGACTCCTTAACGCACTAGTTTTCTAAAATTTTTCTGAAATTCAAAGAACTTAAAGAACTTTTAATAAAGAACTTTATTAAAGAACTTCTTGCAAAATATCGGCAACGCTTGAAATATTTTCAAGATTTTCTAACACGCTGCCGTGTGTTTCACGAAAAGGCATTTTTGCCCCCGCTCAAAAGCACGAATTGAATTATACCACACTTACCCACCAAAAGTCAACACTTTTTTCAACGAAATATTTCACAATATTTTGATTGATTTCGTTGCGTTTTTTGGTGATTATGCACAAAAACCTTAATTCGCTAGTGGTCACTCCAATTTCTACCACTACATCTTGTGATTTTGTCAGTTTTTTCAAATGCGGGGAATTTTTAGCTAAAGTTTTCCCGAAAGCGGACGATATAATACGTATTGAAGCAATAATATTTTTCGGAAAGGGGGATGTCATTATGAACATCAGCCAAATAGTAAACAACTCCATCAACTCGCAAAGCAACAACCTCCCTAAAACCGCCTCCCAGAAAACGCAGGAGAAGTCGAGTACGCTTGCCGCCGAAAACGTCGATAAGTTCGACAAGGATTCGGTAAACGTCAATCGAAACTACCAGTCATCGCCGGACAAAGCGGAATTCCTCGCAGTGCAGGGATATAAAGGGAAATCCTCACTCCAAATCAAAAACGCATTAATCGCCGATTACGTAAACGCGGCAATCACCGGTCAAGCGGGGAATGATTTTCTCGGCATGATTTTCAAACCGCGTGCATTCGCCCTGGAGGCATTTAAAGCAGCCGAAGCTACCTCCGAAAAGTATGATGATTACTGGGGTGTCGAAGCGGTAGCCGAACGGATTTTCACCTTTGCGAAGACCCTTGCGGGAGACCGGGATGATCTTTTCGATTTAATGAAAAACTCGTTCTTAAAAGGATTCAACCTCGCTTCCGGTGCGGTTAAAGGCAGACTGCCCGACATCAGCCAAAAGACGAAAGAACGCGTCCTGGAATACTTTGACGCATGGGAAGCCGAAATCAACGCCCGCAAGAATCCGCCGCCTGCCGAAACCGAGACCGAGACAGAATAATCGTTCGGTTTTTAACGACTATAATTACATGAAACCCTGTCGAATATTCGGCAGGGTTTAAATTTTATCATAATTATACCTGAAAACCCTAAACGTCTCAAGAAGAGAACAGTACTTATCCACCAGACAGACCAGCCAGGCTTCCCTGCAGGTGGGAATGTTGATAAAAGTCATCGGCCACATATGCTTGCGGATTATATTCCGCTCTTTTTTATTCAATTTGAAGCGTTTGTCGGCATTCTCCAAAGCGATTCGCGGGTGCTTGAATCCGTGGAGCTTATCCCAGTCATCATGCCAGTCATACAAGAAGAAGTCATGCAGTAACGCACCGCGTATCAAACTGGTGAAGTCCACTTTCAGCCGCAGTTTCCGCGCAAATCGGCAGGAATAATCGGCGACCGCAACCGAATGAGAGAAAACCGACACTTTCCCGTGCTGAACAAAGTTTTTCGATTTTTGCATCTCGGGTGAATCGAGGATTTCGTCTATATCTTCTTTATAAGGAATAAGGCTCTTCATTTGTCTTGTGTCCCTTCCGACTTTATTTTACTCTTGAGCGTTCGGACGTTTTTCTTTACGTTACGCTTGACTTTTCGGGCGTTCTTGCGTATATTCTGCCGTGCGATTCTGATGTTGCGCTTAAAATTTTCTTTCACGTTTTCGGCATTTTTGAACATCACATCGCGAAACTCACGAATCTGCTCGGTTCGTGCCACCCGCATAAGGAACCCCAAGAAAAGCGCGCGAAGCTGTTCCGGCGGCAGACTTTTAAAGAAACTGCGGAAATTTGTCTGCCGTCTGATTTGGATTATAGCATCCGCCCCCACTATTAAAGTCATGACTATATTAATTGCATTAATAATCCGAAAATCGATTGATAAAACCACCGATGAGACCCGCTCATACAAGAAGTAGGTCTGAAAAAGTGCCAAAACGCCGAAGAAAAGCGACGACACAAGGGAAATCCTATTCTTGTAAGTGAACTTGTAAGTCAGTTTAAGGGTGCTGTAATCCCAAAACTGCTTCTTGAAAATACGTTCAAGCGCGCTGCCCACCATGTATTCGAGGAGGGTCGCAAGCGACATCCCCACGAAAAACACCAAAAACACATTAAGCCAAGCGTTCCCGAAAGCGGATTTAAGCGGCAGTCCGACTAAAGCGAAGAGGATTCCCCCCGCCCCGTAAATCGGAATATACGGCCCGTTTAAGAATCCCCTGTTAATCAGACCCTTATGATTGATTGATTCAACCGTGCTTTCAATCAGCCAACCCATCACGTTAAACAGGAAAAACAAAAATAACCAATACGAAAAATTCTCAATCATTATGAATCCTTTAATGCAGGTCAACGAAAGACAAAAACTTTCGTTGCCGAGTATGCTTTTTATCTTCCGGTATTTATATAGATTGGATTTACGCGCTCCCAGTCGCCGCTTCGGCTTTGAATCTCATCTAACGCATCAACAAACTCATAATACTGATTCAACATGGTTGCGGCGAGAATCTGCTCTTCCTTGCTCCCCTGCGAAAGACGCTCGAACTCTTCCGGCTCAAACTCACGGATAACGGTAATTTCATCGGTTTTTTCGTTAATAATCACCTTGAAAATCATGGTCTCATATTGAACGTCGGTCAGCTTAACCGTTGCGAACGCAACGCAGGTATATCCTTGAAACCTATTATTGACGAAAATCTCATTGAATATGATTCTCTGCGGCGGCTCTTCTTTTTCATGAAGAAAATCACAAATCGAATCGGCGGCGGTTCTTGCCGCAGACTCCTCCGACGATATATGCAACCCGAAAAAGTAGGTGTAACAAGCGAACGCACCGCCCGCCGCCCCCAGAAACACCAAAAGCGGAAACAAAATAAACATAGTCCTCGCCCCGATTCGCCGTCCTTTACCCGCAACCGCGAATCCCAATGAGTGGTCGCCGATTTTCACACCGAATTCACCGTCAAAAGCTGTGTTCGACGAATAATCCCCTCCTTGAAAAGGTGAGTTCATCCCCGACAAATCATTCGGATTAGGTGAAGCGTGCAGTTCCGGTTCAGGCGGTGGCAGAATCGGCTCATCTTCCGTCCCGAACATCTTGTTAATTTCAGAATTGTTGTTTATTTCCATGAGTGCTCCCCTCGCAATTTAATTTAGTGGGAAAAGTATAGCATTTTTATGGGAGTTTGTCAAGTCACCCTGTCAGACATTCTAAAAACACCCCCGATTCGTGTGAATCGAGGGTGTTTCGTTGCGGAGTAATATATCATCAGCTTTTATATCAGCTTTTTGATTTCTTGTTCAAGGACTTCAACAGTAACATCAGAAGAATCGAACCTCCCGCACAGCAAGCGGCGATTATAAAAGCAGGGAGCATCTTTGCGGCATTTTCGACTACGTACACCGTTTCATCGGCAGCGATTTCACCCGCGGCACGGAGTGCTTCGGTATGAAGCAGATTCGCTTCATTAACCCGATTCATGAAGATTCCCGCAATTTGACTGGCGGCAATCGCACCACTGCCGAACCCCAAAAGAACGAACCCGTAATTGGTCGCAAGGTGTTTCGGCCCGAAGATATCAGCGGTCAGCGACGGGAAGTTACTCAAGAATCCGCCGTAGAAAAATCCGAACAGCGCGACCGCAACAAAAATGAACATACCCTGCGCGGCATCCAGGCAAAGTGCCAGAATCGCCGAACCCGAAAGCAAAACAATCAGGGTGTTGAGCCTGCCTAACTTGTCCGATACAATCCCCCAAACTAACCTGCCTGCCGAGTTAAACAGCGAAATCGCTATAACACCGATTGCCGCAGTACCGGGTTCGAGTCCTTTTGCAATCGCATAGGGTTTTGCGTAATTGATTACCATCAATCCGCCCAAACAAGCCAACGCAAACGACAACACAATGA
>Ga0099364_10002967_pt1 | contig 26748 bp, 19 predicted proteins | sample TergutTh196P3_FD_73070 | JGI IMG/M metagenome (GOLD analysis project Ga0099364, IMG submission 73070) | Microcerotermes parvus P3 segment gut microbial communities from Pointe-Noire, Republic of the Congo - Th196 P3 | ecosystem: Host-associated > Arthropoda: Insects > Digestive system > Gut ...
ATTTCTGCAGGCGTTACAGTCTTTTTAAATTCAGAAATGGGTTTATCCTTTCCATAACCTTTATTAACTGCATTGCGGGCAAGCCGTCTTATACCTCTGGCTGTTTCTCTTTCTAGACTGCGGACACCGGATTCCATTGTCCAATGGCGGATAATGCTTTTAATTGCATCATCTGTAAAATTAATTTTTGCGCTTGATAGTCCGTTTTCTTTTAATTCTTTTGGCAGTAAAAATTGTTTTGCTATTGTAAGTTTTTCATTTTCACCATAACCGGGTACTTCTATAACTTCCATACGGTCAAGAAGAGGGTAAGGTATTGTGTGCAGTGAGTTTGCCGTAGTAATAAACATAACTCTGGAAAGATCATATTGAACTTCTAAATAGTGATCCACAAAAGTAGAATTCTGTTCAGGGTCTAAAACTTCTAAAAGAGCGGAAGCAGGGTCTCCCCTAAAATCACTTGAAAGTTTGTCAATTTCATCTAATAAAAAGACAGGATTGATAGTTCCCGCTTTACGCATAGACTGCACAATTCTACCGGGCAGCGCCCCCACATAAGTTTTACGATGCCCCCTAATTTCCGCTTCATCTCTCACACCACCCAAAGAAATACGAACAAAGTTCCTCCCCAAAGCCCTAGCAACAGATTTTCCTAAAGAGGTCTTCCCCGTTCCGGGAGGCCCTACAAAGCAGAGAATGGGTCCTTTAATTGATTGGGGAATGGGGTTCGCTTGCGCGGCGACAGCCTGTGGGGAGTGGGGAGTAGGGGAAGATGAGGAAGATGAGATGTTAGACTCTAGCGAATCTTGATTAGAAAGATTTGAAATTACATCTGTACCTGTAGTATTCTCTAAAATTTTCAAATCAAGATTCGCCTCTTCACCTGCTACCTGCTCCCTGCTACCTGCTACCTGTTTCTCGCTTGCCATAAGTTGTCTTACAGCAATAAACTCAACAATCCTATCCTTTGCCTTTCTCATTCCAAAATGGTCTTCATCAAGTATTTTTTCTGCTTCTGTAAGATCGCCTGAATCTATGGAATAGGCGCTCCAGGGTAAATCTGCTATCCATTCAAGATAGCCTCTTAAAACACCTGCTTCCGGGGAGAGGGCTTGAAGTTTTTTTAGGCGTTTTATTTCTTTTGCAACTTTTTCCTTAACTTCTTCAGGCGGGTTTTTTTCTAAGATTCTTTTTTCTAAAATGGCGTATTCATCTTCCAGTTTATCCTTGCCAAGTTCTTTGTTAATTTCCCTTAGCTGTTCATTAAGCACATATTCCCGGTGGCGTTTTTCCATTTTATTTCTAACTTTTCCGGTAATGCTTCTTTGAATGCCGTAAATTTCATTTTCTTTTTCTAAAGTTTCTAAAATTGCTAAGAGTCTTTCTCTTGTGTCTGTAAATCTTAATAACTCCAGTTTTTTTTCTGACTTTAAATAGGCGGAATTACAAATAAGGTTTGCAAGCCGTTCTGCATTTTCAGTTTTTTCAACCGCAGAAAGCGTATCACTGCTGATTCTTTTGGATAAATCTGAATACCTTGTAAAAGATTTTTGCACGCTTCTTAAAAGGGCAAGATCATCGGGGTTTAAAGGTTCTGACAAAGCGGTTAATTTTAAAGGTTCAACCCTTACCATTAAAAATTCGCTGTTTGGAAAAGTTTGTACAATAAAACCTCGGTATTCGCATTGCAAAACAACACGGTAGGTATTGTCAGGCAATCTTAATCTGTTAATAATTCTTACAACTGTACCTGTTTCCCACGGATCATTTGTTGAAAAGCCGTTTTCAGTTTTTTTCATACACACGGCAAACATACGGTTTTCTCTGGAGCGGGCTTCATCAAGTGCGGCAATGTCGGATGGTACCTTTAAAAAAATGGAAATTACGGTATCGGGAAAAAGTACAAGATCTCTAAGGGGAAGCATGGGAAAATTTTCCGTTTTAAGCTCTTGAGTTTCTAAATAATAATTGTCTATATTTGCATTTTTGCCAAATATTTTTTGTAAAAACCCCATAACTGTTATGCACTTTTTTGCAGATAAACAATCTGCGGCGGTTCGGATTTTTCTACAGTATCATGCGTAATTACAATTTGTTTGTGTCCGCCCATAGAAGGTATGTCAAACATTATATCTGTCATAAGCCTTTCCATTATGGCGCGCAATCCTCTGGCTCCGGTTTTTTGTTTAATAGCCATATCCGCAATAGCGTCTATTGCTCTTTCTGTAAACTCAAGTTGCACATCATCAAAAGCTAAACTTGCCTGATACTGCCTTACAATAGCATTACGAGGCTCCGTAATGATTCGTTTTAGATCTTCTCTTTTTAATTCTTCAAGACCAACGGTGATAGGAAGGCGGCCAATAAATTCAGGGATCATGCCGTAATGAATAAGATCATCGGGGTGGATTGAATCATACAATTCTTTAAGAGTTTTTTCACCGGTTTTTTTACCGGAACCAAAGCCCAAAGGATTTTGCACAACACGGCGGGAAATTAATTTATCCAACCCTACAAACGCGCCGCCGCAAATAAATAAAATATTTGTAGTATTAATACGAATCAATTCCTGATTAGGATGTTTTCTGCCGCCCTGAGGAGGAACAGACGCTATTGTTCCTTCAATTATTTTTAACAGAGCCTGTTGAACACCCTCGCCTGAAACATCACGGGTAATGGAAACATTTTCACCTTTTCTGGTAATTTTATCGATTTCATCGATATAAACAATACCTCTTTCTGCAGCAGGGATATTTCCATTTGCATTTTGAATTAACTTTAATAAAATATTTTCTACATCTTCACCAACATAACCTGCTTCTGTAAGAGTTGTAGCATCAACTAATGCAAACGGCACTTTTAATTTTTTTGCAAGGATTTTTGCAAGCAGGGTTTTTCCCGTTCCTGTAGGGCCAATTAACAATACATTTGATTTTTCAATTTCAACATCTTCTGCGCTGTTTGCGCTTTGCGCAACATCTTTTTCACTTGCAGGATTTGAAATTCTTTTATAATGATTATAAACTGCAACTGATAACGCTTTTTTTGCATTATCTTGTCCAATTATAAATAAATCCAAGTAATTTTTAATTTCTCTGGGAGTGGGAATATCACCTGTAAATTGAGTTGCAAGTTCAGATTCTCCTTCCTGTAAAATTTTACGGCAAACATCTATACATTCATCACAGATAGAGACATCATTAGGGCCGGATACAAGTTTTCTTTCTAAGTCTGCAGTTTTTCCGCAAAAAGAACAAACTTTTACAAATGGCTCCGGGCCGGTTCGAAGTTTAGCCATCGTTTTCCCTCTTTAAAATAGTATCAGCTACGCCATAAGCAACTGCATCTTCTGCGGACATGTATAAATCTCTTTCCATATCGGAAGAAATTTCTTCTACAGTTTTTCCGGTATGTTTTGCAAAATACTGAATTGTCATTTTTTTAAGCCTTACAATTTCTCTGGATTGAATTCCAATATCCCGCGCCTGTCCCTGAGCGCCGCCCCAAGGCTGATGAATTAAAACTCTTGAAGAAGGCAGAATCTGCCGTTTGCCTGTTGTCCCCGCTGCTAAAATAAGAGCCGCCATACTTGCCGCCTGTCCAATGCAGATGGTCTGAACGGAACTTTTTAAATATTGGATAGTATCGTAAATGGCAAGACCTGCCGTCACGGAACCGCCCGGAGAATTAATATACAAATTAATATCTTTTTCCGTATCCTGACCGTCCAAAAATAAAAGCTGGGCTACAACTAAATCGGCGGAAATATCGTTGATCTCACCGTCCATAAAGACTATGCGGTCTTTTAATAAGCGGGAATAAATATCGTAGGAGCGTTCTCCCATTCCTGTCTGTTCAACAACTATTGGTACTAAATTGCTCATATATATAATTTAACTATTCTGGTTCATAAAATCCAGAAAATTCTCCTTTTTTCCTTGTTTTAATGTATTTTGTTCAAACATCATATCGATAAGCCGCCGCTCTTTGATTTCTTCTTTTAGGTACAATATTCCCTGTTCATCATAGTGCTTTTCAACTTCGTCTACGGTGGTGTTATTTTCAGCGGCTATTCTGTCAAATTCCTTAGACACATCGTCGTCAGAAACATCGATTTTTTGCTCTTCTATGAGGGTTTCTATAATGAGCCTTGAATGTAAAGCTTTAATCGATACCTCACGCCATTCTTTTTGCCGCTCATCCCCGTCGCCGTTTTTCATGATATTGATCATTGTTTGCGGATCCATGTTGTAGTATTGCGCCATTCTGCGCCATCGGCCTTCAACTTCAGCCTGAATCATGGATTCCGGCAGGGTTACAGGGGTATCTTCCATTATTTTTGCAAGAAGCGCACTTGTTTTGGTGTCCCTAATGCGGGTTTCTAAAGCTTTTTCCAGTCTTTCTTTTATATTGGATTTAAGGTCTTCCAAAGTTTTGAACTTTTCATCGACATCCTGGGCTAGGTCATCATCTAAATCCGGCAATTTCTTTTCTTTAAGAACTGTAAGGGTTATGCTGACTTTCCGTTTTTTTCCAGCAAGGGAAGCTTCAAAATAATTGTCATCGAATTTTTTATCAAACTCCTTAGTTTCTCCCTTTTTCATGCCTATTATATCATCATCAAATTGATAAGGATTGGTGTTGGAGCCAAGTGTAAAGGCAAAATCCTTTCTTTGCAGAGTTTCCGACGGAGTGCCGTCTTCTTCAAATATCTGATAGTCAATGGTAGCAACATCGCCCTTAACAGCTTTTGCGGCATCGTCCCTGTCCATGACAATGGCGTTTCTTTCACGGATGCCCTCCAGTTCTTTATCGATATCCTCTTTTTTAACTTCCGAGTACGGGTACTCAACTTTAAGCCCTTTCCAAGAGCTAATTTTAATCTCAGGGAGAACATCATAAACCACAGAAAACTGGAAATCCTTGTCCAATTCCAAAACAGGCTCCCCTTGAAGTTCCGGGGATGCGTAGGGCAGGGGTTTTTCCTCTCTGGGCAGGTCTTTGTCCTCAAAAACCTCATGCAAAGCGGCCTCTATAATCCTGCCAAGGGCATCCTGTTTAAGGGCATCCCCATACTTGCGTTCCAGCACTTCCTGAGGCACATGCCCCTTCCTAAACCCCGGTAATTGGAGGTTTTTTGTATAATCCTTGAGCATATCCCGATAAATGGTGCTTACCTCATCTTTGGGGACGGTTAGGTTTAGATCGACATTGGACTTGTCCAATTTCTTAATTTGTTTGGTTATATTCATAGGTATATTCTAGCATTTTTGTGTTGTTTAGGGAAGTAGGGTTGTAGGCGGGATCACGTAAGTGCTGATTTTAGCCAAATCCTTAACATGTGTATAGTTAAATTTACAACTTTTTTCAAAATTCTTTCAAATTTCGCTTAAAACAATAAAGCAAAATGGCACTTCTGCACCATATATAGGTATCTAAAACACTTAGTTTTCTAAGTGTTCTGGGGGTGCAGCCTGTATGGGTGCTACTATATATAAGGAGTTCATACATGAAAACAATTCATTTTGAACAAAATGACATTATCGACATCAAATACGACAATGTCTTCAAAGCGGTATTCACAAGGGAGGGCGACGCGTCGCGGAAAGCCCTTTCAAAGCTTGTCTCTGCACTTATAGGCAGGGAAGTGGAAATTGTTATGCTCTGCGTAAACGAGCCGCCAATCAACAACCTGAAAGACAGGCAAATCCGCTTTGATATTAATTGCATAACGGAAAACAACGAGCGCGTTAATGTAGAAATGAGCCTGTACCCAAAAACTTATGAGCCAGTGCGGCTAGAGTTTTATTCAGGAGTGCTATTTACAAGACAGAATATAAGCGGAACGGAGAAAAACTATAGTGATCTAAAGCGGTCGTACCAGATAGCCATACTTGCAAATGAGCGGTTATTTAAGGATGAAGAATTTTATCATAGTTTTGAGTATTACGACCCTATCCGGAATGTGTCACTTAATGGGAGAACCCGCATAATAACGATGGAACTTTGCAAGACAGAAAAAATAGCGGATAAACCCACGGAAGAGATGAGTAATTCAGAATTGTGGGCATATTATTTTGAATATTTGACAGACAAGGAGAAACGCGGTAAAATATTAGAGATATTGGAAAAAGAAGAGGGAATAGCTATGGCAAATGAAGTATTAATGTCGATAGGCAAAGACGAAATAGAAGGATTGCGTTTAATGTCCGAACTCAAAAACCGTCTTGATTACCAAAGTGAGCGATCTTACGATATAAGAAAAGGCAGAGAAGAAGGCATGGCGTTAGGCAGGCAAGAAGGTAGGGAAGAAGGCATACAAGAAGATCGTAAATATGTTCTTGATCTTATTGCAAAAGGGTTGTCTGCTGAGCAGATAAGACAACAGTTGGAGAGGGGTTAACGCTAACTTTTTTGATTGGCATGTTACGCTTACTGTGCGTCACGCCGTGCTAAGCACGCCTACTTCCTTAAATAACCTAAGAGAAGAAGAAAAGCCCATGATGCCTTGCAAAATCAGTGTTTTCTGCTTTTATGTCTTCCATTGCTTTTTTAAGGTGTTTTTCTGTAATTTCATCAAGTCTTTTTTGTGTATTTTCATCACATATATTTTCATTTTCTTTACAAAATAACCGAGCGGCGGAAATCCCAAGATAAGACGATAATTTTTCCAAGAGATCGGCAGAAACAAAGGTTAAACCTCTCTCTATTTTGCTCAAATGTTTAACGGATATGTCAAGTTTTTCAGACAATTCTTCCTGAGATAATCGTTGCATTTTTCTGTAATGCTTCAAATTAAGCCCAAAAAGCTTTCTTATTTCCATAAATTACAGTCTAAAGCACCTCCGGATATAAAAAACAGCCTAAAATGCTGAAAATACATCAATATACTTAAAAATATAATCACAAAAGGTCTTATTTCACTTGACGAGGCGACATATATCCATTATAAATTACTTATAATGAACCTAATAGGATGATTTTAATAGTTTCATTTGGATTAAATGAAAATTATGAAACCTGTAAGGTTCTGTCTGCTAGACAGAAAAATAGTGTGGCAGCAGACAATAAATGCTAAGAAAAGGAGTTTTTATGAAAAGACCTTTTGTACCATTGGCAATTCTAGCCTTGGCCGTTTTTAGCCTTATTTTTGTGTTTGTTGGGTGTCCGGAACCAAAGCCAAAACCTACGGTAATCCGATCTGTTGATATAATTATCAACGCTCCAATTAATGGGGCAACACCGGGTACCACAGCTTCCACGGACGATATTGGCTATACTTTAAGCTCAGTATCTTGGTCACCAGCCGGCAACCGGTTCCTTGGCAGTACGGCATACACTGCCTCGCTTACGCTTACGGCTGATAAGGGATACACTTTTACCGGACTGAATATTGCAACTATCAACCTGGAAGACGCAACGGTATCTAACAACAACGGCACGGCTGTTACATTGTCCTACACTTTTCCACAAACGGATATAAAAACGGTCACAGATATAGCAATCAAAACACAGCCGGATAAGCTGGAATACATTCATGGCGAAACACTTGAGCTGGCAGGGCTTGTGGTAACACTGACTTATGATGATACCACAACAGAAGATGTGGCTGCTGCAAGTTTTACATCTAAAAACATAACAGCAAGCCTTGAACAAAATACTGGTTTAATACATTTAGTGCATAACAATAATTCCGTTAAGATAACATTCGGTGATTTTATAAATGTAAGCACTAGTAATTTGACTGTAAATCCTAAAGTTTTTACCTTTGATGTTGATTCAATTGTAGCGCAGACTTATACCGGAAACGCTTTTACACCAACTGTCACGGTAAAAGACAATACGGAAGTACTTGCATTAGATACAGACTACACGGTGGATTACGCTGACAATACCGATGCAGGGACTGCTACCGTAACCATAACCGGAGTTGGCAATTATGAGGGAAGTTCTGGCAGTGTGACATTTACCATAAACCCAAAAATTATTACTTTTACCGTAGATTCAATTGCAACACAAACATATACCGGAAATGCTTTTACACCAACTGTCACAGTAAAAGACAATACAGAAGTACTCACATTAAACACAGACTACACGGTAGAGTACATAAACAACACCAATGCTGGGACTGCTACTATAAATGTTACAGGTGCAGGTAACTACGCAGGCAGTTCCGGCAGTGTAAATTTTACAATTTTGCAAACCGTATCACCAGACAGATTTGAATATTATTGGGTGGATGAACACGGCAGCCTTGTTACAACAAGTGGCGGTACAACTAACATAGCAATTGGTGCGACACTCACCATAACTGCACAGGGTGCAGAGTACATTGTTCAGAGTTGGTATTTAAACGGCATTAATACCGGACAAGATGATGATACCTTTACCTTCTCAAGTACAACAACAGGAAAACATACAGTAGATTTGTTTGTCGTAAAAGACAACAAACTTTACAGTACTGAGATTGTGGTTATGGTAATTTTAATGCGTGAGATTACTATTAACATGTATGATAGTTATGGCGATGGCTGGGACGGTAATGGCGCACTAAGAATCAATGTAAACGGAGTTGATATTGCCACTAATGTAAAAGTGCAGACTAATGCCGCAAATAATATCCCCAGCGGTCAACGAAATAGAAACACTTACACTTTCAATGTTGTAACAGGCGATGTTGTTCAATTGTATTGGATTGCAGGGTCTAGTCAGGGAGAAAATTCATTTATTGTATATTACACTGATACGCCGCCCAGCCCGGTGTTTACAACAAGCAATCAAGGTCCAACCACATGGAGTGGCAGCAACGCATTGCTTTTCAGAGTACAAGGCAATGCTCCGAATGGATTAACCAATGTAACCAACGGTACATTATTAGGTTCATTTACGGTTCAGTAAAAGGAGGAGATAATGAAAGAAAAGAAATATAGCATATTATTCTGGTTTGCGTTTGTATTAGTAATACTATTTACTACTTGTGATAATGAAAACCGTACAATAGCTAAAAACGGGTATGGAAAAATAAGTATCAGTTTTGCTGGGCATGAAACATTATCACAGCAGGCTAGGACAGCGTTCCCTACAACTGTTTTTGATAAATACATCTATACCTTTATAAAAGAAGGTGAAACAAACGGAGTAGAAATATCTCCTGACCATGATGGAATTTTTACTTTAGAAGTTGGCAATTATACAGTGGAAGTTAGAACATACATAGGCAATGCAGAGCCATATACTCTAGTGGCAAGCGGTATATCTGAACTGTTCAGTGTTGGCTTTGGTGACAATGACCCTGTAAAAGTTTCTCTTTCCAATGTTGATACTGGAGCGGTAGGAGAATTCAGTTATGCAATAACTTATCCGCTAGATGCTGAAATAGAAATTACCCTGCAAAAATGGCCGGAAATGAACTATATTTCTTTAATTCCAAACAACTTGGATGAAGGAAATGGAATTACAGAAACAATGGAATTAGAAGCCGGCTATTATCTGTTAGCGATTATTGTTAATAAAGATGAAATGTATGCAGGAAAAAATGAGGCAATACATATTTATCCGTCACTATTGACTGTATTTACAAGAGATTTTGATGTTACTGATCTTCTAGCTTATACACCCATAACAAGCGCTGAAATTTCCATAACCGCTCCGGTTATGAATATGGTTCCGGATACAACTGCAAACGGTACAGGTAATTTTACCATTAGCACAGTATCATGGGATCCGGAACATAATACATTCTTAGGCAGTACAGAATACACCGTTACCATTATATTGACGGCTAATGATCGCTGCACTTTTTCAGGGCTTAATTCTGCAACTATAAATGGACAAGATGCAGTGGCAACAAACAATACAAGCACGACTGTTACATTGTCCCACACCTTCCCAGAAACAGATGGAAGAACGGTCATAGACATGGAAATAAAATCACAGCCAACCAAACTGGAATACACTCATGGTGATACACTTGATCTGACAGGGCTTGTTGTAACATTAACTTATAATGATACCACAGCAGAAGATGTTATTTTTGAATATTTCTATAGCAAAAACATAACTCCCAATCCCGCAGATGGTAACCATTTGGTACATTTAACACACGATGGTCAGCCTGTTACGATAATATACGGTGATTTGACTACGAATACAAACAATTTAAATATTAACCCAAAAGTGATTACCTTTACTGTTGATGAAATTTCAGATCGAACATTTACAGGAACCTCTCAAACTCCAATAGTCACGGTAAGAGATAATATGGAAATATTAACATTAGAGGCTGACTATACAGTGGGGTACACTGATAATACAAATGTGGGAGATGTCACCGTAACAATAACTGGTATGGGTAACTATGCAGGTAGTACCGGTAGTAGGGAATTTACTATAAATCCCAAAGTTATTACTTTTACTGTTGATGAAATTCCAGATCTAACATTTACAGGAGCTTCTCAAATACCTGTGGTTACGGTTAGGGATGGTACGACAGATCCAGCAACGATACTCAACTTGGACACTGACTACACGGTGGAATATACTGACAATACGAATGTGGGAGATGTCACCGTAACAGTAACTGGTATGGGTAACTATTTAGGTAGTACGGGTAGTATGACTTTTACTATTAACCCCAAAATTATTACCTTTGCGGTTGATACAATTCCTACGCAAATCTATACCGGCAGCGCAATTCAACCGATTGTCACGGTGAATGATGGTCAGACAATACTTGAACCAAACACTGATTATACGGTGATGTACGCTAACAATACCAATGCGGGAACCGCTACCGTAACCATAACCGGTACGAAGAACTATGCAGGTAGTTCAGGCAGTACAACCTTTACCATAGCGATAAATATGCCAAATAGCAGGCTTGAATACTACTGGGTTGATGAACATGACAGTCTTGTTACAACAAGCGGTGGTGCAATAACTGTTGCTGCTGGGGAAATATTGACCATTACTGCACAGGACACAGGTTATAACGTTAAACAGTGGCATTTGAATGGTCGTGATACCAGCCAGAACGGAAATTCGTATAATTTCTCAAGCAGAGCTGTCGGGGAGCATACAGTAGGCTTGTTTGTCGAAAAAGACGGTCAGCTATATAATACCAATATCACCATTACGGTGATGATGCCTGTAATAACAATCAATGATCACCCAACATCACGAACCGTGCCACCCGGAAGTATTAGTGGCAATCTATATGTAGAAGTAACCGTTACACCTAATGCGACGCTCAGTTATCAGTGGTATAGTAACACTTCAAACAGCAATATTGGCGGAACTGCCATAAGTGATGCGACAAGTCCAAATTATACAATACCCACAAATCTTACGGTAGGGACGTATTACTATTTTTGTGAAGTCAGTGCGACTGGAGGAGCAACATCTGTCTATTCCAATGTGGCGACGGTTACAGTGGCCCCTGTAATAACAATTACTACTCATCCAACATCACGAATCTTTGAGGCTGGGAGTATTGCAGGAAGCTTGTCTGTGTTGGCCACTATTACGCCTAACGCAACGCGTAGTTATCAATGGTATAGTAACACTTCAAACAGCAGTACTGGCGGAACTGCCATAAGCGGTGCAACAAGTGCAACCTACACAATACCCACAAATCTTACTGTAGGGACGTATCACTACTTTTGCGAGGTCAGCGGTACTGGAGCAACGTCTGTCCGTTCTAACGTGGCGACGATTACGGTAATTACGGTAACAGCTACCTTAACTACTAACACTTGGATCGATGGCAATATTACTTCATCGAATGGCGAGCAATGGTTCAGGTTTATTTCTACCAGCGGTATGCAGGTCATACACTTCAACTTTGGTACACTGACCAATATATATATTCAGCCGTATACCAGCAGCTTCGTTGAGATTGGAACCGGATACAATTGGTCTATAAGTACTCATATTGCCCCTTATTTTTACTGGAATTCTTTACCTGTTGGGCAGGTATACTATGTAAAAGTAACGCCTTATACAGCCAACGGCACAGGCACGTTCAGGATAGCGTTTAATACGTCCGCGACACGGCCACAGTGATCGATACAATAAAAGGAGATTATAAGAATGAACAATGGAAAAAGAGTTATGAAATATAACATTATATTTGGAATCGCACTTTGTTGCGTGATCTTGTTTACCACTTGTGATAATGCTGATGAACAGTCAGAAATCCACATACCAGTTGAAAATGCTTATGGGAAAATAAGTATTAACTTTGTGGGAGATGAAGCTGTACTACAACAAACGAGGACAGTGTTACCTTCAGTTGTTTTTGATAAATACGTGTATTCCTTTACCAAAGTAGGCGAAGAAACCGGAGAGGAAATAAGCCCCGATGATAACGGCTTCTTTACCCTGGAACTTGGTAATTATACGGTAGAAGTACAAGCCTTCATCGGCGATGAGGAGCCTTATACACTGACGGCAACCGGTATATCCACAGAGTTTAGCGTTAACCCTGGCGACAATGATCCAGTGGAGGTTATCCTTTCCAGAGTTGATATAGCAGTAGAAACAGGTGAATTCAGCTACACGATAATGTACCCGGCAGGCACTGAGGCGGAGCTTATTCTGCAAAAATGGCCGGAACTTAATCCGGTTACATTAACGCCCGATACTTTAACCGAAGAAGACGGCATTACCGAAACACTGGAATTGGTAGCCGGTTCATATATGTTAACCGTCCTTATCAGTAAGGATGAACTGTATGCGGGTACAAGTGAAGCGGTACATATCTATCCGGCAATTACAACCGAATACATAAAACATTTTAGTGATGAGGATCTTCTTTCTGCCATTCCTCCCACTGTCAATGATTATGACATCAGCGGAATTGATACATTCATCTATGACGGCGAAGCCAAATCTGCAAGCATTACACGCAAAATAAACGCTTCTACAGGAGAGGTAACAGTTTTTTATAATGGAAAAATAACAGAACCAGTAGATAAAGGAACATACATCGTAACATTCGATGTAGAGGCAGTAGCGCCAGACTGGAGCGCAGCGTCAGGCTTACCCGCAGGAACTATAGTCATAGATTATCTAACCCCTGTTGCCGGTGATTATGTCATCAGCGGGATAGAAACATTCACATACGATGGTACTGAAAGAACGGTAAATATAACACGAAAAGAAGATGCGTCCCCGGCAGAAGAAATAAGTATTTTTTATAATGGGACGGAAACAGTACCAGTAAATGCCGGAGAATATGTCGTAACATTTAATGTAGCTGCAGCGCCATATTGGAATGCGGCGAATAGATTATCCGCTGGAACAATTACCATCAATAAAGCTGCCGGAGCAGTAGTCGGCGCCCCAACGATGGCTTCCAAAACCACCACCAGCATTAATATAGATCCCGTACCTGCGCCGGACAATGGACAGACGGTTGAATATGCAATCAGAACGTCAAATTTTGTTCCCACAACTGGCTGGCAGGATAGTACTAGTTTTACCGGCTTGAACGCATCAACAACTTACTATATCTTTGCCCGTACAAAAGAAAATACTAATTACAATGCAGGCGTTATTACGATAGGACTGGTAACAACCCGTTATACCTACACGGTAACAGCCAATGGTACATTAGGTTTGGAAACTACCTCTCTTACTCTTACCTTTAATGTAAACCCAGGCACTATAACTGCAAGCAATATCAGCCTGGGTGGTAGAGCCTCAATAGGAAGTGCAACAATTTCGGGCAGCGGAACCACCAGAACCTTGTCCCCAATTACGCTTACCAGTACCGGTATAGGCAATGCAACGGTTTCCATTACACATCCCGATATTGAAACCGATTTAAAATATGTACAGGTGTATGGTGTTATTACCGCAGGCCTTTATGAAGAAACACCGCCAAATTCGGGATCTTATACCCCTGTCAATCTTGACTTTACAAGTGGGCCTAATATTGTTGACAGGTCGTTTACTTATATCAATGCCAATCCCGGAACCTACACACTTGTACTGGATAGTAATATAAGTGTTGCCGGACATAGTTCAACTGATGTTTCCAACGGTACAGCCATCAGACACTTAAAAGCAACTAATGCTAAACTGACAATTATCGGTCTTGAAGAGGAGCGGAGGATCAACTTGAACTCGGATGGAAGGATATTTACCGTGGGACGAACCGGGGATACAGGTATTGAGTTGACCCTTGGGAACAATATCACACTGGTAGGGAGATCTGTCGGTAGCTATAATTACATTGGTCACGCTGTACATATACAAAATGGAGCTATCTTCACTATGCGGGACAATGCCTTGGTAATCGGCAATAGTGGCAATAGCAGCAGTGGCGGAGTGTATATAGATGTAGTCAACAATAGTACTTTCACCATGCAGAACAATACTAGGGTATCCGGTGGGGTATATGGTGGTGGTAATATCACCATGAGTGGCAGTGCTTCTGTGACTGGCGGGGTGTACGATTCCCGTGGTTATATTAATATGAGCGGAAACACCTCGGTAACTGGCGGGGTACATGATTCCAACCACATAATCACCATGCAAGATAACGCTATCATAACCGGTGGGGTGGGGCCAGCAGGTACCTACACCGCTATCTCCAATATAACCATTGCCATGAGCGACAATACCTCGGTGACTGGCGGATTGGGAGGAACATCAAATAGTTCCTCCTCTCACACCATCACCATGCAAAACACCGCCTCAATGACGGGTAATGTTAGTGTAGGCAGCAACAGTACTTTTATAATGAGGGATGATGCCTCTGTAACTGGTGGGGTAACTGTCGGCAGCAACAGTACTTTCACTATGCAGAACAATGCTAATGTAACCAACAGAAGCGGTATTGGGGTATCTGTGAGCGGTTCAGGTAGCGAGTTCATAATGAGCGGAAGAGCTTCGGTATCTAATAATAGCAGTAGCGGGGTGTATATAACCAACGGTACAAGTTTCACTATGCGTGATAACGCCTCGGTGTCTAATAATAACGGTAGAGGGGTATCTGTAGGACTAGGAATTGGCACCTATACTGCCGCTGCTGCCACTACCTTCATTATGCAAAACAATGCCTCGGTATCTGGTAATACAGCAGCTAATGGTGGCGGGGTGTATATCGAAAAGACTGGAACCGGTCAGGCTGTAAACACCTTCATTATGCAAGACAACGCCTCGGTGTCTGGCAATACCGCCACTGGTACCGGCGGCGGTGGCGGGGTGTATATAGCAAACAACAATAATATCTTTGAAATGAGGGGTGGTATAATTTCCGGCAATAATGCCACCAGTAGTACCAGCAATGGCGGTGGGGTATATGTAAATGGTACCTTTACCATGAGCGGTGGTACGATATACGGCCTTGATGCACCTTCCGCAGGGCTTAGAAACACTGTCGGCGGCACTGGCGCGGCGCTGTTTGTAACCACTTCCGGTACTGCTACACGTAATGGCACTGCTATTACAAATCCTGGAAGCCCTGTAGATATTACCATTCCGTCAGGAGGAACGGGAACGGTAACCATAAGTTATCACATCAATGGCGGAACCGGAACGACTCCAACCTCACATACTAATGTTACTGCCGGTTCTCCCGTAACGCTTCGCGCTGGAACCGGCTTTTCCAGACCCGGCTATACCTTCAGCGGCTGGAATACCACTTCTTCCGCAGTAGGATCTGTCGGCATGGGTACCAATTACAATGCCAATTCTTCATTTACTCCGAACGGTAATATTACTTTATATGCCAAATGGGACATCGTATTAACAGCCAACAATTGGACCAACGGTACTATTACTTCATCAAGCGGGCAGTGGTTCAGATTCACGGCAACCGCTGATACGCAGTACATACATATCAATTTTGGTACGCTGGCTGATTTTAATGTTCAGGTTTTTGACAGCAGTAACACTACGGTTGGAGCCAATACACGATTAACAGGCGGCACCAGAGCCATTTCACGGCCTCTCACCGCAGGACAGGTATACTATGTTAGGGTAACGCCTTACAATACCAGCGGGAGCGGCACCTACCAGATAGCGTTTAACGCGTCTACTACGGCGCCGCAGTAAAGTAACGCGTTTTACCAATATTGAAAAGGGCTGTCCTAAGTAATTTTAGGGCAGCCTTTTTTTAGAGTGCCAATGCTATGAATGTAATGGGTTAATGATGGAAGCTTGGGAACTCAACCGTAACCCCCAAAACACCCCCATCTACCGCAGAGAGAGAAAGTAAAAAAGAATGCGTTACAATGAAGTGGAAAGGGAGATGGATGATAGCAGCTATCAAAAAACCTTTGCGCTCTTTGCTGTCTTCACTTTGCGCCCTTAGCGCTAAAATGATTATGCAGCAAATAAGCGTGGTCACCCATTAACACAGATTAACGCGGATTGAGCGCAGATTTACGCAGAAGAAGATTTGATCTTTAATCCGCAAAAATCAGCGTTCTTTTCCGTGCAAATGGCTCACTTCGTTCGCCGTTGGTAAGGAAATTATTTAACCGCAGACATTCGTCTGCTCACCAATCAGCGTCAGTTGTGACCCCATCTCAGCGTCTTCATATCTCTGCTAGAAGCTACGCTGCAAGTAGCGCGAGGTAATGGATATGTATTGATGGGCAATAAACATTTTCACGCATACATAGCCACCTTTTTCTTTGCTTTCTTGTAAGGAATTATTTCTCTGATAAGATTTTCTTTTTTCTCGGCTTCTAATTCAAGATCGTAAAAATTCTGAAGATTTAGCCAAAATTGCGGTGTATTTTCAAAATATCTTGAAAGCCTTAATGCCACATCTACTGATATTCTGCGGGTTCCTTTAATGATTTGACCAATTGCAATTTGCTGGACTTTTAAGTCTTTACTTAATTTGTACGCAGTTATTCCCAAAGGTTCCATAAATTCTTCATATAATATAGTACCGGGGAAAGTTAACGCCATTTTTTGTTTTTTCATATATCCTCCTAATGGTAATCGGTTATGGACACATCATAGGCATTCCCTGCTGTCCATTTAAAAATTACTCTCCATTGGTCATTTATGCGTATGCTGCACAACCCTTTCTTATCACCTTTCAGTTTTTCAAAACGGTTACCCGGCGGAATATTTAAGTCGGTTTCATTCGTAGCCGCATGAATAATAAGCAGCTTGTTTCTAGCACGCTGTAACAAATCTGGAGGCAATTTTGTTGTCTTTTGCCGTTTAAACAGCAATTCAGTTTCTTTATCCCCAAAGCTCTGTATCATTCTAAATAGCCACCTGACTTAATAGTATCACAACACGATAGTATTGTCAAGTAAATTTAGAAAAGGTAGCTGGTACATTATCCACAAAAACCCTCGCGCGGCTCGCTTGCGCGGCGTAGCCGGGCGCAGAGATATGAGTGCGCAGAGAACTATGAGAGCTAATATATCTTATCCTAGCTATATTAAAACTTTAAATTTTTAAGATTTCTAGGTTAGATATATTTATCTTAACAAGTTAATATCTCTGCGTCTCAGCGCCTCTGCGCGAGGCAATGAATTTGCAACCCCCAAAACAACCCCATCTACCGCAGAGAGAGAAAGTAAAAAAGAATGCGTTACAATGAAGTGGAAAGGGAGATGGGTGATAACAGCTATCAAAAAACCTTTGCGCTCTTTGCTGTCTTCACTTTGCGCCCTTAGCGCTAAAATGAATTTGCAGCAAATAAGCGTGGTCACCCATTAACACAGATTAACGCGGATTGAGCGCAGATTTGCACTGAGATTTATGAGAGCTAAGATGTCTAATCCTATCATAGCTATATTAAAAATTTAAAATTTCTAAGAAATGTAGGTTAGATATATTTATCTTAACAAGCTAATATTTCAGTGTAAATCATCTTCAATCAGTGCAAATCAGTGTCAGTCGTGATCCCGCCTAAAGAAATGGATAGGTATACAAAAACCCTCGCGCGGAGGCGCAGAGATATGAGAGCGCGGAGAACTATGAGAGCTAATACATCTTATCTTATCCTAGCTATATTAAAACTTTAAATTTTTAAGATTTCTAGGTTAGATATATTTATCTTAACAAGTTAATATCTCCGCGCCTCTGCGCGAGGTAATGGATATGTATTGATAGGCATATATTGAAAAAATGTGGTGTTTTTGGATTTGACCATACAGTATTTTTATATTATATTATAAAGAAGATGGAGGTAGTGCCATGATAACGGAAGTAAAAGAAAAACGAGTTATCTCAATAAGAGACGTAGATTTTGAATACGACGGCAGATGGGTCCTTTTTCTACCGGAGCCAACTTCAACATCGGGCGGGCAGGGTTGTGTTGTAGCCTATGGAGACGGAACAAAAGAAGATCGGGCGGCATTGTATGAGTATCTTCATGAAAAATACCAAGAACAAGCGCTTCTTAAGTTCGCTTATGCACCAAAGGAGGATGTGATCTATGGAATGTACGACGTTGGAGTTGCTACCGGAGTTTAATCACCGATATAAAGCCAGTGCGACCATATATAACATACAAAAGAAAGCTTTTGATAAAGTAACCTTGTTTTTTGACTTAGGCTGTTATAATACGCTAATACCAAAAGATATTGCAGAAATAGCCGGACATCCATTAGGATTTACAAGGGAGTATAGAATCGGCGGTAACATTATTGAAGCCGAAGCCTACTCAATTGAAAAGATAATGCTCAAAGATTATGCCATTGAACGAGTTGTCGCATTTGCCGCCGATTACACAGGCGAGTTTTCCAGTGATATTCTTATCGGAACAAATGTAATGAACAACTGGAAAATGACAATAGACAAGAAAGCCAATCTCTTTACATTTTCAGAAAACCCACCGGACGATTTACCCAACAAGAAACACATATACCAAAATTTCTTTGACACTAAGGGCGATTATATTTATGTACAAAGTGTGGTAACTGAATAAAACGGTTACTTTAACACAGATTGACACTGATTTAGCACTGACTTGCACTGATCTGGAGAGCAGACGGTATCACAAGCTATATTAAAACTTTAAATTTTTAAGATTTCTAGGTTAGATATATTTATCTTAACTAGTTAATATCTCCGCGCTCTCCGCGCCCCCGCGCGAGGTAATGAATATGTAGCAAACAAGCGTAGTCACCATCCGTCTTAGCGATTTTCCTGTACAACATAGAAATCCCAAAGCCGCCGAATACCACAATAAATCTATCCACAATATTGATGGGAATACGGGAAAGAATAGCTGCTGCAAGGTAGTTTGCATTGTTCCGCAAAAGGCCTATTTTAAAACTTTCATTTGGACCAGGAGACCGTATAATATTAAAATGATTAAAAACAGAGTCGATAACTCCCCCGGCAATACTTACAGTTATGCAGGCAATAACAGCCAATACCAGTAAATGAATGAGAATACTTGTAAATGAATCGATAGAGGGGTTTTTCAAAAAGGCAGTTTCCGAGGGTTTCATTTTTCTACGGTAAAGGCAGACCGTCAGAACTTCTAAAATTACACAGATAATAAAAACATTAATCATCCAGACACTCTGTACAGGGAAACCCTGCAAAAACACATATACCAGAGAAAATAATACAGAAGATAAAACCGCCGTTAAAAGACCGGGAACAAGACCCGCAAAGAAGCACATAGCCACAGTAAACACCGTGTCCACATACAAGGGAATATTTGCCATACCATTAATAAAATACCTGAAAGCGGCATTGCCAATGGCTGAGATTACGCAGAGAACCAATATTTTCCATACCTGCTTATTTATCATATTATAGTATGATTTATGATTTTTTACGGATTGTCAATGGGAGAGCGATATTCTTTTTTTTAGGCACTTTTTTGAAAATTTCTAAAATGGATCATACATAATAATTTTTGTATCCAGCCTATTCAGTACATCCTTAAAATACTCAAACGACATAGTGTTGTCCCTAATATGTAAAAGGTGTTTTTTAAGCATTTCTTCCGTGTATAAATAATATGGGTAAACCTTAGTATTTGTAAAGCCATTCTCAAAATGTGTTACTACGGGGATTAAACCGTGATCAGAAATGGATAGTGCATCCCCGTCTTTTGTAAAGGTTACAAGCATCATACCGCCAAGGATACGGTCTTTTTCCCTTTGATGAGATACAAAGTTACCAAGGGAATAAAAGCACAAAGTTTGTTTGCCGTCAGGGCGGGGGAGCAGCTCTACTTTTTGTAAAACATGGGGGTGATGACCAATAATTAAATCGACATTATGCTGAGCAAGAAATAGGGCAAGACTTTTTTGGTAAGAGTCAGGTTCTACCAAGCGGTATTCTTCTCCCCAATGCATCGATACAATTAAAAAGTCGCATAAAGGACGGAGCTCGTTTATTTCTTCTGTCATTCTAGTTCTGTTTATTACAGAAACAAGATTGGGTTCTTCCGGCGGCAAAGGGATGCCGTTAAGGCCGTAAGTGTAAGATAAAAAACCAAGAGTAATATTATTTTTCCTGACAAGACGGAAACTTACGCCTTTTGTCCGTGCACCAATTACGGTAAATTCCCTTATTTCATCCAGAAAATCTAAAGTAGCATACAAACCGGATCGTCCCATATCCATTGTGTGGTTATTAGCAATATTTAAAATGTCAAAGCCGGTATCTTTTAAGGTATAAGCCAAAGACTGCGGCGAGTTAAACTCAGGGTAACCTGAATAGCCAAATCTTGTTCCCGCCATTACAGTTTCCTGATTAATAAAAGCAATGTCAGCCGCCTGAACTAAATCTTTAATCTCCGTGTATATGGAATCAAAATTATAAGAGCCGTCACTTTGTTTGTGAGCATTTATCAGTGTTATGTGAAATAAGTTATCCCCTACTGCAATGAGTGTAAGCTCATGGCGGGGTATTTCAGGTTCTTCTTCAATTATTACAGGTTCCGGTTTTTCAACAATAAAAAAAATGTAAAAAAGAATTAAAATTACACTCAGAGGAATGGCAAGCAAAATTCGCCACAGAATAGTTTTATTCATACATTCCCCCTATAACTCGTTCATATTTAATTATATTACAGAATCCTCTGTTTACAAGCAGTATTTCTGTACTTTGCATTTGACAGGGATCTGCCTCCATAAGAAGATGCCCGCCTTTTATTAGGTATTGCGGCGCATCTTGAATGATTCGCTCAATTATCTCTAACCCTGAGTCTCCGCCATCAAGAGCGATTTGCGGTTCTTTCTGTACTTCAGGGGGTAATGATTTTAATTCAGCGGATGAGATGTAGGGAGGATTTGTTGTTATTAGGGAGTAGGGAACAGGGACTAGGGACTGGGGAAGGGCGTTGTATAGGTCGCCTTGTAGGAAAGTTATATTATTGTTGTTTGGAAGCAGACGAGCGGCGTTTGTTTTTGCAACTTCCAGAGCTTCGGCGCTAATATCTGTCGCATAAACTTCTGCATGTGGAAGCTCATGCTTCAAAGCTATCGCTATCGCTCCACTTCCTGTGCAAAGATCAAGAATACGAACAGCTCTCTCCTTCCCACTCCCCACTTCCCACTCCCCATTCCCCAAAACATCCAACGCCGTTTCAACAAGTATCTCCGTATCAGGCCTAGGCACTAACACATAAGAGTTTACCATAAATTCTAAGCCGTAAAACTCTTTCTTTCCAACAATGTACGCAACACATTCGCCGTTTATCCTTCTATCTAATAAAGAGCGGAATTCGGCTCTGATTTTTTCAGAAAGTTGATCTTCATTCATTGCAAGTAATTTAGAGCGGTCAACTCCAATGATATGGGCAAGCAACAATGAAGCATCCAGAGAAGGTGTATCGATATTAACAGATTTTAATTCAGCGCTTGCTTGTGATAATATTTCACGAATTGTCATAGCTATTCTACAGAAGAAGAGCTGTTCAAAAGTTCTTCTTTGGCGGAAAGTTTTAATGCATCAAAAAGTTCCGCAGTATCTCCCTGCATAATTAGGTCTAGTTTATAAAGAGTAAGATTTATCCTGTGATCCGTTAAACGGTTTTGCGGAAAGTTGTATGTCCGTATTCTCTGCGAACGGTCACCCGAACCTATTTGCGTTTTTCTTGCTTCCGCGCGTTCACTGGCGGCTTTGGCTTCTTCCTGCTCATAAATGCGGGCGCGCAGGATTCGCATCGCTTTGGCTTTGTTTTTTATTTGGCTTTTTTCATCTTGGCAGTGAACAGTTAGCCCAGTGGGAAGGTGAGTGATTCGCACGGCGCTGTCCGTTGTGTTAACACTCTGACCGCCGGGGCCGCCTGAGCGCATTACATCAATGCGTAAATCTTCCTGTTTTATATCGATCTCAGTTTCTTCGGCTTCCGGCAAAACCGCAACCGTAACAGCGGAAGTATGAATCCTGCCGGAGGCTTCTGTGGCAGGAACCCGCTGCACCCTGTGTCCTCCGGATTCATAACGGAGATTTTCATAAACATTGTTTCCGCTTATGGAAAAGACAATTTCCTTAATGCCGCCAAGCTCAGTTTCATTGGAGTTCATAATCTCAAACTTCCAGCCCTTGGTTTCCGCAAAACGGGAATACATCCTGTAAAGGTCTGCCACAAAAAGCGCCGCTTCATCACCGCCTGTCCCTGCCCTAATTTCCATGATGATATTTTTTTCATCCAGAGGGTCGCGGGGGACAAGCAGGAATTTTAGTTTTTCGCTATTTTCTGTAAATTGCGTTTCCAGCTCTTTAAGTTCTTCACGGGCAAGCTCCTTCATTTCCGGATCTTTTTCATCTTGAAGCAGAGTTTTAGCCTCATTTATCTGTTTTTCCAGCTGCTCAATGACAGAGTGCAACCCCGCAATCTCGCTAATATAGGAGTGTTCCTTCATTGTGTCACGGTATCGTTTTTGATCCTTGACCAAAGCCGGGTCTTGTATGAGAAGGTTTAATTCATCGTATCGTGTTAAAAGGGAGCTTAGCCGTTCATTCATAATTTATGTTAACAATTTATTGATAAAACTACAAGCATATTGTATAATATTGTAATGAAGATTTGGGAGAATCTAATCAACTCAGTTAAAGATCGATTCGATCAACTGACCCCTGAGGGTAAAAAGCGGCTTGTCATTATTTGCGCTACGGGTTTTTCTTTTGTACTGACTATTGCTGTTATTGTATCGATACAAGGGGCTTCCAAAGATGATAGGTCTAGTGAACCTAATATATTACAGGTAAATGCCCCAATTCCTGCGGACGAGCTTTTTCTTCCTGACGAGCCTGACTTTCTTCCCGGCGTTTTGCTTGACAGGGAAAGGCGGGAAGTTTGGACAGAAGATGATGTATTGGAGTTTTGGCAAGATCCTTTAAGAGCCGGAGAAGAGCAGTGGCGTGAAAAAATTGAAGCTGCTGTTGATGAATTATTGGAGCGTGTTCCATGAAAAAAATATTATTAATTATTGCGGTTATGCTGATTTTATTTTCCTGCAAAAGCACTCCCGGAACAACCGGAGATTTGCCAGAAGAAGATTTAACTGAAATTGATACTATCGCGGAAGTTATAGAAGAGATGGAAGAGGAAATTGAAGATATTGATGTTGAAATCGTAGATAATATTGATGAAGAACCGCAATTAGCGGAGGAATCTCCAATTGAAGAAGAAGTCCAACTTGGTGAAGCCTCTGATACTCTTGTTATTGAGGAATTGCCGGTGGAAGATACGGAGTTGGCGCAAATACCGCAGCCTGTACCGCCATCGCCGTCCGCTCCACCGCCTGTTCCTCCTCCACCAATACCGCCGACACCAACACCGCAACCGCCGCCGGAGTTGCCGCTGGAAACAGAGCAGCTGCCTCCGCAAGAACCTGAACTTCAGCAAGTACCTCAGCGGACACCGCCATCTTTGCCTCCAATTAGAGAAACTCCCCCAGTGCCAACTCCTATGCAATCAATAATTGTGCCAAGGGAACCGGAGTCATCTTCTGAAATAATTTATTCAAGGGTTGTCCGTGCTACTGTTGGGCAGATAATTGAAATCCCCTTCCGTGGAACCGGCTGGGTGTATTTAGGAGAACTTGCATCCCGCCGTGGTGTTGCTTATGATTCACGGCGTAACGATCCTGACGGACAAAGTTTTATTTTTAGAGCGGAAGAAGCGGGGACTTATGCGTTAAAATTTTCACGGCATGATTTTATACGGGATTATATTCTAAACGATCATGTTCAGATAATTATAGGAGAAGCGCCAATCGCAAGCACAGGCTGGTTTGGCCCGCCTGTTGATAGGGGAAGGGTTGTAGCTCAGCCGCGTTGGCCGTCTGCTTCTGAAGAAGCTGAAATTTTAAGAGGCGGCACAAGGCCTAATGCTGTAAGCTCTGCACAGCAGCCAAGTGAGACCCCTCCGTCCGGTACTCCGCCCGCAAGAGAACCTGCCGGCACAACACAGCTAAGTGAATCTGCGCAAAGTACTCCGCCGGCAAGGGAGCTGGTTCCAATGGAGCCTTCCAATATTTCTGAAGTTATTCGCGGAGGGCCTCCGGGTTTACCTGTGTATGAGCCGCCGTCTTCGCCTCCGTCTGCGCCAGTTGCGCCGCCAATAGCGGTATTGGATAGCGGACAATCGGCTGCGCCTAGTTCAGGAGAGGGACAGGAGCCATCAATGGAAGTTATTCCCGCAGAGCAGTTAATTCAAAGGGCAAGAGAAGCTTTTGATGCGGGGAATGTAGCGGCTGCAATAGCGTTACTTGATCAATACTCAGCGCGCTTTCCATCAGGAACTGATGAACTTTATTGGCTGTATGGCCAGTTTTATGAAGCTAACAGCCCAAGCAGGAATATTTTGCTGTCATTGGATTACTACCGCCGCCTTACAACAGAATTCCCTCAAAGCAATCGCTTTAATGATGCCCGCAGAAGAATAGCGTATTTAGAGAGGTTTTATATAAATATTCAGTAGTGCCTTGATTTTCTCTGGTAAAAGCCCTATAATAATTGTAACGGTGGTTACTGTAACGGTGGTTACTGTAACGGTGGTTACAATTCAATAGGGGGAGTCATGGATAAGTTTTATAATAGGGAAAAAGAAGCTGCCCTGCTGGAAGGTATCCGGAAAAAGTCGTTAAAAAATGCTCAAATGACTTTTGTTGTAGGGCGCAGGAGAATAGGAAAAACTGCCCTTCTTACAAGTGTCTTTGGAGATAATAAACCATCTCTCTATTTCTTTATAGAAAAGAAAAATGAAGCTTTGCTTTGTGAAGAATTTACAGATGAAATTCAAAATAGGCTAGGTGTTACCATTCATGGTGTAATGCAAAGTTTTAAGAGTGTTTTTGGGTTTTTAATGGATTTATCTAAAAAAAAGCACTTTACCCTAATAATAGATGAGTTTCAGGAGTTTGATAAAATTAACCCTGCTATTTACAGTGAAATGCAAAATATTTGGGATAAAAATAAAAATTCCAGTAAAATTAATTTAATTTTATGCGGTTCTATATATTCTTTAATGAAGAAAATATTTGAAAATTCAAAAGAACCTCTTTTTGGAAGAGCTACAGGGCGCTTGCATATAAAACATTTTGACATTAAAACAATTAAGACAATATTAAAAGATTATTACCCTAAATATTCTAATGAAGATTTGTTAACATTTTATATCTTTACAGGCGGGGTTGCAAAATATGTAGAGCTATTGGTTAACGCAAAAGCGTTTACTCTTAAAAAAATACTAAACGAAGTTTTTTCTGAAAATTCACTATTTCTTGATGAAGGGCGGAATGTATTAATAGATGAGTTTGGCAAAGATTATAATAATTATTTTTCTATTTTAATGTTAATTGCATCTTCCAAGACTTCACGATCTGAAATGGAATCTATCATGAATATTAGTGTTGGGGGTTTTTTAGAAAAATTAGAAAATGAATTTGGACTTATAGTAAAGATACGCCCTATCTTTTCAAAGCCTGCTGGAAAAAATGTAAAGTATAGAATTAATGATAATTTTCTAAATTTTTGGTTTCGTTTTATTTTTAAGTATCGCGGAGCTGTAGAAATGGGCAATTACGATTATGTAAAAAATATTATTCAACGCGATTATCAAACCTATTCAGGGCATATTCTAGAACGCTATTTTATGGAAAAAATTATAGATGAAAAAAAGATTTCTCTTATTGGAAACTATTGGGAAAGCGGGAATCAAAATGAAATAGACATAGTTGCTCTGAATGAAAACAAAAAGACAGCTTTTATTGCGGAAGTAAAAAGAAGCAGCAAGAAGATAAATTTAAATATCCTTAAAAACAAGGCTGTTAATCTTGTGAAGCAGATGCCAGGTTATAAAATTGAGTATTGCGGATTGTCTATGGATGATATGTAGATACAGGTTATCATTACAGGACGCTTCGTTTCCCGGGAGTAGGCAGAATCGGTTTTGGAAAAAATAGCTTTAAATCCTGCATATGGAGTAAAAATGAATGGAAGCTCTTTTGTTGCTTGTACTGAAACAAAGAAACTGTCATTTCTAAAATCTGTATGAACTTTTTCTGAGTCTCCAGATGAAATACCAAATCCCATCCATGTAAAGACATACCCGCCCTAAATTGTAATGGATGGTGTTTTTTCTTTTTCTACAAACACTACATAACGGACATCATAAATGTAATTACGCCGACCCTTAATATGGGAGGCAAATAGATGAGAAACAATATCTTTTTGAGGATTAAATGTTGTTTTTACATTATAAATTGGGGGGGGGGGGGGGCGATACTGATTTTTATTTTTTTTCTATGTCAACTAACAATAAAACTGTAAATTTATGAAAGA
>Ga0099364_10002968_pt1 | contig 26746 bp, 19 predicted proteins | sample TergutTh196P3_FD_73070 | JGI IMG/M metagenome (GOLD analysis project Ga0099364, IMG submission 73070) | Microcerotermes parvus P3 segment gut microbial communities from Pointe-Noire, Republic of the Congo - Th196 P3 | ecosystem: Host-associated > Arthropoda: Insects > Digestive system > Gut ...
TACTGCCTTCTGTGGACGTCTTTTTACTGATTTTTGCAGGTAATCTCTTTTTATTGGTTAGCTTTCCGTCTTCTCTGAATTGAACGCGGTAAATATCGCCAAGTCGTTTTTTAGACTTGTAAAAAAACAACCTGCCCGAATTGTTGTCTACCCCTGCAACGCTCATATGTTTTCCCGATGTTATCCGTGATTCTTCGGCTTCGCTTGCCGCGCCGCCGGTAAATTGCGGCGACACAAGGATACGTTCGGTAAAAACAGAAGCAGATTCCATCTTTACATTGTTGTTCTTGGGACGTCGCGTGGTGAAAAACAAACTTTGCGTTGTGTCGGAAATAAACTCTACAGCGCTGTAATCGTCATAATAACTGTTTACGTGCGGACCGGCATTAATGATAAAAACAGGAAGCGAATCAAGTACAGCTTTTGCCGAAAAGTCGGAAATAGCAATGAACCTGTTTATCCTGTCTTCCACCCTTTTAGCCTGTTTTGGCGTCAACGATTCTCTGTACCTAAGAAAAGATTCTTTTGCCTGGTCATATTGCTTTAGATAAACTAATGCAATACCCTTCAAGCTATAATAATCGGTAGCCACTGACGGTTCTGCTTGATTGAAGAACTCAAGAGCGTTGTTAGGATTGATTCCATACAAATGACAAACAGCAATTTTGTAATTGAGCGGCGAATGATCGTTTTTAACGGCGTAAACCCTCATATATTGCTGCAACGCTGCATCATACAAACCCTTCCTGTAATATGAATCACCCTTCCTGATGGCGTTTCGTATCATAGCCTGGTCTGTTGATAACGCAGATAACTCCTTTTTGTCAATCTTCGGATTTTCTTTTGCATACAAAGAAAGCCCGACGACAATTAGTAATGATGAAATGATATATCTTAACATATTATTTAATATTAAATTTGCCGCAAAGATAAAAAAAATGTTTTACAAACAAAAAAAAATTTTTTTTTTATGATTTTTTTTTGTTTCTTTGGCGTTTATTTTAAAAGTAATTTTAGAGGTATTGAAATGAAAAAAGTTGTTTTGCTCCGTCACGGAGAAAGTACCTGGAACAAGGAAAACCGGTTTACCGGCTGGACAGATGTAGATTTGTCGCCCGCAGGCGTTGAAGAAGCCATCCTTGCGGGAAAAATTTTAAAGGAGAATGGTTTTGTTTTCCAAAAGGCGTTCACATCCTATTTGAAGCGCGCCGTGAAGACGCTTAATCAGGTTTTAGACGTTATGGATTTGGATTGGATTCCTGTGGAAAAATCGTGGAGGCTCAACGAAAAGCATTATGGTATGCTTCAGGGTCTTAACAAATCAGAGACAGCCGAAAAATACGGCGAGCAGCAAGTTCTGATATGGCGACGCAGCTACGATATAGCTCCCGATGCCCTTGATATGAACGACCCGCGCAGTCCCCGTCAGGAAATTCGCTACAACGAAATAACCGATGCAGACATAGCTCTGACAGAATCGCTGTTAGACACAGTAAACCGTATAGTACCCTACTGGCAGTTGACAATATTCCCATCGCTGAACCAGTATGACGAAATTATAGTAGCCGCGCACGGCAATAGCCTGCGAGGCATAATCAAATATCTGAAAGGAATCACAGACGAAGACATCATAAGCCTGAACCTGCCTACTGCAGTGCCTTATGTTTTCGAGTTTGACCAAAAAATGAACATGGTGAAGGATTATTTTTTGGGAGACCCTGATGAAATAGCAAAAAAAATGAACGCAGTAGCAAATCAAGGTAAAAAATAAATTGATTTTTTTAAAACCTTTTTTTATTTTTTTCGTATACATAATAAAAAATATAGTAGAAATAACAAAAATCAAACATTATGTCCCAAGTTATCGGCGAAATAATACAGGTTATCGGTCCTGTTGTGGACGTCAGTTTTGAAAACTCGACGGGCGAGTTGCCTCGTATACATGACGCTTTGAAAATAAAGCGACACGACGGTCACTCCGTTATTCTTGAAGTCCAACAGGATATTGGCGAAAATACGTTACGCACCATTGCAATGGATTCTACCGATGGATTGCAGCGTGGAATGAAAGTAGAAGCCTTAGGCAGCGCTATCCGTATGCCCAAAGGCGATAATGTGCGCGGACGCCTGCTCAACGTCATAGGCGACGCCATAGACGGAATGGAGCAAGTAGCTAAAGACGGATACGGAATACACGGCGAGCCGCCAAAGTTTGACCAGCTAACCACACAATCGGAAGTGCTGTTCACAGGTATCAAAGTGATTGACCTGCTGGAACCATACGCAAAAGGTGGAAAAATAGGACTTTTCGGAGGCGCGGGAGTTGGTAAGACAGTTATAATTATGGAGCTTATCAACAATATCGCTAAAAAATATTCCGGAATGTCAGTCTTTGCAGGAGTTGGAGAACGCACACGCGAAGGAAACGATCTGCTGAGAGAAATGATCGAATCGGGAGTTATAAAATACGGCGAAGAGTTTAAAAAATCGATGGAAGCCGGCGATTGGGATCTGTCTAAAGTAGACAAGGAATCTCTTGCCGAATCGCAGGCAACTCTGATTTTCGGTCAGATGAACGAGCCTCCGGGAGCGCGCGCTAACGTGGCTCTGTCGGGACTTACCATAGCCGAATCTTTCCGCGATGGTGACGGCACAGGAAAAGGACGCGATATACTTTTCTTTGTTGACAATATTTTCCGCTTCACGCAAGCAGGCTCGGAAGTGTCGGCGCTGTTAGGACGCATGCCCTCGGCTGTTGGATACCAGCCAACCTTAGCAACCGAAATGGGAAAAATGCAGGAAAGAATAACATCCACAAAAAACGGTTCAATCACTTCAGTAGAAGCTATCTATGTGCCTGCTGACGATTTGACCGACCCAGCGCCGGCTACAACATTTGTTCACTTGGACGCTACAACAGTGTTGAGCCGTAAAATAGCGGGAATAGGAATTTATCCTGCCGTTGACCCGTTAGAATCGTCATCGCGAATTTTAACCCCCGAAATAGTGGGTACAGAACATTATAACACTGCCCAGCGTGTAAAACAGTTGTTGCAGCGTTATACCGAGCTGCAGGACATCATCGCAATACTCGGAATGGACGAACTTTCGGAGAATGACAAGTTAGTTGTGCATCGAGCGCGTAGAGTGCAGCGTTTCCTTTCACAGCCGCTGCACGTTGCCGAGCAGTTTTCAGGACGACCGGGAGTGTTCGTTGATATTCAGGATTCAATTAAAGGATTCAACATGATCATGGACGGCGAAGTCGACAAATACCCCGAAGCAGCGTTCGATACGGTAGGAACAATAGAGGAAGCCATCAAAAAAGGTGAAAAATTAATAGCCGAAGCAAGATAATTAAGTGTTATGCAGTTAGAAATTTTGACTCCAAACGAAAAAGTTTTCTCAGGAGAAGTAAAGATGGTTAAAGTTCCCGGCAGTAGCGGTTCTTTTGCAGTATTGAAGAACCATGCTCCAATAATTTCGGCGCTTACGGAAGGCGAACTGAAGGTGGAAACCGAATCGGGCGAAAAGTTGCGCTACGAAATAAGCGGTGGCATGGTTGAGGTGATAAACGATCACATAGTAGTCCTCGCTGAGTTTATTTCAAAATCAGATAACAGGTAAACTGTCCGTGAACATGAATTTTGAGAGAAAATGCCGACTGATAGTTATGATACTTGCAGTGGTTGTGCAATACGCGCATGCGCAACGTAAGGTAACTTTTTTGGCGTCTGACGGCTTGGAAGTTACCGCCGACTTGTATCTGTATGATGCCGGAGCTCCATACATTATATTATTGCATCAGGAAAACAGCAGTCGCGGCGAATATAGAGAAATTGCGCCCAGACTGCAAAGAATGGGTTTTAACTGCCTGGCTGTAGATTTGCGTAGCGGCAGGGAATCTAATTTTGTGCAAAACGAAACAGCCGCTTTAGCTCAAACAAAAAATATTCACCCCACCCTTATTGATTGTGAAATCGATATACGGGCGGCTATGGAATATGTCAACAGGGTAGCTATGAGAAATAGATACCTGCTGTTTGGAAGTTCGTTTTCAGCATCGCTGGCGATGAAAATAGCAAATCAAAACTGGAGGATTTCGGCTGTGATTGCATTTAGTCCGGGTGATTTTTTTAGCCCCTTGTCGGTTAAGGATTGGTTGACAGATTTTAATCAGATGTTGTATGTTACTTCATCACGGCTGGAGCAACCTTTTGTTGCAGAGCTTGTTAAGGATATTCCGTCAAATTTGCTCACTTCCTTTTTGCCGTCAGGCGAAGGAGTGCGAGGCGCGGCAGCCCTGTGGAACGACCATCAGGCGGCAGGCGAAATATGGATGTCGCTGATGCTGTTTGTAAATAGAGTTAAAGAAGAGCAGTATTGGTAGCGGTTTACTGTAAAACATTCACTAAAGACGCTGAAAAGATTGTTCATCAACTGTATCAAACTTTACTTTCATACAGGATAGCAATACAAATATATAAGCCATTTCAGGAATATATGCTTGAAAGGCTGTCAGACGGAGTAGGAGGAGTATTTACCGGAAGCGATGATCTTGCTGCTGATGTAAAATTACTGTTAAGCGTGGGAGGCGACGGAACGTTTCTTGATGCAGTCGAAATCGTTAGACACAGAGGTATAGCGGTGGCAGGAGTAAATATCGGACGCCTTGGTTTCCTTGCAAATATTGCTAAGGAGGACGTCGGAAAATGGCTCGAAAAAATGCACGAAGGAGCATTTGAGATAGAAGAACGCACTTTAATACACGCTACCATAGAAGGCAAACCGGCTATGGAGTTCCCGTATGCGTTGAACGATGCGGTAATACATAAAACTATTTGCGGGCTTATTACGGTTCATACGTGGAGCAACACAGAATTTCTAAACTCATATTGGGCAGACGGACTTATTGTGGCTACTCCAACAGGCTCGACGGCTTATTCATTGAGCGTCGGCGGTCCAGTAGTTGCACCCGAATCGCAGAATTTTATTATCTCGCCTATCGCAGCTCATAATCTGAATGTTCGTCCATTAGTGATTCCTGATAATGTGACCTTGAAGCTTAAAGCCGAATGTCGTGAAAAAAACCAAAAGTTCACTCTCGCGCTTGATTCCCGTTCAATGGAATTTAAAAGCGGAACCGAAATAGAACTAAAAAGAGCAGATTTTAAAATCAGAACAATAAAAACATCTCCATTCTACACTACTCTGCGGAATAAACTGATGTGGGGAGTGGATAAAAGAAATTAACGCCCGCAATTACGCATCATGGTCTATATTTTGTTTCAAGGTTAATTATTGTCGCCCCCTACCTATCGGGATAATTATTGGAATACTCTTACGTAGTCAATATGGTATTCTAATGGCAGCTTTGTCAGGTCGACGCCTCTTTGTCCGCCCCAGGCTCCGCCGTATGCGAAATTGAGTATCAGATAAAACGGATGGTCAAGGGGCCATGATTCCCATCCCGAGCCATCGTTTTCTACCGTGAAAACCTTTTGTTCGTTGAGAAACCAGTCAATGCGTTCTTCAAACCATTCAACAGCAAAGACATTGAATTCCTTATCAGCGTTCAGACAGGTTACAGCCGTACCGCGTCCTGTTCCGCGCGTGTGGTTGTAAGCGTAGGTATGAAGAAAAAAGTGGATTTTATCAGGTTCATAACCAACAAATTCCATAATGTCTATCTCGCCGCTTCTGGGCCATCCTCCATAAGTGTTTGTGGCTGGCATCATCCATATAGCGGGCCACGTACCAAGTCCAGCGGGTACTTTGGCGCGCACTTCCACGCGACAATATTGCCACTCGGCTTTTCCCCTTGTTCTGATACTTGCAGAGGTCACAGGACGAATTTCATCGCCGATAAGAGCGGAATCATTGCGGGCGGTAATCACTAAAATACCATCGCGTTGTTCGATATTTTCGATACGTTCGACCGTATAATACTGCATTTCGTTGTTACGTACATATCCGCTTTCGTAACTCCATTTGGCAGAGTCAGGTAATCCAACGCCATCAAATTCATCGTTCCAAACGAGAGTCATGTATTCTCCCGAACCGCCGGGAAAAGGTAAAATCTCGCTCGATGAACCACATGACGCCATAAAAATCGTCATGCAACAAAAAATAAATACATTAAAAAATAATTTCATATTATGATAATTTTGATAATTTTGGCAAAGATACGATTTTTTGTAAAAATATTTGAAAAAAATTTGTCGAATATCCTCATTTATTTTTCGTTTTGATGGTTGGTTAAAAAAAAAATGTGTATTTTTGCAGAAAATTACGCTTAAAAAAACATTGAAATAGAGAGCGATTTATAAAAATGATGACCACAGCACAATATATTGAAAGCCTGAACTGTCGCTATATGATGGGCATTGCCACCGAACCAAGTTTTCGGGGCGATTTGCAGATGCTTTTGGAAACGCTGAAACCCGAAATACGCGCAACTAACGAGCCTAAACGTCAAAAATGCGGCGCCCCCGATTATATATTGACAAAGAAAAATATCCCCATCGGTTTTATTGAAACAAAGGATATTGGCGACGCCGACCTCGAAGGAAAAAAGAAAACAGGAAACAAAGAACAGTTTGACAGGTACAAGGCATCGTTAGACAACCTTATTTTTACTGATTATATTGATTTTCATCTGTATAGAAACGGCGAGTTTGTAACAAAAATAGCGATTGGAAAAATTGACGGAAAAAACATTAAACCGCTTGCAGAGAATTTTACGGCTTTTGAGAATTTTATCAAGGAATTTGTTACTCACGTGGGACAAAACATCAAAAGTCCCAAACGATTAGCTGAAATGATGGCTGGCAAAGCTAGATTACTTTCTGACGTATTGGAAAAATCGCTTACCAACGATACCGAAAATCACGAAGACAGCACCCTCAAAGAGCAAATGACAGGATTTAAGCAAATTCTTATTCACGACATTACGCCTAAAGGTTTTGCTGACGTATACGCCCAAACCATTGCCTACGGTATGTTTGCCGCACGTTTACACGACCGCTCGTTAGACAGTTTTTCGCGACAAAAGGCTGCCGAATTGATACCAAAATCAAATCCATTTTTGCGGAAACTTTTCGGATATATAGCGGGTCCCGATATTGACGACCGAATAAAGTGGATTGTTGACGGACTTGCTGATATTTTCCTGCATTGCAACGTTGAGGAAATACTGAAAAACTACGGAAAAGAGAGCCAAACCGAAGACCCGATTATTCATTTCTACGAAACTTTTTTGAGTCAGTACGACGCTGCATTGCGCAAGGCACGCGGAGTGTGGTACACGCCGGCGCCCGTAGTAAATTTCATTGTGCGAGCCGTTGACGAAATTCTAAAAACGGACTTCAATTTGCCGCAGGGCTTGGCAGACGCAAGTAAAATAAAAATAAATGTGGACGCTCAGGGCAAAAAAGAGGATAAAGAAGTGCATCGCGTACAAATATTAGACCCAGCCACAGGAACAGGCACTTTCCTTGCCGAAGTTATAAAACACATATATCTTCAATTTGAAGGAATGACTGGAATCTGGAGTAATTATGTAGAAATGCACCTTTTGCCGCGCCTCAACGGATTTGAACTGCTGATGGCAAGTTATGCAATGGCGCATCTGCAATTGGATTTGTTACTCAAAGAAAAAGGCTACATGCCAACCAAAAACCAGCGTTTGCGGGTATTTCTGACTAATAGCCTCGAAGAATACCACCCCGACACAGGCACAATTTTTGCAAACTGGTTGAGCGCCGAAGCAAACGAGGCAAACCACATAAAACGCGATGCGCCGGTGATGTGCGTTATTGGAAATCCACCATACAGCGTTAGCAGCACAAACAAGAGCGATTGGATAGAAAAAATGGTTGCCGACTATAAAAAAGGGTTGAACGAGCGTAATATACAGCCACTTTCCGACGATTACATCAAGTTTATCCGCTACGGTCAATATTTCATCGAAAAAAACGGAAGCGGAGTGTTGGCGTATATTTCCAATAACAGTTTTATTGACGGACTGATACACAGGCAAATGCGCAAAAACCTGTTAGAAACTTTTGATAAAGTATATATCCTTAACCTTCATGGGAATACGCGAAAAAAAGAAACATCGCCCGATGGCGGCAAAGATGAAAACGTTTTTGATATACAGCAGGGCGTTTCGATAAATATTTTCGTAAAATCCTCCAAAAACAAGACAGTAAAACAAGGCAATAAAACAAAATCATCAAACGAGGGCATTAATGCCCTTGCTGATGTGTACTATGCCGACATTTACGGCAAACGCGATGAAAAATTCAGTTTCCTTTTGAATAACGACCTGAAAACAGTGCAATGGCAACAAATAAAGTACTTTAACCATAATTGTTTCTTTGTTCCTAAAGATTTTGAATTAAAAGAAGAATATGATAAGGGGTTTAAGATAGATGAATTGTTTCCATTAAATTCGTGCGGAATTAAAACGCAAAGAGATGACGCCTCAATTAAATTCACACAAAATGAATGTGATAACATCAAAACTGATTTTATCAATTTATCAAATCCAGAGTTGTTTAAAAAACATAATTTTGTTGACGTCAGAGATTGGAAGATCAATGAAGCGAGAAAAGATTTACAAATCAATAAAATAGTTGCCAACAGAATACAGTATCGTCCATTTGATTTTCGTTCTATGAATTATACGGGAAAAACAAAGGGGATTATGGGATACCCGCGGTTTAAAATTATGCAGCATTTTATTAAAGGTGAAAATATTGGATTATTAACTTGCAGACAACAAAGTACTTTTTCTTTTCAACATATTTTTGTGTCGAAATTTATTACAGACATGTGCACCGTTTCGTTACAAACGAGAGAAACAGGCTACGTTTTCCCTCTTTATCTTTACCCCGACAATCAAAGTCAATCACTAACATTAGATGCCCCAGCCCGCGTTCCTAATTTGAACATAGAAATTGTATCGAAAATAGAAAAAATATTAGGTTGCGAATTTACGCCCGAAAATTTGTTGGATTACATCTACGCCGTACTCCATTCGCCCAATTACCGCGAAACATACAAAGAGTTTTTGAAAATTGATTTTCCGCGTGTTCCGTATCCTGAAAATAAAGATCTATTTTGGAAATTAGTTGATTGGGGTGGCAAATTGCGCCGTTTGCATCTTTTAGAAGGTGTAGAACGCCAACAGGGACTTGCTGATTACCCCATTGACGGCAGCAACGTAATTGAAAAACCGCAATATATCATTATAAACCGCAATGACTATGATGTTACCGGTCGCGTTTACATCAACGATATGCAGTATTTTGACAATGTGCCGAAAGAGGCGTGGAATTTCTATATTGGCGGCTATCAACCCGCCCAAAAATGGCTAAAAGACAGAAAAGGGAGAACGCTTGATTTTGACGACGTCGGGCATTATCAGAAAATGATTGTTGCGCTGAAAAAAACAGGAGAAGTGATGAAAATGATAGATGTCACTTAATTTACAGACAATATAGCGTCTATTTTTTCGATACTTTGCCACGAAATTACTTACTTTTTAGTGCCCTGTATCTCATTAATGCTTCGATGTAATAATAATCGGCATAAGATAGCGGCACATCAATTTCCGAGTTTGCCGGCAAATGACCTACTCCTCGCTTAAGAATAAAATTTCCGTTAGTTCCTTTTTCGGCAAAGTATTCCGGCGACGACAAGGTACGTATTTGGGTTTCGGCTACCTCCAAATATTTTTTTGCAAGTTCTTCGTTCATAAAACCGCTAAATTCTATCAACGCCGACGCCATTATTGCCGCGGCAGAAGCGTCGCGCAGAGCATTAGGAATATCAGGCGCATCGAAATCCCAGTACGGAATTTTATCATCGGGCATATTTGGGTGGTTTATCATAAAATCCACCAACTTTTTTGCCTGTTCCAAATATTTTGTATCTCCTGTTTCGCGGTACATTACCACTAATCCGTAGAATCCCCACGCGTGACCTCTCGCCCAAGCCGAATCGTCAGAATAGCCCTGATGCGTATTTTTCACTTCGGGCAAACCGCTTTCGGGATCAAAGGAAACTACGTGATATGTGCTATAGTCATCGCGAAAAAAATGTTTCATCGTTACGTCTGCATGTGAAATACAGATGTCGCGAAACTTTGGATCGCCCGAAACCTTTGAAGCCCAAAAAAGAAATTCAAGATTCATCATGTTGTCAATAATTACGGGAAATTGCCATAGATGACGATTATGATCCCAAGATCTGATACAGCCAACTATCGGATTAAAGCGACTGATTAAGGATTCAGCGCCAATGAGCATGACGCTTCGGTAAGCAGTATCGCCCATAAGACGATAACCGTTGCCAAAACTGCAATAAAGTATGAATCCGAGATCGTGCGTTCCTCTGTTGTATTTTTCATTTTCTACACGGGCAGTATAAGTACGCGCATATTCAAGGAGATCGTCAGATTTGCTGTACTCGTATAAATACCATAGCGAGCCCGGCAAAAATCCGCTGCACCACCACGACGTATTGCTTGTCACAAGATTCCCTTCGGCGTCCAAACTGCGCGGCAATCTGTCAGGCTGATCAATGAGCGAAAGCGCCATCAGTTTGTACTGTTCCACGGAATGGTCAAGACGCGCTTCTATCAGAGCGTCTATCGTTTCCTGACCAGTACCGCATGATTTAACAATTAGCGAAATAGCGCCTAAAACGTACAAAAAGTGTTTTTTCATGTCTATATTTTTTACTCTTTAAATTTTAATTTTTTAACCTTTTTTTGATGTCGCAAAATTAATATTTTTATTACAAAATCACAAATACTTGCAAAAGATCGTATGCAAAGTCATACGAAACAGGTGCGAAACATTAGTTAACTTATTTTACTCCAATCTACTTCGTCTTTCAGTTGTTTTTGAATATTTGTTTTCAGCAGGATATTTTTTTGCAGTTTTAATGCGGGGTCTTCTGCGAGGATTTCGGTTGCGGCGTCGCGGGCTAATTGCAGCAGTTGTCCGTCGGTGGCGAGGCTGGCAATGCGCAGTTCAAAAGGCGCTCCGCTTTGCTGTGTTCCGTCAATATCGCCCGGACCGCGCAATTTCAAATCGGCTTCTGCAATAGCAAAGCCATCGGTAGTTGAAACCATTGTTTGCAGGCGTTTATGACCATCGGTAGTCAGTTTGTAGGAACTCAACAGTATGCAGTACGATTGGTCGGCGCCGCGCCCTACGCGTCCGCGTAGTTGGTGCAGTTGCGACAAGCCAAAGCGCTCGGAACTTTCTATTACCATTACCGATGCGTTTGGTACATCAACGCCTACTTCAATAACAGTGGTAGCAACCAAAATATGCGCTTTGCCTTCCTTAAACAGCCTCATTGCCGTCTCCTTATCTGCCGCCGACATTTTGCCGTGTACCATAATTACGCTGTAATTGTCCCTTTCGGGGAAAGCGGCGCGTATCTGTTCAAAACCCATTTCAAGATTTTTGTAATCCATCTTTTCCGATTCGCTGATTAGCGGATAAACGACGTATATCTGTCGTCCATCGGCAATTTGTCGGCGCATGAACTCAAATACGTCGTTGCGGCGATTATCGTAATAATGCGCGGTTTTCACCGGTTTACGTCCGGGCGGCAGTTCGTCAATTACCGACACATCGAGGTCGCCATACACTGTCATAGCCAATGTTCGCGGTATTGGCGTTGCTGTCATAACTAACACGTGTGGCTCTTCGGCGTTCTTTTTCCACATTCTTGCGCGTTGAGCCACGCCAAAACGATGCTGCTCGTCAATGATAACCAATCCGAGATTGGCAAATTGCACCGTTTCCTCAATTAGCGCATGAGTGCCTATTATGATATGTATGCTTTTATCGGTTAAGCCCTCGTGAATAACTTTACGGTCTTTCTTTTTGGTCGAGCCTGTGAGTAGGGCAACGTTAAGTCCCATTCCGTCTAACAATCGCGAGATGGTTTGCAGATGCTGCGATGCAAGTATTTCGGTTGGCGCCATAATGCAGGCTTGAAAGCCGTTGTCAAGCGCAATAAGCATCACCATCAATGCAACTAATGTTTTTCCGCTGCCAACGTCGCCCTGCAACAGGCGATTCATCTGTTTACCGCTGCCCATATCATTACGTATTTCGCGAATAACGCGCTTTTGCGCCTGCGTAAGTTCAAAGGGCAAATATTTATTGTAAAAAGTGTTGAGATTATCGCCAACATTAGCGAAATTGAAGCCCGATACGTATGTATTTCGCTCTTGGCGAAGGTATAACATTCGTAACTGTATCCAAAAAAGTTCTTCAAATTTTAGCCTTTGTTGCGCTTTCTGCAACAAAATAGCCGATTGCGGAAAATGTATATTGAAAAGCGCTTCATGCAGCGACAACAGACGATGACGCTTTATTAATTCTTCGGTAAACGTTTCTTCAATGGTAGTCTTCATTCCCTGCCAAAGCGCCACCATCATTCGCCCGATTACGCGCGATGTAATATAGTTGTTTTTTAGCCTTTCGGAAGTACCGTAATGCGCTTGCAGCACAGCCGCAATGCCTTCTTCGCGTTTGTCGGCAGGCTCCATTTCGGGGTGAATGAAATTTATCTGTCTGTTAAATTCGGCTGGTTTGCCGAAAATCACATAATCGCCTCCCTGCCTGATACTTTGAGCCAAATATTTTATTCCCTTAAAAAAAACTAACGGTATTCTTCCCGTATGGTCTTCCAACATCACAACCAATCGTTCTTTTGGCGCTTTCCCTTCTTTCCGCATCGAAACAACGCGACCGCGCACCTGTATGTAAGCGTCAATTAGCCGCACGTCCTTTATAGCGTAAAATTTGGTGCGGTCAATATGTTTATATGGGAAATAATATAACAAATCGCCAAAGGTGCATATATTCAGTTCTTTAGCAAGTAATTCAGCCCGCTTTGGTCCAACGCCTGTCAAAAATTTTATGTCCTGTTCTAAAAAATCGCTCATATTTTCATAAACATTTCGTTAATTATCTCTCAACCGTCTCATTATTTCTATTACTTTGTATTCGCTAACGCCTGTCTTTCTGCATATTTCAGCCACATCGGGTTGCGTTGTGTCGCGAAGTTCATCTTCGACCTTGTTCCAATCGCTTTTTGTTATTTCCTGTTCCTTGTGTTTCAGGCAATAATCGCATTGTCCACATGTTTTTGCGTCCTTTTCGCCAAAATAATCGAGCAACATTGCGCTGCGACAACTGATAACGCTCTCGGCATAGCGAACTACGGCGACTATATGCTCTTCCATGATTTTCTTGCGAACTTTGTAATTGGCAACGGAAATGGTCAAATATTTTTCGTCTATTCGCTCGCAAAGATAAGTTATAACTGAATTTTTGCGGCGCGGAATATAGTCAATGACTTTCATCTTGTCCAACTGTTTCAGATATTCATATATAACGTCAATGCTCACTTTTGCGTTTTTTGCCAAAACAGCCTCGTCAATACTCACATATTCCGAAAAAAAGCCTGTGTACGAGCGCAATAGCAATTTTATAAACTTGTCAAAATCTTCGCTCGACACTTGCAGTTTGTACAAGTCGTCTCGCAACACCAAAAAATGTACTTTTGCAGCGGTTTGCGGATCCTCTTCGTATTGTATATATCCTTCGCGTTCAATAAGTTTCAGCGCGTGATACGCTGAACGCATTTCAAACTTGTAGTTTATTGCAAATCGCTCGAACGAAAAGTCGAACGGAATCTCGCGACCGCCGCCTATTGGTACTTGCAGATAGTTTCCCAGCGCATGATATACGCGCCGTATCATGTCAGGCTCCGGAAAACTTACCCGAAGACGCTGTTTTAATTCGTTTTTGTCGGCTTTTTCATAAAGCAGCACGGCGTATGATTTTTGCAAATCGCGTCCTGCGCGTCCCGCTTCCTGAAAATACGCTTCGAGCGTGTCGGGAGTGTCAAGGTGAATAACAAAACGCACGTCGGGCTTGTCAATGCCCATTCCGAAAGCGTTTGTGGCGACTATCACGCGGCAAAGTCCCTCCTTCCATTGGTCTTGCCTTTCAGAGCGCGTTTCATTGCTCAATCCTGCATGATAATAATCAGCCGAAATACCGTTGCGTTGTAGAAAAAGCGCCGTTTCGCGTGTTTTTTTACGGTTTCGGACGTATATTATCCCGCTTCCGGGAAACTTTACGAGCGTTCGCAACAGATAACCCTGCTTGTCTTCAACATTACGCACCAAATACACAAGATTTTTGCGTTCAAAACTTGTTTGCAGCAAATTAGGTTTAGCAAATCGCAGTTGTGTCTGAATATCCTTTACTACTTCGGGAGTAGCGGTAGCCGTTAGCGCAAGCGTTGGGACGTTGGGCAACAGTTCGCGAAAATTGGCAATTTCGAGGTATGACGGACGAAAATCGTAGCCCCACTGCGAAATACAGTGCGCTTCGTCCACCGCTATAAGATTAACCTTCATTTCGCTAACGCGCGCCCTGAAAATGTCGGTACCAAGCCTCTCGGGTGAAACATAAAGAAACTTGTAATCGCCATATATACAGTTGGTTAATTCAATATCAATTTCGCGGGCAGTAAGTCCCGAATACACTGCCACAGCCTTAATATTCTGTTTTTTAAGGTTTTCCACCTGATCTTTCATCAGCGCTATAAGCGGCGTTATAACGATACAAATACCGTCCTGCGCCATCGCAGGTACCTGAAAAGTAATAGACTTGCCGCCGCCGGTAGGCATCAGAGCCAAAGTATCGCAACCGTCCATAACAGCGCGGATAATATCCTCCTGCAAGGGACGAAACGAATCATAACCCCAGTATTTTTTCAAAATGGCGGTTAATGGCTCCATATTCTTACTATCGCAATGATTTTAATTTTTCAGCCATTGTTTGCCCCAATTCAAAAGCGGTTTGATATTTTTCAGCAAAAACTGCCTGTTTGTTTTCAACGGGCGCGCCAATAAGTTCCCAATTCAAGGTTTTCGACAAGGCGGTTAAACGCTTAACGGCTGCCCCCGCCCATGTGTATGAGCCGTAGCAGGAATACAGACGATTTTTTATTCCGCGATGCTCGATGGCGGAAATCAATTTTTCGATTAACGGATATACATCGCCCATATAAGTAGGGCTGCCGATAATGAGCGCATTATATTTGAAAATATCCGACAGTATAAAAGAAGTATCTGTTTTTGATACATTGTAAACCGCCACATTTTTTATACCGCCCGCAATTATACCTTCTGCAACGGCTTCGGTTAATTGTTGCGTATTTCCGTACATCGAGCCGTAGGCAATTACAACGCCTTTTTCCTCTGCCTCATAGCGACTCCATTTATCAAATAAATCAACTACTTTTGACAGTTCTTTTTGCCAAACCGGACCATGAGCAGAACAAATAGTTTTTATTTCTAACGCCGACAATTTTTTCAACGCTTTTTGTACGGGTAAACCATATTTTCCCACAATACAGGCGTAGTACCGCCGCATTTCGTTCCAGTATTTGTCGGTATTGATGCGAGCGTCCAAATAATCGCCGTCATTAGTTCCGAATGTGCCGAACGCATCGGCAGAAAACAGTATCTTATCCCGATTTTCGTAGGTAACCATCACTTCGGGCCAATGCACCATTGGAGCCATGTAAAAAGTCAATGTTCTTTTGCCAAGCGACAAACTATCGCCTTCTTTTACCTCGTAAAGATTAGTGTTTATGTTGAAATATCCTTTGAGCATGTCGAAAGTTTTTGTATTTCCTACTATTTGAATATCAGGATATTTTTGCTTCAACAACCCGACTGCGCCGGCATGGTCAGGCTCTACATGATTGACTATCAGATAATCAACGGTTTTGCCTTTAAGAATAGCGTCAATTTTAGCAAAATACACGTCTGCACAAGAAATATCAACTGTATCAATCAGCGCTGTTTTTTCGTCTATAATCAAATAAGAATTATATGCAACTCCTTCGGGTAGAGGCAAATAATTTTCAAACATCTCTTTTTGACGGTCGTTAACTCCCACATAATAAATGTTATCTGCTATTGGTTTTTTAATATACATGCTATTAAATTATTGAAATTATTTCGCAAAAATAACATTTATTTATCAGAATCACCCAAATTTTATTTGAACATACCGAAAAATATAATTTCAAAATCATCCAAAATGCCTGAAAATAAAGGAAAAAAGATAGGGAAATACAGAGAAATTTAGTTCAATAGAAAACATTTTTATCAAACGTCACAAGAAATGAATTTGCTAACTCATTCACTTTCGGTTTCAATTTTCGCCTGAAAGGGACTGTATTTCTCGAAAACCTTCTGCGGGAATTTTTATTAAATATGTTCTACGTGCAGAATTTGTCAGTTTATTGTCGCGCAGCCATGGATTGAGAAGTTTAACCATTTTGTAGTTGGTGTTGTGCCTGAAAGCAAATTCAACCAAATCCGGAACTGCAGCCCTCACTTCCACTTCGGTGCATGGTACAGGCTGGTATTTTTCATCTTCGGGTACATAAAATCCATATCTCTGCGGGTCGTTCAATATCAGCTTAACGGCGGCAATACGATACACATACCGAGATGTTTCTTCGTTGAGCCAAAGGTCGTAATAGTTATTGCTTTGTTGATGTCTCGCCTGATTAGTCAATCCTGCTCTGCCCATGTTGTATGATGCAGCAACCATAGTCCAGTTGCGGAAAATCCTGTAAGCGTCGTTCAAATACCGACAGGCGGCAACAGTAGATTTTTCAAGATGATAGCGTTCGTCTACCTCGGCGTTCATTTCCAATCCGTAATCGGCGGCGGCGTCTCTCATAAACTGCCAAAAACCTGTTGCGCCTCGGGGCGAAACTCTGTTCATAAAATCACTTTCAATAAGCGACAGATACTTGAAATCATCAGGAATGCCATGCTCAGCTAATATAGGCTCAATAACCGGAAAAAATCGGGTTACTCTTTTCAGATACTGCACAGTGCTGGAATGAAAATTCATATTGACAATCAGTTCGCGTTCAAGACTTTCGCGAACATCAAAAAAATGAATTGGCAACGGCTCGCCTGCAAATTCTACTATTTCAGGAATATAAGGCGAAGTAACAAAATGAACGTGTAAAACGTCTTCGCAAGGCTCCTCGCTCTCTTCGGTCAAATTTGATGAAGATGAAGATGAACAAAACCCAAAAAATGCTGCAAACACAAGCAGCATACAAAACACAATAATCGGATACTTTTTCATGTATTATTAATAAAAAATTTGGCGGCAAAGTTATTAATTATTTTGTATAATAAAAAAAGTAGTCATCTATGATAATGCGTTGAGCGGCAAAAAATATTTACGGGATTTTTTTATTTTTTCCGTACATTTGCCCTGAAACTGTGTCGCGAGCAGCACCTGTAACGCTTTTCAGGCAATTTGTCATTCCTTCGATGCGCAGTAATCCAAGAAAAGCAAAAATTAACGCCTCCTTAAAATCAATAATCATAGAGTCGGGCTTGATAAGGTTAAATTTTTTGTATTCCAAAATACGTTCAATCAAAAACAAATTATAAGCGCCGCCTCCGGTCACTAATACGTTGCTGCCTTCCTTGATATTGCGAGAAATTTGAAATGCGGCATGTTCAGTAAGCGTAGCCGCCTTATTTTCCACTGTATCCTCACATCGTTCCAATAACGGCGTCAGTTGCGCGTCCACCCATTCCTGAGCCAACGACTTGGGAGGCTGTCGGTGATAATACTCCAAAGAATTAAGAGCATCAAACAGAGCCGCATTAACCCTTCCCGAACGTGCAAAAAGTCCGTCATTGTCGTAGTCTTGTCCGCGAACTCGCATCAAACGGTTCAGGCAATAGTTTGCAGGGCAAATGTCGTATGCTATACGGCAACCATGCTCGTCGTCAAACGATACATTGGCAAAACCTCCTATATTCAGGCAATAATCGTACTGAGAGAACAGTAATTTGTCGCCTGTTGGAACCAACGGTGCGCCTTGTCCGCCAAAAGCAATATCGAGCGTACGGAAATCGCAAATCACATTATATCCCGATACTGCGTGCAGCCATGCGCCATTGCCAATTTGCAGGTTGTAACCCAAGTCGGGACGATGAAAAACCGTATGCCCGTGAGAAGCCACAATATCAATTTCATTAGAAATACCGTATTTTTGAGCAAATTTTCGTACCTCCATGCCCAAAAAACGACCGTATTCCGCATCTAACGCAGTAATTTCTTCGGCGTTCATATAAAAAGAATTACGAAGTTTATCACGCCAAAAGGCATCGTAAGGAACAGATTCCGCGTGTAGTATTTCATAGTTCGGACTGTCCGATTTTCCCCAGAAATGCACATAAGCGACGTCCAATCCGTCAAGCGATGTGCCGCTCATCAAACCAATTATTTTATACCCCATACTTATAAATCAGGATTTAACGATGCAAAATTATGTAAAAGAAAAAATAAATGCAAATAAGATTTTTTTGTTAAGGCATGAAACATTTTTAGACTTTTGTCGCGTGCAAACCATGTCAGTTGCCGTTTTGCGTAGCGGCGGGTATTGCGGCGAATTAGTTCTATCGCGGTATCTAAATCGTGACGACCATCAATATAATCAAACAATTCTTTGTAACCCACTGTATTAAGTGCGTTAAGATGCCGATAAGGATACAAGGCTGTGGCTTCTTCCAATAGTCCCTGTTCCATCATCAAGGTTGTGCGACGATTTATTCGGTCAAACAATTCTTCACGCGGTCTGTTAATAATCGTTTTTTCAATTTCAAAAGGACGTTTTCGTTCCTGCGCAGTAAGAAACGATGAATATTTTTTTCCTGTTTGCAGGCACACCTCAATGGCTTTCATAATGCGTTTATGGTTTCTCAAATCAACTTTTGCATAATGTTCGGGGTCGAGCATTTTCAATTTTCGTCGCAAATACTCAATTCCTTCAATTTCAAACCATTTAGTTACCGTTTTGCGTATTTCAGTATCTACTGTTGGAAAATCGTCAATTCCCTTGCAAACAGCGTCAATATACAGACCCGAGCCGCCGGTCATTACAACTGTTTCGTGTTTTTGAAACAATTTTTCAAGCAATTTCAAACATTCCTGCTCGAACATGCTTACATTGTAATAATCGTGAATTGACAAATTTCCTATAAAGTGGTGAGGAACAGCCGCTAATTCTTCGGCAGTAGGAACGGCAGTCCCTATGCGCATCTCACGGTACATTTGCCGTGAGTCGCACGAAATTATCTCGGTATTAAGCGATTTGGCTACCGAAATGGCAACCTCTGTTTTGCCTACAGCAGTAGGTCCGGTTATTATAAAAAGTTTAGACATTTTTTTTCTGCAAATATATTAAAAATTTTTAAAAATTTATTTTTTTTTGTTTCTTTGCCGTACATTTCAATTTGCAACCTGATTGCTGCTTCTTTACGATATGCCTGTCGGGTTTTTTTTAGTTTTTTACGTATAAATGACTGATTTTAGAAAACTGAGAAACAGGATAGAGCGTTTTTGTGCGAATAAAATCAATGCTTTGGCGCCAACAATTTCGCCTGCTCCGAAATCGTTGCAGCGTAACGAGATAGAGAGCATTTACGAAGGCTTTCGTTATTATTACGAACTGGGAGTTTCTGAAATCGTTGTGCAGCAAAAATATATGGGCTCGTATTGCGATATTTATCTGCAAAAAAACCTGAACGAAACATATTTTGCGTCGCGCAACGGGTACCGTGTGTCGCAAATTGACCAGAACAAAGCCCAACTTGCCTGCCAAGATTTACATAAACGTTTCGACTGGTCGAAACTGCAAACTGTCATAATCCAAAGCGAATTGATGCCATGGAGTGTACTCGGACAAAGTTTAATAGAAAATGATTTTTGCGGATACCTGAACGTGCATCAAAATCATTACGAATATCTGTCGAAATCAAATTTATACGCAAAGATTGAAGCCTTGAAGCAATCGAATCCATACCTTGAATATATGTGTTATAAATCAGAATATCCCGAAGAAGAGATAAAAAAGTATTTTTCGGAGCATGTTGTTCTTCAATACGAGACAATAACAGCATTTAAAAAACTTGATCTTGCTGATTACAAAAAATGTATAGACGTTTTTGCCGAACAAATTAAGCATTTTGGAAAAACAGGCGAAATGTATTTCAAGCCGTTCAACATTCTAAAAAAAATATTCGATGATGGCTCTGAATTAATAGTGGACGATAATATGAGTTACTGCGAAATAAACGACGACAAATGCCTAAATCTTCCCATTGGCAACGAAAAAGAACTGAATTACGCTATTGAGGCGACATACGAATGGTTTGCGCAAATTGAGATGGAAAACAAGGAAGGAATATTGATTAAACCTCGAAAAGCGTTTATTAAAAACATTCCGCCCGCGTTAAAAGTACGAAATAACAATTATTTAGTAATGATATACGGAATAGATTTTCAGACAGATTATAAATATCATCTTGAAAAACGTAAAATCAACCGTAAATTGCAAAGTTCGATAAACGACTGGATGCAAAACTGGGAATTGCTAAAAATAAAATATTCTGAAATAAACAAAGAAAACAATTTTTTTAAGTCACTGTTATTCAATCGCATAATGGAAGAGGACGCCAAAGTCGCGTTGGATTCCAGGCTTTGAGAACGTAAAAAATTGCAATGTAACCGATTTTTTTGATAAATTTAATTATTATTCGTTACTTTGCGACAATTCTTAAACATATAAAAGCAATATTCTATGACCCTTGCAGTAATAGGAAGCGGCAGTTGGGCTACGGCTCTTGTTAAGGCGCTGTGCAATAATGTTAAACAGATTAATTGGTACATTCGCGAGCCGGAAATTCGAGAATCTGTTGCACTAAATAGCGTCAACTGTATGTATATGAGTTCTATACATATAGATACGTCTAAAATTCAGATTTTTGACGATGTAGATAACGCCGTTCGTCATTCTGACATTCTGCTATTCGTAGTGCCTGCGGCTTTCCTGAAAATCACTACCGACAATATAACCGTCAATATCGCGGACAAGTTGGTTTTTTCGGCTATTAAGGGTATCGTTCCGGGCGAAAATCTTACAGTAGGCGAGTACTTCAACCAACGTTTCAATTTGCCGTTCGATCGTTTCGGAGTTGCGTCGGGTCCAACTCACGCCGAAGAGGTTGCATTTGAACGTTTTTCGTATATTACAGTTGCATGTAAAAAAACCGAAATAGCCGACATAATGGCAAATATGCTTAAATGCCGATACATCAAGACTATAATTTCGACCGATATTTATGGCATTGAATATGGCGGTATTTTAAAAAACATTGTAGCATTGTGTGTTGGTATTGCGCACGGTATAGGTTATGGCGACAATTTCACTGCTGTGTTGGTATCCAACGGATTTGCCGAAATAAGACGATTTATAGAGCAAAGTTACCCTGCCGAGCGAACTGTCGAACAATCGGCTTACTTGGGCGACCTGTTAGTTACATGCTATTCGCAGTTCAGCCGAAATCGCACCTTCGGAACTATGATAGGAAAGGGCTATTCGGTGACGTCGGCGCAATTGGAAATGAATATGATAGCAGAAGGATATTATGCCGTTGAATGTATGCTGGAAATAAGCAAACGTTTTGGTATTGATTTGCCGATTGTGAACACGGTTTACAATATTCTGTACAGGAAAAAATCGCCCGTAACTGAAATGAAACTGTTGAGCGAAAAATTTAAATAGAATATTTCATGTTTTTTTATTTCACACACTTGTAGTTCTCGAAAATTTCATCTATTTTTGTGGCGTAATTAAAATAAATATGGAATATCGCGAAAGACAAAAAATTAAGGACATACTTGCTTCCGTTGAATACGATAGCGAAATATTGGTAAAAGGCTGGGTGCGCACCAAGCGCGGCAATAAAAACATAGCGTTTTTGGCGCTCAACGACGGCTCGATCATTCACAATCTGCAAATAGTGGCTGATGTGGCTAATTTTGATGAAAATTTGCTCAAGCAGATAACCACAGGCTCGTGTATTGCCGTGGTTGGAAAGTTAGTAAAATCATCGGGACAGGGACAAAGCGTTGAAGTTCATGCAAATGAAATCACGCTTTACGGAACAGCCGACCCTGAAACCTATCCCTTGCAGAAGAAGGGTCACACGTTGGAGTTTCTCCGCGAGATAGCGCATTTGCGACCGCGCACCAACACGTTTGGCGCCATATTGCGTGTGCGCCACGCCATGTCATACGCTATTCACAAGTATTTCAACGACAACGGTTTCTTCTATCTGCATACGCCCATCATCACAGGCTCTGATTGCGAGGGCGCAGGGGCAATGTTTCATGTCACGTCAATGGATTTGAACAATATATCCAAAACGCCCGAAGGCGAAGTTGATTATTCGCAGGACTTTTTTGGGAAAGCCACCAATCTGACTGTTTCGGGGCAACTTGAAGGAGAATTGGGCGCTATGGCGCTGGGACTGATTTACACGTTTGGACCTACGTTTCGCGCCGAAAACTCAAACACGCCGCGACACCTTGCCGAGTTCTGGATGATAGAGCCGGAAATGGCATTCTGCGAAATTAAGGACAATATGGACTTGGCGGAAGATTTTTTAAAATATCTTATCAATTACGCGCTGGAACATTGCACCGACGATCTTGAATTTTTGTCGAAAATGTACGACAAGGAACTGCATGACAGACTGCGTTTTGTGATTGATAACGATTTTGTGCGCCTGACATATACCGAAGGTATTGAAATTCTCGAAAAATCGGGACAAAACTTTGAATTTCCTGTCAGTTGGGGCGTTGATCTGCAATCGGAACACGAGCGTTATTTGGTTGAGCAGCATTTCAAACGTCCTGTAATTCTCACCGATTATCCGCGCGACATAAAGGCGTTTTATATGAAACAGAACGCCGATGGAAAAACCGTGCGCGCTATGGACGTGCTTTTTCCTAAAATAGGCGAAATAATAGGCGGCTCGCAGCGCGAAGAAGATTATGCCAAGCTAAAAAATCGAATGGACGAAATGGGTATTCCCGAAAAGGAAATGTGGTGGTATCTCGAAACCCGCAAGTTTGGCGCAGCGCCGCACAGCGGTTTCGGGCTGGGCTTTGAACGCCTAATACTTTTCGTTACAGGAATGGCAAATATTCGCGATGTGATACCATTTCCCCGAACTCCCAAAAATGCAGAATTTTAGAAATATATAAAGTCTATAAAATGATTACAAATAAATACCATTTGATTATAAACATTATTATTTCTGAAAACTGAAAACTAATAACTGAAAACTATATAATGTTAAATCAAAGTCTACAACAAAAGCTTTTCCAAAAGTTATCGCCACAGCAGATACAGATCATTAAGTTGCTGGAGGTGCCTACTATGCAGTTAGACGATAGAATAAAGGCTGAACTGGAAGAAAATCCGCTTTTGGAAGAAGGACGAGATGAAACAAACGATAATTCCGACGACCTGCACAAAGACGACGTTGCCAACGATTCCGCAAATGTGTCAATAGACGAGTATCTTAATTCCGATGATACGCCGCACTACAAGTTAAGCGCAAAAAACTTCACAAAAGATCAACAAAAAACCGAAATTCCGTTTTCAGTGGGCAGCAGTTTTCACGACCAGTTAGATGCGCAACTCGGGCTTCGCAATGTCTCCGAACGCCAGCAATTACTTGCAAGTTACTTGATTGGCTGCATTGACGATGATGGCTATCTTCGCCGTAAATTAGATGCAATAGCCGACGATATGGCTTTTTCTTCGGGTATTGAAACCACGAAAGAAGAATTGGAAGCAACGTTGAAAATAATTCAGGAGTTCGACCCCTCCGGAGTTGGCGCGCGAAACTTAAAAGAATGTTTAATTTTGCAGTTGAAGCAAAAAAAGGAAACTCCCGAAATAAAATTGGCAATTCAAATTCTGATACATCATTTCAACGAGTTTACCAAAAAACATTTCGACAAAATAATTGCGCGTACGGGCGTAAAAGAAGACGATATAAGGGACGCCGTTGATGAAATATTGAAGCTCAATCCAAAGCCCGGCAGTTCGTTTCAGTCCGACAAGGTTGCCGAGCATATAGTTCCCGATTTCATACTCGAATACAGAGACGGCGACATGCATCTGTATCTGAACTCCCGCAACGTGCCTGAACTGCGGGTTAGCAACGCCTATAGCGATATGCTCGACGCTTACAGCAAAAACAGACGCGATAACAAACACAACAAGGACGCCGTAAATTTTGTAAAACAAAAACTCGATTCGGCGCGATGGTTTATTGACGCCATCAAACAACGGCGATCAACGATGATGCTCACGATGGAGGCAATTATGAAGCATCAGGTAGAATTTTTCGAGAGCTGGGGCGACGAACTTATGATGAAACCGATGATATTAAAAGATATTGAAACGCTCACAGGATTTGATATTTCTACCATTTCGCGCGTTGCAAACAGTAAATACATTCAAACGCCATTCGGAATTTTCCCCTTAAAATATTTCTTTTCGGAAGGATTGCTTACAGAATGGGGCGACGAGGTTTCGGCGCACGAAATAAGAAAAATAGTGAAGGACTGTGTAGAAGGCGAATCGAAACGAAGACCGCTAACCGACGATGAACTGTCTGATATTCTGCATAACAGAGGCTATTTGATTGCGCGAAGAACGGTAGCAAAATATCGCGAACAGTTAAATATTCCCGTTGCAAGAATGAGGAAAGAGTTGTAGCGGCAAGTTAATCGTTTGTACGCAAACCGACAACTCAAAACACTTTCATATTTTCATCGTATATCGCTACTGTATTTCCAACCTGTTTGATTATGGCAATTCCGTTATCTTTGCAGGCTTTTTCGGTTAGGCGATGAAATGTCTTGCTTGCTAATGCAAGATACAGTTTTTTATCGTTATGTTCGGGGAAGTTTGCTCTAAATGTTCTTTCCTTTCGCAATACGTCCTGTACATCGCTTGTATCGGCTTTGTACTTAACCTCTACAACACAGACAGCCCGACCGTTGAACAGCAAAATGTCGTACTCGTCCTCGAAGCCTTTTTTGGTTTTCCTTTTTTCTTCCGTGAAAATTTCGTCAAATTCTTCGCCAAACATTTTTTTATCTCCGTACTTGAACGAATTATAGAAAAATTCCGTAGTTTCAGCGCCTTGATTGTTGCTCATTCCGCCTATCTGCTTGTCGGTCTGTGCCTGCGCCTGACGCAGTTTATCAATCTCTAGGCTTGTTTTCGCCTGAAACTCACGCATTTTTTGCATTTCTCGTAGAGCGTCAGTGTGCATGCGTTTGAACTCGGCGTTCTCTGCGGCAGACCGTTCTAAATATGCCTCTAATGCGGCAAGTCTATTATTTTCTTTGCTACTTTCCATATATGTTTTTTTTAGTAAAGAATTAGCCGCAAAAATAACACTTTTTTCCAAAACCAACAAAAAAGTTTTCAGTTTTCAGAAAATAAAAACTAAAATCTGAAAACCGAAAACTGAAAACTGAAAACTACGACCTACTTCGCAACAAGCACTCCACTCGTATTTAACTCATGCGTATCGCTGATGGCTTTAGTGGCTGCCCCTAAACCCCTAAAGTTACCAAGCGTGATTTGACCCACTGTGGTAGCGTTCACGCCGCTGCCAAGCAGTATGGGGCTGCCATTGGTCCAATAAACGATGTTTTCATCATCAGAATTACTCCGAAGGTTAAGCCCTGCAACGCTTCCTGTCCAGCCTGTTTCAATGGTCAAGGCGGTGCGGTCGGTTGCAGAGGCTGCGTTCAAGGTAAGCGTTCCTATTTTGGCGGCTCCCGAAAGAGTAAAAGCGTCAGCAGTTTGTAAGATAAAAACATCGCCTACCGTACCGGTATTTCCTTCAATGCTGCCGCCTTCCAAAATAATAGCATCAGCCAACGCATACAGTCCGCCTGTAGCAGCCGATCCGGTATTTGTGGCGGTATTTCCGGTAATGGTTCCGCCTTTCATGGTAAACGTGCTGCCGGTGCCAGAAACAATTACCGCAGCGCCTTGACCGGTGGCGGTACTGTTGGCAGAAGAAATATTTCCCGTAATCTTTGAGCCGTCAAGCATGGTTAAGGCTCCGCGGTTTTCAACAGCCACCACCACGGCGTTGTTGGCGGCATGCCCCACTAATGTGATGTTGTCGCCAAGGGTCAGTTCAATGCCTGTTCTACCGCTTGCTCCAACGACAAACATTCTACCCGTCGCTTCCAGCGATATTTCCCGCTCGCTGCCTATGCCGATGATGGTCAGTTTAACACCGGACACGTTCAGGTTTTGCTCCGCTGATACCTCTACGTCATCGTCCAACAGCAAGGTGTATTCACCGGCGTTGGCGTTGATGTAGGTGCGAGCGGCGGCTACATCGTTGGCGGTTACTTCGGCGATGGGAGCGGCAAATGATGGCGCAATCCATCTTGCTTTTAGGGCTACCGGCGCAGTTATGGAATTGTCGAAATTCCATTTTGTTTCGCCGACGTACCAACCATCGAATTCGTAGGCGGTCGGAAGATTTGATAACGTTCCCTGATATAGACCTGCTTCAGGCGCGAATGCCTTTGTTGGGGCTTGTTGGGGTTCTGTCGCCTTTGCGCCTTCTTCAACGTTTTGCGTTGGAGGCGCGGACGTTCCGCCATCGGCGTCGAAGGTTACGGCGTGCTTTGGTATCGCCGTCCAATCCGCCTTCAGGGTCTGGTTGGCATTATTGGGCGTA
>Ga0099364_10002969_pt1 | contig 26746 bp, 26 predicted proteins | sample TergutTh196P3_FD_73070 | JGI IMG/M metagenome (GOLD analysis project Ga0099364, IMG submission 73070) | Microcerotermes parvus P3 segment gut microbial communities from Pointe-Noire, Republic of the Congo - Th196 P3 | ecosystem: Host-associated > Arthropoda: Insects > Digestive system > Gut ...
GTGAAAACTTATGGGAAGATTTAACACTTCATGAATTGTTGGAACGTGCCGCGAAATCAGAAGAAAAACACGGTGTTCCGAAAGGGATTGAAATAATATGAAAAAATTGAAAAACAAACGACTTTGATATAAAAAATTATTTAGTGTGTTCTGTCATATCCCGTCCATTCTTAGAATATAGATAAATAAAGCTTATTTTATAAGTGATTTGCCAAGCTATGGTATTTTCACTATAATATTAGCAACATTTAACTATTTTCTAAGAAAAGGAGTAAAATTATATGGAATTAACGCTCAATCATGAATCCATATGTATAAATGAGGTTGTATATGACGGAGTTTTAGAACAACCCGTTGAACTTGATTATATGCTGCCTGATTATAATCAAGGCATATTTAAAGTATTAAAATGCCGACTCACCCCAAAAATTGCCTCAAAACGTGTCAGCGGAGATAAACTGATATTGGACGGAATGGTTTATATAAAAGTAATTTATATTGCTGAAGAAACAAACCAAATCCGCTCGATTGAACAAAAAATGCCGTTTTCAAAAACTGCCGACTTAAAAGAAGCGGCACAAAACCCTCGTATATCAATAAACTTGCGGACAGATTATGTTAACTGCCGTGTGGTGAATCCCCGCCGTTTGGATATAAGGGGAGCAGTTTCTTGTAAAATGTCAGTAACGGAATTGAAAACAGAACAGCTTTTGACCGATGCAAAAGGCATGGGAACACAATTGCAAAAAAGAAAATTTTCAACAGGACTTGACCTTAAAACAACAGACAAACAATTTACTATTCATGAAGAATTTGATATTCCTGCGGGTGCGTCTATTGACAGTATACTTAACTGCGTTGCGGCGGCGACAGCAGGAGAACACCGTGTGATTGCAAATAAAGTAGTAGTAAAAGGTGAAATAAGCCTTAGAATTTTATATGCGTTGGCAGACGATGAAAATCCCTTAAAACTTATGGAGCAATCCGTTCCTGTCAGTCAAATAGTGGATTTGCAAGGGGTCGATGATGAATATGGATGTGCAATAAAATTCGATGTTATTTCTGTTGAATTAGAGCCCAAACATGATACAGACGGCAATGCGAACATGATAGCCGCTTCTATTTCGTTAATAGTAGGCTGTGAAGCTTATAAAAACAAAGAAATACAAGTCGTCACCGATATGTATTCAACAGGATATGAAAGCACATTGTCCGTTAAAAACATAAATACCCAAAAAATGCTGGGTGTAATTCGTGAAAACAGCTCGATAAAACAAATGCTCGAATTAGGAGAGCAAGTAATTGATGTATATGAAGTTCATTGTAATATAAAAAACATTAATGTTGCTTATGCCGCCGAAACTTTTACTGTTACCGGTGAAATGGAAGTAAACGCGTTATGCTGTGATAATGACCATATACCTTGCAACATTGACCGTACTGTTCCGATTGAAATAAAACTTTCCCATAATTTCACCGATGAGGGGATAAATTTCAATTGCGGTATTGTAATTATTGCGATTGAATATACCCTTGCAGGGACAGACAAAATAGAAGTAAGATGTCAAGCAGTGGTAAGCGGTGAAGTTTTTTGCGGCAACAAAACCGATGTAGTCATGGGGATTAACATAGATGAACAGAAACCGAAAGCAAAAGACAATTCAGCGTTAACTATTTATTATGCAGACGAAGGCGAACGTGTCTGGGATATAGCAAAAAGATACAACACCTCAATTAACGCAATCATAAACGAAAACACACTTGAGAGTGAAAAATTAAAACAAAGAGATATGCTTTTGATACCGAGGGTATAAGGTAGGAGTTAGGAATTAGGAGTTAGGAGTTAGGGGTTCTAAAACATAAAAATATCCCCACTCGCCGACGGCGGGTGGGGATATTTTTATGTTTAAATTCTGGTCACTGGTCACTGACCACTGTTTAATATTTTTCCATCTATTTCTTGTGCTTGTTGTATTGAATTTGCTGTTATTGTGTAGTGTCCCGTTTTTCGTTGGGGTTTTGGTTCGCTTTTGCCGTAAATGTGTACGTTAACGCCGCTTTCTTTGTATGCTTTTGTTATCCAGTTTGCGTTTTCTGCACTGCCGCTTTTTCCTAAAAGATTTCGCATAATAACGGTGGAGTGCAATAATTTTGTGCAACCCAACGATAAACCGATAATCGCACGAATGTGATTTTCAAATTGATTCACACGGCAGCCTTCTATTGTATAATGCCCCGAATTGTGAGGACGCGGAGCAACTTCGTTTACATATATTTCATCATTTTTACCGACAAACATTTCAACACAAAATGTTCCGACCCCATCAAAAATATCCATCACTTTTTCGGCAATATCACGGATGTTTTTTGTTGTTTTTTCGGACAAAACCGCGGGCACGGTTGTTGTTTCCAAAATGCTGTCTTTATGCACATTATGTGCGATTGGGTATATTACTTTTTCTCCGTTTATTCCGCGGGTTGCGATAGTAGAAACTTCGATTGAAAAATCAATAAATTTTTCTGTCATTAATTTTTGGGAATACCCTTTCAATGCGGTAAATCCTGTTTCAATTTCAACTTCATTTTGCACAAGAAAATTTCCTTTACCGTCATAACCGTCTTTACAACTTTTCAACATAAAAGGGTAAGGATTTTTTTTTGAAAATTCATATAGTTGTTCTAAATTTTCGATTAATTTAAAATCCGGAACTTTTACGCCGTTTTCGGATAATTTTGCTTTTTGCAAGAATTTATCTTGAATAGATTTCAAGCTTGAAACAGACGGATATACAGTGTGTCCTTTTTGTTCTAATTCCGCCAAAGCCTCGGCGTTTATATGTTCAAATTCATAAGTAATAACATCAACTTTATCCGCTAATTCAAAAATAGCATCTTTTGCGTGAAAATCGGCAATTATATGTTCATCTGAAATGCTATGTGACGGACAATCAGGGGCAGGGTCGAGAGTAACAACATATAACCCTAATCTTTTCGCTTCTAAAATCATCATTTTACCAAGTTGACCGCCGCCGATTATTCCAATTCTTGTTTGCAATATATTTTTCAATTTAAAAATTATACCTTTCCAAGATTTTATGGGAGTGCCCGAAAACAAAGATTTGCCGAAATATTTTTGTGAATCGACTTTTCGGACACACCCTACTTCTAATTTTTCAATTCTCTCATAAAGTTTACCATAAAGCTTGTAAGATTGCAATAATTATTTATCGTTATTATGAGGGTATTGATAAAAAATATATTTTCTGTTAATATAAAAGAAGTAGAGGAAAGGAGTAGGATTTTAATTGAATAACATTTTAATCGTAGAAGACGATATAAGCATTTCTAAAAATTTATCCTTATTGCTTTCGAGCGAGGGGTATTCTAATTTTATAGCTTCTTCACAAAAAGAAGCTATTGAAATGCTGGAAAACAATCAGTTTGATTTAATTTTGTTGGACATATCTTTACCTGACGGAAACGGATATACTGTTTGTACCGCCGCAAAACGCATGGGAGAAACTCCTGTCATTTTTCTCACTGCATCCGATGATGAAATCAGCGTTGTCACGGGGCTTGATTTAGGAGCAGATGATTATATTGTAAAACCTTTCCGCCCAATGGAGTTATTATCACGCATTAAAAGTGTCATGCGGCGAAGCGGAAAAACCCAATCTGTATTTGAACTTGGCGCATTAAAAATTGATACCGTCCGCGGCACTGTCCATAAAAACGAAACAGAAGTGTTTTTATCGGCGTTGGAATATAAAATATTGCTTGCGTTTTTGAACAATCGCGGTATAGTTTTGTCAAGAGAAAAATTGCTTGAAAAAATCTGGGATATTGCAGGAGAATTTGTGAACGACAATACTTTGACAGTGTATATAAAACGAATCCGCGAAAAAATTGAAGACGACCCGCAAAATCCCAATATAATAAAAACCGTTCGAGGATTAGGGTATAAATTTGAATAAAATTATTCAAATAGGCCAATTTTTGCTTTCGCGAATTTTATATGGTAAATTCAAATTGCATTAACGCAAAAATTGTTAGGTTTTAGGGGATAGGTTTTAGGAAATGCACGAGGGGATTTTTATGAGGAATTTGTTTCGGAATCGGGAAATTTTACGCTTTTTTGTGTTGCTTATATTCTTGATAATAATATTTTCAACTGCTGGTTTTGTTATAAATATTATTACAGGGATTTTTAGTGTTGTTGTTGGTGTGGGGTTTAGCACTTTATTTTTCTTTTTCACTTACAAGAGGTATGCTCATATTGCGATGATGTCTGAGGAAATAGATAAAATATTGCATGGTAATGATAAGTTTGAAGTAAACGAATTTGCAGAGGGTGAGCTTTCTATTTTGCATAATGAAATACAAAAAATGACTGTCAAACTGCGGGAACAAGCAGAAAATCTTAAAAAAGATAAAATATATTTATCCGAATCATTAGCCGATATTGCACATCAAATCCGAACGCCATTGACTTCAATAAATTTATTAACATCATTATTGACGAAAGAAAAACCGTCTTCAGAAAAATACACAGAGCTTATTAGAGAATTCGAAACATTGACAGCACGCATTGACTGGTTGGTTACGGCATTGTTGAAAATATCGAAAATAGACGCAAAAACTGTAGTTTTCAATATGGCAGAAATCACAGCAGACGAATTAATCGAAAAAACTTTAGAGCCTTTTATTGTCTTGTTGGAAATACGCGGAATTAATGTTGAAAAAAGCACTGGCGAAACTTGCGGTAAAATAAAATGCGATTTGTCCTGGACTTGCGAAGCGTTGGGGAATATCATAAAAAACTGCATAGAACATACAGATAACGGTTATATAAAAATCGAAGTTACACAAAATTCAATATACACACAAATAATCATAAGCGACAACGGAGCAGGATTTTCCGATGAAGATTTACCGCATATATTTGAAAGATTTTACAAAAGCAAAAAAGCATCAGACAACAATTTCGGAATAGGTCTTGCGTTATGTAAAACAATACTAAACAATCAAAATGCCACAATAAAAGCAGAAAAAAACAACCTCGGAGCAAAGTTTGTGATTAGATTTTATAATTACGAGACGATATGAGGAGTATGATAATTAGTGGTAAGTGGTCAGTGACCAGTGGTCAGAATTTATTTATAATGTTTTGTGCAAACCCAGTGCACGGGCATAGGTTGTGATAATTTTGTAATTTTACAGTTACTATATTTTTATATGCAAAAAAGTATAATTCACATTTATTTGTATTTTCGAATAAAATAAACAATAGTATTTTTGTAATCGACTTTTCGGGTACCCCCCATAAATAGTCTATGAAAAAGAAAGGTATGAATTGTTTATGAGCAATAGAATTGATTTTTTTCTTGGAGCAAATACTTCCGACGGCTTTTTTGGATATTATAATGAAACAGTTGTCCCTAATAAAAACAATAAAACATACATAATAAAAGGCGGGCCGGGGACGGGTAAATCAAATTTAATGAAAAAAATAAGCAAATCTCTATCACCAAAACATGAAATTATCGAACATATTCATTGCTCATCTGACCCTGATTCTTTGGATGCGGTTATTTTTAATAATATGCAGTTTTCTGTTTTTGACGGCACAGCTCCTCATATAATCGACCCCGAATATCCCGGAGCTTATGAAACGATAATAAATCTCGGTGATTATTGGGATGAAAAAAACCTGTCAAATAACAGGCATGAGATTATTAACGCGTCAAATTTAATAAAAGAAAATCATTTGGAATGTCAAAAATATATAAAAACCGCTAATATATTATTGAACAATAATTATAAAATTTCGCTCGCTTGTACAAATATGAAAAAAATCAAAAAATTTGTTAGTTCATTTATAAAAAAAGAGTTTCCGCAAAAAAACACTGCAAAAGCAAAATGTGATGAAAAAATCGAAAACAAGAGATTGCTAAGTGCGGTAACAAACAAAGGCATTATTAATTATGCGGATACTTTGGGTGATTTGTGCGATAAAATTTATATTATACGTGATGAATACGGTGCAAGTTCTGATTTAATATTAAAATCATTGCGTGAATATGCACAAAACGAAAACATACAATTTTATAGTTGTTGGTGTTCATTGAATCCCAAAACAAAACTTGAACACTTGTTTTTCCCAAAACAAAACTTGTGTATTATAACCGAAAACAGATTTTTTAAAACAAAAATTAACAATTACAAAGTGGTAAATTATACCAGATTTACAGATATGGATTTGTTGAAAAGCAAAAAGCAAAAGTTAAATTTCAATAAAAAAGCCGCAGAAGAACTTCTTTTTGAAGCGACTGTTGAATTAAAAGACGCAAAACAAACTCACGATATATTGGAAAGTTATTACATTAATTCAATGGATTTTAATTTGATTGATAAAAAAGCAAACGAAATTATTGACAAATTGCTTTAAAAATCATCGTATGAAAATGTTACCATTATACCGCCTTTAAAGAACATTGTAACATGGATTTGAACGTTTTTGCCGAAATATTTATCTTGTATTTGTTTTATTGCTTCGTCTTTAGTTTTAACATAAACAAATTCTTCTGCAGTTTTTCTTTTTTCTTTCACTTTTACAACTTCCTTTCCCAGACAAGCTGGAAATAATAAATAATAAATAAAAAATAAAAAATAAAAAATATTTTGGAATTTTTTATTAAAATTTAATTGCGTAGGGTCTATAAAATTATTAACTGCCAAAAACGTGCAGGGTTTGGAAATATAGTACCTCTCGTTGCAATGATTATAATTTATTATAACATGATTGTATGAAAAACGCAAACGGTAAATATAATAAAGTTTTTATGCTTTCACACTCGTTATTGACGGGTGTGAATGTAACATTTTTACTAAAAATACAATATTTTTTATTTTTGCTTTATTATTTATTATTTCCAGCTTGTCTGGGCAAGGGATTTATGTTTTGCACATCTGCCGCCCGCCGCAGGCGGGCGGCAGATGTGCAAAAAAAGGATTGATATTCATGATGTCTCCTTGTGAATTAAACGTTTTAATTACCGGAATAACTAATTATTTGTTTTGTAATTTAACAAAAGAAGAATTTAGATGTTTAAATGTTTTTATAAGTGAATTAAGCAAATCCATGTTTGCAACAACATTATTTCAAGAAATTTGCCCAAGAAAAGAAGAACACAAAAATCAAGAAAAACAAAATGAGAAAAAAGAGAAACAATAAAATGTTGAACAATTTGTTAACAATAAGGAAAAACAGCCATAAAGCATTGACCAAAAACATAAATTGAAGTATAATGATATTATAAACCAAAAGAAAGGACAGGCTATGAAAATTAAAAACAAAAAGATTGTTGTATTTATTATTTTTGCTTTGTTAATTAGCCTTTTATTGTCATTTACTTATATGACAATGGAAATTCCGGAGGAACTTGAAAGTATAAATGAATTTGAAAGTGCAAAAGAACTTGAAAGTGCAAAAGAACTTGAAAGTGCAAAAGAACTTGAAAGTGCAAAAGAACTTGAAAGTGCAGAAGAACTTGAAAGTGCAGAAGAACTTGAAAATCCGGACGAATCATCGTCATTTTTAAGCAATGCGAATTTAGCAGATTTGAAAATAGACGATGTGAGCATACCTAATTTTGCCCCGGATATTTATTCATATACATATAATATTCCATATTTAATGACAAGTGTATTTATTTCAATAACACCGGAAAATGTAAAAACTTCTTTTTCAGGCGACGGAATAAAAGATAATTTATCAATAGGAAACAACCAATTTATTATAACGGTAACATCAGAAGATAACACCACTACCAAAAATTACAATATAAACATCATAAGGGAACGTGGCTCTAATGTTAGGAACTTGTCTGATTTGCAAGTTGACGGTGTAACTGTTCCCAACTTTTCACCGACGACTACTTCTTATACAATAAACATTCCGAACACAAAAACAAGCGTAGACATTACAGCACAAGCGTTAGACCCAAATGCTACAATTACAGGAACAGGTGTAAAAAGAAGCCTGCTTGTAGGAAATAATCGCTTTCCAATTCTTGTTACAGCCGAAAACGGAACGAGTTATAGAACTTATACCGTAAATATAAACCGCGAAAAAGCTTTATCAAAAGAAGTTAATTTGAAAGATTTAAAAGTAGACGGCGTAACAATACCGTCTTTTTCCCCTCATATAACTGATTATACCGTAAATGTTTTAAGAACATCATCAAGTGTAAGAATAGCTGCAGTAAGCAGGGATTCTAAAGCGAAAATCGCCGGAACAGGAACGCAAAATGTCAATATCGGAAACAACAAACTTGAAATCACAGTAACAGCAGAAAACGGCATTAACACAAAGGTTTATGTAGTAAATATAGTGCGTTCAGCGGTGACAGAATTTATAGTAACATTTAGAGAAGGCAGCCGTTCGTTGGTTACACCTCACCCGCAAATTGTACGAAATAACGCAAAAGCAATAAGACCTCCCGCCGCCATGACAAAAATCGGTTACACATTTATAGATTGGTATACAAGCACAAAATTTACCCAAAAGTTTAAATTTTCAACAAAAATTACAAAACACACCTCGGTTTATGCACGGTTTGTCCGCAATCCTGTTGCTCCGACCGGACTGGTAATAACAGGAACAAAAACAAACAGCATAAGCCTTAGATGGAACAAAACTTCCGGTATGCGATATGAATTGGAATATTCAACTCACCCTAACAAAGATTTCAAAAAAGTAAAAAAAGGCACTCGCAACTCTCATGTGCAAAGCAAACTTAAACGTAATACCACATATTATTTCAGACTCTTAAACTTCAGAAGAATCGGCGGAAAAGATGTGAAAAGTATGTATTCATCTACGGTTGTTGCGAGAACAAGGTAGAAACAATATTAGGGGGTGAGCGACTGAAAAGTCGATTCACAAAACGGCTTTTGATTTTTGCAAATCTTTGTTTTCGGGCACTTCCATATTTTATAGTATTTTCACTTAAAAATGGGCTTATCCAATAAGTGAAAATACCGAATGTGAATTCATTTTTTCAATATCTTTTTCCATCATTTTAAAATGAATTCACTATATTATTGACATTTTTATTTTTTCTGTTATAATAAGAATAAATATTTTTGCGGCTGTGGTGGAATCGGCAGACACGCCAGCTTGAGGGGCTGGTTTTGGCAACAAAGTGCAAGTTCAAGTCTTGTCAGCCGCACCATGACGAACCATCATAAGGGGCATAGCCTTTTTTGATGGTTCATTTTTGTAAAAAGACAGGATTGTATGTTTTATAAGTTTGAATTTTATTCAGACTTATGCACTCTTGTCTTTTTTCTTGCGGCTAAAACATTTGAGATAGTTTTCTTTTTCGGACTTATCCATTTGAGGTAATTCTATAAACCCTATCATCTTGTAATAAATTTCAACTTTCTGCACTGTATCGCCATACAATTCTTCACGATGATGGACTACGATTTTATCAATAAATTCATTTAAAATATCCAGTGTCAATTCAGTAACATCAGTATATTTCTTAACCATTTCAAGAAATCCGTCGCAATTCATCTCATGTGCTTTTTCGTCCGCAACAACCTTTTTCATATGTTTTATCCGCTGTTTAAGCTCCTCTTGTTCATCTTCATATTTGTAAGAAAGTTTTTTGTAACGTTCTTCGTTAAGATTTCCGAGGATTTTTTCTTCATACAACTTTTCATATAGAGTATCAAGTTCTTTATCATGGGTAATCATTTGATTTAATAAATCTTGATTCCGCTTCTGTTGTTGGCAAATCCGCTTGTAATGTTCGTCAACAACGATTTTCACAAAATCATCTTCAAATAGATTTGCGAATCGGGTAATACTTGAAATATGTTCACGGACAAGCATTGTCAAACTATCTACTCGAATATGGTGCGTTGTTCTGCATAATCCGTTATTCGCCCGCTTGTTTCGACAAGAAAAATAGTGATTATCAGGATTATCGTGAGTATATTTGTAGTTGAGATTAGCACCGCAATCCGAACATTTTAAGTATCCGGCAAACATATTTTTTTCGATATGCTTTGGTTTTCGGTATTTGATGTCACCGAAAGTTTTTTGAATATCTTCCCAAAATGCCTTGTCGATAATCGGTTCATGCACATTTTCGTGAATTTCCCAATTCTCTTTGGGGTTGTCCAATCGTTCTTTTAGTTTATACGATTTGCTGTATGTTTTGAAGTTGATAACATCACCCGTATACGATTGATTCTGTAAAATTTGATGCACCATGCTTTTGTCCCAAAAAAACTCACCTCGGGTTGACCTTTTCGATGGGGTTCGGTAACCTTTTTGTACAGCGTACGCTGATGGTGTCAGTATTTTTTCACGTTTAAGAATCATGGCAATTTCATTTGTACTTATGCCGTCTTTTCGCATTTTGTAGATTTCACGGATGACTTTTGCACCTTCTTCGTCGATTACCCATTTTCGTGAATCCGCTGTATCATATTTATAACCCAAAGGCGGATGTCCTATCGCATAACCTTGTTTGCTTTTGGTTCGCAGTGCTGACCGCATCTTGCGGCTCATGTCTTTTGCATACCATTCATTTATGATGTTGCGGAACGGAGAAAAATCGTCCTCTCCATGATTGCTGTCCACACTATCATTTACGGCGATAAACCGTACATTATGCTGCGGAAAGAACATTTCGGTCAACTGTCCTACTTCAAGATAATTTCGTCCCAATCTTGACATATCCTTTACGATAACTGTAGAAACTTGGTCTTTTTCGATTAAGTCATACATTTCTTTAAAACCGTCACGTTTCAATGTTACACCGGAAACGCCATCGTCAATAAAGACTTTTACGTTCTTAAATTTGTTTTTCTTAGCGTACTCCGTCAGCAAAGCCCGCTGGTTGGAAATGCTGTTGCTCTCGCCGTTTTGGTCATCATCACGGGATAATCTTAGATATAATGCTGTTGTTTTTTCATCTTCATAATAGCTATTTATCGGCTGTTTCATTTTTTTATTTAACTCCTTTCTTTCCAGCCAATAAACAATGTTTATGATTTTATTATACTTTATCAGCTGTGATTTTGCAAATGTGTGATTTTATTTTCTACTTCTAAATTTAATAATCGCCGAATTTTATCCGGAAGATTTTCTCTCGTTTCATCAAAATGAGCTGTTACAATGTATATAACAGCTCCGATTTTCGTTTTCGTTTCGGAATCAAATTTAATTTGTTCTTTATTACTTTTATCCATAAAAATCCGCACAACCCCTCATCATTCTTCAAAATATAAAATACGGTCATCGCCGTATTCATAATGGCTGATTTCGGCGTTTTCCACTTCATACCATCTTGTATAATCTTCTACAAGCTGTTCAAGCGAATAAATATGATTTTTAGTAAGAAAACTCCGGCTGCTGTTGTTTTCAGTCAGCATCTTCCAAAATAAATCATCGTCAATTACACTTTTGTTTCCGCAGTAAAAGCAGTCAATAATCGTATAATCAAGCAGACGTTTATGGTTCACATCTCTTGGTTTTACATCCGCAAATTTCATAATGGCTTTTGCCCATGTCTTGTTCTTTATTAGCAATTTTATATATATACCTTTCTGATTTTACGCCGGAAAGACATAAAACCTTTCCCAGACAAGCTGAAAATAATAAATAATAAAGAATAAAGAAAAAATAAAAAATATTTTGGAATTTTTTATTTAGATTTAATCGCATAGAGTCTATAAAATTATTACCTGCCAAAAACGTGCAGGGTTTGGGAATATAGCACCTTTTTTCCTAATTCCTAAAACCTGTTTCCTGCAAAAATACTGACCGCTAATGCTCTGTCAATTCCTTTCATTTCTTCTTGGTCAAGCGTGGTTACATACTGTTCCAAACGTTTTTTGTCGATTGTCCGTATTTGCTCCAACAACACAAGCGAATTTACATTCAATCCGCTATCTGACGAAACGGGGTAGTGTGTAGGTAACATCGTTTTTTCGCTTGTTTTACTTGTGACAGCCGCTACTACAATAGTGGGGCTGTGCTTGTTTCCGAGGTTATTTTGAATAACGAGAACAGGACGAAAACCGCCTTGTTCACTGCCTGTAACAGGGTCTAAATCCGCATAATACACATCGCCCCGTAGTATTGATTTTTCCATATTTTAAGTAACTCCTTCCCCAAACTAACTATAAATAAAAAATAATAAATTATGGAAATATTTGTAATTTGTTATTTATTATTTGTAATTTAAAATAAAGCGGTATGTAGCGTAGATTAATTCTTAAAATATTAAATAATCCACGCTTGAAACCGAACATTCGGCCTTTTAAATCGACAGGATATATACAAAATCCTTGCAATAAATAATTTGCTTTATGTCCGGTTTCTTTATTTCAAAAGCACAATATTTGTCCTCGACACCCCTTATGCTTATGGGAAGTCATCAAACGGCTATTTGTTAAACAGCTCCACGGGAATTTCACCCCTCCGAGGTTCTCTCCGAGCCGCCCTCATTGCGTGTTCTCGCTATTGCGAGGCTGTGACTGGACGGGAGTATCTTTAACCCTTTTACTTGTCATCGCCGTATCGGTGACAATCCGATATTTTCAATAAAACAGTATTCGCTCAATCCGCACTTGCGGATGTCATGGCGTGTTTACCGCTGTGGCTCAAAAGTAAAAGGAACGTATTTGATGAATGAATATTCAATTTTCAAGGTACAAAAGAGTGAATTTTTTTACTTATAATCAGTGAAAATAAGTGATTAAAAATTGCCCTTTCATCTATCCCCAAAAAAACAGTGTTTTAGGGGGGTGTTTTTAATTGTTTTTAGAAAAATATTTTGTTAACTTTTTATGAACAGCATTAATTGATTCTAAAATGCTCTTGTGGTCACGGTTTTCCAATTCGGCAATTTCATATGATGATTTGCAGTTATAGAACATGAGCAAAAATCGTCGTTTCTGCGTTTCTGTCAAGCACTTATCAAGAATCGCTATCGCATTTTCCATTGTCCGAATTTGCGGCGGTGCTTTTAACATATCAAGGTAATTAAAATATTCCTGTTCTGCTGATTTATCCGCAACACAAGCTGTTTCCATGAGTTTATTTATCGAAACATTTTCACGGGTTATGCGTTTGCTATGCTTTTCATCTTCGTGATAATCCTCGTTGGAAATAGCTTTTATCCGGTCAAACTCATCTGCGGACATTTCTTTTTCGGAAACTTCGGTCATGGTTACAGAATCGGTTATTATGTACACCTTACCGTCTGTTTTACGATACCGTATTTCTTTTCCGTCAGCGAATGAATAGACTATATCATCTGTTTTTTTATTAAGGGAATAATCCGATTTGTTATTGAATTTCATTTTCTTCCTCCAAATTTTTAATTTTTAATGGTGGTTAAAAATTAAAAATCGGAGGGGAACGAATATTAAAATATCGCATAAAAAAATCCTTTCTGCTTTTAAGCTAAGAAAGGATTTTTTAAAGAAAACATAGAAAAGAGCCTTACACATAGCTAAAAAGCTACTTGTAAGGCTTCGACCGCAGACCCCTTACTGCTCTTGGAGTAAGGCTACCCCCAAATTCTCCTGCCGGGTGGATGATGCGCTTGACTAAGTATTATTATATTTTTTTACCCACCCAAAACAAACTCTATTTATTTTATTGAAATACCGATTTGTTTTTTGCATTTTGGGCATTTTACAAAATAATCTGCCGTTTTATATTTCGGCGGTGGGTATATACGGATTTGTGACGGTGCAATATGTTTTGCGGCGTTTACCAACTTACCTGTATTACATACCGGACATTTTACCGTTCTCGTTTGATGTGCGTACAATTAAACCTCCTTAAATTACCCTACATTCACAATATAGCGTAATTGCATTGTAAAAAAATTCACTTCCAATATATTGCTTTATTTCGTTTTCCGTTATCAATAATAAATCCACATTTTATCAATTTTATATATGCGGCTCTTTTTGAAACACCATATGTTTCTGAAATATCTTGTGGCAAAACTACCTCAGCGAGATAATCAGTTTCTTCGTTTTCACCGATAATAACTTGCGGTTTATAATAAAAATATTCACGCATTTTTCGATTTATAAAAGGAATAAACGTTGTGTTAGGCATACTGATACCGGCAGCAAAATAATCAGCATGATGTTCTCGCCACTCACTGGGAGTACGATGATATTTCCTTGATGAAAAATTTTCTATATTCCCTTGACGGCATAAAATCGCTGATGCGTTTTCATTGTGATAATCCATATTGTTATAGGTATCATAATCGAAAATAAAGTGACCGCATTCATGCAATCCAGTAAAAAGAGCAAGTCCCTCTTTTCCTTCTTCCATAACATAATTATCTAAAACAATGGTGTTGTTGTCTACCCAAATTTCTTCAATAGACAAAGATTTACGGTCAAAAACTTTTATCATACCTTCATGAAATACCGCCATTCCAAAAATTGGTTTTTCCGGGTCGTCATTGTAAATATCTTGATAACTTAGATTCGCTTCAAGATAAAATTCAATAAAATGTGAAAAGTCAATTTTACCCGGTTTTTCCAATAATTCCGGCTTATAATCTGTTAATACAGTGTATGCAAATCTGTCAATTTCCGCATCGCTAAGAATAGGAACGCCCGAATAATCGAAACGTGTGCATTTTAATTCAACCATTATCAATCGTTCCTTTCTTCTGTAATTTTTTCGCTTCGATGTCACGAATAAATTTTTTCCAATCCGCTTCCGAAGCGTTTCCGGCGTTAGACTGCCTTAACGCAAAGCGTGCATATTCGCCGATGGGTTCATACATCAGCACATCTTCAATATCTGCCGGGACTGCGTTTTTTTCTTTTGCTGCTAAGTCGTAAATCCGTGCTTTTTCTTTTGAAGAAAGCTCTAAATAATCGCAAAACCTTTCAATAGATTTTGCATCGAACGGTTTTTTTCTTCCTGCTTCGATGTCGCTAAGATAAGTCAAAGATATGCCTATTATTTTCGAGATGTTGTTTAGGGTAAGCTCTCTTGGGTCGTCTAATCGCTTTTTCTTGATGTATTCGCCAAACCTCATATATTCTTCTCTCATTAAAAATATCACCTCCACATGATAACGCAACATTCGTTGATTACGCTGTGTGGTGTAATTATACCATAGTAATATTCTTTTGTCAAGAGATGGAAATGTAAATAAAATATGAACGAACAATACACAAGGTGGTGGAAAATGTTCGTTTGGATACGGAGCAAATTGTTTGCAAGTTAGACGCACCGCCAACAGCGGCGAAATATATTCTTGCATAATTACGAATATTGTGCGTTGAAATTGGAAGTGAAAAAGGCAGAAGCGAGTTTGCCAAATAAGAAAAACGTGGTCACAAGATTGCTCACAAAGAGGGTAAATCAACAAGTGCCAGAGAAAAACTACTCTGGCACTTGTTGATGGTTTTCTATTTGTAAGTTGCAGTCCTATAATAACCAAATTGTTCAGTAGTGTTTTCTTTTGATTCATCGTTATAAGGGGTATCTGTAGGTTTGTGCAAATAAAGACCAGCAGCACCCCACTTAGATATAAATGACCTTGTAGCAGTTTTATCGTAAACAATCGCTGAATGCGGACTAATATTGCTTGAAACATAATAGTCAACTATATCGCCATTTTGAGCACTTGATGGTATAGTATTGCTCGCTGGATTTGACGAGACTATCCAATTTGTGCGAAATTCAACAGGGTCGTTAATCCACCATATATTGCTGGTACTGCGATAATACCAAGCATATGAATGACAATTATATTTAGTCGTTGGATTGGCACTAATTATAATGTCATAATCTGATTCCATATTATCATTTAATTGATTCGCTTGCGTTGAATTTAAATCACCGCTAATCCATTTACCCGCTTTCGTGCGATCCGTCAAATCGACCATCTCCACTTTTACCGTTATACCAAATTCTTCCAGAATCCAAGTTATCATATCAGAATCAGAACATGCAGTTAAAAATAAAGTTAACATTATCACCAATGATAAAAATATGCCACGAGAAGCTTTTTTAATATTTTTCTTCATTACATTCAACCTTCCAAATATTTATTTTGAAAATACACAACGATTTTACCTAATATTTCATCGTCGATATCATTTAAATTAAGACGGCTTGTTTCGATGAAATTCGCCACTCCTTCAGAACTATTTACAATTTTAACAAAATTATTGTCATGTTTATATAAGCATTTAATCCCTAAATAGACAGTTGTTGATGTTGAAAAATGCCCCGAAAATTTATCGTCAATTTGTTTGGCTTTATTAAAACACTCAATTACTAATTCATTGTATTCTTTTTCTGTGAGTGTTTCTAAAACATGATCTTGAGCTAAAACCATTTCTAAAAATGATAAACGAATCGTAGAAAACCGATCGTTTTCAGATAACTCATATAAGTCAAGTGCCTTATATAATCTTAACAACTCACTTCCGCTATTTTTTTTATTTTGTAATTCTTGTAAAGAATTATATCGAAAAACCAATCTTTCAAAGCCCTCTTTTAGATTGTTAAAAGCGTACATATCTCCCATCATGTTTACATTCATGCAATACATAACCAAATCTTCAGTTGGTAAAGATTTTAATATGTCATCAGGAATTTGAGAAACAGCTACTCTTTCAGGAACGGACATCGCCTTCCATTCATCGGGAGTGTCATGTGAATTTATTTTTGATACAAACAGCCTTTTTGAATCATCCCTTGAAAGCGAATTTTTAGTAAAATCACTCGGTGCAGTAAACCAAAAATCCTTTTTTGCTACTTCTGTTTTGTATTTTTCAAATTCAACCTGGTCGAACTCAGGCACCTCCTTATTTATGACGTTTTCCCTAAACTCTGCACCAACGCTTGCGAATGAGCTTGAAGTAAAATAGACACTCAAAACTATTACGCAAATAATCATTATTGGTACAGCAGCAAATAAAACTTTTAACTTTTTCATTATTTGTTTACCTCTCTAAGTTATTATTTGTGGATATTTTTAAAGACATCTACACACATTCGTCTATTAATAGGAACATGGTCCGCTTGCTTGTTTGATGAAGCCTCATTTAAAATATCATATTTTCTATAATTTGTAAAGACAAATCTTCATACTTACCATACTTCGGGATTGATGTTTTCTTGATGAATAAAATCTTTCGGCAATGTTTCAATATCAAGCTGAATGAAAGGCGAATACAAACCATTATCCGAAGTGGCAATTATATTAAAAACATCCCTTTCTTTTGTTTTTAACAATAACCCCGTACTTTCCATCATTCCATCTTCATCATCAATAGCCCATTTCACATATTCGGTTATATCAAATTGTATATACGGTTTTTTTCCGACTTTGACTTCTAAATAATCGTTATAATTTTTTGTGCGTGTGTCCCATAACATTTGTGTGCTTGACCATTGCTCATTCATATCCATTAAGCAAATTTCAGAATCTCTTTTTAAGTTGCTTAAATTACGGACAGAATAAGTCGATTTTATGATTCTTTTGCCGCTCAATTTCATAAACCAAGTCAGTCTAAGTCTCACATAATGCCAACCTTCTCCAAAGTCTGGATGATCCCCAACAATAGCATAATTTGCCAGATAGTTATTGATATTGTGCTTTGAATACACTGTGGAATCAACCATTTTATTAAGATACATCTCAAAAGACGGATCGAATTTGATGGGATATTTGATTTTCGCATTATCAAAAATGCTTTCGTTAATCTCTATGGTGACATGATAATTATCCTCCTCTCTTCTAATTTTTATCTGCGTGGTCATGTCCAACTGCTGCCCATTATCATCGGTGTATTGGACAAGTGGCTGATAAATAATGTTTTTTATCTCGCCTTTCTCTTTTAACAGAATATAACCATTCTGTTTGTTTTCATATATTAAAGCATCTGATTTCACCGTAAAAGCAAATTTATTGCTTTCAGGCTTTTTCTTCAGCACTACTTCCGATTTTATTCCTGCTTTTGTGGGATAAAAAGCTTAATCCATGTCTTTGCGTTCATAAATTATTGCACTAACTTTATCACCGTACATATTTGTGAAAATAGTTTGATTAACCTTTAAAAAACCTTCTATATTCCAATCCAAATTAAATTCAAGAAAATCATTGTCTTTTTCAATTCTAAATGAATCAGAAAGCGTTGCCGGAAAATATGTTTTTATATTATTAGCCTTGTTTTCAAATTTAAATTCGTCTTTTTCCGATTCTATGACTGTATTATCTATAATTGCGTATTTACCCGAATTGTCTTTGTATTGAATTGGCGAAGCGAAAATATACATAGAGTATGTATCATCTTTATTTTTATAGCAAATAGTATATGGCGAATTATATTCCTCTAACTGCTCAATATGTCCGTTAGTTTTCATATCAATTTGTGATATAGCTGTTGATAGAATCGTTGAATTTTCATCGTTGCATCCTGTAATAAATAAAATTATTAATAAACTCATCAGGAATATTTTTGTTTTCATATGATTTTTACTGAGCCTAAAACTTTTTTGCATTTTTCATCAGACCTCTATATTTTTTATTTCCCAAAAGTATATCTTTAGATTTTTTTATAATATCTTCTTTATCATTATTTTTATAATTCCTTTCATGCAGCTTTTACATATGATTTTATCGTATATCAATAATTACCTTACGTTTTTTATAAAAACACGGGTTAATTCAATAAACATGAATATTGGCCGATTATACGAGCGATTTGATCTTCATTTGATTAAGAGAATCTTATTAACATATGACCATTATCCCAAGAACTGCCATTTCAACCTAAATTGTTGTTACCAACGTGAATCGAGCCAGTTTATTCGTTGGTTTCATATAACCAATTTCTATACTCTTCCGGTGATTTGTTTATTCGCTTACACTCAAACTTTTGTCCTGGATAATCCTCATGTCCTAAAATTAATAAATTTCCCTTTATTTGAAAAATATATTCAAATTTTTCTATGTTGCCAGGAGGTAAAAACTTCACCAAAACCTTATCGCCGCTTACAGAGTATTCATCCAAAGACCCCGGTATGTACGCAAACTCGGTGCCCTTTAATATGTTCCAGTGTTCAAATCCGCCATCTTCCATAAAATAAAAGCCTGTATATCGCTCTTCGTTTTCCAACATCCAATTTGTTCCAGAAAGAACATCTCGTTTTTCGTTTCCGCTGATATTCATATCAAAATCACTATTTCCACCATCACTGGATGTATTGCTTTTATCGCCGCTGGTTATGTTTCGAATAACAAAATACCCGGTTATGGCAAAAACAACTATGCAAACGACAATTAGTATTCTTTTCACTATAAACTAACCCCTTTACTTGTGTTGGGTGACCCTGCAGGGGCGAAAATGCCCCTGCGGTAAATACCCCATTAGTCAAAATCAATTTTGTTTAATCCTAATTATGACAAATTGACAGTTTTGGTAGGCGCTATTTTGCAAAACATTGGTTTTGAAAGATGCATCAAGCTGTGGATTGGTATATCCGGAATATACATCGGGACGCTACTAATAATTATTTTTCAATTACAAGCTCTATGCTACCCATTGGATAATTTAATTTCGTGAACTCTTGTTCAGCGATATTTATCTGATTATCAGAACCAATATATAAAAAACAACCATAACTAAAATTCGTTGAAACCCTTAGATTTAACTTTGATGAAGCATTTTCAATTTCATAAATTTTTCCTAATGAATACCTGTTTATGAATTTTTCGCTAAGTTTAGTGTCGGAAAGCACAATTTCGATTCGATATTTACCTAACGCCCCATCGTTTTCCGCATAATCCATACCAATAAATTCCATTTCGTCTTCATCCATTAGTCTTGTGCTATACCCACTAACATCACCAAAATAGTCTACAATCAGCAACTCCTTTCCTAAATCGTTCTCAACAAATCTTATTTGCTGTATCCCAGTATCTGTTTCGTTGTCAGCGGTTTTTGCATAGAACTGAGAGATATTTTCTGCTAAACTAAAAACCTCATCATCCTCAAATTCTATGGTATTATGGGTTATTTCCCTGAATAATTCAGCATAATCTTTTGCATAAGCAGGAACTCCTTGTGCTATTTTTGCAAACAACCGTGAGTAGTCTTCTGCGAATTTTTCATTTAGATTTTCGTTTTCATTTGCGCTCGTTCTTTTAATTTCTTTAAGTAGCTTGTTGTATGTTTTTTCAATGCTCCCAACCTGAGACGGCACAGAACTGTCATTATTGAGTTTTGCATTAATCAATAAAAACACCCCCAATGGTAAAGAAATCACCGTTATACTAATAATAATAAACAACGATACTTTTTTCATATACTCGCTCCCTTATTATAATGTTACAAACAGGGCGCAGTTGTGAGCCACGCCCTATCCTATATTAGCCTTAGGAACCCCAATTATTAATATATGTGCGTAAATTTCCTTCTATCCATGGCGCTGCATTAGCTCCAGGGCAAACAGTGGATCCATTAGCTGCACCAAAAGTTCGATGAGTGTTTATAGGCGATTCCTTTCCTGTAACGCTGGATTTTGGCAAATTATACGTCCGGCAAAGCCATTTGGAAATGTCTTGCATTGCGTTTTTCTGTTGTTGATTTAGCGTATTGGCGTCCCAAAAATTTTGTATACGGGGTTCAAAATCTCCTAAAATAACTATACCTATGTCATCATTATAGCCATATGTATGAGCACCTTGGTTACCAATATCTGTCCCCTCCCATATTCTACTTGCGGGATCAATTATATAATGGTATCCTATATCATTATGATAATTGGAGCTATTTATATGCATATTTTGAACCCTTCTTATTTCATCTTTTACAGAAGCCAAATCGGTTTTGCTAAACTTTTCTGCAGTGTGATGAAAAATTATCCTACTCGCAGTTTCGCGGAGTGGATTATCGGGGTCTGGTGGTTGTGCTTCCCAATCGGCCCGTGTTTTGATTGTTGGTTCTGTCGCAGATGGCCATGTAACCTTCAGAATAAATGAATTTTGTACATTCGGATTTAACACCGAAATTGCTCTAATTGTCGTAGTTCCTATACCGACTGCGTTTATTAACCCTTCAGAAGATACAGTTGCTACCCCCATTTTGGTGGAACTCCAAGTCACCGATGTGCCGGCATCAGATGGTTTAGCAGACACAGATAGAGTACGCGAATTATTAATAACCATTGTATCGTTTGAAGGTGTGTTTTTAATTTCGATAGAAGTTGGTGAACCAGTATAATCAAACGATAAATATGGTTTTGAACTTGAAGATTCTGTCGAATAAAAATCTTTACGGCAAAGAGAATTGGTTTCATATGTATTTTTTAGCATTATACCTTTATTGCCTGAAGTAGAATTCGATTTCCATTCTTTCGCCGCTTCTGTAATATTAAATACTATCCAACTGGCACTGTAACTACTAATATTTTTGCCATCGATGTATGTACCATATCCGCTCCAGGTAATATTATTATATGTAGCACCACTTTCTGTCCAATTGCTGTTGCCTGTATAATAATAAGCACATATAGAAGATGAAGTTGCTTGACCCGAAGCTTCATATTTATGAAGTTTTACGTTAGTTATTTGAGAAGCAAGCAATGTTTTATAAGTAGAATTGTTTATAAGCCCGGGGAATCTCATTAATGTTCTGCCGACACCGTGATTTGACCCATTCCAATATCCAACATATCCTAATACATTATATATATTTGACCCATGATTTGTGGACGGTCTCTCATCGTAAATTGGTACATCCTGTATTGTTTTACTTGAACCGCTTCCGCTTGCGTCTATTGTTATATTTGGATCAACATAAACAGGCCAAACCCTATCTTTATCAATTAAATAGTCGTCATCTACTACGAGAGTTATTATATATTCGTTATCTTCTGTTATAGTTTCCAACTTATAATGATGATTATATATAGGTAAAATAAGTTCTTCATCGAGGTCGCTTTCTTATTTCATATGCATATTTGATGGCGACAAAAACCTCCATAAAAAAGCAATAAAATATTCAAACAATAAGATGATGTATATAAAAGAATTTATCATGAAATCCCATTTAAATATAAAAAAACCAGTCCTTGTTTGAAAATTTTCTAATGAAAACAATAAAATTAATAAGCATGGAATAAATATAATTATTCCTAAAAAAAATTTATCTTTTTGTCTCCGGATTATACCAAAAAGCAAAAAAACATAACTTAGATATAATAATCCGCCATTAATATTAAATAATTGTAAATCACTCGATAAAAAGTTTAAATATAATAAAAACGCAAAAGGTATAAATGAAAATAAAAATGACAATTTTACGCATTTAAAAAAAGGAGTTTTTGATTTGTAATTTAGGACCATCCAAAAAATCCCAACAAAGAAAATAAAATATTGCATAAGCAACTCCTTTTTAAAAATAAAAAAATGATTATAACAAAATTTTGCTATTTTAAGCAGGAAATATTCCAGAAACATTTGAATTATTATTATTAATAATGTTTATCACTTTTGTAATGACATTATTGGAAACAACTAACCCTTCTTCTTTTACAGTGTTGTTATTATGATTATATACACCTGCATGTTTCATGTTATTTGCATAAAATGTTTTATTTTTATACAACCATCCTAATGATGCACTCCATGTCGGGACTGTTCCATCTCCATTAGTATCCTCGTTAAATATACATGTATTAATACTTCCATTTGTTGAATTATATATTACTTCAATATTTGTAACAGTATTTATACCTGTTCCATAAATATAATAACTATCGACTTGACTGGTTATATGCGAATTTCCCGTAAATAATTCATCATGCATTTGCTCGGCTTCCGTTAATCGATTGCCATTATAATTATTTAATTTTGAATAAAATGTTTGTTTTAGAGCAGAATAATCTGTGGTATTAGATGATCCAACCGTGAGTATATCTTTTGTTTTGTATTGATTTGCTTTTTTTGTTGGAAATAATTCATACATACTAGTAAGATTTGGAGTTATTGTTTTTATATCATTATTAATAACCAATTCTTCAATCCATCCTAAATTTAATCCGTTCATATAAACATTTATAGATTCCGGTGCACCTAAAAAAGGAGTTCCTAATGTAATCAATTTTTTCACTTTATTCTTTTGATTATTTCCCATTGCTATATATGAAGATGCAACCAACCCACCCATACTATGTGCAACAATTACAACATCAACATATCCTTTGTTGTTAATATGTTGATTTAATTTTTCTGCAGATTTTTTACAAGACATTCTCCAATCATATGGAAAATATTCTACAGAATATTTATTTGTAGGAAACGCATTTGACAATCGATTATATAAATGTTTATATGTTCCTTGTGCCTTATGATTTTGATTTCCAGGAACGACTTCATCATAATACGAAGTACCGTCTGCATTGCATTTTAAATAATTAACATTTGCCGATTCCCATATTTTACTTCCATTATAAAACATTTCGCTTCCCATTACACCAGGTAAAATAATTATTGCATTTTTACCTTTTATATTTAAAGTAAAACTTCCTGTGTTGTTCTCATTATATCCTTTAACTAATAAACGATATTCTGTTCCAGCATTTAATGAATGAGTTATAGAAAAATTATATCCTTCTCCGCCATCATCATTAGAAGCTATTTGTGATGTCCCTTTATATAAAATACCATATGTATCTGTTGAACCAGTGGTTGCAAAAGTATAGTTACCTGAAGTTGGCGGCGTAAATTTATACCAAAAATGTCTCCCTTTAGTTATTGTTCCGTTGTAAGAATTGCCCGCTGAAACCGTTGTATAACTGCCACTTATCGGATTTACAGTTACTTTAAAAGTATCAGATTTATTATTTGCGGCATTAGCAGTAACTGTTGCTATTCCAGGATTTATTCCTTTTGCTTTACCGGAAGTAATTGTTGTTATATTGCTGTTAGAAATTGAATATGTTACGTTTTTATTAGTAGCATTATTTGGTTCGATTGTCGGAGATAGGGAGACTTCACTGTTCACATTTACACTTTTATCTGAAATTTCAATACTATCAACCGGTATATGATAATCAAACGATAAATACGGACGATCGCCTGTTGATGATGCTTCTGTCGAATGAAAATCTTTACGGGAACTGGAATCGATTTCATTTGAATTTTGTAATATTATACCCTTATCGCTTGAAATAGGATTCGTTTTCCATTCTTTCGCCGCTTCTGTAATATTAAATACTACCCAGTTAGCACTGTAACTGCTAATGCTTTGTTCATCAATGTGTATACCGTTACCGCCCCAAGTAATATTATTGCAAGCAGTTCCGTTTTCTGTCCAATCGTCGGCACCTGTATAGTAGTACGCATTTATAAAGCCTGTGGTTATTTGTCCCGAAACTTCACGTTTATGAAGTTTTACATTATTTATTTGAGAATCTTGCAATTTTGAAAAAGTAGAATCATTTCTAAGTCCAGGGAATCTCATTAACGTTCTGCCTACGCCATGCTTTTCTCCGCTCGCATATCCGACATATCCTATTACATTTAAATTATTTGCCCCATGATTTGTGCACATTCTTTCGCTATAAACTGGTAAATCATGTATGGTTTTATCTGCTCCGCTTCCGTCTACCGTTATATTTGGGTCAACATAAACCGGCCAAACCCTATTTAAGTCGGTAAAATATTCGTCACATTATAACATATTTTTTTATTATTAATGAAATCCCAGCATAACCAATATATTTCTCCGTCATCATGAAAATAAAGTGTGCTTTCCCAAATTAATTTGCATGGTAAGTCGAAATAAAAAAATATATTTTGTGTATCAGAAATGTATGTATTGTCATCCCAATCCACAGTTTTGCCATTTTCATAAAGCGTAATAAAATCTAAAATAACTTGATTATCTTCAACACTATTTTTTAAATTTTTAACAACTGCACCATCTTCATTTTTCTGATTCACATCTATTTCAATTTTAAAAACAGAATCTTTATATCTTAAAATTGGTTCTTGAATATCTTTTTGCATGAAAACTTTAAGTGTAGAGGAAGCATATATTGACCCTTCTGAAAAAAGTATGTATTCATTTTTTGACAATCCTTTTATTTCATGCACAGATGACAGCAAAACGTCGTAATCTTTTGTACTCCTTCTCCCTAAATACTTACCCTTTTCAGCTCGATATGGAATGACAACAAAATCAGAAGGTATGGGATAAATTTTAGGTTCAAATTTGTATCCATACATAACAACAAAAAATGACAATAAAAAAACTATTGTAAAAAAAATTAATATAAATACACTTTTTTTCACATATAATACCTCCATAAAAACAAATGCAAAGCACAGAAATACAACTCGTATTTTGTATTTTCTAATTTACCGATTAGGGTGTTATATTGGGGGTCGAATTAATATCTGTATTTGTGGTGGAAGTGTTGCCATTAATAAGATTTTTAATAAAACCTATTATATTTGGATTATTACCAGAACCATTAAATTTTACTATATTCGAATGATTTGCGTTAACAAAAAATGATTTTGATGAATATATATCATTCATTGTAGCACTATATGATAATACCGTCCCATCTCCTGCGGCCACAGATGTCGTTGAATAACTTGTAAGCACCTGATTGAAAGTATATGTTCTCATTGTATTTTGGTTTTCTCCAGCGATATAATATGTATTTACATTTGAAGTTACATGAGTATTACTATTCCATAAAGAATCATGTCGTGTAGTTGCATTATCAAATAAATTTAAATTAAATTCACCGATTGAATTACCAGGCGACTTTGGAAACCAAAATCTAGTGTCTTCAAATGTGGTAAAGTTTTGAATTCCTAATAGATCTTTAATTGAGTAATAATGGCGATCACCTAAAGAAAAAAACTTTTTTGTTGGTAGTAATTCATATAAAGATGGAATATTTACGGATATTGCTTGTAATTGTGGATATAATAATCCTTCTTTTGCAATCCAAGCTACAGGTTTTGGTAAATCGCTTAAAGCTATATCAATGTAATTAAAATGTCCAAAAGACATAACTGGAAGCATTTCTAACGACCCTAAATATGGTGTACCAAGTGTTATTACTTTATCAACTTTACTTCTTATACTTATGTTTTTTAACATATGTGAAGTTACTAACCCTCCCATACTATGAGCGACGATAACCACACTATCATATTCATTGATTTTTGATCGTAATAAATTTCCAGATTCAGAATTAGGTTTTCGCCAGTCATATGCAAAAAATATTACATCATGGGTAGAATGGTATGAATTATTTAGTTCAGTATAAAGTGTTTCATAATCATTTAATGCTCCAAAGTTATTATTTCGTACTCTTAAGTTATATACACTTTCTCCATTATTATTACATTTGATCATAGTTAATTTTTTAACAACGGATGAATCTATTGCATCGCCTTCTTGATAAGGTGGCCAAACTTTTGTTCCTGATGCAAGACCATTTTGTGTGGAACTTAATTCCAATTCCGTTCCCATGACTCCAGGTACTATAATTATTGCTTTTGGCATTTTTAAATTTAAAGTAAAGTTTCCTGTTTTATTCTCATTATATCTATAGTGGTCGCTTTGTCAAGACACGAAATTGTAAATTTTTAATGGACTAACTTTTGTGTTTGCGAATTTTGGTATATTA
>Ga0099364_10002970_pt1 | contig 26742 bp, 22 predicted proteins | sample TergutTh196P3_FD_73070 | JGI IMG/M metagenome (GOLD analysis project Ga0099364, IMG submission 73070) | Microcerotermes parvus P3 segment gut microbial communities from Pointe-Noire, Republic of the Congo - Th196 P3 | ecosystem: Host-associated > Arthropoda: Insects > Digestive system > Gut ...
TCGAATGAAAATTTTCAGTTTGTAGAGAATCCAAGCAGCAATAAAGTTGACGGAAACAAAAAGCAACGCGAAAGCCAGGCTGGCAAATTTGGCAGATGCTCCCACAGAGACCAAAGCGTTCATAACCGTGTGATTGAAACCTTGTTCACCGTAGAAAAATGGAGCCAAAAGAGAAGCCAAAACATAGATCGCAATAGCGTTGCACCCGAAAACGATTCCGACATAGGCGCACTTCTTGTAACCTAACACATCCACGAAATAAATACTGGAAGCAAGTACCGTACACGCAAACCCTCCGGCAAACAGAACGTAGGAACTCGTCCACATGCTCTTGTTGATGGGAAAAAAGATATCCACAAAATAACTGGAACCTAACAAGAGCGCACCGGAAACGAGGAGAATGATTATCTTGTTCTCCTGTGTGCGTCTGCTCAAGAGCAACAATCCTGCGAACACACCAATCAAACAGGAACTGAATGCCGGAATGGTACTGAGAACCCCTTCGGGGTCCCAAGGGGTCATTTCGGGATTCCACGGACGTTCGGGATTATCAGGATTCCACCAAACCTTGCCCGGTAACAGTTTTGAATCGACCCAAGAAACGATGTTGTTGCCCGGCTCGAAAACGACTTTGCCCTGACCGGGCGTGGGAATCGTCGTGCAAACGATAAAATATCCGAGGAGGAATAAGATGCACAGCAAGACTTGGGTACGGACTTTCGTGTACAAAAAGAGCAGACCGCAAACCAAAAACACGATAGCGATACGGTGCAAGACACCGGTGTAACGAATTTCGTAAAGCAACCAATGTTGTAAAAGTTCAAATTTCTCCGGGTTCTGCATGTTTGCCGTGAAGTTCTGAAAGAATCCGACGACCGGACGTATAACATGCAGGAACATGCCGACGAGATAAATGCTAACGGATCGGATAATGATTTTGTTTCGCATCTGTGCCCGAGAGTGTCCGGCTTCCATACGTTTCCGGTACGCAAAGGCAATCGACACGCCGACCATGAAAATAAAGGAAGGAAAGATCAAATCGGTTGGAGTGAGACCGTTCCACTCGACGTGGAGTAAGGGACCATAGACGTGTTCCCACGTTCCGGGATAATTGACCAATATCATGCAAGCGATGGTAAAACCGCGAAAAGCATCGAGCGAAAGTAGACGCTCTTGTTTGGGCAGTAACGGTGGCGTTGTCGTCATAATGGTTTAGGTGCGGGTATTGCTAAACGAGCATGGTTCCTCTTCAACCCCCGCATAGTAATAGTAAAGGATAGGGTTGTTTCTGTCAAGGGCTGCTCTGGATGTATGGGTGTATGGGGCAGTCCGTCGACACGTTTATTTTTTCCATCCTAATTTCCTTGCGGTTGGTAGTGGATCATGGCAGCATTTCTCCCGCACCTCTCGCAAGGTTCGCTCTCCTTTCTGCAACAGATTCGTCAGCGACACAGCCATATTCGTCAACACCGACCACGCCTCGCCCCAAGACACAAGACGGCAAGACGAACCGCAAACATGTTTGTCCTCGCCATACTCCTTGTCCTTTTGCAAATGAAGACAATTCTCAATCTCCCAATGTCCCAAAATATATCCCTGCAACTCCGACGCAGAAACCACATCAGGATCAAGACTGCTAATATACTGTGGCACGGCAATAATTTACCTTTTTCCCTTCGTGCCTCCTTTGTGCCTTGTGCCCTTTGTGGTTAAATCCTCTTCTTTTTTAACCACAAAGTACACAAGGGACACAAAGCAGTAGCGACTGTGTATCGGTCAAGGGGGGCTTCTGGGTGAATTTTTCATTTTTTAGTTCCTTTCGCAGTTCGTGGTTTGTTCTTGCCAAGGGGTGTTCGTTTTGACCATGACATTGAGTATGGTAATCAATTTTCGCATCACGGCAACGATCGCGACCTTGAATGACTTGCCCTTCTCTCTCAATCTTTCGTAAAACATCTTGAAGGGAAAGGAAAAAATGGTGTAAGAGATCGTTCACGTCTAGGGTACAAACCCGAGCAGTAGCTGGATCCTTACACCATCCTTCATTCCAAGTCCGAACAGTCGCCAGGGTAAAAAACCCGCATAAGCAAGAAAGGAAATCTTTATGAACCAAAACTTGACAACACACTCGACAACCAAGGAAAAGAACGAAAACACATTCGTCGGAATCGATGTCGCAAAAGAAGAACTCGTACTGCACATACTCCCTACCAACGAACAACTCACTGTACCAAACTCCGCCGAAGGAATCAAGACGCTCATCAAGCACTTCAAGAAAATCGATCCCCAACAGATCGTTTTCGAAGCCACAGGAAAACTCGAAAGAAATCTCGTCGCAGCACTCGCCGCCAACGGCTTTGCCGTCGTCGTAGTCAACCCGCGACAAGCAAGAGACCTCGCAAAAGGACTCGGAGAACTCACCAAAACCGATGCCGTCGACGCAAAAATACTCGCACGCATCGCCCAACTCCAATGCCTCACCGTCAGACCGATTACGTCCCAAGAAACAAGGGACATGAACGATATCGTGACAAGAAGACAACAGCTGATCACGATGCGAACGCAAGAGAAAAATCGGTTGCAACAGACCGCCCAAAAGACCATCAAGAAGAGCATCGAAAAAGTCATCGCCGCCTTCGATAAACAGATTGCTCTCTTGGATGCGGACATCAAAAAGATGATCGATGAATGCGATCAAGTATTGCTCGCCGCTCAAGATGTTTTACGAAAGATTGAGAGACAAGGGCAAGTCATTCAAGGTCGCGATCGTTGCCGTGATGCGGCTGTGTTGTTTTTTTGGAGTGATCACCATACTCAATGTCATGGTCAAGACGAACACTTGTTGGCAAGAGAAAAACACGAACAGCGAAAGGAACTAAAAAATGAAAAATTCACCCCGAAGCCCCCCTTGACCGATACACAGTCGCTACTGCTTCGGCTACTAACATTTTGGTTAATTCTGGTAGAATTAAGGAACCACGCCGGACGTTGCGTCGATGTCATGTTCACAACAACTTGCCCTCACTGTTCACTCCTGTACAAACTTGACGATTCGCTGATCGGCAAACGGGCAACGTGCAAACAATGCAGAAACGTCTTTACCCTCGCCGATTCCAGCGACACCAAAAATTCAAAAACAGATACCGGATTCGACCTGCAAATGCCGCAATCTGCCGAGAAAACGGCAACAGTCGCCAAGAATCAAGCCGAACCCTTTTCCGCCGAATCAGGACTCTGGAACGTCGGCGATATTATTCTCGGTGTCTATGAAGTCAAACCCATCGCCGAAGGCGTACCCCACGCCGAAGGCGGAGTCGGTGTCGTACACCGAGTCTATCACCGTGAATGGGATATGGACCTCGCCGTCAAAAGTCCCAAACCGCAATTCTTTCAAACAGAACACGGAAAACGAAGTTACGAACAAGAAGCACAAACTTGGATCGAACTGGGACTGCACCCCAACATTGTTACCTGCTATCTCGTGCGGCGAATCGGCGGTATTCCCCGACTCTTCGCCGAACTGGTTCCCAACGGAAGCCTCCGAGACTGGATACTCGATGGACGACTCTATCACGGCGGAAAAGGTGCAGCACTGCTCCGCATCCTCAACGTCGCCATCCAATTCGCCTGGGGACTAGAACACGCCCATCGGCAAACCCTCCTGCACCTCGATGTGAAACCTGCCAACGTCATGATGTCCGGTGAAACCGCAAAAGTGTCCGACTTCGGACTCTCCCAAACCGCAATGGGAGGAAGCGAAGAACCAGAAGAAGAAGAAGACGCAAACTACATCACTATCGGCATGACCCCCGGATATTGCTCCCCCGAACAATACCGTGCCGTCGAAATGATCAAACAACAACAATTCGACGACCTTCCGACAATGACCGTGCAATCCGATATGTGGTCTTGGGCAGTCAGCGTTTTCGGCATGTTTTTCGGCGGTCCCCCATGCAATAAACAAGGGGGGCAAAATGCCCGGTCAGTCTGTCAGGATTTTTTGCAGCGTCCCCCCTCCGAAAAACTGCCGACAATGCCGGATGCCGTCGCCGAACTCTTGATGCACTGCTTTGAAGAAAACCCGGCACAGCGACCCGAATCGATGGAACAAGTCGCCGACACTCTGGCTGAGATTTACCAAAGCGTTGCAGGTGCGCCGTTTCCGCGTCCCAAACCGATCAACGCAACTTGGACACCGGACAGCATCAACAATAGGGCGGTCTCATTGCTCGACTTGAACAAACCCGCCGAGGCGGCAAAGTTATTCAATCAGGCAATCGCCCTGCAACCGTGGCACCCCGCCGTGACGTACAACCGTACCATGTTGTCATGGAGACTCGCTCAAATGACCGACCTTGCCGTCGTCGAACAACTGGAAACACTGGTCAAGATGCGCCCCAAAGAATCACTGGCAATGTACGCCCTCGGCTTGGCACAGCGCGAGCGCGGCAACTTGGCTCCCGCTCTGGATGTGTTCAAAGAGGCGTTGGCAAGGGAAGACCGAGCAGATGTCCAACGGGCAATCGCCGCCGTTGAATCCCGAATAACCGACGAAGCACGGTGTCTGGATAACTATACCCTGTCCGATGTACCCGAAAGAAAAGTCTATGCGGACAGCAAAGGGGAGTTCATTCTCTTTTACGGCGAACCGCAAACGCTCTGTCTTCATTCGACCATTACCGGTCAGTTACGCCGCACATTCAAAGCCCCTGATACAGTACCGTCGGCAGGAGAGCAATTCGCTTTGAGCAACGATCTCCTTTGGGAACTTTATATAGAGCAAGGCGGATTTTCGATGCGGCGAATCGGAGAAACAGCGGCAACTTATACCTTTCAACAAATCAACTGGGGGCGGCGTTCCGATGAGAAAGCCGTCAAGCAAGTCGTGCTGCTGGACAAATCACTGATCGGAAACATTGCATTGAACCGTGTCGATATTTCCAATCTTACCACGAAACAGAAATACGGTTCCCTTTTAGGACACGAAGATGACGTAACGGCACTGGTGTTCAGTCCTGACGGACGTTTTGCAATCACTGCTGGCGATGACCGCACGGTTCGGCTTTGGGAACTTCCTTCGTGCCGATGTATGCGAACATTTACGACACCGAAGCACACGATTGATGCGATCTATTTTGATCCGAACAACATTTTTGCGCTTTCGGTAACGGCAAATGGCTTAATACGGCTTTGGTCGATAGCGATTTTGTGCCGTCCGAAATCGTTCCGTGCGCCGCTTCAACTGTCGTACGTAACCAGTGCCGAAGAGGCGGGTCGGCAGCAGTCCGAAATGGAGCGGCTGTGCGGCGAAATTCGGCAAGCCGTTAAGCGAAAAGACTACACCGCTGCGCTCGACTGGAGCGAACAGGCGAAAAAACTCAACGGCTGGGAGTCCGCCAGAACTTTGCTGGAAACCGAAGGAATCGGCGACAATATCAGACGGCACACCATTCGGGAATCGTTCGATTCAGCACTCTGCACCCATACATTGCGGGGACATTCGGACGCAGTAACATGCGTTGCGGTTTCGCTTGATGCCAATTTGATTGCATCGGCGGGACAAGATGGGGTCATTCAGGTTTGGAACATTGCCGAGCAGAAACGTGTCGCCGACATTGAAGGGCATCAAGATCAAGTGCGGAGCATTGCGTTGACATCGGACGCAAAATTTCTGATTTCCGGCAGTCGGGACGGCAGAGTTCGGATTTGGAACATTGCGACGGGACAGTGTATTCGGACGTTCGGTGAACGAGTGATGACGATCACGAAAATTGCTCTTACTCCGCAGGGGCGAATGGTTGCGATCGCCGATGGTTCCGGTGTAATAATCCTTTGGGACGTATTGGAAAATACGGTGCTTGCCCGATTTTCCTGTCAGAACGGCGGAGTCAGTGCGATCCGGTTCAGCCGGGATGGACATCGTCTTGCGACGGGCGGAGACGATGGTTCCGTAAAGATTTGGAATGTCGGAAACGGTACGCAGGTTGATGTTTCGCCGGTCGTCAATGTTCAGCGGGATCACCTCTCGCCAGTAACGGCAACGGCGTTGTCGGTCGATATGCGCCGCTGTTTTTCGGCGGACAAAAACGGTAAAATTGTCGTTCGGAATTTGCTTACGAACATTCAGGAACACGCTTTTCAGGGGCATATTGGCGAAGTTTCAGGATTGGAACTTTTGGCGGATGCCCGGTTTTTGTTTTCTTCGGCAAAGGACGGAACGGTAAGAGTTTGGAACTTAATGGATTCGATGTCCTCGGTGGCGATAGAGGGTCATCCGTCGGCGGTAACGTCGATGCGGTTGGAAATATCGGGGCGTCGGCTTGTAACGGGCTGTGCAGACGGCGTTGTTCGGGCTTGGGAGTTATTATGGGACTATCGTTTTCCGGGTTGGCAGCCGATTTCAGCGGAGGCGGTTTCGGTGTTGCGTTCGTTGTTGTCGTTGTATTCAGAAGATGGCGTTGCTCCGCCGAAGTTGGACGAAACGATTATAAACCGAATCATTTTAGAGATGGACTACTGCGGTTTCGGCACGATTCCAGCGGTAACACTGCGGCAAGCACTCAAAGAAATTTTAGCGAATTGAAGGCAGTACAGCCGGTGCGCCGCAATCGGAGCCGGATGCGTTGACCAGGGTCCAACGTTCGATTCCGTACTGGCACGCGGACTATATTGTACACGGGCTCAAATTGGACCTTTTCTTCGCGTCCTTTGCGGTTAAAAAAGGATTTAACCGCAAAGTTCTCAAGGAACGCAAAGTCCGCTTTCATGCCGTTTGCAGTATAGCCGGAGTACCGGCTGAATAATCTGGTCGCAACGCACCCGGATTGTTTATGCGGCAGACTCTGGTAGAATGAGGAGTACGTCGCTGGAGTTAACCACTATGAGTTTAGGACTAGGATATATTGGACCCTTTCGCTTGTTGGAAATAGTCAATCGCGGGCAATCATGTTGCCTCTGGCGCGCTTACGATGACGAAAAACATGAGTACGTCGGAATCAAAACGTTGCTCGAAACCAAGGCAAAAGAGCGCGGGCAAGTGCAACTCCTTGAACATGAATACAAAATTGCGTCCAAATTTTCGCACCCGAATCTGATCAAGATTTTTCACTACGACTGGCACAACAGAGTACCCTATATCGGGATGGAGTGGTTCTCTGCCGTCAACCTGAAAATGTGGATCAATCGCGGCTACGAGACGTATTGCGGACATCTTCAGACAATTATGTCTCAGATGACACAAGCGTTAGCCTACCAACACGGTCAGGGCTGGGTGCATCGGGATGTCAAACCGGATAATTTTCTGTTTGCCTCGGAAACGGAGGAAATCAAAATGATCGACTTTGCGCTTGCCCGAAAAGCCGCTCCCGATTTTATGAAATGGTTCACTCTGAAAGGAAAAATACAAGGCACCGCAAGTTACATGCCGCCAGAACAGATCCAAAGATTACAGGCAACTCCCAAGGCGGATATTTACGCTCTTGGCTGCACCTTTTATGAACTCCTGACGACGCGATTAGTCTTCACGGGCGACACACTCAACGACCTGCTTAATAAGCATTTATTCGCAATGCCGCCCCCCGTCCAGCAACGCAACAAAAATATTACGCCGGAGTTTGCGGAACTGCTGAAAACAATGCTTGCCAAGAAACCTCAAGACAGACCTAAGGGCACCCATGAACTTTTGCGCCTTCTACAAACTGTCCGACTCTTCCGCCGTCCGCCGTCCAAAGCCGACGTTGTGTAACTGGAAACGGCATGTTTTGTCGCTCGTAAATATGCGCCTCACTGACCCAATTTTTGTGTCTAATTTGCTCTGGACTCGATTCGTTAAAATCAATAGAATCTGGGCGAATAGGTTTTGTGTCTCAAAATAACTCAACACCGCGATAGAAAATGGCGTTCCCCTCACTTTTCTCCCGGGAAACCCGAAAGCCGACGGTTCCTATCCGATGGTTTGCCGGAGTCAGCATTACAGCAACGTGCCAACGCATTGAGTCCGCAATGATCGGCATTCACGGTTCCGGAAGCGGTGCCCCGGTCGAAATCCGAAAAACAATCTCTTTCGATGTTCCGCGTGAAATCATTGATAGTTTCAATGAACTGCAAGAAACCCTGTATGTGCAAGAACAACAACGCACCGCAGGAAACAATGCCGATGTAAAAATTCCCGCCGGTCTCTCTTATCATGTTGCGCGTGAACTCGCCTGCATCGAAGAGGAAGCAATTCAAGAACTCATCAGTGAGTCTCGTCTCAAAGCCCATGACGTTCTAGCAGTCGGAGTCCATGATCCCGGCTTGCGAGTGGCAACCGCTCATGGAATGTTTTATCAGGGGCTTTGCGATGCGCCGCACATTGCTGAACGGACAGGCATGAACATTGTCGATGCGTTTCCGACACAAGACATTGCGGCACAAGGCAGAGGGGGACCCATTTTTCCTTTGCCCACTTGGATTTTTCTCAAGTCGGAAACAAATGACCGAATCCTTATTGATTTGGGACGCACCGCCCGGCTAACCTTTTTGCCGAAGCCAGAAAATGCTTTCGCACACCAGAAAATTCGGCAAATCAATGTAATACCCTGCGGCTCGCTGTTGGATACACTGGCTTGGCAATTGACGCAAGGAAAAACCGCAATGGATACAGGCGGACACTTTGCGGTTCAAGGTTGCCAAGTTCCTCAATTTATGGAAACACTTCGGTCGGCTCTGCCGTTGAGTACAACTTGGATGCCGACGGGACTGAAGCCGGATCGATACTTGAACGTGGCGAACAAGGCGGCGCGAGAGGGGCTTTCGCATCAGGACATTCTTTGCACCGTGAGCGGATTCATTGCCGAAACGGTTGCCGATAAAGTAAAAAACATGATGAATGCCAGCACCCAAGGAGAGCCGGAATTGCTTATCCAAGGTTCCGGCTGGCAACATGGTCTATTGAACAACTCGTTGAGCACGCAACTCCAAAAGCGCACATTGATACCCATTGCCCAATTTGGGATACCGGTAGATACGTTTGATGCGTTGTGTACGGCAACGTTGACATCGCTTACTGTGGAGCATATACCGGGCAATTTGCCGCACCTGACGGGAAGTGAACTCGCCAAGCCTTTAGGACGGATCACGCCGGGCTCTATCACCAACTGGCACCGCCTACTTTGTGAAATGGCAGAAACGAAACCGGCAAATAGGTCGTTGCGAAGTGCAATGTAGTGCGTTGAGTTTGACCGAAAGAAAAACTCTATGTTTCGATGTCGGTATTGGGACAAGCAGGAGAAGCAGCAGGCGGAATCGTGGAAGGAGTCAAGCAATATACTCGGCGATCAAATCAACGCAACGGTCGATTTGCTCGTCTGTTCCCACGCTGATTCGCAGACCATCGCCCCAGCCCGGATAGTCCATGTACCGTACAAGAATACCGTTTTGCTTCAAGTGTTCGTAAATCGGCTTCACCGGTCGATCCTGTAAAGTGTTCCACGTAAAGTTGGCGGAGGACTCTGTAACATCAAAACCGAGTTGCCACATTCGTTCGGACAATCGATCTCGTGTTGCGAGCAGTTTTCGCCGGGTCTCTTGCAACCAATCTTCATCAGCAATCGCCGCCGCCGCCGCCGCTATCGACAACGCATCGCAGTTATAGGAATCCTTGACCTTCATCATTTGATCGACAAGATGCGGAGCCGCTACGAGATACCCGAAGCGGATTCCGGCAAGAGCATAAGCCTTGCTCAAGGTTCGGCACACTATCAATTTTTCGCATCGGGCAACGAGATCGATGCAATGTTCATCAGCAAAGTCGGCGTAAGCCTCATCGACAACGAGCGGACAAGGCAGTTGTTCGGCAATCTCCAAAATCCGCTGTTTCGGAATGACCGTTCCTGACGGCGAATTCGGATTCGGCAAAAAGACCAATCGGAGTTTTTGCGCCGCTGAATCAGCAAAGAATTGATTCGGCAGCGTCCAATCGGCACGAAACGGTACGGTTTCGCTGACTGCCCCCTGTATTTCGGCAAGCGTACGGTACAAGATGTAGGTCGGATAAGGCAATCGAAGCAATTCGCCGCTTCCGACGAACGTTCGGGTCAGAATGGTGAGCAGGTCATCGCTGCCGTTGCCGCAGAGTACAGAACGAGGATCAATTTGGAATTTTCGGGCGACGGTCTCTCGAACGATGGTTGCCGCCGGATCGGGATACCGGGAAAGTCCGGCTTCCGCAGTCTGCCGAATAGTCGCATAGACATTTTCGGATGCCCGATAGGGATTTTCGTTGGTATTCAGTTTGACGGCTTCTCCCGGCTTCGGTTGTTCACCCGGAACGTAACCGTTCATCGCCGCAATTTCTGGTCGAACGCAATGCTCCATGCTGATATTGTAACCGAAAGACGGCTGTGCCGCAAGAAGAGACGGCAGTACCTATGCCATTCCGATAACAGAACTCTTATTTTCGCACCTCCGTTTCTCTAAACCCCCAGTGTGTAAAGAGTTTAGGGAGATTCAATTCATTATCACATCTTATCACTCCCTATCACGAAGCATCAACAAATCTCGTGAATTTTGTGTCTTGGTAACACGGACACGTTCATAACTTGTTCAAGACCGTTTTCTGTCCAATATTTTCAGTCCACCCCTGTTGCTTGCTTATTTACGTAAGCGTTCGGGTCGGTTGGAGTATTTCGAGCGTTTGTCGCGTGGTCGCTCGATTGGCAGTGGCATGAGAGAGGGTGCTTGCAAAAATCTGATTGGGCTGTGTTATCGGGGATGGGGATTGAAGCAGACGAAGGCGTGTTGGCGTGTGCCGAGAGCGAACAAGATTGCCAGCATCTGTGCCGTCCTGTATTCCGAGCAATGGGAAAGAGCATGGGATAGCTCCCAATAAAGTGGGACACACACCCATCTACTGCGGCACAGGGCAAATCCGTTGACAATTTGTGCCCTGTTTGATAGACTCTAGAGTCTCTTTCGTAGTCCAACCGTTTGATGAGTACCGACGTTAACCGGCTCGTGCAGACCCTCGTTCGGAGTGCGTTCTTTTCCGAGGCAGCCTCTGCGCTTTGGAGCGGCAAACCGATCTCAATGGAAGGCATTGCGGGCGGCTCCTGCGCCCTCGCCGCTGCCGCTCTTTTTCAACAGGGCAATGGGTCTATGATTTGCGTAACGCTAAACGGAGAAGCCGCCGAGCAAGTCGCAGAAGACGTAACGTTATTTTTGGCGCCCGAATACAGTCCCCATGTGCTGCTGTTTCCGCCGATGACACAGCGCGCATACGAATCGGAAACCGCACAGGTAATCGCCGACGAAGCGTTCGGCGAACGAGTCAATGTCTTGAAACAACTGATAAGTCATACCGCAAGCCGACACATCATCGTTGTTTCAATGCCTGCCCTGTTGCAGCCCGTTCCGCCGCTGGCACTGCTGAAAGAACGGACACAAACGCTGACAGTGAATAGTCGCGTGGACTTAGAATCACTGCGCCGGTTTTTGATCGAAGGAGGCTATCATTCAACAACGGCGGTCGATTTGCCCGGTGAATTTGCGGTTCGCGGTTATATTCTCGACGTATTCGCACCAGACTGGGAGCAACCGGTACGTATTGAATTTTTCAACGACGAGATCGAATCGATCCGCCGATTCGATCTGACAACACAACGGTCATTGGAAAAACTTACAGAGATTGATCTAACCCGATTGCAACCGCACGAATACGCCGGTGCATCACTGTTGGACTATGTTGCGCCGTCAACCCCGATTCTGCTGATTGAACCCGACAAAGTGACACAACCTCATGACTGAAAAAAAAGGTGAAACGCATTTGCCGAGGTCGTTTCGGCAATTTCTTGCAATGATACGCCCCGAAGTTCCGCAAGCCGTAAAGCAGTCAAGACTGCAAGCAGCGGTTCATTTCGCGGTAACTTGCCTCGATAAGGGTGGGGGATCATAAATGGTGCGTCCGTTTCGATCAAGAGCCGATCTGCCGGTGTCTTTCGGGCGGCTTTCCAAAGCGAGGAAAATTTGGCATTGCGGTACGTGACTGAACCCGCAAAACTGATGTGCAAGCCGAGTCCCACACATTCCAACATTTGTTCCGCAGTGCCGCTGAAAGCATGAATTACTCCGCACAATTTTCCTGCCTCTTGTAAAATCGGAAGCAAGTATTCCCAAGCGTCCCGACAGTGGATCAGAATCGGCTTGCCGGTTTCTTGTGATAATTCAATATGCCGACGAAACATCTCGATTTGCACTTCTATCGGCGAATCATCCCAGTAGCGATCCAGCCCAGTTTCGCCGATAGCAACAATGTTATTCTGTGGGGCAAGTGCAGCGATGGTTTGCCAGTCCTCTTCGGTCGTGCCGGCTGTGTGGTTGGGGTGGATACCGACAGCGCAGTGGAACAAGGGGGACAGCGACCGCTCATTACTTGCCGTGCCATTGATGCCGGGAATGATTACGCCGACGAGTTTAATCGGCTGATTTTCCAGTTCTTCGAGAGCGAGTCCGTCGGGAAACGTACCGGTTTCCAATCGGCGGACGAGGTGGCTATAGTCCGTCTCGTACTGTGGAAAATCAAGATGGGCGTGTGTATCAAAAATGGGCAGAAAGCCGCCATCGGCGGTTCTCCGCGTTGCGAGGATTGATGCTTTCATTAAGATTGATTGTTTCTGTGAGCGTACCCGTACACCAGTCCTACGAAGAGACAGCCGGCAAGCATATTGCCGAGCGTAACCGGCAGCAGATTCGCTACGAAAAAGTTCCGCCACGTCAACGCTTCCACGGGTGCTCCAATCACGTCTCGTGCGATTTCCACAAAATCAGGATTGAAATGTGCCGCAAACAAACCCGCCGGAATAAAAAACATATTGGCGATAGAGTGTTCAAAACCGGCGGTTACGAAGGCGCAAATCGGGAAGAAGATCACTAACACTTTTCCTGCTAAATCCTTTGCACTGATGGACATCCAAACGGCTAAGCAGACAAGCCAGTTACAGAATATACCGAGTATGAACGCCTCACAAAATGTGAAATTGCATTTGATCGCCGCAGTGGTAACGGTGAGTGCACCGAGCAGATTGTTTGGTTCGCCCGACGGCAGAAGCCCCGCCGGCGGCAGTGTCAGTTGACCGGAAAAAACAAGCAGTAGTGCCATCGCGGCGGCACCGATGAAGTTGGCGGTATAAACGATCACCCAGTTCCGAAACATCGCAAAGGCGGTAATCCGCCGCTGAGCAAGCGGAAGTACCATCATTGTGTTTCCCGTGAAGAGTTCTGCGCCTGCTATCGCAACGAGAATCAATCCGCAGGGAAAGATGAGCCCCGCCACGAGGCGACCAAGTCCGAAAGTTTCGGGACTTGCCAGAAGATTATACGCCGCCATTGTTGATGCGGCACCAGCAAGCGCAAGGTAGGCTCCTGCCAGCATGCCAAGTAGGAAGAGATCGGAGGCAGGTTTTCCTGCTCTGACGACACTAGAATCAGAAACGAGTTGATAACTGCTGGGCACTAAAAATTGGATCTGTTGGAAAGAGTAACAATCACGGGAGTCACCGACAACATCGTCTCCTCGGCGGCGCATTGTAACGGGACGTAAGCCGATAAGCAAGGGGGCAACAGAAAAATTGCTTGTCTTGACGATTAGATTGAGTTACAGTAGAATCCCTCCGCAGTGAAAGGTTAATGCAGTATGCGAAACTTTACCCAACATCATTGGCAAACGTTGACCGAAAAGGATTTCGCTCAACTCTTAAATCTTGCCTTGTTGGAAGATACGGACGGGGTGGGAGACTTAACGTGTCTTGCCCTCGTTCCTGAAACGGCACAGGGAGCGGCAACGGTCGTTGCCCGAACAAAAGGCATTTTAGCAGGTGTTCCGCTGGTGCCGCAGATATTGTCCGCAATTGATTCCGCACTCGTTTGGGAATCGGGTCTTGGCGATTCCGCCGAACTTGTGTGCGGTGCCGTCGTCGGTACCGTTCGGGGAACTGCCCGAAGTTTGCTTGCAGCAGAGCGGCTTGTCCTGAACTTTTTAGGCAGATTGTCGGGCATTGCCACTCTCACAAGGCGGTATGTCGATGCTGTGCAGGGTACGAAGACCAACATTTATGATACCCGAAAGACCACACCGGGTTGGCGGCGGCTGGATAAATATGCTGTCCTGTGCGGCGGCGGAAAAAATCACCGCGCCGGTCTGTATGATGCCATTCTGATTAAGGACAATCACTTGGCACTGGGGCGGCAGGAAAGCACGTCTTTTTCAGCAGCGGAGGCAGTCATTTGGGCAAAGAATTTTTTACGGGAACGGTTTGCCGAGTTGCCGATTGTTGAAGTTGAAGTCGATACATTAGATCAATTACGGGAAGTTTTGTCTGCCGAGCCGGACATTGTGCTCTTGGATAACATGTCTGCGGCGCAGATCATGGAAGCCGTCAGGATCCGCAACACAGTCAAGCCGAACGTACAGTTAGAAGCGTCGGGCGGCATTACTTTGGAAACAGTACGTGACATCGCGGAAACCGGCGTGGAGCGTATCAGTGTCGGAGCATTAACGCACACCGCCGTGTCGTTGGATTTCGGACTCGATTGGATGTAGTGCTTTGTATCGTTTTGCTGCGTGCCTTTTTTGTTCGCAACGAGCAGTATTTACTAAAGATCTAATGGATTGCATGGCATCGAACGCACCGGGGACTCCGGTCAGTTATCGACAGAACAACTCGATGAACAATCGCATGTTGCTCCTCATCATGACAAGCAAAACAACTCAATGCTCCCTTCCATATGCCGATTGTTCTTTCCTGATTCGGCATCGGAGAAACTTCATGACAATCACCGCACCGGGCAACGTCATTCGTGCCCTGATGAGGGATATTCCAAGACCAGATTTCCGGGGAACGTTGTGCAGAGTTTGGCATAACGACGAAAATGTCGGCTTCGGCTTCTCCCACCCGCACGTGCTGCATCCCCTCCGGCAAGTGAAGCCGAGCAAACCATGTATGGTTGCCGAACTGCACCTCCCAAGGATATTGTGTGCCATTCACCCGAAGTTCCGGCAAGACTGTCGGCATTGTACGTTCCGTGTAGATCACCACAACTTCAGGTCCCTGGATTTGCGTTTGATGTCGAGGAGAAATCAACTCAAAAGCCTCTTTCAATTCCCGTTCCATATCTTGTTTACCGGGCAACAATTCCCCGTCCAACGGGGTACGTCCTTCGAAATACAAAGGATGCCCGGTCATTTCTGTCCCGAACTCAAAGGCGATAAAACCGATGAATGCGATCAGCGCAGACGTTATAAGCACCGACAAAACAAGGAGAATCGCTTGTACTATCGGCGGCGGTGTCGGCGGTGTGTCGGGATAACCCAGAGAAGTGCTTGGGGACATAATTCAGCAAAACTAATTTGTCGGGGCAGGAGCAATCACGGCACGACGGATGAGCACGAAATTTTCTCCGCGAAATTCGGTAAATTCTCCATCGATTCTCCAATACTGTCGGTCAGGGTTCTCCTGCAAGGCGGTCAATATCCGCTCCATCGCCAAATTTTCGAGACACGTATAGCGTTGATTGCCTTCGACGGTGTAGAGTGCCGTCCGGTCGCCGGATTGTCGGAAAAAGACAAGCATGCCCCGAAAAGCCGTCCCTTCGCGAATACGTTGGTGTCCCAGAGCCCGACTGGTCTGTGGGGAGGCAATCGGTCTGAATGCTTGATTCGGCTGCGGCGGTGAATCAGGACGCTGCGCCCAAGCATCGAAACTGCCAGCGATGAAACAGCCTAGCAACACGAAACCAAACAACGGCACGAAAATAAAGACTAATCGGATCATTTTGACGCAAAATGCAAAAAACACCGCCACTGCTGTTATTGTCTCCGATGAGGCAGTCGATTTCCAGCCCCCCCGCCTTGTTTTTTCCCGCCTTGTGGTACAATGCATACCGGGTGTGACGTGCTTTGTGTGTTGGTGTTAACTTGGGCAAGGAAAACGCCTTGTCCAACTTGTCCGGTTGTCAAAATTGAAAATTCAGCAGGATTTTTGGTGTCAAATGCCATTTTATGGTGTATAATGAATGTAAGCCGGAGCGATAATTGACGTTTTCGGAGCCGGTGTGGGACGCGCAAGCCTTCTCCTGGGTGGTGGGAATCCCAGTGAGGAGGTGGTCCTGTGTCGGTTGTTAAGTGCGTTGAACACTTAAATTGACAAAAATAGCAAAAAGTTACCTACATTCCCCCCCGTAGAACGTAATAGTTATTGTTCCTTTTAGCAATAACCCCATCCCCCCAACATGTACGACGATAACGATTCCATTTTAGATGATTTTAATGATCCCCTCGAAGCCAGCGACGAACTTCTCCATCTCGAAGACGTAGACATCGACGAAGACGAAATGGTCGGTTCTCTACTCAACGATGATGTCGATGACGAAGATTCGGACATTGCCGAACTCTTTGACGAAAAATCGCTCGAATTCGATGCCAGCGAAGTTTGGTCGGACGATCCCGTGCGGATGTACCTGACCCAAATGGGAGAGATTCCGCTCCTAAAACGGCACGAAGAGGTACATCTCGCCCGGCAAATCGAGTCAACCCGACGGAAGTTTCGGGCAAAACTGCTCGAATGCGATTACGTAATGCAAAACGCGTTTCGTATTCTCAAGCGGGTGCTGCAGGATGACCTGCCCTTTGACCGAACCGTACAGGTCTCCGTTTCCGACAATTTGGAGAAACAGCAGATTATGAGTCGGCTGAAACCCAATTTGCGGACACTGGAAAAAATGTTTCGCCGGAATCAGCACGATTACCGAATCGCAACGAGCCTTTCCCGAACGCCGGAAGAAAAGCAAGCGGCGTGGCATCGGCTGGGACGCTCCCGCCGACGTGCTGTTCGGCTTATCGAAGAACTCGGACTGCGGACACAGCGAATCGAAATGATGATTTCGACACTGGAAGGTTACAGCGTTCGGGTCGATACGTTAAGATCGCAGATTCTGCAACACCGAGCGAGCGGCCGTCCCGCTCACGAACGGCAGAGACTCGTCGATGAATACCGGAGCATCCTGAAATTGACGCAGGAAACGCCGACCAGCCTTCGCAACCGAATCAAATACGTGAAGGAACTGTTCGTCCAGTACCAAATCGCGAAGAAGGGACTCTCCGAAGGAAACCTTCGGCTTGTCGTGTCGATTGCGAAGAAGTACCGAAATCGCGGCTTGACGTTTCTCGACTTGATTCAAGAGGGCAACGCCGGTTTGATGCGGGCTGTCGATAAGTTCGAGTACCGGCGCGGATTTAAGTTCTGCACTTACGCGACTTGGTGGATACGTCAGGCGATCACCCGAGCGGTGGCGGATCAGAGCCGAACAATCCGTATTCCGGTTCACATGGTCGAAACGATGACGAAAATGCGGAACATCTCCCGAAAGTTGGCGCAGGAAACCGGACGTGAACCGACGGTGGACGAAGTGGCGAAAGAAGCAAAACTCTCTGTCGAAGAAACCCGGCGAATACTGGGTATGAATCGCTTTCCGATCAGCCTTGATCGTCCGGTGGGCAACAGTGAAGACTCGCATTTCGGGGATTTGCTGCCGGATAACACGGCAGAGAAGCCGGAAGTGGGTGCAACGCATGAAATGCTCCGGCTTCGGATTGCGAAAGTGTTGAAAACGTTGAGTTATCGGGAACGTGAGATCATCAAGTTGCGTTACGGTCTCGGCGACGGATACAGTTACACTTTGGAAGAGGTGGGACACATATTCAAGGTAACTCGTGAACGTATCCGCCAAATCGAGGCGAAAGCAGTACGCAAGTTACAGCAGCCGGTGCGAAGCCAAGACCTCATCAGTTTTCTGGATTAGGCAGAGCGGAGGGAGCAGGTTGTTTTTCCACCCGCAGCGACGGACAGACGTGAGCAAGTGAGCAAGGAGTGAAACCATTTGCTCCTTGCTTATATGGTAGGCTCTGTTAGAATCTACCCTATGCGGATCATCGGCATCGGAACAGATATTATCGAGTGTGATCGGATCGCTCGAATGCTCACACGGCATGGCAAACGGTTTACTGCTCATGTGTACACCGATGAAGAGAACCGATATTGTTCGGGACGGAAAGTTGCCGAGCAACACTTTGCAGGTCGCTGGGCGGCAAAGGAAGCCGTTCTGAAAGCCCTCGGCACCGGCTGGATTGCCGGGATCTCCTGGACGGATGTCGAAGTGGTCATTCTGAGCGGAGGAAAACCGACCATCCGTCTTTATCGAGGAGCAGCGCAAAAAGCAACCGAGTTGGGCATTACCGAAGTCTTGATCACCATTTCGCACTGCAAGGCATACGCCACTGCAACGGCGATTGCGGTCTGCGATATACAATAATCGGGATGAAATTGTCCTCTGCACTCTGTGCGGTTGAAAAAGGTGTACCACTCACAGCGACAAAATATACTCTACGAGATCGTCGATCTGCTCCTCGGTCAAGCCATCGACATCGCCGACAACGTTGCCATGCCGACCATGAGTGAAAAGTTCACGCATCGTTGCATAACGACCATCATGCAAATAAGGATCATTCCGCCATACTTCGAGCAACGTCGGAGTGTCAAACCGGCTTACCGTGTCATAGTAAGTACGTGAGTTTACGTCATGCATCCTTTTGTCCGTGAACAACGGAGCCGGATGGCAATACACACATCCGATCCGCCGGTCATCAAAAATCCGTTTGCCCCGCTGCGCTTTTTCCGTCAATTTTCCGTCCGCCGCCAAAAAGGGACTCGGCACCGGTTTCAGTCCCCGTAAATACGCGTCAATGTCTCTGGATATTTCCTCGTCCGGTTCGGTGAAGAGAATATGCGTAAATCCAGTACGCACACATTGCAGTCCCATCGTTTCGAAGTTCCAACCCCTGCTGGGATTGTCCCGGGTTCCATGCCACATCGACGGCGGCGTTTGGTGCGAAAAGAGAAGACTCTTGGTCTTCTTGGGATTTCCATGTCCGTCATGAAGTAAGTCCCAGTTGTGTCCGTCCGTCCGTCCGTCGGGATGGCAACTGGCACAACTTTGCCAATGCTGGACACAGAGCGTCGCATCGTTCCACCAAACTTCCCCCCGCCGCTCCGGTGTCCAAATCGGTATGCGACCCAGCGCAATTTCCGTTGGCTGAAACTGTACAGCGTCAAGTTTGTGGAGCGTATCGCTAAAATACATTCCGACATAAATGTTGTTGCCGGCAACTGTAACGGCACGCGCTCCCTTTCCCGACAGACTGACCCGTTTTTTCAAACCCTCGAGAAACATAAGGTCTGCCGAGACTTCGGGATTACCGCCAAAAGAATAAGGAGAAGTGTACGCAAACGGCGACTCGATTCTCGGACGAGCATCCAGTCTTTTGTGCATTTCGACTGCATTAATGGTGATCAACTCACTGGTGCCGGCAACCGCCACGTAGATTGTTTTGCCATCCGCAGAAGTGGTAATGCCCCAAGGATTAGCGGCACCCAAAGTGAGATCATCGATCAACACGGCATTGACGAAACCGCCGTTTTCGTCGTCCATTTGCGTGATGTCGATCACGATGATTCCCGATGTATTGATCCAACCGCGTTCGATATGCGTGGTACGCAAGAGAAATCGGGCAATCGTTGTCGTAATGTAAATGTAGCGTCCATCCGGCGAAACGCACATACCGCACAGTATTCCGGTGCCGTTCGGCAGATTGCGGATGGTTCGGGTTTCCCCGCTGGCAACGTCGATGACCGTGATTTCGGCGGCGACGTAAATGTCGGCGATGGGAACGTGCAGCCCTGCGTCAGGGTCGTCGATGAAGTTCGCAGGCATAAGCGGGAGCAAATTCGCTACGAGGACGTATTTTCCGTCAGGAGTAACAACGGCAGTGCGTGGTTCCCTGACGGCTTTAATGGTTCGTGTCAATGTTAAGTCCGGCAAACGATATTCGCTGACATCGTTGCTGAATTGATTGCACACGAAGAGTTTCGTGCCGTCTGGGGTGATTACTGCTCCCGTCGGAGTATGTCCGGCAGAAGCGGTATTCATAATGGTTCCGGTGGAGGGGTCGATTGCCAGCACACGTCCTTTGTGTCCGCCTCCGGTGACGTATAGTGTTTTTTCATCGGCACTGAGAGTTGCTCCTTGGGGGAAAAAATCGTTGTCTAGCGCAATGGTCTTAACGATTTCATCATCTGCAGTGTTTAGGACGGCGATCTCGTGGGAATCTTTGTTGACGATGTAAATCGTTTTTCCGTTTTGGGTTGCACAGAGGTCAATCGGTCCTTTGTATATTTCGGCGACAGCAGTTTGCATACACACGAACGCCGTTATTAACGTTGGAGCAAGTCGGTACATTGCGTTTTCCTGCCGGGAGTTGTGTTTCACTGTTTTTATTGTAGAAAATTCGGCGAAGGTGTCAACGTGTTAGCGGTTGCGCCCAATCAATGGGCAAGATTGCGAACAGGTTTTTTCCGTCCTTTCTGCGCAGGCGGGAATGACTTGTCTGTGGCAATCAGTGACCTCGACATGAACGGATTGATGTCCGTAGTTCACGGTCTCGATAAGGATGCTATCGCAAGTGTTACTACGCCGCTTCGGTTTGACATCTGTGCAGGCTCAACTGTGCGGTTCCGTGTCGGGCAAACCGGTGCGTTCGGTACCGGCAACAAAGAAGAGGACATTACTTATGACGGGTACGTTACGGGTGTCCGCTTTACATTTGATAAAATGAATTCCACGGCATTATCACAATTTTCAATAGGGTATGCCCGGATAGCAAAAGATTATGAGGCAATGCCTGCTGAGGGGTCGGCGGAGACAGACGACTGGAACGAAATGCCTTTTTATGAGGGCGAACCGTTTGGTTTTGCGTCGTGGACGGAAAAAGATTTTGATTTATTGAGCTGATGGGCGCGTTGAACTTGTCTAATGTATTTTTATCGCGGGATAATGTGGCGGAACTTAATACGCCGCAGAAGCCTAAGGTGCGACTTGAACCGGAGTACGCCGAGCCTTACTACCAGTGGCGCAAATCGCCTACTGAAGCCAATCGGGATCAAATGCTTTCCAAACTTTCTCCCATTATCAACCAAGCGGTCAATCAGGTTTCCGGGGATAGGAATTATTTGACCATTCGCGGGAAAATACTGGCGATGCAAGCCTTAGACAAATACGACCCCGCTGCGTCTTCGTTATCGACTTATTTATCCCACGCATTATTGCCGCTTCGCCGGCACGCACGTGCGCAGATGAATGTGTTGAGCGTTCCGGAACGCACGATGCTTCTGGCGTCGCAGTTGGAGAGTGCGGAAGTGGAACTGGAGGATAAATTGGGGCGTGCTCCGACGACGGAGGAGTTGGCAGACCACATGAAGATGTCTGCGGCAGCCATTAAACGGGCGAGACAAAGCCAGCACGCGTATAATACCGGGGCATTGGATACACCGGATGAGGAGGGGAACGTACGTTCGGTGAGTGTTTCCCGGCGTATCCCGGAAAAGTACCAGCACGATTACATGTTGTCCCGGTTTTCCTCTGATCCTGTGTCGGCGTTCATCTATGAGAATGACTTTCAGTTGAACGGACGAAAAAAAATGTCCACGGCAGACTTAGCCAAGAAGTTGAAAATCACGTCCGGGGCAGTGAGTCAGCGGCGGCAAAAGATATACGAAGCCTTAAATACTATGCAAAAGTACCTTTACAATGAGTAGGAGCCTTTCAGAAAATTTTATCGAGTTTTTATCCGGTTGGCGGGATCACTGCCGCCGCAGCAGTGCTGTCGGTTACGCCGTTGCCCGGTTCCGATGGTATAGACCTACGAAGGAGGATTTGGATTATACTGTTCCAGAGCAGTTAGCTGAACCCTATGAGACCGAGGATTTAGACGAGCAGAGCCAAAGGTACATTTTGGATATTTTGGACGGAGGCAGTGCAGAGGCGGACGGGCACCCTTCCACGAATCGAGGCGATGCGGCGGTTCTCGCAACCCAGAATGACCTCATTGTCTCGGCAACACGGGCGTTTAACGCAAGACATGGAGCAAAGTTACGGCATTTTGGGCATGCGGACGGCGTTACGGCTAGAATAGGGTCGGATGCCGGTCCGTTGGAACAAGGCATCCATCGGCAGTTGCTGACGATTATGGCGAACGCAGAGCACCCGAGAGACAAACCATGACCACACACTCGCTTTCCTTATTTGACTATACGACGGAACAAGGCGTTGTCCAGACACTGGCGAACGCCTATGCGTCGGGGAAGTACGTGTCCGGTAAAGTGAAAGTGATGCAGGCGTTCCTCGCCGAGTTTTTAACGGCAAGGGGGTCTGTGAGGTTCGACCCTATGTATGGTTGCGACCTTGTCCGATGCTTAGGTGTCACAAACCTACGGTCGTTGCAAGATGCGGAATCACTCCTTGCTTCTGCCGCCGCAGAGGTTGTCGCCAATATGAAGTCTCGTTACCGTGGAACAGAGCATGGGGATGAGCGTATTGTGTCCGCCCGTGTGAGCGAGTGCATACAGCATTTGGATTCTGTGGAAGCGCATATTTTACTCACTACGGCGTCTGGCGACACTGCGGTTCTCAAAATGCCCGTTCGTTTTTTGCCTGAACAATAGATTGACAAAATGTCTGAATTACCTGAACTTATTTTGCCGGAGTCGTTTGATCGGCTGCGGCATGCGGATGTAAGCAACGCTGCTGTATTGCTTGCCGACCTTTGGGGGTCTTCGGAGCCTTCTATCGACGTTCGAGCCGGTGCGTTGCGTGCATTAGTTGTGTTGCCGGCAGCTTCGTTATTTGAATCGGCACGCGCTGCGTTTAGGGCGGCAGCGAGGCATAGTAACCTTGCCGATGTCCTTGCCGGCGAGGGTGCGTTAGATAGACTCCTTCTCGACCAGTTGGCGGCAAACTACAAGGTTTCCCGGCGGCAGGGTGCTATTGCGTCCGGGAGGCTTCGGCTTGAGTTTTCTGCGCCTCTTTCGTTGACGATTGGCAGGACAGATGTGTTTGAGGCAAACGGCATGCTGTTCGTTCCGGATAAAACCTATACGGTGTCCGCCGGCAGCCCTTCAGATAATCTTGCGGTAGAAACGTTCCAACCAGTGCCGAATACCAGCGGATACGTTTTTGTGGACATCGGTGTTGTCGCTGTTACTGAGGGGATTAACGGTAACTTGGCAAAAGGTACGGAGGTGGAACTAGTACGTAAGAATCTTCACCGATTTGTCCGTGCTTATGTCACGGAAACGTTTACCGGTGGCTTGGATAATGAGTCGAATCATGACCTTATCCAGCGGATGGTGCATGGTATTTCCGCGAAGGTATTGAGTTCCCGGACGAATATGCAAGCGGCCTTATTGGAAGTGTTCCCGGATATTCGGGACAGTTCTATTATTGGTGCGGGCGACGATGAAATGACCCGGGACAAACACACGGTCTTCCCCGGTTCAACTGGCGGTTATGCTGATTGGTACGTGGCAACGACAAGGCAGTTGCAGACAGCGACTTATGAGTTTGAGTTAAGCGATCCAGGGGTGCTTGCTTGGCGGCAATTCAGTCCGCACGAATACGGTATTTACCTCACTGAAGCGGACTTTCCTGGGCTGTATTGGGTTACAGAAATCCTGGATGCAGAGACGAATATCTCATGTGTTATTACGGGGCAGAGTAAACACAGTGTGGAAGACGCAGTTGATTCGGTGAGAATTTTTACTGACGAGGAAGCCATGTTTTCCGCCTATCAGATGACCGAGGTATGTTTTACAGGGCAGCCCGATTTACGTAGGATTAAGGTTTCCGGCAGCTACATGCCGCAGATTAAAGAAATCCAGGATTGGGTGCTGCGGTGTGGGCAGTCGCCGATAGGTTTGGACGTTTTGGTCAAAGGGGCTGTGCCGGTGACGGTGCGGTTTAGTGCGAGTTTGAATACTCCGGTCGGTGTCGAGGTAGACTATACTGCCCTGCAAAACCAGGTCGCCGACCATATTAACCGCCTGCCTTTTGACGGCGTCCTTTCGGTCTCTGGATTGGTGGCGTTGCTGCATACGTCACTGCCGGGGGGTAGTTATGTCAGCGACACCGCACTGATGGCAGAACAATGGTTGGATGCAGAACCAACAACTTTTTATGTCCGGGACAGGCTGGTACTGGACCAGCCGCCTTTTGGGACAAACCGGACGTGTATTTGTTACTGCGACCCGGCGCAGGTTTCCTTCACCCATAAATTTCTCGAAGAGCGATGTTAACGCACAACCTCATTCATAGATCAGATGTGCTGCATCGGGACGCAGGCACATTTTACAGCGGCTACTACGAGGACTCGGAGCGGGTTTTTTCGCTTTTCGACTCTTACTGCTGGATGGGGCAGTTGCTCCTCGGCGAAGCGGTGGAGACGGCAAGCCTATTCTACCGCCGGCATATTCCTGCGCTTCACCGTGATTTGATCTATCCGGTAACGATTACGGAGCAGGATTATTTGGAGGGGCGGCAGCGGTGGTTTCACTACGGCAGCGATAACGCATGGTATGGGCAGCACCTTCGTTACGGGCTGCCGGCTCATGACATCGCCGGGGTAGTGCCGTTGCCGGAAGGAATTATGGACGTGGACATCTGTACGGACATGCCCATTGACCCGTCGGTGGTATTACTACAAGGGATTGATTTTGAGGTACGCAAGGAACACCTCCTCTTTTATCAGAACGTTTTTGACATTTTGCCGTCGGAGGGGCAGGAGCCGCATAGAACGTGTACGTTCTACTTGCGGTCGGCGTATTCTGACCGCAAGTACATTCAAGACCGGCTCGGTGTGCTTACGAAAACACACGGGGAGTCTACGGAAGCCTATCGGGATTTCTGCAATCTGATCGTGGACAGCGTTATTGAGGGAACTTCCGCAGCAAGACTCATGCAAATCATTTGCAAGATTTTTGACATCCCTTGTACGGAGACAACGGAAACGGTTGAAGTTGTGGAAAATGATTACCTTGTTACGGACAAGCGGGTCTATTTCTCTTCGCCGCATGCGACTTTTTTGTATCAGGCAGGGGATACTGTACTGCCGGGGACGATTCTTACCGATGCGGCTTCTTATGTATCGCATAAGCAGTTACCGAAGGGGCTGCCGCTTTTTTTAGAACGCCGGTTTTTAGGGAATGATTATCTTTCTGGTCTTTACTTTCCTAACGAGACGTGCCGGGTGCTTTATACCGGATATGCGTGGGAACGTGCGGTATTTCCTGTCGTAGGCAGGCAAGAAGATGTGGAACGGTTTTGGCGAACATTTCATGAGCGTGTGTCCCGCCCGGAACTGTTAAAGCAGATTTCGCTGGGCGGGTGGATTAACCCGGCGGAATTCATTTATGAAAATGTGCTGTACCCGCGTGTGCGGTTGTTTTATGTTGATATGGCGAAGACAGGCGGGGATAGGCTGCCGATGGTCAATACAAAGGTACTGAGGTCATTGTTGCCGCCGGGGATCATTTTTCCCTTACAAGTCGCGATGCCGCCGGTCTCCGCGCAGGAGGTCTGTGCGTTGGTGCGTGGAACAGCGGGAATACCGGCAAGAGGAATGCAGCGTTTGACGGCGAATATGCCTGATTTCTCGTGGGTTGCGTCGGCAAAAGCGTGCGAGTAATTTACACGTCGTGTAAATTACTCGTCCTTGGTCGCTGGTAGTTGAAGGATTCTTTTGTCAGCATAGGGCATGTTCTGTTATATTGCTAATTATGCGTATTTTTCCTTCTGCGAATAAGGTTTTCTTTCGGGCGATTATTCCCGGTATGTCGGGCTCCGGCACTAAGCTAGACACGGCTTACGTGGAGTTTGTCAACGGAGGCATCGTTCCGCCTGCGGACGTTTCGCCGCAAGTATTGCAGGCTCATTTCGATTCATTGGCTTCGACGCACGACCGGGATTATTTACGGCTGCCCATTTTGTCGCATACATTGGGCGAGGCAATGGATGAAGGCGTGCCGACACTAACGGTTGTGGTCTCTACGGACGGGGCAGCCGGGGTACATGGAAAACCGTTTTCCGCAGCGGCAGGTTCCAGAGTCTACGCTGTCACTCTTGCGGCTTCGCAACTCAATGACCGAGAAGATATTTTTGTGGCACGGCATCGCTATATTGGCGAGGAGCAATTGGAGAAACCGGAACTCGGTTCAGTAATGCTCACGGTTATATTGTTATAATTGGTTATGGCTATTTTGGACAGCATATTTGACGAGTATAGGAGCAGGCGGCAGGTACAGGAAGACCCGCAGCCTGCGGCGAACATCGACCACTTTGCCGACACAGCCGTAGGATCATTGGGAGTGGAAGTCATTCAAACGTTCGTCGAGGCTACAAAACAATTGGCGTTGCTCGATAAGGTGTACAAAGACACAGCCCGCGATACGTACAACCTTATAGACCAGTGGCTAGTAACGAAGCCGTCTGAAAAAGAGAAGGAGTACGTCAACCTGCGGATATTCGAGGAAACGGGGTTACGGCTTGTTTACACGGACACTCCGGCTAAACTGCCGCCGCCGAAGAAAAAGGTGGAATTGGCGAAGGAGCATGCGGAGTATCTCGAATCCTTTTTATTGCCTTACCGTGTTGAGATGACGAAGGGCGGAAATTACGAGGTAAGTGTTACATTGCCTTTCTCGTCTGTTATTGCCCCCGAGACGCTCGCTGGAGCGTTTTGCCGAGTGGTAGAGAACTTTAACGTTGATGAATTTGGACACGTCATTGTCGCCCCGTCTTCTGATCCTTGTTATGAGTAGACTATAT
>Ga0099364_10002971_pt1 | contig 26738 bp, 28 predicted proteins | sample TergutTh196P3_FD_73070 | JGI IMG/M metagenome (GOLD analysis project Ga0099364, IMG submission 73070) | Microcerotermes parvus P3 segment gut microbial communities from Pointe-Noire, Republic of the Congo - Th196 P3 | ecosystem: Host-associated > Arthropoda: Insects > Digestive system > Gut ...
GTGTGAATGTTTGGCGATGATGTTACACCTTGTATAAGTATAGCGTAAATCGCAACGCATACCATAATCAAGAAGCCTTGAAACGCCAACGCAAACAAGGACTTCAAATAACTATTGCCGATATTGCCCCATTCACGGTTTACCATTGTGGAAAATGGAATCGGCGCGACGGAAATTGTCATGTAAATTTCCAACATTCTTCCATATATAATAAGAAATACGCAGACAGAGATTGCTTGAATAACAATACGAAGTATTACGGATTCAAGGTATAAACCGAGTAATTCGCCCGTACCCATCGCGTTAAGTTGCGTTTCGAGATTAGTCAGCGCGAGGTTCATATCCATTGAGCTGCCGATAACGCTTGCGCTATTGTTTACGACGTTTTGAGCAATTCCAAACACAAACATCACTATGTCAAATGTGTTCGTGAGGATATACACAGCGCAGAATGTCTTGAAAATCCACTTGAAAATGATAAACGTATCAAAATCGTGCATATTGTTTTTCTCTATGACCATGTGTATGAGTTCGTAGCAGAGAATGAATGTCAGTATCACTCCCGCCACGGGTATAACAACCGTTTCGGATAAGGTGCGAACCATGTTAAACACAGCCGCGTTCCAACCCTGCGGCGTTTGACCCACTTGACCCGCAATATCGTTGACTTTCGTGTTTACGTCATTGAACATTCCGGTAAAGTTAGCGATAATGCCCTCTTTGAGCATATCGTTTATCCAACCGAACAACCAATCGAACATCGGGCATCACCTCCGGGATATAATTTATTTTGGTTGTGAGTTTTTATTTACACCACCTTCCTTTCCGAGTGATTGTTTGACAAGACCGCCGCTATATCGGTTTCATAGCGGCGGCAATAACAAATATCCGATTGACAAACTTTATTATTTGTGGCGGACATTATTATAAATTGTCAAACTTTATTGCCATTTTTTACGCAAAAAGCCCGGAAAGCAACGGAATAAGCATGATTCCAACGAGGGCAACGCCCGCGCCAGCCATAAGTTGCTTCATACCTTGCGATTTTGCGCCGGGGTTATCATTTCCATATCCTTCCAATAAGTTGATAACGCCCCATACTGCCAAACCCGCGCCGAGCGCGATTACGAGGGTTTTCAATGTGTCGATTGCGCTTGTGAAAAACTCCATACCGCCGCCGCCCGCAGGGGGAGCAGCCGCGAATACGGAAACGCTGAAAACACCCGAAAGTGTGAGGATTGCGGTTGCATAAACAACCATAGAAACCTTGCGTAAACCTTTGAAAAATTTGTTAGACATGAGAACATCTCCTTTTTTTTTTATTATTTTTTGGGGGTATAAAAAAACCGACGTTCAGCCGATTACAGCCAAACGCCGGATTTTTTTGGATTATTGGGTACTTCATAGATTTGCTTGCCATTTTAATACTCGCCGTCGTCGTCAAGGCGTTCATAACGGATATGGTAATCAAAATTAAGGTGCGGCACTTCATAAGGGTAGCCGTTATTGATTATCCAATCCCATACCGCGTTTGCGATATATTGGTCGTACCTCAACGATACGCCGACAAGCCCGTAAGGGACGGCAACCGCGTGATTTGCGGTATTGCCGAGTTTTGAAATAATCGCCGAAACAGCGTGTCCGTGGGGTTTACCCATATCGGAATAAATACCAAGCGACGCGGCGATTTCCGTTACGGTGTAATAATCGCAGTCGTCGCCGTCTGTCTTAACCTCAATTCCGAACGGCTCATACGCCCCGCGCAAAAATCCTATGACGCGCTTCGGAGAAGCGAAACAATACGTCAATCCGTTTAATACGTTTCTTACGGCGTTGTTAAATTCGCCGATACGGGGTTTGGCGTTTGCTTTGGCTTCCGCGTTCCGTTCGGCGGCTTCCATGTCGTTAAACCGGGTTACATAGGCGGCGGTGAACAGTACGCCTTTCTCGCCTGTCAATTTATTCGCCACCATTTCACAGCCTTTTTTTGAAAGCAGAAAGCAGGGCATTTCTCTCCCGCGAACGTCAATAAAGACGCTTTCGACAAAAAAATCAATCGGCTCAATTTTGAGCCGATTAGAAAGCGCCATGATTTGAACGTATCCGCGAATATCACGGAGTAAATTCTTATGCTCTTTTCCGATTGCTTCGGCAACCTCGCGGCTGTCGATATAAGCCCCGCCGTTCTGTTTTATTACTGTTAATTCGTACACTAAAATGTACCTCCTTCTAAATTTTGATTTTTGTTGAAAAATAAAAAACGCCCCTTTCTCCGTTATGGAAAAAGGGGCGTGTAGTATAGATTGAATTTTACATAGGTTCTAAATCTTCCTCGAAATCCTCAACTACTTCATCATTCGCAAAATCGCCAAAGGCTTCGTCCGGCATAACTTCGTCCGGCTCTGCGTACTCGAAATATTCGTATTGGTCGTCGGGTTTTACTTTCAGCTTGCGCTGTTTCCTCTCTACGAATTTTGCTATGTCAAAGGCGTTTTTCGGATTCGCGTCAGATAAATAGCGGTAGTTTTTGTGTTTTGTTATATCGAATTTTTCCGATAAAAACGGTCGAACACCGCGTAATTGCAATATACATTTGCCGCCGTCCATAACCGATAATTCGTCAATACTCATTAACTCCTTTCCAAGTTTTTGCGTGTTCATGCTGTATGACGGCGATTGTCCCTTGCTTACGTTGTTTGTGAGCATATAAACGGTTTCCTTACCAAGCGATTCCGTAAGTGCTTTCAGCGTGGAAGCCTCTTTACCTCCGAGAAATAGGGCAGAATCCATGTTGCCGATGATTGTGTCGGCGTTATCCTTATAAATCGCTTTGAGTTGCGACTGCGCCTGTAAAATAACGCAAGCCGATATTTCACGGCTTCGTATAGTCGCTATCAACTTATCAAACTTAGGAATCTGCCCAATATTGGCGAACTCGTCGAGCAAAAACCGCACATGAACGGGCAATCTGCCGCCATATACATTGTCCGCTTTATCACATAAAAGGTTGAATAATTGTGAGTACATCAGCGCGGCAATAAACGCGAAAGAATCGTCCGTATCGCTTATTATAATGAACAAAGCGGTTTTACGGTCGCCGATGGTGTCTAACTCCATTTCGTCGTATGCAACTAATTCTCGGACTTCTTTGATGTCGAACGTCGCAAGCCGCGAACCGCAAGAAATGAGTATGCTTTTCGCGGTTTTTCCCGCCGCAAGTAAATATTTTTTATATTGCCTTACAGCGAAGTGTTGAGGTTGCGGCGGTGATTCCCATTCGGGATTGCCGTCTTTGTCAAGTACAGTCTTACCATCTTCATCAAGAAGCGGTATGCCGTTTTCCAAGCCGTCAAACAGGTAATCTACGGCATTTTTGTAGGTTTCGTCGTCCTCTCTTACCTCCATTGAGTTAATCATTTCGACGAGCGAGTTCATATTTTTTTCTTCTTCTGCCGCTTCATAATGAATGTACCCAATCAAAGCGCAATATAACAATGTTTCGCTTTTCGTCCAAAACGGGTCGCCGCCTTTTTGGTCGGCAGGCGTGGTATTTGCGATTAACGCCGTAACGAGTTTCAATATATCCTTTTCATCACGAATATAGGCGAAAGGGTTATAGTGCATACTCTTTTTGAAGTCAATCGTATTCAAAACCTTTATTTCATATCCGTTTTTCTGCAACATTTTTCCGCACTCTACCAAAATGCTGTAGAGTAGGAAAGGGCTGCCTTGCCGCATTACTGCGGCAGGTTTTCCCAGACCCCTCTCAGAACCGGACGTACACCTCTCGATGTATCCGGCTCGCCCCCATTATTTCAAATTATGATAATTCAAGGGTGATGGATTTTATGATGACAGCCTTTGCATACAGCTAAAGTTTTACGCCGTTTGGCTATCATAATAATTTCCCATTGCTGTTTGCCTTTGAGGTTCTTTACTTTGTTTACATGGTGCATAGCAAGCGGTGTATTAGTTTTTCCGCATAACTCGCAGACTTGAGCGGCTAAACGACTTTCAAGGGTTGTTCTGTTGCCGTATGCGTGTCGTATCGCGTATTCAACTATTACATCGTTAAAACTGTCGCTGTCTTTGCAGTCAGAAAATTTTGCGAAAGTCCGATATTTCTGTCCTTTTGCGGTGTCATAAGGTATGCCCCAACCGCCGTTACCGATAGAAAATTTATCTTTCATTTTTCTAATGGTGCTGTTGTGTTTACCCGCAAGAGTTTTCAGACAGCTATACTCCATGAGATAGGCAAAATAATCCAATCTCGTGAAGTTGCTGGCAATACCGTAATAGTTGCATATTCCTCTAAGTTCGGAATTAAATGCGTCTATTATTTCTAAGTTCGTGCATCTTAAAAGATATTTTCTTACTGCTGGTTTGATTTCGCCGTCATGTGTTTGCCTGATTATTGCTTTGTCGAATAAGAACGGCATGATTTTATCTGCGAAAGGTATATTTAATTCAACTTTGTTATTCAAAGTCCGCGATAAACTGCCTCTGCCATTCGGTTTTAGTGTTTGGTCACGACGCACTCTAACATCATAACCTAAAAATCTTGCATACTGGTTGCTGTGAGTTATCAGCGTTTTTTCTTCCGATAATTCCATTTTTAATTTTTCGCTGATAAACTCCGAAAACTGTTGCTTTATGCGTTCGCAGTCCGATTTATCTCCCTTAACACCGATGATAAAATCATCGGCATAGCGAATATATTTTATCACTTTATCAGTTTTAGAAGCAAACGGTACGTTGTGCATTTCCGCTTGTAGAGATTTTATCTGCTTCAAGAGTTCGGTTTTTTTCTGCCCTGTCGCCGTTTTCAATAATTTTCTTGAATAATCTCTTGAACCGGCGAGTTTTCCGTATTCGGCAGAATATACCCTGTCTTTCGGCTTGAAAAATTCTTTCGCTGTTTTTTCCGCAAACTTATCAAGTTCATTCAGATATATATTAGAAAGTAACGGCGATACAATACCGCCCTGCGGACAGCCGGAATGAGTGGAGTTGTACTTCCAGTCCTCCATATATCCAGCTTTTAGAAATTTCCAAATTAGCTTAATCAGCCGCGCGTCCTTGATTTTGGAGTTGATAATGCCAACAAGCACATGATGGTCTATACTGTCAAAACACGCCTTTATGTCGCCCTCTATGAACCACGTTGCACCTGTAAATTCCTTTTTCAAAGAATTTAGTGCAGTATGGCAGTCCCTATTTGGACGAAAACCGTGTGAAAAGTATGAAAATGTCGGTTCGTAAACCGCTTCTAATATCATTCTCAATACCTCTTGTACCAACTTATCAGTAAAAGTTGGCAGACCGAGCGGACGTTTTTTCGTGCTGTTGCGCCGTTTTTCAATATATACGCGGCGAACAGGTTTTGGGGCATAGGTTTCATCAGCTAAAGTCTTGATAATTGCGTTGATTTTTTCTTCGCCGAATCCGTCCGCTGTGTCATCGTCCACGCCTTTTGTTGACGCTCCTTTATTCCTGTAGAGTTTGTTGTACGCAAGATAGTACATATCAGGTCTTAGCATATAACGGTATAGTCTTGTAAAGATTTCCTCTTTGTCGTTTCTTGAATTTCTCATAATTCTATCTAAAATCTCTGTAGTTGGTTTCATTTGAGGTTTTCCTCCCTAATCATATTTTTGATTTTAGAATAATGGCTGTTCTCCTTCGCCGTGTAAGGGTTGCTATCCCTCTCCGCAGTTTCTCAACCGCTGACTACTACGAGAACTCCGTTGCCATGCCGGATATTCAGCGTCATCTCTCTTGCCGTGTGAGGGCTTGAAATTTATCGCATTTCTGCATTACGCATAGCCGTGTAATTACGGCGTTCCAGTTTAGGCAATCCCCAGTTAGTGAAATAAACAGGCAATGCGAATTGTCGGATATGCTTTCGTTTCGTTAGAGCCGGTTCTCCGGCTTGTCATACGAATTTTTGATAACATATTACGCAAAGGACACAACGTAATATTATTCGTATCAGAGGTTGATACCAATATTTTCATATCGGCTACATACACATTCCTCTGCCCAGACCCAACGGGGACTTGAAACTCGCATTAAACATTCAGTAGTTTTATCCTCATATTCGCTTGACGTTGCAGTTCAGTCGCACCCGTGTGTATAGAGTGACTTACCGCTTTCCTGCCATGCTATGTTCCCGTGTCAGCTTTCGCCTTTCGGTTAGGCAGGTCGTTTCCGCCGTTATCTTGGCGGGTAATGCCTTAATTTACTTTTCATTTCACCCTATCTGGGCGCACTCCCTTTGGGTCGGTTATGCAATATGACGAGTGCATTTGCATGAGGTTAGGTTTTAGGAAAAAGCGCGTTTTACCCGAACCCGAACCGCCGATTACAAGTATGTTTTTATTACGGGCGTATTTCGGATTTTTCGGTCTGCCGTTAAGCATAAGGCTTTCCGTGGCGGTGAGGATTACGTTTTTTTCCGGCACAGGGTCTACATAAGGCTCAATATCCTTTTTATTTCCCCAACGAGCAGAACCGTATTCTATGTCTTTGCGCCACTTTTTCGCATTTTTCTTCTTGTACCAAACCATAAAAAAAACCGCCGCCGCGCCAATCAATCCGACTAATAAATCGAAAGGATTGAGCGACGGGAGCGGTCGTTGCAGTACGATATTCAAGTTTCCGATAGCGTCCATCAGCTTGCGGAGGGTATCGGGTTCTGTTGATATGCGGTAGGCTTCGCCGCATTTGGAGAAGAACCAAAACATACCCGCATAGGGGAGGTTAGGCAAGATAAATTTTTTGATTTTATCCGTCGTCATAACTCGCGTTCCCCCTTGTTGCGATTTTTCGCGGCGGGAACGATTGATTTTGCCAGTTCTTTTAATTTCGCAAGGCGTTCAAGCATGGGCGTTTTTGTCTTTTTGTGTTTCAACTCAATCTTTGAGTATTCCTTAAACGCCGATTCCAACGCTTTACTGTCTTTTGACTTGAAGAACACAACCCAATTCGGCGGCTGTTTTGAATCGTCTTTTTTCAGCGCAAAGTCTATGTTGTATTTCCGCGCTATTTTCTTGAATGAACCTATATTGCCGCCGTCAATTTCAATGTCGGCAAGGCTTGTTCCCGATTTCGACAACGATTTAAGGCTTTGCTTGCCGTGTTTTTGAGTAGGCTCTCTCGCTTTTTTCATAAAAGCCTGCATTGCTTTTGCAAGCAGATTACCCGTTATCTTTACGCCCCGAACAGACAACGCAACGGATTTATCGTTTATCTGCTCATGTTCCATTGACATGATTTATCAACCCCTTTCTTGATTATTCTTCTTTTTCTTACCGGGCGCGTCTTGCTTTTTGGCTTCTTCTTTTTTCTGTTCTAACCGTTCCATAAGCGTCGTTTTTTTCTGTTCCGAACGGCTTTCATCTTCATACGGTTTTATCTGCCAACGCTCAATATTGCCTTTGAATTTTGCGCTCCCGGCGTATACAAGGCTGTGCGCCAAACTCCTTCCTGTTACGCCCTCCGGCGCGGTATGCTGTAAACGCCCTTTATCGGGCAGTAATTTACAAATAGGTACTATTACCTCATAAAGAGCGTAATTGCCGTTATGCGCCATATCGCCGAACATCTTTGCAATTTGCGGTGTTGCGGCAAGATATACATAGCCGCTTTCACTCATGCCGAAGTTTTTACGCCTGCTGCTTCCCGCCAATATGCCTTGTTCAAGAACGGGCGCGTCTTTTTTCGCCGCGTGATACATTACAACGTAGCGAATATCATATTTTTGGTTATAGGCTTTTATCCATTCAGCAACAGGCTTTACGTTTTCAGACATTGATAAATCATAATTGAACGGGATTTTGGCTATTTTTCCGTCTGTTCTGTCTTTCCAATCAATAGTTTTAGCCCCCTTATTTATATAATTTGCGTATCGCCGCTTCTTGCGCGGTTTTCGGTTCGTTCGGTTTTTTGTAAAGCCTGCAACATATCGTTCCAATCATTACAACCGTCAGCAAAAGAGCGTCTTGCCGTTATATCCGGCATTTCCATTATTTTCGCCGCCGTTTTATTTCCCGCGTCGTCGTTATCGGTGCAGATAATACAATGATTAACTTCGGGATATACTTCACGAAAATGCACAAACGCCGCTAATGCCGTACAACCGAGCGAGAGCCGCCAACCGTCAAACGGTTCTATAAATCCCTGTTTGCATAAGGTCTGATGTGAAAGGCAGTCTATCGGCGCTTCAAAAATGGCGACTTCGCGGCTGTTCGGGTTTTCAGGCGGTATTATGAACCCGTATTTTTTATCCGAGCCTTCCGCGTCGCATTTGAAATTAGACATAGTGCCGCGCATGGCGGCGAACCGCGTCTTGCCGTTTTCGTCTTTGCCTGTAAAAACCGCGTTATGATATGGGTAAGATTCATATATTGACCCTTTATTTATGCAGTCAATAATTAAATCCCTGTCTATACCGCGACTTTGTAAATAGGCGATTACGCGCCTGTTGTCCTTATTACGGAGCGGAGCGTTAAACGGTATTTTTTCGGGCGGCGGTTTTGTTTTCTGCGTTTCTGTTTGGGTAGGCGGTCTTGCTTTCGGAGTAATGGTTTTTGTCGGCGTTTTATCACCTTTTTCATAAGGTCTTTCACCAATAAGCAGGCATACCGCTTCAACAAAATGTACCCCGCGCACATCAGTAAGATAATCAAGCGCGGTTACGCCTTTAATTTCGCCCCCTTGACTATGCCAGTAAAAGCCTTTTTCGCTAACCGCTAATGACGGGTGTTCTTTATTGCGGTAGCCGCTTCCGACTTGCTTAAATTGGCTTCCTTCGTTACTCAAAACATAGTCAAGGACGAGAATTTCACGGGCGCGTTTTTTCTGCTCGTCGGTTACATATCCCATGAATTAAACCCCCGCTTGCGTTTTATCCTGCCTTTCGCTTTCGCGTCGTTTTTTATGTCCTCGCAAGAGCAAGCCGTCAAAGTACACCCCCGTTTCTTTCCTTTGTAATAAAGGCAGTATTGGCAGTCGGTATCTTCGAGATAATAGCCTTGCCACTTGTTTACGTTTCTTACGTTCTGCTTTTTTGGTTTCATAAAAATGAGCCTCCTATTATTTTTGGGAAAACAAAAAAGCCCCCGACCGTTCTCTGATAAAGAGAACAATCGGGGGCGTGTGCCGTGTTTATTTATTCGTAGACACGACAAAGGGCAGGCAATTCACCGTCATGGTAAAATCCTGCCCTTTGGCTTGTATGCGAATGTGTTTCATTTTGATTTAAGAATAACGCTGATGTCGGAATAATCGAATCCCGTATATTTGAGTATTTGGTTCAAAAGAATGTGCATGAGCGTCGCGCTTCCGTAATGAACCTCGCCCCACAAATCTGTATCAATTTGCAAAGCCTTTGACATTCCATCGGGTTTATCGGAGAGAAATTTCCGTACTTTACCCGCCGCTTTATTACGCAGATACATTAACCTTTCGTGATATTCCGGGTTCTCGTTACACCGACCGATAATTACCGCGTAAACTTGCCGCCATGTTTTGACCTCAACACGCTCGTTGCCGAACAGGACGGCGGCGGGTTTTGTGCCGACAAACAGATATGTCGGTGAAGTAATGCGATAAGTGCGTTCATATCCGCTCATACTGCCGCCACTACTTTCTGCGATTTCAATAATTCGATTATCGCGTCCTCAATCTGTTTCATCGAATATTCGGGTGGGAAGTATTTACGGAAACGTAATGCGCCTTTCGGTTCGCTTATTGGCGTTTTTTTTGCTTCCGATAATATGGTGTCAATCAATTCAACGGTCAATTTCCCGGATTGATTCAGCTTTTTAAGGCGTACCGCTTGCGATAATGACGGTTTAACCTCGTATTTATCCATTGCCGAAGCAACCGCCGTTTGCTCTATCTGCGTAAGGTAGGATAATTCTACGGCGGGATTGAAAGCAAGTTGTTTCGTATCAACTCTGTCAAGCAGAGCGTTTACGAGTTCGGTCAGCCGTATAAGCCGGAAAATCTGATTTTTGCTTTCGCCTGTCTGTTCAACTAATATCTCTACGGAGTGCATATCGCCTTTAACGCCGTTGTGGTTCAACGCTTCCATTTTCATTTTATACGCCCATGCTTTTTCGCTCGGCAGGATTTTATCGCGTTGTTCGAGGTTGCTATCTATCATGGCTAATACTGCGTTGTCGTCGTCCAATTCGCGGATTATAACGGGCATAGTTTCTTTGCCGACTATTTCACAAGCCATTTTACGGCGGTTTCCGCATAGCAATTCATAGCCGCCATCAATGCGGGGACGTACAAGCCCCGGTTCACGAACGCCGTTCTGTCTGATATTTTCAGCTAAACGGTTCATGGATTCGTCATGGTTCACTTGGAAAGGGTGAAATTCGGGAGCAAATAACTCATTTAACGGAATTTCAACGATACTTTCGCCGTCCATTCGCTTTACGGTACTTTTGAATAAGCCGTTTGCTTTTCCGAGGTTAATATTATCAAGAGGGTTTGTTTTAGGCACTTTCAAGCACCCCCTTTGCAAGCGCGTCATAAGCCGCCGCTACTTTTCCGTTAGGGTCGTGCGTGAAAATTGATTTACCCGTTGCGCTTGCTTCTGCGGCGCGGACGGAATGGGGAACGGTATCATTGAATATGCGGATTTCCTCGCCATACGCTTCTTTGATTGCTTTTGACATTCCCTTTGAAAAGGTCGTCCGATTATCAACCATTGTAAGCAATATTCCGCAGATAGAAAGATTAGGGTTTATATCTTCGCGTATATCTGCTATGCTGTTTAATAGAAGTTCTAAACCCTTTGCGTCAAGAAATTTTGGAGCGACGGGGATTAACGCGGTATCTGCCGCCGCAAGAGCGTTGATAGTAAGAACATCAAGCGTCGGGCAAGTATCAATAATTACGAAGTCATAGAGCGGTTTTACCTTATTTATGTACTTCCGCAGTATGATTTCCCGCCCCATGAGCGGCGCAAGTATGAGTTCCATACCCGTCAAGCTGTCGTTTGCAGGCATTAAGTCAACACCTTCTTCGTGGTGAATAATACCCGCCGTTGGGTCAATGTTCTTTTTGGCTATGATGTCGGTGATTACGGTCGAGAGCGTAACTTGCAGATTATACGGTTCTGTTACACCCATGCTTACGGTTAAGCTGTGCTGATTGTCCGCGTCGATAAGAAGTACCTTTTTACCTTGTCGGGCAAGCCCGACACCGAGATTCGCGGCAGTTACGGATTTCCCGCACCCGCCTTTTCTGTTTGTGATTACGATTGTTTTACCCATATAGTTTCCACCTTTCTTAATTTTTGTGGAGCGGCATTTTTTAGCGTTAATGAAACATTGACTTTCATTCGACAAAAAACACCTGCCTTTTTTACTTGGAAAAAGAGTAAAAAAGAATAACGCCAAACCCGCAAACCCTTGATTTTACAGGGTTTTTGGACTTAGCGTTATTATACTATAAGGGCATAGCACAGCAAGTATATTATATGATATGGGCTGTGACGTAAAAGAAATTCAAGAATGGTTACGCCACGCAGACGTTGAGACTACCCTGCAAATTTATACTCATATCAGCGACCAACGAAAAAAAGCGACGGCGAAAAATTTCAACGGTACATTTTACATCACGGAAAAAGTTTAGATATAGTTTAGATATTTACATATATTAGCATACAAAAAATCTGCCGACTATGAGATAACCCCCATAAAATCGGCAAATTTTGGTCGGAATAGCGATATAGGATTTTTGGAAACACCGCATAGAATCAATAGAAAACAAAGTTTATATAAGCAGTCAACGGCATTATTTACACCAACAATCGGCAAAAATCAAAAACTACCCGTGAAAAACAAACCCTCTGCCAGAGGCAATAAACAAAATCAGAAATTTTAAGCTGATAAATATATTAGCTTAAAATCACCGCTTGACTGAAAATTTTTTTACAATATATTACATAAATAAAAATAATCGGGAGCGTTAAAACTCCCGATTTCTTTAATATAAATGCTACGCCCATAGAATATTTTTGTCGTTGTTTGTGTAATAATAATTTGTGTCGGCTTCATAATTTCCCGTATAATCGCCGTTTTCGTTCATTTCTTTACGGAATGTAAAATAACAAACGCTGTCAACAAAACTTTCGGCTTACCATTGGCGATTTATGGGAATTGCTTTGTTTACGATTCTAAAAGTGTCTGGCGCGATAAGTGAAACGCTGACAACTTTAAACATATATTGTCGATTTGGTCTCGGTTCGCATTTTTCCCATGTGTCTTTTGCATAGTTCATAACCAGTTCTAACTTGATTTTTCTTGTTAATTTTTTCATAATTTTCAAACCTTTCTCATAATTTTATTAATTTATTTCGGGGAGTTTAACCGCTCCCCTTTTGGTTTTATGTTGTTAAAATTTTACGCTGTTTCTTCGTCAAGCTTAATTGTTCCTGTGCTTTTGACTTCGCCAGATGTGCCGTACATATTTCTAATTTCTTCTAAATCATAGTCTTTGTGACTGCGTTTTTTGTAGTCGTCGGGCTTTAAATACCACGCTATTTTTTTACTGTGCCATTGAAATTTTAACGCTTTTATTTGGTCTTTATATTGCCTTGTGTTGCCAGTTAGCCATATAAAACAGCCGATAATTTCAATAATAACGTCGTCCATTCGCATTAATTCATCTATGATTTTCTTGAAATATTCGGGGGTTTCTGATGTGGTCTGCTTTGATGTATAGGTTTCGCCGTCTTTGGTTTGATGTACGTCTTTGAGTTTTGCGAAAAGTTCGTCATATTCTGCATTAATTTTTTTCATAGTTTCCGTGTCGCCGCCTTTGTCTGGGTGGTGTTTCATTGCTAATTCCCGATATTGTTTTTTGAGTTCTTCGAGTGTTTTGGGGTTACTGAAATAAGCTGAATTTTTCATGATTTTTTAACCTCTCTTATAATTTTAATTAAATTTTGGGCATATATTTTTTTTATTTTTTCGGCGGCGGGCAAGAATTTTAAAAGCGGAATCAAGAAAAAATATCAAGGACACGCAGTGAGGGTGGAGATATTTTTTAAAATTTTCGTATCGAAATAACAGAAAAATTTCAAAAATATACTACCCGATTCCTTGATATTTTTTCGGATTCTGCTAAAATTTAAAGCCACGCCAAAAGAAAAAAGAGCCTGTAAGCTAACGCCTACAAGCTCTCTTGATTAATAAATTCTTAAAATATTAATCAACTATTGCCTCAATAAATCTCGCAAGAACTGCCGCCATATCCGCTCTTTCAGCCTCACTCTGCGGATTAAAATTAAATCCGTCATTACTGCCGTTAATCAACTGGTTTTTCGCGAACTTTTCAACGGCTTCTAACGCCCATTCTGCGACGTTTTCTGTGTCAGCAAAGACTTCTCCGTCTGTGTCTGCAACGCCTAAATCATAGCTTTTGTATTGTAAATATCTGTTAAGCATTGTCACCATTTGTTCATGGGTTATAGTCAGATACGGGTCAAAATTGCCATTTCCTACGCCCTGCGTTACGCCTGATTTTACCGCCCATTCAACGGCTGATGTGTACCACATATTAGAATTTATGTCGCTGAAACTTGATTCAATCGCGTTATTTTCCGTGTCAATTCCTTCAAGTCGGGCGATAAATGTTGCGAATTGCGCTCTTGATACTGCCATTTCGGGCGCGAAAATGTCAAGTTCTTCACTCACTCCGAGCGTGATTTCACGGGCTGAAATAAACAAAATATAATCTTTCGCCCAATGCTCCGAAATGTCATTAAATTCCTGTAAATTGTAAATTATGTCATATATTCCTGTTGCCGTTATGTTAAAAATTACCTCGTTATTTTTCAAAACGCTTAACGGTACGATAATATTTTCTTCCTCAATTTTCCTCACCGCAACGACAGCATTTACGTTTTCGTCCTCGCCGATTTCATACGGCAAAGAGATTTTAAACGGGTTATCGGGGTCGTTATACGCGATTTCTTCGCCGTTTTTGTCGAGTAAAGCGACTGCAAAACTGCCTTTTTTAATTGTCAGACTAACATTTTCGCCGTGGATTTCGCGTAAATTTTCAAGCGTTAATGCTGGAATCGTGAGCGTTCCGAAGTCGGTTTTAATTACAAGATTCACGTTTTCCAGAATTTCTAAAGGCAAATCGAGAGTTATTGTTTCTGTGTTCGTGATTTCAAGCGTTACGTCTATAACCGTGATTTCTTCGTCGTTTTCGTCTGATTCTTCGTCATCATCACGCTCTGCTTCTAACGCTTCAAGTATATTTTCGATTATCGTTTCAATTATGGTTTCTAACTCGTCAGCCGTCAATACAATTTCTTCCACATCATCGGCGACTGTTATAACCGTGACTGCGTTGTCTTCGCTTACCGTGACTTCAAAAACCGTTTCGGGTTCGGGTTCTGGAGTGACTTCCGGCTCTGGTTCGGGAGTGGGGTCTGGTTCTGTTGTTGGCTGTGTGACTGTGCCTTGATTGTTGTTGTTATTGCCTTGATTTCCGTTGTTGTTGCCGTTACCGCCATTATTGCCGCAGTTTCCGTTGTCACCACCGTTGCCGTTAGAGGGTGAGTTTTGCGGTGAGAAGACAAAATTATCCCCCCAACTATAGCGGTCAGAAAAACCTATAATATCTTCCTCACTCTCTATGTAGTTGTTCTGACACCAAAGCCATTCTAAATTAAACAAGTTGCTCACATTTAATTCTGTTAGTTTGTTTTCCTCGCACCGAAGAAATGTCAGAGCGGTATTATTCGATATGTTTAATTCTGACAATTCATTATTGTTGCAACGGATACCTGTCAGTTCGGTATTATTCGACACGTCAAGCTCAATCAGTTCATTGTTAGCGCAATAAAGCGTTCTCAATGCGGTATTGTTCGACACGTCTAATTCTGTTAGTTGATTGTTGTCGCATACAAGCGTTATCAGAGAAATATTTTTCGATAAATCTAATTCTGTCAATTTATTATCATTGCATATAAGGAATAACAGCTCGGTATTCTTTGACACATCAATTTCAGTTAATTCATTGTTATAGCAATAAATCTCTCTCAACGCAGTATTTTCTGAAATATCTAATTCTGTCAATTTATTATAACTACAATAAAGCAAGTTCAACATGAGATTTTTCGACACGTCAAGCTCAATCAGTTCATTGTTAGCGCAATAAAGCTCTCTCAATTCAGTATTTTCTGAAATATCTAATTCCGTCAGTTGGTTCTCATCACACAAAAGCTGTAACAGTCCAGTAAAATGCTCAATACCTGCAAGGCTTGAAATTCCTCTGTCATAAACGTCTAACCTCGTAATTCCCTCAACGTCAGATTTTAAAATATCGCCTGTGGGTATGCCGATTATTTCTCTTACTGCTTCTTCAAAATTCGGGTCGGGAAAAGTGATTACGTTAGGGTTAGGGGGTGTATTTTGCGGGTCGAAGACAAAATTTCCGCTCCAACTATATTCACTCCAAATATAGCCATTTTCAGCAAAACCTATAACGTCAGTTTCGCTTGCTATGTAGTTATAATCCACCTTGAGCTGTTCTAAATTAAACAAGTTACTCACATCAAGTTTCGTCAGTTGGTTATTACGGCAATAAAGATTTGTCAACTCGGTATTTTTTGAAACGTCTAACTCTGTTAGTTTGTTGTCACCGCAAGCAAGTGTTGACAGCGAGACAGCGCTTGAAACGTCTAACTCTGTTAGTTTGTTGCCATCGCAAGTAAGTACTGACAGCGAGACAGCACCCGAGACGTCTAACTTTGTTAATTGGTTACTAAAGCAATAAAGCCATCTCAGTTCGGTATTTTTTGATACATCTAACTCTGTTAGTTGGTTATAGGGACAATCAAGATATCCCAACGAGACAGCACCCGAAACGTCTAACTTTGTCAGTTGATTTCTCTCGCAAGAAAGACTTGACAGAGCAGTATTATATGACAAATCTAACTCTGTCAGTTGGTTACCAGGGCAATAAAGCGATGTCAACGCAGTATTGTTCGATACGTCTAATTCTATTAATTGGTTATTCGCACAATTAAGATATGTCAATGCAGTAAAATACTCTATTCCCGCAAGGCTTGCGATTCCTTTGTTGGAAACGTCTAACATTGTAATTCCCGCAACGTCGGATTTTAAAATAGGCTCTGTGGGTTTGTTTACACTCGCTAAAGCTCTCACCGCCGCTAAAAAATTTGGGTCGGTGAAATCCGCTGTTATGTCTGTGTCGTCCGCCGACACCGCCGTAATGGGTAAAAGCGTTAGCGTTAGAGCTAACACAAGAAAAATGCTGATAATTTTTTTGCTTTTCATAAATAAAATTCTCCTATAATATTAAAATATTTAAATAAATCTCTAAACATGAGATTTTTCTTATCGCAGTTTATTATAACACATTAAAAACTCTTTTACAATAGATATATTCTATTTGTGAGAGGTTTTTTATGGATATTGAATTAAATTATAAATTAATAGGCATACGTCTTCGAGCCGAGCGTATAAAAAAGAAATACACACAGGAATATTTATCCGAACTATCAGGAATATCCCCACAACATTGTAGTGGTATCGAGTGCGGCAGCGCGAAATTATCATTGCCGTGCTTGGTGAATATATGCAACGCTCTGAAAATTACGCCGAACGATATACTAATGGACTCTGTTGACAATAGCACGCCGCAACTACTAAAAGAAGCCGAGATTATTTTTTCCGATTGCTCAAAGGACGAAATATTTCTGATGTTATCTATTGCAGACTGCCTTAAAAAATCTATGAAAATAAAAAATATTCAACTAACACGAGAAGAAATATAACGCAGTATCCAATTATAACATATAAAATGAACAAAGTCAACTGTATATAGTTAAACTTTTTGCAGTTAATATTATAAAATTGTTACAAATCTATTTATATAGGAGTGTAACAAAAATATGACTGCAAGAAACGCCGTCAAGAAAAGAATTATTTATTTATGCAGTTCCCGAAATATAACAATAAATAAACTGTGTACAGTTAGCGGGATAACGCAGTCAACATTAAATAATATAATAAATACTGGCAGTAATAACCCGACGATTTCAACTATAGCTAAAATTTGCGACGGCTTGGAAATAACAATACGAGAATTTTTTAATGACGATATATTTGAGAATATCGAACAGGAAGTAATATAAGAGATATATTCAAGCAAAAATCCCTGCGTTAATTCGCAGGGATTTTTATTTTTGTGTTGGCGTTATTTTTTTGAAAAATGTGTTATAACATCTTTTCTAAATAATCGGCTATGGACTCTGGAAAAGGTTCATTACTGGGAGGAAAAGGAAGCAGATAGAACTTATAGAAATCGCTATCAGCATTAAAAGCAAAAAAAGAATCCGAGACACCATTTATAGATTTAAGAGCTGTATTTTTTATGTTTTCTTCCCAGATTTTTATTAACTCATCAGGTATTTCACTTAAATTTGCATTATTTATTGAAAAATCTTTTGCTTTCTTTGATTCATTTAAAAAATCAAAGAAAACCTTGCAAATTGCCAGGCACGGTATTTGTCTTGTATGTTTTTTATCAGGATTATAATGACGGTTTGAAAAATAGTCAAAAGCAAAATACTTGCACAAAATTTCGAGAATTTCCTCCGCGCCGTTAGATTCCGTATGTCCATTTATGAGGTAATCCAAAGATACGCCATACTTATTCGCTATCTTTACCGCCTCTTCGATTTGAAGTCTATAATTCCCTTGTTCGATTTTTGATAAAGCACTTTTTGAAATATTTAAAAAATCCGCCAAAGTTTCTTGTATTTCCTTTTTGTTTTTTCTCAACTGTTTTATTCTGTTTCCAATGCTTTTTGCTAAATCTTGACTAACTGTAGAATCGCTCATAAAATGTTTCCTCTCAATAAATTATTAAATTATTTTTTATATTTACTCTATTATATCACAATAATTTTGTTATGTCAAGAGCAAAATTGCTAAATAGTAAAAAAATTCATTTATCATAAATATACTTACAAAAGTAACTTTTTTATTGACAAAATCGCTTTTGTATGCTATAATAGTACTATAGAGCGATTTTTAATTTTTAAGTTATTTCGTAAAACTGAAATCATTATCCGAAGCCTCGAAGCAACGGCAGGACTTGATTTGGTTATATATTAAGAAAGGAGGTGAAAAAGCATGAAAATGACGTTGATCGGATATGAGAGAGTAGTCCCAAAAAGCGGGAAACAGCCATTTACTTGGCTCTACGGCAGGTATCAGAAGCAGGGCGTCACGGGCGAAAAAGTCGAGGGCATTTATGTTTCGGACGGCTTCATATTGCCTACACTTACTGCGGGTATGGTTCTCGACATCGACAGGGACGGTCAAGGCTATCTTTTAGCCGTAACAGAAATTCCCAAAACTCTCAAAATAAATAATTAAATTTTGAGAGAAAACTCCCGCCGAAGTGTCAAAAATTTCGGCGGGGGGCAACCCCATATTAATTTTTAAGGAGTTGAACGTATGAAAATCGGAATTTTAATAGACCCTGATTCAGACAGCGACGGTTTCACGCAAGATATATCGAGAATATTTCCAAATGCCGATATAATTTGCGAATGTGTCGATAACGACGAAGAAAATATCGAAGAAATCGCAAATAAATATATTGAAGAAAATAATTTATCTCTATTATTTTTGTCGGATAATATTGCCATAGATTACAGCAAATTAAGTACAGATAAAACTCTCGTCTTTTATAATGATTATTTAGAAAAGTTAAACAAAAATATAAAATTTTAGGAGTAATAATTTTATGCATGAACACGATTACAAAGAGATTCAGCCTCAAAACTCCATGATTCAGAAAGTTAATTTAATCGTCCTATGTTTGAGGCTCTGGAACGGGATTTCCAAAAAACTGTTGTTTAATCCCATCCACTACATTTTTATAATAGCTGTAATATTTACAGCGGATTATGTTATAGCCACGTGGGACAAATTACCCATATTTTATATCTTTAAACGTCCTCTGTTGATTAAAATATTCGATAAATCCATAGATATATTGATTGCAGTTGACATACTCATCATCATAATTTCAACGTTGCTCTGTGTATGGTACTTAAGCAGTATCGCAACCAACTTTAGGTCTTGGTTCATTGACAGTCGAATACGAATCGGCTGTAGAAACGCAGGGTTCAAGTTAGATACAAATTTCCCCAGACTAATATATTATAAACGCGGCAGAGAAAAGGGCGTAAAAATATGGGAATTTTACTCTCTTGGAGTTAATATAGAAAAGTGGCGAGAACATTTTAAGACTATATTAGCTCCCACAAAATACCATTTAGTTAGAGAAATCGAACACGGCGGATTCAGAGGGAATAACCCCCTAATTATTCGATTATACGTTAAACGCGGCGCAGAATCGACCGAACGAAAATCACCGTCAGACCCATTATTTAAATGAAAGGAGGGGCGAGATATTATGAAAGGCGTTGAATTTATTCTCGACGAATGCGAACATAGATTGGGCGTTGAAAACTGGATAAGTCTTGACTATGACAAATCACCGCATTTTTTATGGTCGGGTCGGACTGGTTCGGGTAAATCAGTCGCCGCGAAGTTGCTTTTAGCAAGAACAATTTTACTCGCCCCGCCAGAATTACAGCCCGTCGAAATAACTGTGATTGACCCGAAAAGCGATACGGACTTTAGTTTTTTAGAGGGATTACCCCGCTTTTATCGCGGGGAAAATTCCCCGAACGGCTTAAATGATTTCTTCGAGGCTTTTAGGAAAAGGCAGACTGGCGAGGATAAGACAAGAAATTTAAAGATATGCTTTGTGGACGAGTTCGCAAGTCTGGTTAATTTAATCGAGGACAAGAAAGAGAAAGAATCCGCTCAACGGAAACTGTCACTACTTCTCATGCTTTCGCGGTCTTTCAGATGTTCGATTCAGCTTGCCACGCAACAGCCGTCCGCACAGACTATGGGTAGTTCTGGCAACAGGGAGCAGTTTGGGGCGATATGTTTACTCGGTGACAGCGGGAGCGAAACGCTTCAAATGCTTTTCGACGGCGATTCACGAGAGAAAATAAAAGCCTTCGGACATATCGGCGGTCGAGGCGTTGGGTGGATTTCAATAAACGGTGGCATAGCGAGACCTGTTAGAGTGCCGCTTGTTGAGAATTTCAAAAAACTTGACGAAGTTATCAAGAATAATTTAAGCGTGGATTTTGAAAATTAACTTTCAAAACGTCGCAGGGAGCGGCGGCGCGGCGTAGCCGAGAGCCGCCGTGACCCGCCGCCGTTAGGCGGCGAGTTATCGGTATAATATTACCCGATAACTTATGTCGCAATATAGTAAAAGACCGCATAATTACTTAATAAAATAGACTGCGACAACTTCAAGACACATTTGTCGCTGTCGCAGATTTAAGGTATAAATAAATGAAAAATATTATTAAAATTAAGTCTAAAAAAGATACCCAGAGCAGAAAATGGCTTTTGACAATAAACAATCCGATTGAGAACGGCAATTTTACTCACGACAAAATAAAAGAAGAATTAACCAATTTTAAATCTATCATATACTACTGTATGGCTGACGAAACAGGTCTTGAAACAGGAACTCCGCACACGCATTTATATATCGTATTTTCAAGCGGTGTTCGGTGGTCTACGGTCAAAAAACACTTTCCGTCTGCCGATATTGAAAGCGCGCTCGGTAACAGTCAACAGAATTATGAATATATAAGTAAGACAGGAAAATGGTCTGACGATTCAAAAGCCGATACGTCTGTTGAGGGAAGTTTTGAGGAATGGGGCGAAATGCCTGTTGAACATCAAGGGGCGAGAAATGACCTAAATTATTTATACGATAAGATAAAAGACGGTTGCACCGACATAGAAATCCTTGACGAAAACCCCGATTTTATGCGGGATTTAAATAATATCGAACGTGTACGTCAAAAGCTAAAGGCAGAAGAGTACAAAAATAAATTCCGTGAATTGGAAACTATCTTTATTTACGGCGAAACGGAAGCAGGGAAAACCCGCTATGTCATGGAAAAATACGGTTACGAGAACGTCTACAGCGTAACGGATTACATCAGACCTTTTGACGATTACAACGGCGAATATGTAATGCTGTTTGATGAATTTGAGGGCAAAATCCGTATTCAAAAAATGAACCAATATTTGGACGGCTACCCTCTGAAACTGCCTGCGAGATACACAAATAAACAAGCTTGCTACGAAAAAATTTATATAATTTCAAATATTGAGTTAAGAGATTTATATAAATCTGTGCAAGACAAATATCCTAAAGTCTGGAACGCATTTACACGGCGTATACATAAAGTTATACACTTTCAAAAAGACGGCGAACGTAACGAGTACGACACACAAGATTATTTAAAAAATAAAGATTCAGAAGATAAACAGATAAATATAGTAGAATTGCCGTTTGACGGCGATTGTCCTTTTTAAAAATTTGACAGGAGTTGATAAGATTGAACGAAATAACAAATTTAACAGAAAAAATGAATATGCCTAATATGATAACCGTTTCAGAATTGCAAAAAGTTCTTGATATTGGCAGAGATACGGCGTATACTATTGTCAAGAAAAAAGATTTTCCGTCTGTCAAACTTGGCAGAAAATATATGATTTTAACGGACGATTTACCAGACTGGCTACAAAAACAACGTAAGAACAAATAAAAAATAGGTGGTATATAGGTGGTATTTGCGAGAGCGCGACACGAAAAACCTCGATAATACCGCCTATATGTCGTGATATAATGGTGGTCTGCAAAACCTTTATTCCCCGGTTCAAGTCCGGGTGTCGCCTCCAAAAATAAAACCCCGAAACCCTCATAAAATCAAGGGTATCGGGGATTTATTATGCCTTTTATTCATAATAAATTTACGTTATATTTCTGAAAAATGCTTGACAATACCACCTATTTCTGTATAATAATTTACCCCCGTTATTTTATTATTTGTTAATCACTATATCGCCGCCCAGGTTATTGTTAATTACTATATCGCCGCCAATGTTATTATTAGACGAGCTGTTGTAATTATAAAACGTCAGTTCACCGCTTGCTGCGATTTCTGGTTCTTTGACAGTCAGCGCCGGGGGGGTTCCGGAATTTTGTCCGAGTGAAACGTTCTTGAGGTTATTTTCGAACTTTTGGACCTGATAGACACCGCCCGTGACCATTTCCAAGTCGTCGGCATCGACTTTCAAATCTTCAAGCGTGACGGCTGATTTCTGTTCTGTTCCGTTCTGTTCGTTAAATTTTCGTTTAAATTTCATAAATTTTCTCCTTAATAGACAGTATCGTTTGGCTAGTGGTAACTATATTATACACCATATAAAATAAAAAGTCAAGCGGCTGCGTTGAAAGTTCTTGACATTGGCAGAGATACGGCGTATAATATCGTTAGAAGAAAAGATTTTCCGCCGGTCAAACTTGCCGGGGGGTTTTTATGTTATAATTGCGCCTATGGAAACGCGGAGAGGAATTATTTTATTTGAACGGCGATAATAATTTTAAGGATTTCAAAGACAAAGACGAAGATTATATAACTCTCGAGGGAACGGTCGGTAAAATTATATTTCAGAACGAAGACAACGGTTACGTCGTCTGTGAAATCGAAACGGACGACGAACTTGCCGTCGTCTGCGGAGTTATGCCTTTTTTATCTGAAGGCGAGATGATTTCGGCAGTCGGGGTATGGACAAATCACCAGTCTTACGGACGGCAGTTTAAGGCCGAATATTACGAGAAAAAACTGCCTTCTTCGAAAAAATCCATAATAAAATATTTATCGTCCGGAGTCGTACGGGGTATCGGCAGGATAACGGCGAAACGAATCGTCGACCGGTTCGGCGACGATACTTTCGAGGTTCTCGAGAATCACCCGGAATGGCTCTCTGATATCAAAGGCATAAATTTTGAAAAGGCGAAAGAAATTTCAAAGGATTTTAAGGCGCAGTTCGGTCAGAGACAGGTTATTTCTTTCTGTACCGCTTATTTTAATATGCCCACGTCAGTTAGAATCTATAAACAGTACGGCGCGGGGGCTCTCGATAAAATAAAAGAAAATCCCTATGCTTTGTGCGATTCGGTTTACGGCGTAAATTTCGAGAACGCCGATAAACTCGCCGTTTCTCTGGGCGAGGACAAAAATTCGGACAACAGGATTTACGCGGGGATAAAATATATCTTGACCAGAAACGCAAACTCTAACGGACATTTGTTTATCCCGTATGATAATCTAATCCCCACGTCCGCCGCGATGCTCAAAACAGACGTTAAAACGGTCGAGGCGGCTTTTAAAAAAGCTCTTGAAGCGAATAAATTCGTGATAAAGCAAATAAGAAACAAACAGGCCGTCTATGATTTTGCGGTTTATAACACAGAGAGATACTGTTCGCGTAAATTAATAGATTTGAATAATGCCGGGATTCAGTCGAACAAGACTCTCGATTCTCTCGAAGCCGAAATAAAACTGCGGCTCTATTCTATAGAACAGAGCGAGAATATAAAATATACGCAGGAACAAATCAACGCCGTTTTATACGCCGTAAAGAGCGGAGTATTCGTTCTTACTGGAGGTCCGGGAACGGGAAAGACGACTATAATTAAAGCTTTGATAGGCGTATTTTCGCAGCTCAACAAAAAAATCGCTCTCGCCGCGCCTACCGGACGAGCCGCGAAACGCATGACTCAGGCGACGGGAATGGAAGCGAGGACTATGCACAGAATGTTAGAGATGAGTTTTGAAAATTCCCTCGAGCCACGATTTAACAAAAACGAAGAAGACCCTCTCGATTACGACGTTATTATAATAGACGAAACGTCGATGGTCGATATATTTTTGTTAAGGGCGCTGTTAAAAGCCGTGAGTTTGGGAACAAAGCTTATATTTATCGGCGATTCGGACCAGCTGCCGTCCGTCGGGCCGGGGAATATTCTCGGGGATATAATCCGGAGCAATATATTTAACTCGATTCGTCTGGACAGGATTTTCAGGCAGTCCGAAGAAAGTCTGATTATAACGAACGCGCATAATATAAATTCCGGGATTATGCCGGTTCTGACTTCGAAAGACAAAGATTTTTTCTTTATCGAAAGGTCTTCGCCTCAGATAATCGCTCAAACGGTCGTCGATTTGTGCAAAAATCGACTTCCTGCGAAATACGGAGATGATATAATAAATAAAATACAGGTTTTAACCCCGTCGAAAAAAGGAATTACCGGGACTTTTAACTTAAATATTTTACTCCAGAACGAACTCAACCCGTTCGAATACGGTAAACGCGAAAAAAAAGCCTTGACGCATATTATAAGGGAGAACGACAAAATAATGCAAATCAGAAATAACTACGGCATTGAATGGAAACAGGAGAAAGAGGGGATATCCGGAGTCGGGGTCTATAACGGGGATATAGGGGTTATAAAAGCCGTGGATTCTATGGACGAGACGGTAACTATCGAATTTGACGACGAAAAAATCGTTAATTACGATTTTTCTATGCTGGACGAGATTATTCATGCGTTCGCGATTACGATACACAAATCGCAGGGCAGCGAATATCCCATAGTGATTCTGCCGGTTTCGTACGAAGTGCCTAAGCTTCACACGAGAAATTTATTATACACGGCCGTAACGAGAGCGCAGAGCATGGTCATAATAGTCGGGGAGAGCGAGAGCATACAATTTATGGTCGAAAACAACAGGCGCGCAATCAGATATTCGGGGTTGTCCGATATATTGGCTGAGGATTTTACCGGGGGAGGGTGAAAAAACGGGCGTCTCTACAATTTTGCGTGGCTACGAGTTACGCAGTTAGTTTAAATTTGCGCCAAAGCCCTCTTTTTTAAAGAGGGTGGCAGTCGCGTAAGCGGCTGACGGGTGTTTTTGAAATTTTACGCCGCATACGGGGAGACGAAAACACCCGCCGTCTGCGGACGGCACCCTCTTTACGAAAGAGGGCAAAGATAGTTAATTCAGCAGCGGGCGATTATTAATCGACCCTACGATTTTGCATAGCGTTGATTCCATACACGGCGCGTCGGGGTCGCCGCGCCCTACAATCAGGAGGGATAAAAATTAAATGAGAAAATCAATAATTATTTTAGGGTGCGTTATTATCGCGGGAGCGCTGACATACGCGGGGATTGTTATGTTCGCGAATTTTAATCAGAAACCTCTCGGGGTGAGAGACCGGACAAATAATAATATAAACGTGATGCTTGAAAGGCTTGATAATTGGGAGAAAATCGCAGGAGAAGCCGTTATATCAGAAGAAGATATGGCGATTATCGACGGTTCGACCGCGACGATTCCCGTAACGGCCGAATTATTCCGGCAGTTTTTCGACTTTGCGGACTTTGAAATTTATGATAATGCAGTCGTTTATCATTCGACGACGCACGATGCGTATATAAATTTAATTGATAAATCAAGCAGAATTTGGGATGAAAGGGAATCGAGAGCAAGAGCGGTGAGTCTGATATTCGTAACGCCGCCGTCAGACGAAGAACTGGACTACGCGAAGAGCAGAGGCGTCGAGCTTGACTTAACTCCTATAGCGAAAGACGGCTTTGTTTTTATCACGCATAAAGATAATCCTGTCGATTCTCTCACTATCGGGCAGATTCAAGATATTTACTCGGGTAAAATCACAAACTGGAAAGAAGTCGGGGGAGAGGATTTAGAAATCAGGCCGTATCAGAGGGAGAAAAATTCAGGGAGTCAGACGGCTATGGAAAATCTTGTTATGCAGGGTAAAGAAATGCTGCCGCCGGAGACAGTCCTCGCAGATATTTGGTTCGGAATGGGCGCGCTTGTGGAAGCGGTCGCAGAGTACGAGAACGGCCCGTCGAGTATCGGCTATTCTTATTATTATTATTTAAATAATTTATATAAAAACGAAAATATAAAAGTAATCGAAATAAATGATATAACCCCGTCGAACGAAAATTTAATAAGCGGATTATATCCGTTTTCGACGAATTATCTCGCGGTTATGAGAAAAGAAGATAACGAAGACGAAGATTCGCCCGCGAGAAAACTCCGGGATTATTTAGTTTCCCCGGAGGGTCAGAAAATTATAGGAATGGCGGGATATTGCGGGGCGGTGAGTTAAAATAAAAGATTCAAAAGATTTGAAAAATATAGAGGATATGCGGGAGTTAAGTAAACTTGCGGAAATCAAAGACAGATATACCGCGTTGATTTTTATCGCGGCGAAGACGATATTAGCAATGCTGTTTTACGGCTTGATTTTAATAAATATGCATCTGTCATGGCTGTCTATCGAGGGAAACAAAATAGATTCTGACATTATAATTTTTCTCTCCGTGTTTTTTGGCATAGGAATATTTGTTATTATAAGCGCGTTTTTCAAGCCCGCGTTTTATATATTATCAATTTCGGACGCGGCGCTGCTGATTTTAATAGTCGATTTTTTTGGGCTGCGCTGGAATTATATTTTATATAATATGACGATAACTCTTGTCGTTTTATTTGTACTGGGGATATTCACCGCACCGGAAATCGCTTATTATAACGCGAGGCTGAGAAACTTATGGAATTTGAGAAAAGTAAGAAAATAAAAAGACGCCCGTTAATAAACAAGCGTTTTTTACGGGATTACCGGCAGGGCGGTGTATCCTGCATCTCAGGTACTCCGGAAAACGGAGTG
>Ga0099364_10002972_pt1 | contig 26737 bp, 21 predicted proteins | sample TergutTh196P3_FD_73070 | JGI IMG/M metagenome (GOLD analysis project Ga0099364, IMG submission 73070) | Microcerotermes parvus P3 segment gut microbial communities from Pointe-Noire, Republic of the Congo - Th196 P3 | ecosystem: Host-associated > Arthropoda: Insects > Digestive system > Gut ...
CAAGGTTGATCGCGCTTTTGTCGTAGATGCCCAGCCGGTGCGCGCTGCCAACAAACGCTTCCTGAAGGCGGTTTATATGGGCCTGATCAAGTGAATTTGAATAAGATGAAAGCGCGGTGCATTTGGGCAGCACATTAGGCCCCGCAAACAGCCCAAGCCCCGGATCAAATGAATGCTCACCCACATGGGCATACCGCCCCGTGCCGAGCAGCTTTAGCGCCAGCACTGACAAAAAATAGTTCATCGCCGGTATTGCGCGGCTCCCGGGCAGCCTGGCTTTTTTTATTATGCCGCTTGGGAAAATCATGAAGCTCTTAAAAAACTTCATTAGCAGCTCGGGCTGCTCTGGAAAACCGGAGGCTGCAAAGCCTGTAACCGCAAGCGTTACAGGGGATCGGGGCAACGATTTAAGGCAACGCGTGTGAAAAATGATGAAAATTTTGGCTCGCCCTAGGAATGGAAAAGCCAGCAATCCGGTGCGTTTGCTGGCTTTGAAGTTTACGGAAGGTGGGAGATTCGAACTCCCGTGACCGTGAGGTCAAACGGTTTTCAAGACCGCCGCGTTATGACCACTTCGCTAACCCTCCTTATGGAAAATGCTACCACATTCTAACTGATTTTTCAATGTCCCGTACGGACATTATTCCCCAAATTCGTCGTTTGGAAATCGGGCAACGATTTAAGGCAACGTAATAATCGCGAAAGGGCGGATATTGAATCCGCCCTTTCGGACGTCAATGCGTTTTTTGGGGTTGGCGCGTCGGTACAGGTAATGCGGTTTGGGTTAGTGTTTGGCGCGCCAATGCTAATTATATTATACGCTAATAAATGCCATCTTGCTTATATTATTTTACCAGCTTGTAAATCGCCAATACGTCCTGCCAATACAGTGGTTTCAGTCCGCCTATTGGCTCTTCTTCGCCGAACGCCGCGCCGGTGGCTTTTTTGGCCATTTCTTCGAGCCTGTCCTCGCCTATGCCAAGGTCCGAGAGGGTAGAGGGGAGGCCAATTTTTGCGAAGAACTCCCGCAGGCGCGCGATGCCTTCCTGAACGATGGCGTCGGGGTCGCGGAAACTGCTCTCTACGCCCATGACATTGATCGCGAACTGCACGAACATGTTGACATTGTCTTTATAGACGTACTGCATCCAGCCAGGGGTCAGGACGGCCAGCCCGGCGCCGTGCGCCACGTCGTAGATGGCGGAGAGCTCGTGCTCCATTCCGTGACAGGCCCAGTCCTGCTCGCGCCCCATGCCGACAAGGCCGTTGTGCGCGACCGTGCCGCCAAAGCCCAGCTCGGCCCACGCGTCGTAGTCGCGAATGTCCTTGCAGGCCAGCAGCGCGTTCTTCATCAGTGTTTTGAGCGTCACCTCGCACAGCCCGTCCGTCAGGTCTGTGTGCTCCGTGTTGGTTATGTAGCGCTCGAAAACGTGGCTCATCATGTCGGCGACGCCGAAGCCGAGCTGCTCCTTGGGGAGCGTGAAGAACAGTTCCGGGTTGATGATGCTGAGCACGGGGCGCAGGAGCGGATTACCGTAGCCATACTTACGCCCGGTCGCCTCGTTGGAGATGACCGTGTCGCCGCTGGATTCGCTCCCGGCGGCCGGGATGGTGAGGATGGTGGCGACGGGCAACGCCTTTTCGATGGGGGCGCCTTCGTCGTACACCGCCCAGACGTCGCCGTCGAAGTAGACGCCCATAGCGATGGCCTTGGCGGAGTCGATGGAGCTGCCGCCGCCGACCGCCAATACCAGATCGACGCCCTCTTTCTTACATAGGTCAATCCCTTCGTGGACCAGCGACAGCCTGGGGTTCGGCTTCACCCCACCCAGTTCCACGAACGCCACACCGCTGCCCTTCAGCGAGGCGGTCACGGTGTCGTACAGTCCGCTCTTTTTAATGCTCCCGCCGCCATAGTGCAGCAACACCTTCTTTGCGAGCGGCTTTAGCAGCTCGCCAATCTGTGATTCCATGCCCTTCCCGAAAAGGATGCGCGCGGGGGAATAAAAATCGAAGTTTATCATTATATTTGTCCTTTCGCTTTTATTATTTGCAACGCCAATACTAATGCGCCGCTGGCCGATCCCCTTTATTAAGTGGAGCATCGTATACTAATTATACCGTATTTAATCATGGCTTTCACGTTCCGTCAAACAATAATCATAGCTAAATATCATAGCGGCATTCAAGCTTTATAATTCAATCATGCTGGAAATGGTTAATGTTCGCGGGTAGCCAGTTTTGTCGTCATTGCCGCCGGAGTTGGCACTGTCTGCAATGTAGTCCTATTGATTTTTTAGGTTGCTGTTTGTCAGCGCCACTGCGGCGGTGGTTGCGGCGCACGATACCGCGAACAGGGCTATTGCTTCGGACTGGGAGCGCCCCAGCGCGATGAGCCTACCATAGAACGCGTCCTGCGTGGTGGCGCCCGAAAACATGAGCATGGGGATTTCCTGCCATGTTATACAAGTCTCCACAATCCTGCGCGCCAGTATAAGCGCTATAATGGCTAAAACGAAAAAGGATATTGCGTAAAAAACGATCCGCGCAAGCCGCCCAATGCGACCGCTGTTATTTGGTGGTGCAGGGCCGGTAAGGTTGGCAGGGCTGGCAAGGCTGGCAGTGCCGACAGTGCCGACAGAGTCGACAGGGTCGGCGGCGGGCGCGGCGGGCGCAGTAGGTACAGGGGCATGTGTTTCATTTTCTGCTTTGTCTGCCAGCACCATGTGGTATGCGGATAGGGCGAGGCGCCAGGCAAACATAACCAGCAACAGCGCGAGGGCGAAGCATTGCGCCATGTGCGCCGCCTCGCCGAACGCAGCGGTGGCTTTCCCAAGGCTCAGGAATGTGTGCGAACTATCGCTGAAGCCCAGGCCCGCCAATTTACCAATGGCCAATGACGCATCGGCGGCGCTGTACCCGTCCTGCAGTACCATGAGCGCGTCCGCCGCCACGCTCGTGTTTGCCGCCGTCACGCCGCCGCTGCCTGCCCCTCCTGCCCCAGACAATGCGCTGATCAGCTCTGATGAGGCAGGCACGTATATGTTCGACTCGCCATCGTCGCCGTCCATAATGACCCCGACGACCATCCATGATTCATTGTTCAGTATAAATGAATTTCCAACCAGATTGCCGCCGCCGAACAGCGCCGACGCCGCGCGCTCGTTCAGCACCGCCTCGCGGCTGCCCAGCAGAAAAGCCTCCTTCGAGAAAAAGCCGCCGTTGGCTACGGGATAGCCCATCACCCCATTGTATGAACTGTTGGCGCCTATGACATTCATGCGGTGGTCCTGCCTGATAGCGCCCGCAACCACCTGCGCGCGGATTTCGTAGGTGATTAGCGTGGATTCCTCTGTTTGAATATCCTCGATGTCCCATATATCCACGCCCGCCCCGCCCCGCGCCTGGGGCGCAGCCAGCAGTTGGGACTTTTGGCCGAACCTGCGCATGGACGACTGCCCATATACGGTGAGCGACAGCAGCGCCGCGAACGCCACTATGTAGAGAAGTATCAGCGCCCTTATTTTATCAGTCCGCAAAGAAATCCGCCTCATTGATTAGCATAATGGTTTCGCCCGGCTGCACGGGCTTGTCGCTGGTCAGGACTATCGGCTCAAAAAATCTCAAGCCGCTGGTAATTACGGTATTTTGCGAATCGGAGTCCCCGATATAGATGTCGAGCCGTTCCAAATAAAACTCGCTGCCCAAAAGGCCGTCCCGCCGCTTGACCTGGTTCAAGTAGTAGCCGTCGTTGTCCTGGTTCAGCGCGCCGTTCGGCACGAGCGTATAGCGGACGTCGCTGATCCGCTCGAATGTCAGGTTGAACGTTTCGCCGACTGTTACCTCGTCAGAGGCCAAGCGGACTTTGAGCGCCTTCCCGCGATCGCCCGGCGCAATCGATATGATTACGCCTTCGAATACATGCGCCGTGTTTGAAAGCTCGCAAGAGTCCCCCAGGAACACGAAATTGTTCTCGATGGAGATCTGGCATTCGACGATATACGAATTGCCTATGCCAATTGTGGCCATCATCGCGCCCTCTCCTACGTTCTGCCCGACCTCGGCGTCTACCGACAGCACGAGGCCGCCCACTGAAGCGCGTATTTCGCCGTGCGCGTCATAGCCCGCAAGGGCCTCCAGGTACGGCTCGCGCTGCAGATCATAGCTTATTTTGTCGCGCTCCCTCGATTTCAAGTCAAGCTCCAACTGCTCGATATCGGCCAAGCTGTCGGCTATGGATTTATCATAGCTTGATATATTACGGTACAATGTGTCCAGCGACTCCGCGTCTTTTTCGAGCTGTTCGTCCATAGAGCGGATCGTCGCCTCGTGCCGCAGATAGAGCGTATCGAGGTTGTCCTGCGCCGAAGCGATTTCGCGTTCGGTCCCGGCGCCCGCCTCAAATAGTATGGTCGCGTCTGCCAACGTCTGCTCGGCTTTCTTTATGTCAATCTCCAGTATCGCCAGATCATTGCTCGTAGTCGCCACTTTGCCCGCTGCGGCTTCGTACAGCCTCCGGGCCTCGGCCTTTGACGCGTTGCCGTCCGCTATCGCACGGTTGGCCCTTTCCATCCGCAAATATAGGCCCTGAATGTCGATCTCCAGTTTTTCGAGGCTGTTATCTATCTCGCGCAGCCTCCGCTCCGCCTCAGCCCTGTCAAACGACAAGAGGAAAAGGACTTGGCCCACATCGACCCTGTCGCCCTCGCTGATGCAAATCTCCGAAACTTTTCCTGCTATAGGCGAATACTGCTTCCCAATCGACTCCCAGTCGGCATAGCCGGAGGAGGTCTCCCTTTTGCTGAGGTAGCCGTTGCTGGGCCGGCTCGCGGAGACCTTTGGCAAGTTATATTGATATATTGTCCCGGAAAAAAACATCAGCGCCGCGAGCAGGGCCGCAAACGTGCCGCCGATCGCCCACGCGCCCCGGCGGCGGCCGCCCGGATTATCCTTGTTGCCGCTTCCATCCATATATCTTCTCCTATTTTACGCCCGATAGCTCGATGCCGCGCTCCAGGTCCTTTTGGCCGACTGTCAAAAACCAGAACGGCAGGAACATATATACGCACGAAGCGGCGAAGACCAGCCCGATCCGCCCTTCGGACATCCTGGACAGAAAAACCGAAAGCGGTTCCTTTGTATAGTCGTTTATGAATATGACCGCTTGTTCCACCAGGTTCCAGTATTCAATGAACACCAGCATCAACAGGGCGGCGGCGGGGGACTTCATCTGCGGCGCGACTATGCGCCGGAATATGTAAAAGTCCCCAGCGCCATCAATGCGCGCGGCCTCAAAATAGGCAGCGGGGAGCGCCTTCATGCTCTGGCGCATCAGAAAGACCCCGAACGGCGAAAATATCCCGGGCAGTATTATCGCAAGGTAGCTCTCTTTTATGCCCAATATGTCCGCGATGATATAGTTCGGCACAAGCACCGCCTGCAGCGGCATAAGCATAACGATTATGTACAGTGTGAAGATAGCTTCTTTGAACTTCCATGAGCATATCGTAAAGCCGTACGCCGTCAGCATCGAAACGGCCAGGTTCCCCGCCAGCACCGGCGCCGTGAGCTTGATGGAATTTGTTAGCAGGATTAAGAAAGCGGGCTGGTTGATCAACACGTCCATATACTGCCAAAGCCCCGCCTCGCGCGGTATCAGCCGGATTGAGCGGAATTTTTCCGTAATGCCAGCGGCTATGTCGAAAACCGTGAGTTGGGACGTATAGTTCAGCGCGATGTCGCCCTCTTTCATGAAGGAGTTCGTAAATGTGACGACCAGCGGCGCTAAGAACAAGGCCCCCAGAAGCGCCAATAATGCAGGGGCAAGCACCGAGTTTTTGAAATTGCGCCTTTTATTTATCATATCTGCGACGCCCCCGCCCTGCGCTCCAGGAACAGCAAGCCCTGTGTGAGCGCCGCAATCATGGCTACGAGGATAGTCGTCGCCGTTGTGAGCTTCGGATAGTTTAGCGAAGCGAACATATTGTTCATGAAATGTTGCAATGTATAAATGCTTTCATGCGGATAGCTGCCCGTTATTAAATATATCTCTTTAAAAACTTTGAAAGAGTTTACGATTGACAAAATGAGCACAAGCACAAAAGAGGGGGCGAGTTGCGGCAGCGTTATGCGAATAAAGGCTTGCGACGGGCGCGCCCCGTCCACCCGCGCGGCCTCGTAATATTCAACGGGTATAGCCGCGAGCCCGGAGATGAACAGCACCATGTTGAACCCGAGGCTTTTCCAGGTGAATATGGCGACGATGACCCAAAACGTGAGGCCGGAATCCAGCCAGTTGAGCCTTGCTATGCCAAATTGGTGAAGCATGCCGTTCAAGGCCCCGTCCCTGGCCAGCAGCGTTTTCCAAAACGTGATCATCGATCCGGACGGAATAACGAGAGGGACCAGGAAAATTAAGGTAAAAAACTCTTTTCCACTGACGAGGCTGCGGATAGCCAGCGCTATGCACAGGGAGATGGCCATGCTGATGGGGACGGAAGTCCCAATGAACCGGGCTGTATTCGTCAGTCCTTTTATGTACGCCAGGTTCTCGAACATCTCCGCGTAATTTTTCATGCCTACAAAGGCGCCGTTTACCGGGCGGCTCAGGAAGGAGTAATATAGCGAGACGCAGAATGGCCAGATGAAAAATGTGCAGAATCCGGCAAATCCAGGCAGCAGGAAGATGACGCCGGCTAATGGTTTTCGCAGCCTGCCTTTTTTATTCATTAAGATAGAGCTCCACTTTGCTTTGCAATGTCGCTGCGACTTCATCCGCTGTCTTCGCGCCTTCGAAGAAGTAGCTTACCTCGGCTTGGATCATATCGTCGATGATCGCGTCCTTAATTTCGAAAGTGTTTATCTGGTCAGAAAATCTTTCTATGGTATCGTTGTATTTTTTCAATATTTCCGGGTCAATTTCTTGCAACATATCGTCGGGAGAGACGCGCTGCGCTTCGGGATCTTCATCAGATAAGTCGGCAGAGCCGCCCCCCGGGTTGTTAGCGGTTCCGCCCGGACTGTCGGCGGTTCCGTCTGGATTGCCGCTGCCTCCTGGATTGCCGCCGCCCTGGCTGTTGTTGGGCGCGCCACCGCCGCCGCCCTGATCGGCCGAATCGCCAGACCCCCTGCCAATACGCCCATATCCGACAGCGCCGCTGCCGCTTGTGCGCATACCCATCCCTGTCGCCATGGAGGTTATCATGTTCTCCATTTGCCTTTCGCGGGTTTCATTGTGCACGGGCAGCCCGCGCAGGATGCCGCCCGCGCCCGACGCCTGCATTTCACCGCCCAGCATGAACTTTATGAACTCCCATGCAGCATGTTTGTTCGTCGAATTAGCGTTGATGGCAAATGCTTGCGTATATGTGAATGGCACGGCGCCGTCCGCGTTAGCTGCAATGCCCGCTAGCTCGTCGTCGTCGTCGATCGCTGAGGCGCCACCTATCGAGAACCCTACGTTGTAACGGGACTGCGATTGGCGCAGGAAAAATGTGAGTAGCGACATATTTTGCGACGGTTTAAAGTAATACCGATCTGTCGGCGCCTGCGCCATCCGATCCATCGCCAGCTCAAGGTCGACCTGACCCGCGAGGCTGCCCGGGACATAGCCGCTGTCGTCGTAGTCCACTACCTTGTTAAGCATTTCCACGAAGCTGCCGCTTGTAAAATTAGCCCTTTTATTTGCGATATCGACGAACTCGGACCAGCGCTCGCGCAAGAGCCTCGCCAATAAACTGTTGCTGAAGCCTGTATATGAAGGCGTATTGATGATCATGGTCTCGCCGTCATACAAAGGTATCGCGAGCTCAAACAACTGTTCCGTCGTAAAAGCAGAGTCCGCGCCGAAGCCCCCCGGAACATCGCCGATCAGCCCGCTGTCGATAAGAGTAGTGTCGTATGTGTAATAATTGAACATGTAATCCATCGGCAAAAACCATGTGCCGCCCTTCCACGATACGGCGTCGAGGATGTTCGAACGGTATTGGGCGGGGTCGAACCCAGGGTCTTGTTCCATATATGGCGATAAATTTTCAAGCAGGCCCGACTCTACATATTTGGCTATGGGGATGACGTCGACAGCCAATATATCGGCGCCGGCGCCGCTCATAAGGGACGTGTTTACTTTGTTTGCGTAGTCGGCGCGCCCCTGGGGATCGTCGACGATTTGCGCCGACATTGAGGCCGTCCTGCCGTCAGGGCTCTCCGAGCGCTTAAGTTCAGGCATTGCGGAAAATGTGTCTATCACAATTTCCACATCCGGGTACTTTTCGTTAAAAGCCTGCGCTGCCGCTTCCAGGCTGCTGCTATATGCCATTGTATCGTATGCGGATATTGAAAGCGCGCCGGAGGGCGCCTCCTTGCCCAACGCGGCCAATGCCGCTGCATCCGAAGGCGCGCCGCCGCTCGTTTCGCCATTGCCGGCGCCACCGGCGCCGTTACCTGCGCCACTTGCGCCATCGGCGCTATCGACGTTACCGGCGCCACCGCCGTTACCGGCGCCATCGATGCCATCGGCGCCGTTGCTAATGCTACCGCCATTGCCCGCCCCGCCAACGCCATCGCCTATGTCATTGCCGCTACCGTCTGCACCGCTCCCGGCTAGCGGGCCGCCGCAGCCCGCTAGCGCCGCTGCTGACGCCACACATATCACAATGCATAGCGCAACGCACAGCGCTCTGCCAAGTATGCCGCGATATAGCTTGTGTGGTAAAAGGGAGTTATTTCTACGTTTTTGCATTTTTAATAATTCCATTTTCATCAACGCTCCATAAAATCATCATTATATTCATTATAGTTGCATAATAATTGCATAATAGGTGCATAATCGATGCATATATGCGAAGCAATATAGCGAGGTTATATTCAAATGATTATACGATTGTAATATGACATAGATATTAACCATGTGTGAATTTTGCCCGATGAAAAATCCCATTCACCGATTGTTTACAAATCCAAATATTACTTCGCAACGCTGCACAACGATTGTTTAAATTTGCAATAAATCCCATTCGATGAGTGTTTTCATAATTTATATATCGCTCACCAATTACATTGTGCCGTTAAATCCCATTCGCCGAATGTTCATTTATTATGTTATGATTACAATCAATATATTTCATGTTTTTGCCTGGGAGGGGTTACCATGTTTGACTGGCGGCGTACATTTGATTTCGTACTACCCACTAAAATTATTTTCGGCCCCGGCACAGTTGGGCAGGCGGCGGGCGAACTGGCCGCGTTGGGCGGCAAGCGACCGGTTGTCGTCACGGACAAAGGCGTAGCCACCGCAGGGATAACGGGCAGGATATTGGCAGCGCTTAGCGATATAAAAATGGAGTATACAGTATACGATGGGGTCGAGCCCAACCCGAAGGATGTCAATGTGGAGGCTTGCGCCGCCGCAGCAAGAGGGTTCGGCGCCGACAGCATGATAGCCGTCGGGGGCGGCAGTGCCATCGACTGCGCCAAGTCCGTCGGGGTGCTGCTCGCGCACGGCGCGGACCGCATAAAACCGTTCGAGGGCAAAACCGCCGCAACAAAAAGGCAGCCGCCGTTCGTCGCCGTGCCGACGACAGCCGGGACGGGCAGCGAAATAACGTTTTCGTCCGTCATCACCGACACTGAAAACAGTTACAAGATGACCGTCAAGAGCCCGTTTACGGCGGCAAACGTCGCCGTGTGCGACCCGGAGCTGACGCTGTCGAAGCCCGCCCCGCTGACCGCAGCAACCGGCGTCGATGCGCTGACGCACGCCATCGAGGGCTTTACAGTCAACTGCGGCGAACCGCTGGCGGACGCCGCAGCCCTGTATGCGATTGAACTTATATGGGAGTACCTGCCGCAGGCGGTGCGTGACGGCCGCGACCTATCCGCGCGGAGCGGCATGTTGATGGGCAGCGTCCTGGCGGGTATCGCATTCAGCCACGCGGACGTGGGTTCCGTCCACTGCATCGCGGAGTCGCTGGGGGGCGTCTACGATCTGCCGCACGGCGTGTGCAATGCGATTTTCCTGCCCTATGTGATGGAATACAATATGGATTTTTGCACCAAACGCTATGCCCGCGCGGCGCGCGCGATGGGGCTGGAGTTCGGCGGTGACGCCGAGGGCGCGGCGCTCGCGGTCGCCGCCGTTAAGCGGCTGGTCCGGGAACTGGGCCTGCCCGCGTTCTCGTCGCTGCCGGTCGACGCCGGCAGGTTCGGAGAGTTGGCTGCGATGTCGGCGCGGAACATTTCGACCGCGTCCAACCCCCGACCGATGGCGGAGGCGGACTACATGAAAGTGCTAAAAAACGCGTGGGGCGACCAGCCATGAAAAACACATTGAATATAAATTTGGATATGACCAAGAATGGATATGACCATGCGTTGAAATGATCATTATAAACAACGCCTGACCTGGGTACGCGGGCGTCCCGCCTACCCTGGGTGCGCGAATGTCTCGACTATCCTGGGTACGCGGGCGTCCCGCCCGCCCCCGTGACATGTGCATGAATATGACCAAGAAATAATCATTTATATGCAATAATCATTTATATAACCGCATTTGAATATGAAGTTACCACAAAATTTATTATGATTTAGGAGGGCGCCGCATTGAATACCGACGAACTGTTCGCAAAATTGCAATCGATTGACACGCCGACCATTACCAACGTCGTGGCGACATATGCCAGCGACAAAAACTGCCTGGGCCTGTATAACCCCTGGACGGTGAACTGGTACACGGACCAGACATGCCGCTGCATATATCCGGAGCTTCGCCCCCGAGCGGGCTACGCGGTCACCGTGCAGTACGGCATGCCGGACAAAAATTTTACAAGGCTGGGTTTCGTTGATCTCCTCAAAGCCATCGAGGCGTCGCCAAAGCCGGTCGTCGTCGTGATGAGGCAGAACCTCCCGCCGGAGATCAAAAACAAAAACGGCCTGTCGGGCGGGAACATGACCACGGCCATGCAGACGCTCGGCTGCGTGGGCGTCGTCTCCGACGGCCCGTCGAGGGACATGGGGGACATCCGGGGGATGGACTTCCAGTACCTGCTGACGGGCGTATGCGCCGGCCATGGCGACTTTTCGGTCGAAGCGGTAAACATACCCGTGTCCGTGTGCGGCATGGATGTGGCGCCCGGCGAAATCGTGCACATGGACGAGAGCGGCGCGTGCAAGTTCCCCGCTGCGTATTTGGACGAAGTGGTAAAACGTTCGTTTGCCTTGCTGGATAAGGAGGCTTCGCGCATGGAAAAAATGAGGACCGGCAAAACGGCGGAGGAAGTGTTTGCATACATGAGCGGCTTCCAGGAAAAGGGGTAAACAAGCGATAAAAATAATGGAAAGGGCAGAACTGTGGCGCGAGGGGCATGCATTATAACATGGCTATTTACGCGCAGTCTGTGCATGGCCTTTTAGATGAAAAAAGTCAATATCAATGCTTATGAGGTATTCTGCAAAAACGCGTGCGAAAAGGCCGGCCTCATGCCGGAAGTCGCGCTGCAGACCGCCCGCCTGCTGGTGCGCACGGACATGTTGGGCATCTACACGCATGGCACGCTGAACCTGTATTCGTACCTGAAACTGGTCGCCGACGACAAAATAAAAGCGTCGGCGCTCCCGGAAGTCGCCTCGGAAGCGGCGACATGGGCCGTCGTCGACGGTCACTGGGGCATTGGGATGTACAACGGGTGGTTCGGCCTGCAAAAGGGGATTGAGCTGGCCCGAAAGAGCGGCATGTCGTACGTCGGGATACGCAACAGCTCCCACTACGGCGCCTGCGGCATCTACGCGGTCGAAGCCGCCGAGGCCGGAATGCTCGCCATCGTTATGAGCAACACAACGAAGAACATGTCTGTGCCCGGCGGCAAGGGGCGCGTGATCGGCAACTCCCCGTTCGCGTTTTCGACGCCCGCAGGCAGCCACCGGCCCGTCTTTGTGGACATCGCCACCAGCAACGTGGCGGGGATGAAGGTCACCAACGCGGCCGAAGAGGGCAAGCAAATCCCCGAGGGGTGGATTTACGACGCGGAGGGGAACCCCAGCACCGATCCCGCAACCCCGGGCTACTCGCTGGTTCCGCTGGGGGCGCACAAAGGCTACTGCCTGTCGTTCTTCATCGAAATATTCACGTCCATCCTGGCCGGCGGCATGATATTCGGCCCTGCCCAGAACCAAAACGTGAGCCATTCGCTCATGTTGATCGACGTGGGGCAGATCATGGAGCTGCCTGACTATGTGCGCCGCGTGCAGGGCGCGATTGAGGAAATCGCCGGCTCACCGAAAATGGCGCCGGACGGCAGGATTTACCTCCCCGGCGAGATGGAATGGGACCGCTACGAAAAGGCGGAGCGGGAAGGCCTCCCCCTGACCGACCTCATCGTCAACCACTCAAAACAGCTGGCGGACATGACCGGACTCGGCAACGAATTTGATAAGTGCTTTTTATAATTGGAATGAATTTACGAGAGGCGAATGCAATGCTAAAAAAAATGCCAACCCATTGCGGGGACGAAACATGCGCGTCTTGCGTGGTCGCGGGGGACTTTATCTTCCTTGCGCATCACGCGGGCGGTTTTGAAAAACAAGATATCAAGCACCAGATGCGAGCGGCCTTTGAGAGCGTTAAGCGCACATTGGCGTCGGTGGGCGCGGCGCCCGGCGATATGGCGCAAATCCATTTGTACTTGAAGGATCTGGGCGACTTTGACGGCGCCAGGGAGGTTTTTTACGAATACTTCGGCGAGGGGCAGTTCCCAGCCAGAATGACTTCCCAAACAAACTTCCTCGACGACGCCTGCCTGTGCATGATTGACGGCGTCGCATATAAGCCCGCAATGAAAGGGGAATAGCGTAACGTAAAACAATTTATGAAAATGTGTTGTTCTAGGGAGCATCAGCATCATAATCGTTGTATCGTCGGTGAGTCTATGTACGCGTGAGCATGGCGGAAAGGAGTTATAAACATGTCAAAAGGCAAAATTGCAATGATTGGGGCGGGGAGTGTCGTGTTCAGCCAAACGTTGCTAAATGATATGCTCGCCACGCCGGCGCTCGACGGGTTCGAGTACGCCCTCATGTCGCGCACGATGCCGAAGATCGAGAGGCTGTGCAGCTACTCGCGGGAGCTGATTAAAAAGCATAACTTGAAAAGCAGTATTTACGCGACTTGCGATCGCCGCGACGCTTTGAAGGGCGCCGACTATGTCGTATTGATATTTGGCATAGGCGGGAGGCCCGCGCAAAAAATCGATAGGGAAGTCCCGTTGAAATACGGCGTAGATCAGGGCGTCGGCGATTCGATAGGGCCTGGCGGGGTGTTTCGGTTTTTAAGGACTGTGGGGGTCATGCGCGGTATAGACGACGACATGAGGGAGCTTTGCCCGAATGCGTATGTGCTAAATTATGTCAATCCGATGGGTGCGATTTGCACATATCTTGGGCGGGCGACGTCCATGAACGCCGTGGGGCTGTGTCACGGCGTACAGACAACCATCGAGCTGCTGGCGGGCTATGCCGGCGTCCCGGAGAGCGAGGTCGACTTTACCGCCGCCGGGATCAATCATATGGCATGGTTTTTGAAGCTGGAGCGCCATGGGGTGGATTTGTACCCGACGCTGCTTAGCAATATCGAGAAGCCTGCATATTATATGAGCGAAAAGGTCCGGGGCGAGGTGATGCGCCACTGCGGGTATTTCATGACTGAGTCGAGCAGGCACCTTTCGGAGTATCTGCCGTGGTTCAGGAAGAACGAAATGGCGCTCAACCTGTATTGCCGCGATACCGAGTCTGGAGCCGGGGCTGGAGCCGGATCAAAGGAAGTGGGCGCTGCCTCGGCAAGCAGTAATGCCGCCCCGGCCAGCGGCAAGGGGGATGGTATCGCAAAATTTGACCGGGGCAACATCCTCGCTTTTAACAGCGGCGAGCTGGAGCCCCGCAGCAAAGAATACTGCACATATATCATTGAAGCCCTGGAGACCGGCAAACCTTTCAAGTTCAACGGTAACGTCATGAACAGGGGCTATATCGAAAACCTGCCCGCTACCGCCTGCGTCGAGGTGCCTATCTACGCTGACAGGCAGGGCTTCCACCCCGTGCGCATCGGCGCGCTGCCCCTGCCCCTCGCCGCCATGAACCAGTCAAACTTGTGGGTGCAGGAACTCATGGTGGAGGCTGCGATCCGGCAAGACCCCGAGTACGTGTTCTGGGCGGTGGCCATGGACCCGCTGACGTCCGCAGTCCTTACCTTGGGCCAGATACGCGAGATGGTGGCAGAAATGCTGGAGGCCGAGGCCGAATGGCTCCCGGAGTTCCATGGCAAAACATTAAAAAAGACGCCCGACATCAGCATCCCGCCCGGTACGGCGCCGGTCCCTGTGCCGCTTGACCCCGCGCTCGCCATCAGGCGCCGCTTCATGCAGCTCAGCGGTCAGATAAAATAAGATAACATTAATGTGTAAAATGTTAATGTAGGGCGCGACGCCCCGGCAACGTAGTTGACGTTTGGCGCGCCACGGCAAGGCGATAAAAGGTAAGGAGCGCGTTGGCAAGAGCGCGTTAGTATGGAGGATGATCTGTATGAAAAAGAAAGTCATCGTCATCGGCGGTGGGATCGCCGGGCTTAGCGCCGGGGTTTACGCCCAAAAATGTGGCTTTGATGTTACTGTGCTTGAATCCCATTCTATTGCGGGCGGCAATTGTACCGCATGGAAGCGGGGTGGCTATCTGTTCGAGGGCGGTATGCATTGGTTGACCGGCTCAAACCCGGATGAGCAGCTCAATAAATTATGGCGCTATGTGGGCGCGCTGGACGACAGCGTGAAAATTCATACAAACGAGCCATTCCTGGAATACGACCACAACGGCACAGCCATCCGGCTCTACCGCGATGTAAATCGGACTGAAAAACACCTCATTTCCCTTTCGCCCGCTGATGAAAAGGAAATCAAAAGCCTGTGCGATAAAATCCGCAGCGTACAAAATCTCGCAATGCCTGTCACTGATTTACGAGGGGTCAAAACTACGAAAAAGATTCATCTGCCACTTAAACTGTTATTTTCCGCGCTGTCCGCGATGCGGGTTATGAATATGTGTTCCAGGCTTTCGCGCGAGCAATATGTCAGCCGTTTCGCCCACGAAGGGATACGAGATATGCTGCGCTCTGTAACTGCGGAGGAAGGCGGCATATTACCGCTGGTATTTACGATGGGGACTCTGGCTCGCGGCGATGGCGGTTTCCCCGAAGGAGGGTCGCTCCCGTTCGTAATGCGTATTGTGGATACATTCAAAGGCCTTGGCGGCGAGCTGTTCCTTAACACTCGCGCCGACAAGGTGCTTATCGAAAACAACAAAGCGGTTGGCGTGATAGCCGGTGATGAACGGCTGAATGCTGACGCCGTGATAGTCACCGCCGATACCATGCAGATGGAGCATCTTTTTGATATACCGTTAGAGGCTCCATGGCTTGACGAAATGAAGACTATAACCAAACCGACCATGTGCGTGTTTGTCAGCCTCGGAATCGATGCAGATTTGAGCAAATATCCGCATGGTTATTATTTTAAGCCGGATACGCCGATTAAAATCGCCAATCAAACGTACGAATATTTGAATTTTATAAATTATTCCGCCGACAGGGTTTACTCTCCCGAGGGCAAGACGGCTATGACAACAATCTTGTCCGGGGACACATATGATTACTGGAAAAAAGCAAAAGAAGAAGATAATTACGCCGCGTATAAAAAACGTGTCGCAGATGATATCGTCGCGGCACTAGCGGCGAAACTCAAAGAAGCCGCCGGTAAGATAGAGGTTGTCGATGTGGCGACGCCCCTGACCTATGAGCGCTATTGCGCCAATTGGAAAGGTTCATGGATGACCGAAATGCTCCCCGGCATGAAAATGAAATCATATCCGTCCGCCATTAAAGGGCTGGATGGCGTTTACTTCGCGGGACATCGCATGATGCCGCCGGGCGGCTTGCCTGTTGCGCTGATGAGCGGGCGGACGGCGGTGCAGTACCTATGCCGCGATACAGGCACATTGTTCGTGAGTGAATGAACACTATCGCGGCGAAACGCGGTGCGCGGGCGCAGCGCGCCCGTAAGGTGCGGGAAATCGCATTTTTCGTGCCGACGACTTTCATAGTAGTATTTTATTGTATTCGCAAATCGCCGGACATGTGAAGTTTAATTATTTTGGCTTCGTAATATTTTGGCCTTCGTTTTTGGCCTTTTGATTAAGCTTATGGTATAGATCTTTGCTCGTCTCCACTATTTTGGGCCTCCGCCGCGCGCCATTTGGTTATCTCCGCAATCAGGCCATAGGGTATGGGCTTGTCGAGCGGTAGGCGTATCGTGCCTTTGGCGGTTTTGTACCCGGATTCGGAGAGGCGGTCTGCGAAAACCGCTGTCGCCTCCCCACCGGGGTAGATGCCGATATGCTTTTTGAACGCGGCAAAATGGATGAGGTTCTCGTTCTGCCAAAATGTTGGCATCTGCCACGACATTTTTTCTATGGCGCCCGGCGCGGCCTCGGCGATGGTTTCGCGTATTTTTAGCAAAATGGGCCGGACATCCGCCGGCTGGCTTTCGATATACCCGTCTATCGTGTCCGCATTGCCGCAGTAGTGGCTCTGGTTTGTATTCTTAAACTCCCTGCCGCATATTGGGCACCGCCACATGATTACGCCCTCCTCAATAAAATCATTTTCCGCCCGCGCGTCATACCAAGCACGTCATTCGCGGCGCATTATACCAAGCATGTCATACTAAGCGTGTCATCCCCCGCGCGTCATTCCCGGATGGGCAAATCCGCTCCGTCTCGTAAAAACAAGGGAATGCGGTGGATGGGGCACTTGGCTATGACAGTCCGCCCGCCCTCGAACTCCTCGTCTGTCCAGGCGCAGCGCCATTTGGCGCCGGCAGGGAGGTAGACAGGGCGCTCGGTAAGCCCCGCGCCAATGACTGGCGACACTAGGAGATCGGGACCAAACATATAGCTGTCGTCAATGTCCCAAGCAGCTTTGTCGCCTGGGAAGTCATAAAAGAGGGGCCGCATGGCAGGCGAGCCCTTTTCATGCGCCTGCTTCATCAAGCCTTTGACATAGGGGCGCAGGCGCTCGCGCAAGCGTATATAATAGGCCATTATCTTTTCGTTCTCCGCGCCATAGCTCCAAATTTCGTTTTCGCTCCCGGATTTGCATACGCCGCCGCCGAAAACACCATCCGGGTCGAGCGGCTCTTTTTGCGGCTCGCGAAAGCCGTGCATCCTCATGACTGGGCAAAACGCCCCCCACTGGAACCATCGGATCAACACCTCGTGGAACGCGGGCTCGCGTATGTCCCCGCCGTGGAACCCGCCAATGTCGGTCGTCCACCAATGAATCCCGGCAATGCTCATGTTCAGCCCAGCCGAAAGCTGGTTCCGCATGGAGGCAAAGCTCGAGTCAATATCGCCCGACCACACTAAGGCGCCATAGCGCTGGCTGCCGGCCCAGGCGCAGCGCAGCAGGTTTAACGGGTTTTGCTGGCCTTCGCCCCGCATCCCCTCATAAAAGCCCTGAGCGAACGTTTTGGGATAGAGGTTCCCAATCTGCATATTAGGCCCGAGGTAATAGCGGTACTGGTCAAAATCGTATATCCGGTACTCCGGCTCGGCCTCGTCCAGCCAAAAGATTTTGATGCCCAAGTCATAGTAGTTTTTCTTTATAATTTGCCAAACAAATTCGCGCGCGCCAGGGTGCGTCGTATCATAAAACACAGTGTTCCCATAATAATTCATCGTGATATGGATGCCCCGCTCGGTGCGTACTAAATAGCCCCGATCCAGCATCTCCTTGAAGTTCTCGCTTTCATGATCGACCGTTGGCCAGACTGAGACCATCAGCTCAATGCCCATTTCCCGAAGCTCCCTGACCATCCCCGCCGGGTCGGGCCAGTAATCCGTGTCGAATCGCCAGTCCCCCTGCCTCGGCCAGTGGAAATAATCCACGACGATGACCGAGACGGGCAGCCCGCGCTCCTTATACCCGCGCGCGACGGCCATCAGCTCCTCCTGGGTCTGGTAGCGCAGCTTGCACTGCCAATACCCCATGGCATAGTCGGGCATCATCGGCGCCCTGCCGGTAACGCCGGTATACGCCTCTTCAATTTGCGTAGGGCTGTCCCCGGCCGTGATCCAATAGTCAAGCTGCTTCGTGTAGTGGGCCTGCCATTCGGTGTAGTTTAGGGAAAAGGCCGCTTTCCCGATGGCAGGGTTATTCCATAGAAGCCCATATCCAAGGCTCGAGAGCATAAAAGGCACGCTGGCCTGGGAGTTGCGCTGGGCCAGTTCAATGGTGCAGCCTTTGAGGTTTAGCATAGGCTGCTGGTACTGCCCCATGCCGAAGAGCTTCTCGTCTGGGTTGGACTCGAACCGGGCGGTAAGGGCCCAGTCGCCACCGGGGTGCGGGGTAAACTCGCGCCCCTCCACGTCCAAGGCGCTGTTGAACTGGGCCTCCTCATGCTCGTGGTGCATGTCCCTGTTGCGCCAATATTCCTCAAGTAGGACTTCGCCCTTTTGGTTTGTAAAGGTGATCTTGCCGCGCGCATTGATTGAGGCTGTTAGCTTACCGTTTGTAATGGCGCCGGCGTTGCCATCGATCCGTATTACCGTCGCCGCCTCGCCGCAAGCCTCCATCAAAGCCCATTGTTCATCGAGAAACGCATTGTTTTTCGTGGCCCGGACCCGGAAGCTGTTCTCCCCCCATGGTTCGATACATACTGTTTCGTCAAAACGCCTCCTTACAAGCGCGCCATGTTCATTGCTCAGGACTGACATTTTGTTTTCCCCTTTCAGAATTCTATTTTGGCGCAGTGGCGACAAGTCGTCTGCAGCCCCTGCGAAACCGGTTTATCTATGCCGTTGCATGATATCAAGCATCATACGCGGGCGAATGCGGGCGGCCCATGTGCGGCCCTTGTGCGGCTTTCGCGCGGCCCCACAGATCAATAAAGCCATAATAAACCACTGAACGCCGGATATCAAGGATCATTATTTATATCTTAAATGCAGCGTATGTTGCTGCATGTTGCGTATGGTGTGTATATGAGATAGGATAAGTTAGCGATGTTATATGGGAATAATAATTATATAGCAATAGACATAATGGTTGAGTAAATAAAGCGATATATTTTTTCGAATGGAGCACATTATGTTTGAAGCGAAGTTGGATAAAACCGCAAACATATCAGAAATAAATGAAATAGTTAATATTATCCATAACGTAATACCCGTGATTGAGATATATATTTTCGGCTCTTTTGCCAATGGAACGGCAGGTGAAGATAGCGATTATGATTTTTACGTAGTTATCCCTGACAACAGTTTACGTGCGAGAGAAGCGACTTGGAAAATTAGAGAGGCTTTAGTTGGAAAGCAAAAAAGAGGTATTGATATGTTGGTGGGTACTCAAAGCAAATTCAAAAACAACATAAATACATATTCAATTGAAAATGAAGTTGCGAAAACAGGAGTGAAGCTTTATGGATAAAGCGATTGTAAAAGAATGGTTGAAATATGCAAGCAACGATTTAGAAGCTGCTAACCATCTTCTGTCTCTACACCCTCTAAAGCTAGAGATAATATGCTACTTATGTCAGCAATCCGCAGAAAAGATGCTGAAGGCGTTTTGGCTTTATTCTGATGTATTTCCCCCAAAAACGCATGACCTTGAATTACTTAGGAACAAATGCGAAGAATTTCATGCATCATTTTTAGAATTGGCAGGTGAGTGTATTCGCCTTAATGATTACTCATCGCAGCCGCGCTATCCTTTTAACCTGGAAATAACGGATGATGACATGCAAATGGCAATAAAAGATAGCAAAAAAATCAGTAAATTTGTAAAATCATTGATTATCCTGGACAAAGAGGATGAAGATAATGCTTAAAATCATTGATAGACAGGGACCGCATTATTATGAGCGGCGAAGTCCCGAACCCGATAAAAGTCCCGGACGGCTGCCGCTTCCATTTGAATTGCCCATCGTGCATGGACAGGTGCAAAAATGAAGAGCCTGTGTTGAAGGAAATAGGCCCCGGCCATATGCTCGCATGCCATTTGGCGAATTGAGCGAGAAAAGCAAAACAAATATTTATAATTTTATAAAGAGCCTTTTCCATATATTGCTGATATAATAAATGCAACAACTGTTAAAACATTTATTAATGCAATATATTTTTATTAATGAATATTGAGGAGGAATTACGCATGAACAGAAAGATTTTGCACATTGTCGGGTGGGCCATTGCCTTGGCGCTGGTGATTGTGCCAATGGCGTCTTGCGCACCGGGCGGCTCGCCGGGCGGCGCACCCGCTGCGACCACGGCGGCGCCCGCAGCGACTACGGCGGCGCAAGCTGCGACCGCCGCCGCTACGACCCAGGCGGCCGCGACAGAGCCGGAGGTCAAGCCAGTCACGTTCTCCTATTGGCACGGTAGGAATGCCGATGCCACGGAAGGTGAAAAGAAGGTTCTCGAGCTGTATATCGAGGAGTTCCAAAACGCCTTCCCGCACATTACCGTGGACTCGCGCCCCACGAAGCCCGGCACGGACTACCGCGAGCAGTACGACAAAGCGCTGATGGCCAACGACGGACCGACGCTCAATGAGCAACTGCCGCACGTCGACATCCAGACGCGCATCAACAACGGCACGATCGCGGACGTTTCCAAGTACATGGAAAATTTTGACCTTCGCCTCGATGGCAAGGTGATAGACGTTTTTGACGACGCCATACGCGACAAGGACGGCAAATGGTACGCTATACCGATACGCCAGTATTTTATGGCGCACGCCTACAACAGCGAGACAATCAAAGCCGGCGGTGAGAGCGTAGACAACCTGCCCACGGACTGGGAGTCTTTCGGCGAGTACACGCAAAGGCTGACGAACCCGGCCGAGCAGAGATATGGCTATGTCTTTATCGGTTCTGACTATCTCGCATGGAACTTTACGCCCTGGGTGTGGGCCGCAGGGGGCGAAATGGTCCGCCCCAACAGCGACGGCACATACTCCATCGCGTTCAACGAGGAGCCCGGCATCGACACGGCGATGTTCTGGCACGACCTGGTCTATAAGTACAAATCCACCCAGACGGACCTGTTGAAGCAATGGCCCGATCTCCAGACAGATATCCAAGCGGGGTATTCGGCGCTCTCTTGGGGCGTTGCCACTACCTTTGCGGCCAGGGCGGAAGAGAAGTTCGGTATTACGCCGGAGCGCTTCGGCTCAACCTTGATTCCCGGCAAAACAAAAGACATGAGCCCCGTATCGTTTGCGGGCGGCGGCGTGTGGGTCATGGGGCCGAAGGCCACCGAGGAGGAAATGGACGCGGCGTGGGAATTTGTAAAGTTTACCACATATAACGAAGAGTTCCTTACCAAGGTTTGGGAGATCGAAGGCGAGTACAATGTGGCCTCGTTTGTGCAGATGCCGGCCCGCAATGATTTGGCCGATCTGAAGTTCTCATTCGCGCAGTGGCCCGACCATTGGGCAAAGGAGTTCGCGCAGCTCGCGGAATATGCGATACCTGAGCCTTTCTGCGCGAACTGGAACGATTTGAAAAACGACATCGTCATTCCGATGCAAAAAGTCCTGCTCACGGAAAACATCACCCGCGAGGAGGTAAAGCAGCTCCTGGACGAGTGCGCCGACTCATTGTACGAAAAATACCCGGACAGCTTCCGCCTGCCCAACTGACCTGTTTTCTACCTAAGGCGCCAAGTTGCCGCCTGCTGCGGTGGCGACTTAGCCGTTCGCTGGAGTGGAAATTTTTGCCTCCCGCTGCGGTGACGACTTAACTGTTCGTTGGAGTGGCAACTTGGCGCCAACTAATATATAAACTGCCCCGGGCGATAGCCGCAGGTGATAGTGGGGGATGAATATGGACCTTCCAATCAAAAAAAGCAAAAATAAAGGCGAAAGCCTGAACAGCCAGTTTTCCGGGTGGCTGTTCATCATTCCGGCGGCTCTTCTGTTCCTGATGTTCAAGTATGTCCCCATTATTATGGGGACATTCGTCACTTTTTTTGACTACAACATCGTAAACCCCCCGGGCAATTTTGTCGGGCTAAGGAACTATATAGCCGTATTGACTGAATCGCGGTTCCACACCTCGCTGATAAACACATTTGAGTTTTTCCTTATAATGCTGGTGCTCGACTTCTGGGTCCCCATTGTCGTCGCGATCCTCGTAAATGAGGCGCGGCGCGGGAACGCGCTGTTCCGCACGCTGTATTTCATACCTGCGATCGCGCCCTCCATTGCGATGACTGTCCTGTGGAAATATGTGTGGCAACCGGACTACGGGTTCGCCAACTACCTGATGCAACTGGTCGGGCTCCCGATGCAGAAATGGCTGAACGATCCCATGCTGGTCAAGTGGTGCCTGCGGTTCCCGCAGTTTATAATGGCCGGAGGGCTCGCGTTTGTTATTTACCTTGCCGCCCTCCAGGACATACCGGAGGAAGAGTTCGAGGCGTCGCTGATCGACGGCGCCGGCTTTTTGCAAAAGATACGCTACATAGTGTTTCCGCATTTGAGGCATGTTATCAGCCTGATGCTCGTCCTGCTCCTGATTGAGGCGTTTAATTACTTCGACGAACCGATGGTCATGACCGGGGGCGGCCCGATAGGGAAGACGGAAACGCTTATAATGTACTCGTTCAAGTCGGCATATAGGGACAGCAGGTACAGCTTCGCTATAACGCTTGCGGTCATTACGTTCGTAATCGTGCTCGCCTGTACGGTCGCAAAGGAAGCCCTTTCGAGAAAGGATGACGACTGATGCCCGCTCTTCACGACATAGAGGTTAAGGGGAAGTACAAATGGCTTCATAACGCTATCATCATCGTGCTTATCCTTGGGATCCCGTTCCGTATTTTTCCGTTCTCCTGGATGATAACAAACATGTTCAAGGACAGCCTTGAGGTGTTCCGCTTTCCGCCGAGGTTTTTTCCGGATGTGTTCCAATGGAACAACATTAGCGACGCGTTCGCGAAATACAACCTGGCGGGGAACCTATGGAACTCCGTGGTTCTGTGCGCCGGCGTCATCGCCATCCAGGTGCCGACAAGCGCGCTCGCGGCGTTTTCGCTGTCGCGGCTCAAGCCCAAAGGCTCAAAGTTCATGCTGTTGTTTTTTGTGGGCACGATGATGATAAACAGCCAGGCGATTATTGTCCCCACATATATTATGATGGGCTGGCTCGGGCTGATAAATTCATTTTGGTCCGTCATCCTGTCGTTGAGCGCGTGGGGTTGGTCCGTCTTTGTGTTCAAGGGTTTTTTTGACTCGTTCCCCCGCGATCTCATGGAGGCCGCGCGGATCGACGGGGCCAGCAATATCCGGACGTTCGGCACGATTGTCATCCCGCTGACGAAACCGGTTTTTTCGGTCGTGATCCTCAACACCTTCCGCGCTGTATACAACCAGTTCATGTTCCCGCTTATGCTGCTGTCCGACGATACAAAATGGACGATTATGATCCGTATCTACGCCGCCCAGGAGGGCAGCGCACAATGGAACCACGTTATGGTTATGCTTACATTCGCGGTTATCCCCATTGTCTTGTTCTACCTGATTATGCAAAAAAACATCGTTCAGGGCATCACGATGACCGGGCTAAAAGGGTAAAATTCTTTTGAGGAAGACATATATAGAAGTATTGATGGGCTGGGGGAGAAAGGTATTCCGCGAACCGCACCAGTGGCTGGCGGTCAGCTTGATGTTCACGCTGCTGGCGCTCCCGGTCGTGACCTTTGGCGCAGCCGCCGCGTCGGCGGTCTGGCTCGCGCGCCAGTACAGCCTGGAGTACCGCGTTAGGCCTTTTCGCGAAGTAAAGCATATTATGCGGCCTTGCTTTCGCAAGTCGCTGGTTATGGGTCTTTTGGATATTTGCTTCGCGGGGGCGCTTGCGGCCATGGTTTTCCATATGGTTGCAAACGGGGCGTTAATGTGGGGCTACGCGTTTTTCGCGGTGCTGGACTTGTTGTTTTTGCTCTCCGGTTATTACCGCTACCCCGTTTTGGTTTGCAACACGAACCTTTCGTTATGGGACGTACTCGTAACGGGGTTGATGCTCGCGGCAAACAACCTAGGCCTTTTGCTGATGCTGTTTAGCGTAAATGCCCTGGCGGCGATAATTTCTGTATGGAGCGGCTTTGGTATATTGCTGGTCTATCCTGGCGTCACGGCTTTTTTGGTTATTTATCTCTATCAATGCAACTTGGAAAAATACAGGTTGCCGGAATCTGGCGGCAACGGGAAATAAAAATAAATTAAAGAAAGTAGGTACGCCATGAAAATCACCGATATGAAACTGTACCATGTGCCACGGCGCTTCTTGTATCTCAAAATCGAGACGGACGAGGGGATATGCGGATGGGGCGAGCCGCTCGTTGAGGGGCGCTCCGGGACGCTGGAAGGCGCCGTGAACGAATGGCGCGGTTACTTCATCGGCAAAAACCCGCTGCTCATCGAGGAGCATTGGCAGACGATGTACAGGGGCGCATTTTACCGAGGGGGGCCGGTGCTGATGAGCACGATAGCCGGCATCGACCAGGCGCTGTGGGACATTAAGGGGAAGTACCACAATATGCCGGTGCATGAGATGCTGGGGGGACCGGTGAAGAGCCGCGTAAAGGTGTACCGGGGCGTGCGCGGGGGCACCACCGAGGAGCTCGCGAAGGACGCCGCTCTGGCCAAGAAGCAGGGTTACAAACTGATCAAAAGCGGCTCGGTAACGCTGTACAACGCCGAGCTTGGCACGCACTATGTTGACAACATCGGCAGGGTGAACATGATCGTCGAGCGGCTGGGGGCTATACGGGATGCCGTCGGGTTCGAAATTGACCTGGCGATTGACTTCCACGGGGAGATACACAAACCGATGGCCAAAGTGCTTACGAGGGAGATTGACCAGTTCAAGCTCGCGTTTATTGAAGAGCCGGTGCTGCCCGAGAACAACGAGGCGCTGCGCGAAGTGGCAAAGTACACATCCAGCCCGATAGCCACGGGCGAGCGCATGTACAGCCGCTGGGACTTCAAGAAGCTGCTTAGCGACGGTTATGTGGACATCGTGCAGCCAGACCTGTCACACGCGGGCGGGATAAGCGAGTGCAGGCGCATCGGCGCGATGGCGGAGGCGTACGACGTGGCGATGGCGCCGCACTGCCCGTTAAGCATCATAGCATTCGCGTCCTGCGTGCAGACGGACGCGGCGACGCCCAACGCCGTGTTCCAGGAGCAGAGCATAGGGGTGCACGACGGGAGCAAAGAGAACCCGGGCATGGCGCCGCTGAAGGATCCGGGGGTTTTCAAGTTTAACGACGGGTACGTCGAGCTGCCCAAAGCGCCCGGCCTTGGCATAGAGATCGACGAGGCGCTTGTGGAGGAGGCCAACAAAACGCCCCACAACTGGAAGAACCCGATGCTCCGCACATATGACGGGACACCGATCGAGTGGTAGATCGAGTGGTAGATCAAGAGGTAATAGAATAATAAATCGGTCGGGCATGCCCAGCATAAAGTCGGCAGGGCATGCCCGCTTGCTGGCCTGATATATCCGCTACGCCGGGCGGACATGCACGCTTGTTAGCTTGATATATCCGCTACGACGGGCGGAAATGACACGCCCGTTATAAAGATGGCAGAGCATGTCTGCTACACCGGGCGGACATGTCCGCTACGTCGGGCGGGTTCGAAAATGCCGCTTATTTATATTAGGCAATCGGCTCCGCTCCGTCGTCCCACCAATGGGTTAAATATTCTACACCGCGCCATTTGCCATCAAACATAGCCCGTCGGGTCTTCTCCAGGTCGACCCACTCGTCGATGCGCGACACGCCCAATGCGACACAGTCCGCGAAGAAGGCGTCGATCGCGGCCTTGTCGATTTTGCCGCGCATGGCGTTGTTCTTCAGCCGAACATACCTTAGCGGCATGTTCGCCCTGAACACGCGCAGCGAGCGTAGCGCGTCGCCCGCGACCGCGGCGGCGGCCCGGGAGAGCAGTTCGTCGTATTGGCCAAGCCTGTCGTCTGTCAGGTACGCCTTGTCGCAATTGTCATTGAAGCATATGTGGATGTTCTCCCTATCCACGATTTCGGTTTGCATCGCAACGTATTCGAGTATGTATTTGGCCGCCGGGCCGTAAAAATATTCGGCAAACTCGCGCATATGCCGCTCCACGTCGGCGTCGGGGTCCCACAGCAGCTTCGTGACGATATATGCGCGCATTTCATTCATGTCCAGGCCGTCGCCGCGCGAAAAATTGCCCTGCTGGTACAGGCCCTTAAGGTTGTTGCCCGCCATGAACTTCATGTGCGGCTTGAGCGCGCCCCAGTTGGGGAACGGCATGCAATAGTGCGCGAAGCAGGTGACATAGTTCCAGACATACAGCCTGTCGCACACCCTGGCCCAGTCCATCATGTCTTTCGCAAAACCGGCTTTCGAGCCGTCCGCAAGGAAAACATCCCTGTTCTGGTGCTCACATGACTCAAATGGGTGCACCAGGCAGTTCTCAATTGTGCAAAGCCGCACGCATACATTATGCCTCGGGCGGAGGGTTTTCGGCGCGGGGCGCGTCTGCTGGTAGGCGAGCGTATCGATGACGACGTCCGGGAATTCCGGCTCGACGGCTTCGGCGACGGCGTTTATGAAGGCTATCAGCGAACCGGACCTTGCCCCCTCGCGTTCATCGATC
>Ga0099364_10002973_pt1 | contig 26731 bp, 26 predicted proteins | sample TergutTh196P3_FD_73070 | JGI IMG/M metagenome (GOLD analysis project Ga0099364, IMG submission 73070) | Microcerotermes parvus P3 segment gut microbial communities from Pointe-Noire, Republic of the Congo - Th196 P3 | ecosystem: Host-associated > Arthropoda: Insects > Digestive system > Gut ...
TCGCGTTTTTAATAATTATCAATGTGGTGGGGGCGACCTGTTTTCGCCCGTGGGTTTTCAGCGTTTGCGCGTATTCACGGGCGGGCATTGGAAGCCCGCCCCTACAATCAAATTTTGCACAACATAACACCCCGCCATGTCTCGAGGGTGCGACGGGCGGTTATCCTAATCCCGCCCTCTCAACCTCCAAATCCAACAAAGCCCTAACCGTCCCCCGACCCCGCTCGTCCACGACGCGAAGCCGCTCTATATGCTCGCGCTCTGCGCTTGTACACATAAAAACTTCCTTTTGGTCTCTCCCTAAAAGATAATCGACCGAAAGATGATAAAAATCCGCCAAGATACTCAAATTTTCATAGCTCATCTGGTGTCTGCCGCTTTCATACATCGAGTAGGCTTCCCGCGTGACGCCGAGCTTTACGGCGACTTCCCTCTGGCGAAGATTGTGAAACTCCCGAATCAGCTTCAATCGGTTGTGTAACAAAATCTTACCTCCCACCGCTAAATAATGCAGAAATAGTAATGCAAAATGCAGAAATAGCTAAGATTACAAGGCAGTTTTCCTCGGAAAACTGCTTAAAAAGCGAATTATTTCTGCATTTTGCATTCTTATTTCTGCATTATTCTAAGAACTGTAACCGCAAAGACACTTTTCACTGTACAATTTGCGGCAAACTGTAACTTTTCGAGGATATTTTTGGGCGAAATGCACAAAATCCCCCTTACATTATACAGCAAAAGGTAGAATATAGCAACAATGTAAGGTTTTCTTACGTTTAATTTCAAAAAAGACTTGACAATGTAAGAAATACTTACTATAATAAGAACATACGGTGATAGAACCGTGAAAATTTTATGTTTCTTTAGGAGGACAAAATGATTATTAAAAAATTGCAACAACTCAAAGCCAAGAAAGGCTTCACCCTCGTGGAATTGTTAGTCGTTATCGCGATTATCGGTATTCTCGCGGCGGTACTTATCCCGCTCATGGTGACTTTCTTGAACAACGCGAACATCTCTAACGCAAACTCCGTGGCGGCGACCACACAATCGGTTATGACGGGCTTTCTTCTTTCGGAAAGTGCTCCGGCACGGAACAGAGGGATAAATGCTACAACCGCTACCCCGGGCAACCCCGCAACCGCTACAGTAACCATCGTTGCTCCTGCTGACGGTGCAGGTCCCGCCAGTGTTTCAGAACCGGCAACATGGGCGGGTGCTGTCACTCTGGGCGGCGCATGGCAACCCGACTCTGCCGCAGGCGAAAGAGCTATTGCATTACAAGTTGCTTTAGCTGAAAGCTTTTCCGGAAGTAGTGCGTTAAACACAGGCGACACAATTATTGTGTACTTTAGCGCATCAACTGCGGCTGTTCAAACCTGCGATGCTGTTCTTTATATCCCCGCAGGTTCTAACGTTACAACCACACCGGCGTGGAATTCCAACACCAAAAGATTCGACAATGTTACGTCTAACCGCGCCAGTACTACCGGTCAAAGAACAGACCCCATCGTCGGAATCTACCCCGTACAATAATCTTATCGGCAAAACCCGCGAAAACCTAATCTAACCTAATAAAATCCCCGCATGAAGTGTTTGCTGTACTTGCGCGTTCTCTCCTTAAAATTATGTTTTATGGTGAAAACCCGGGTTACACTTGTACAACGAACGCTTCATGCGGGGATTTTTGTTAATGGACAATGGATAATTGACTATTGACAATTTGCGGGGATTTTTCTGTCGTTCGTAAATTTTATTGTAGGGAACGGTTCTTAACCGTTCCGTTTTGTGGGTTTGCGGAAATCTGCGGAACGGTTCTTAACCGTTCCGTTTATAATGCCGTGCGGGTTTGCGGAACGGTTACGAACCGTTCCCTACAACAAAAATTATTAACAACATAAAAATCCGCAACCACGTAGGGGCGAACTGTGTTCGCCCGTAATTCATGCCGTTCGCCCGCATAATTCGCCGCGTTTTGGTCAATTCATGCCGTCCGTAAATTTTATTGTAGGGAACGGTTCTTAACCGTTCCGTACTATAAATCGCACGGACTTTCGGAACGGTTGTGAAATTGCAGGGATTTGCGGAATTGTTACGAACCGTTCCGTTTATAATGTCGCCGAAACTTTCGGAACGGTTACGAACCGTTCCCTACAAAACACCGCGCCATGTTTCGGAAAAATTTACGCCCGCACCGCCCCAAAAAACAAACGGGCGAACCACGTTCGCCCGCTTAAAATATCCAACCCTACAACTCAATCTTCCCAACCGAAGCACTCTTTTCAAAATCCACGGTATCCTGCGAAATCTGCACATTCTCGCTCGGGCCGGCGGCGCGCTTGTACTCCCGCTCGAACGAGGTTGAAAAGCCGCTCGACTGCTTATAGGAACGCCCCGGGCCGATTGGGCGGTCTCGATTATCGCGACTGTCGCGATTGTCGCGGAAATCTCGTCTGTCCCGATTGTCACGATTATCGCGGAAGTCTCTGCGGTTGTCCCGATTGTCCCGATTATCACGGTTATCACGGCTATCCCGACTATCCCGACCGTCCCTGCTATCATAATTGCGCGGTTTTGCGACATTCGCGGAGATTACGACCTTGCGGAACGGCTCCTCGCCGACCGAATTGCTGTAAACCCCTTGAATCTCCGAGACCTTGCTGTGGATAATCCGCCGCTCATACGGGTTCATCGGCTCAAGGGTCACGCGTCTACCCTGTTTCAAGACCTTGCTGACTGTACGAGTCGCGAGAGTTTCGAGTGCCTCGCGGCGTTTCTCGCGGTAGCCGTTGCAATCGACCGAAATCCGCTTGTACTGCGCCCCGGAGCGATTGCTCGCGAGAATCGAAAGGTACTGCAAGCTATCCAAGGTCTCGCCCCTGCGCCCGATTGCAATCCCGAGATTATCCCCGATTATATCGAGAACCACGGTATCGTCCCGCTCCGAGATGTCGATATGGAATCCTTCTGCGCCGAGATGTGTGAGGATTTTTTCTATATAGGTCACAATCATGGTGTAATCTGCCGCCTCGCCGTTTGTGTTCGCGGTCGGGGTCACTTTGGGCGTACTTGCAGGCTTGGTGGCTCTTGCGGGTTTTGCCGAATTTGCAACGTCGGCAGTCGGCACGGCCGCTTGGTCAACGGGGGCTTTCGCGCTGATTAGGTACTCGCCTTTAGTGCCGAACAGCTTTTTCACGGGCTGTTCGATTACGCTGATGCTGACGTCATACTCGCTGACATCGTACTGCGCGTAAAACTCATAAGCTAACGCCTTAGCTTCGTCAAGGGATTTTCCGCTGAATTTCTTTTCCATTTTTTCAATACCATGCCGCCACAACGCGCAAGGAACATTCAAGGTTCGTTGCGGCATGGGGGCAATCCTTTCAGAATATTTTTAGGTTTTTGAATCGGGAATATCGGCGTGATTTTCATGCGGTCGGGCGTGGAAGCCCGACCCTACATGTGGCGATTTACTTTTTTGTTTCATCTACATAATGTAGGGAACGGTTCGTAACCGTTCCGTTTATAGGGTCGCTGAAACTTGGCGGAACGGTTACGAACCGTTCCCTACAAAACACCGCGCCGTGTTTCGGGGGGTTTTGCGGCGTTTCGGGAAATTTTTCGGCGTTTCGGGGGATTTTGCGGACGCGCACTGCGCGCCCCTACATTTTAGGGTATTTCTCCATACTTTTCAAGGTCGGCTTTGCGGGCTTCTTCTAATTTTTTGCGGAAGTATTCTTTCTGCTCTTTTGCACTGAGGTCGGAGATGGCTACTTTTGTTTCAATTGTTGTAACCTCTGAATCCCCGTCCCCGTCTGCATCGGTGACGGTTGCGGTCGTGGTGACTACTGTGTCTCTGGTGGTATTTTTCGCGCCGGCACGCGCCTTGGCTTGTTCGCGGAGCATATCGGGGGGCCAGAACTTATAGATAATCGCGCTTTGCGCCATCATCACCAGCGAAGACACCGCCCAGTATAACCCCGCACCCGCAGGCCAATTGAAAACGATGAACAGCGAAATCACCGGCCCCATGAACAGCAACATCTTGCCGCCCGGTACGTTCGCGCTCTCGGGCATAGACTTTTTCTGTATGAATTGTTGCAGTAAGACTTGTGCAATCGAGGACAGTACGCAGAACGCCGCCAAAAGCCACAGGCTGTTGAATTCCCTGTAATTGGGGGAGTCGCCGAGGTTCATACCCCAAAAATACATGTTGTCTTTCAAGTTATCGAGCTTTTCGCGGGTGGAATCGTCGAGGGTGTAGATGTCGGAGGCGTCGGGGCCGGTCTGCACCCAAGTATAGGCGTCGGCGTTACCGGTGTAAACCCGCACCGAGCGCAACTCTCGCGGCAAGCCCCTGTACCCCTGCTCAACCCGCGTGAGTGCGACAATGACGTCGTCGCTGAACGCCCCTAAATCCTTGTCGGGGTCTGTTCGGACAACCGCGCCGACTCTCTCCCGTTGTAACTCGTTGACACCATCGTCCCCCAAGACCATGAAAGAAGTGGTGAAGTCGCTTGTCCCGAACAACCGTATCACGGCATTGCGATTCTCGTCGTTACCCACCATGCTCTGCAGAATGATTTCGGTATACTCGGTCTCAATGCTCATGTACTCTATCGCTTGTATGGTGTCCTTGTCGAACCGCTCCATGTGGGTCATGGGCTTGTAGACCACGTCGATAATCCCGAAAAGCAGAATCATCGTCAAAATCATCGGCGCGCAACCGCCCATCGGGTTATAGCCTTCTTTTTGCAGTTTCTGCATTTCTTCCTGCAATTTCTGCTGATTACCGCGGTATTTTTTCTGGGCCTCTTGCACACGCGGGGTGAAAAGCTGTGAATACGCCATGTTTTTCTGCTGTTTCAAGGTCAGCGGAAAGCTCGCCGCCTTAATCACGACCGTAAACAGTATTACCGCCCAACCGAAGTTGTCCACCACAAGATACAGCAACCACATGACATACCCGAGCGGGTATCCGAGAACCGAATATAAGAAGAAAATAATTTTCACCCAACTTTCTTTTTTGACAATCTCCAACTGAACACAGCAGGAACTAAGTCTTCGCCGCCCGCCGAAAACGGGTTGCATCTCAGAATGCGCCAAAACGCCAAATAGCCGCCTTTCACAGCACCGAACCGTTCGATTGCAATAATTGCATAAGCAGAACAGCTCGGCGTAAAGCGGCATGAAGACGGCAATATTCTCGACAGAGTAACTCTGTACAATTTGATAAAAGCTATGAAGATATATTTCATATTATTTCTAATTATTTCTAATTTTTTTGAACACTAACATGAAGCCCCTATTACAATTTGGGCAGGAGTTGTTTTATCAAAAGCTCGTAAATCTGCTTTGAACCGAGGGATGGGGTTTTGCCTCTTGCCACGAACACAAAATCGTGGTGCTTGCCTGTTATGGCGGTCTGCTCGGCTAAAAGAGGTTGCACAAGGCGAAAGGCTTCGCGAATTACCCGCCTTGCGCGATTTCTCTTGACCGCGTTCCCGACTTTTTTCGACGCAACTATGCCCAGACGGTTCGCCCGCCTTTTCGTGGGCCTATAATAACAGACAAAGGCATAGGTTACTATGCTCGTCCCCTTTTTGAACAGATATTGAAAATCCCCGTTCTTTCTGACGCTTACAAATCTTTTCGCGTATTTCGCTGTTTTTGGCTTGTTTTTCATCATGTCCTAATTAATACGACAGTTTCTTTCTGCCCCTTGCTCTACGTCTCGAAAGCACTTTCCGTCCGGCACGGGTAGACATTCTTTTCATGAAGCCGTGTTCCTTCTTGCGTTGACGCTTTTTGGGCTGATAGGTTCTTTTCATGCTTCTCACCTTACCTTTCTATGGGAATTTTATACTACAGCCTTACTATTATACAATAAATATTTGGGGTTGTCAAGAGTTTTTTATAAATAAATGCAGAAACTCAAAATAAATGCAGAAATAATAATGCAGAATGCAGAAATAATTTAATTTTCAAGCAGTAAGCCGACGGAGATGTGCTTGTAACTTAGTTATTTCTGCATTCTGCATTATCATTTATAGCGGCGTGATTCGCCGTTTTTGCACTATGTCTATAATTACAAGCTCGGGCGGGTTGAAAACCCGCGGGACGCCGCGCCAGCTCTTGCTTAGGCCCCTGCTGACTATGAGTTTACAGCGGGCATTGCCGCCCACGTGATATAGCCCGCCGACGTATTTCGGGAAAAAGCCTTGGTGAATCGCGTAAATCCCGTTGGTAATGCGCGGAATCCGCACCTGCCCGCCATGCACGTGCCCGCTCAGAATCAGGTCAAAGTGCAGTTTTGCGTACAGGTTCATCTTCTCGGGGCGGTGCGCCAAAAGCACCGAGAAATCTTGGCGGTTTGTGCGGCTGGCGCAGTTTTGCAATTGCCCGTGAAATGCTTTTGCGCCGATTACGACATCGTCAACGCCACAGACAGTCAGCCTGTTATCCCCGACAATTATCTCCCGGCAACACCCCTCCAAAACATTCGCGCCGAGCCGCCTGAAAAACCGCTTGATTTCCTCGATTTCGCCGCCTTTGTACTCGTGATTGCCCGACACATAATAGACCGGGTACTTTTTCGCGGCAAGCTCACGCAGTAGGATTTTGGTGTTGCGGTGGGGGGTTATGTGGTCGGCAATGTCGCCCGCCATCAGCACTGCATCGGGGTTGTGCGCCTCGATTGCCGCGATAAGTTTCCGCTGATTTTTGCCGTGAGTATGACTGTGCAAATCGGCCATCAGCGCAAGCCGAACCTTGCCGCGGACTTTGTCCGAGAAAATCTCGTACTTCACGACCGACAATCTCCGACTGCGGATTACAAAGGCGGCGATTGCGGCGGTGGTTATTAGGGTTTTTTTGAGTTTTATCATCGTCCCTCTTGCACAAATTCGGGGTGAAAAGTTTCGACTGCCCCGATTTTGTGGATGTATTTATAGGTTTTTATTATTATTTTGCGGATTTGGGGGAATATACGCTTTTAGGCGGGGATTTTTTGTGGCGGGGGTTGACAAACGTATACAAAATGGTATATAATATATACAGAGGTGATGATAATGTCTACAACAATACGCGTTAATTCCGAAATAAAGGAACAGGTCACGCCGATTTTGAACACTTTGGGCATTTCGGTCGGCGAAGCTGTCAATATGTTCTTGCACCAAGTAAAGCTTTACAACGGCATACCGTTTGACTTGATTGTCCGCACACCGCCGCCTGATTTTTGGGCAGACGTGGAAGAAACCCGCAAAGCCGTCGAAAGCGGCACTGCGGAGTTTATACACAACGATGAAGAACTGCGGAGGGCATTGGGATTGTGAACATAACAGGCTATAAATACAAAATCGTTTTTTCCGCAAAGTACAAACGCAACTTGAAGAAAATTCAAAAACGCCGGTGCAATTTAGAGCTTCTGTATAAGGTTGTGCGTGACCTCGCGAGCGACTTTCCGCTCGACCCAAAGCACCGCGACCACCAACTTACGGGCGACATGAAACAATTCAGAGAGTGCCATATCACGCCGGATTGGTTGCTTGTGTATGAGAAGACAAAAGATGCTTTAATCTTGTATTTGTATTCAACCGGCAGTCATGCCGATGTTTTTGAGTGAATTTCCAAAAACAGTTGCATTCCCCAAAATTATATGCTATAATACCCTTATGTTTACAAAAAACTTACATAAAACCCCTGCCGGTTGGCGGCACGAGAAGAAGTATATCTTATCTGCGGGGATATACGAGGTGCTGAAAAGGCGGTGCGCCGCCGTTATGCCCTTGGACATGCACATGAGAGAAGGCGGTTACAGAGTTACCAGCCTGTATTTTGACGACATCTACAGAACCGCATACAACGACAAGTTAGGCGGCTTCTTAAAAAGGTGCAAGTATCGGGTGAGGGCGTACAACTTGTCGGCCCAGCGGATTAGTTTGGAGGCAAAACTCAAGGAAGGCGAGCATGTCCGCAAGAAATCGGCGTTGTTAAATCTTGACGAGTATCACGCGATTATCAAAGCCGACTTTAGTTTTTGTGCCAAGAGAAACTCCGAGCAGTTTCTGCAAAATTTTCATGCGGCGGCGGTGACAACGGGCTTAAAACCTGCCTACATTACCGATTATTTCAGGGAAGCCTTTGTTGCAGAGGCGGGCAATGTGCGGATAACTTTCGATAGGGAATTGTCGGCGGGGCTGTGTTACGACGGCAGTTTCGACATGTTCAAAGCGAGTTTTACGCCTGTATTGGACGGGGGCGAGGTTGTCCTCGAAGTAAAATACGACCGCTTTATCCCGTCGTACATCGAGGAGTTGATTACCGGCTATCCCCTCATGAGCGAACCGGTGTCAAAATTTATACTATCGGCAGATAAAAATATGCAGGTGTACAAATAAATAATATACAGAAAGAGGATTTACACATGAGCAATCTAATAACAGCAGCAGCAGACACAGGCGGTAGCACCGACAACCTAAGGGGGCAGATACAGGCACTCCTCAACGAAAGTTTCGGCCTAATGGAATTTTCCGCGCTGACCCCTGCCCGAATTATTCTCGCACTCGGCACGGCGACAATCTGCGGCTTTGTAATCTACTTAGTCTATCGGTTCTTCTACAGGGGGGTAGTTTTCAGCGAGAATTACAATATCCTGTTGGTTTTAGTGACGATTGTCACCGCATTTATCATCACCACAATCAGCGCGAATATCGTCCTGTCGCTCGGCATGGTGGGTGCGCTGTCGATTGTGCGGTTCCGCTCGGCGGTCAAAGACCCGCTTGATATAGGCTTTCTGTTCTGGGGGATTGCCGCGGGTGTAACGGCGGGCGCGGGGCTGTACCCGGTCGCGCTTATGGGTACAGCGTTCATTGCAGTAATCTACATATTCATGACCTTCATGAAAAAGCAGAAGAAAAGCTATTTGCTGATTATCAAATACGGCGAAGTTGCAGAGTCCGACGTAAATAATCTGCTCCCGAAACGCTACAAACTCAAGAACAAAACCCGCACAGGTAGTTTTACCGAGTTGACACTCGAGGTCAAAGTCAAGCGCAATAACGCCGAGGCCGTCGAGAAATTTAACGCGGTCGTCGGGGTTGAGGCGGTGACTTTGTTGGAGTATAGTGGGGAGTATATGAATTAATATGGAATAATGAATAAGGAATAATGATACCGCCCCTATGGGGCGGTTCTGTGTAGGGGCGCGCATGGCGCGCCCGTGGGTTTTAGGCGTTTCCGTGAGGTTGCGGGCGAACACAGTTCGCCCCTACATACTGCGGTTTTTTCCTGCCGTTAATAATTTTGAATGTAGGGAACGGTTCATAACCGTTCCGTCCTATAAATCGCGGAGACTTTCGGAACGGTTACGAACCGTTCCCTACAATTAAAACCGCCCCGATGGGGCGGTTTTAATTATTTCTTATTCATTATTCACTATTAATTAAAGAAACCCTCGCCTTATTCAAAAGCTTCTCGGTTTCTTCAAACGTCTCCTCGCCGAGGGTGACGAAAATACTTTCGCATAATTCATCAACGCTTATGTTTCCGCGCTTGAATTTTACGACCGGCTGTGCCAAGCTGCGCTTAAAGGCGTTAAATTCTTCTTTGGTCATATGCTTACCCTGCCCTTTCTGCACCGAAATAGTGCCGCCCCATTATTCCTTATTCCTTATTCACTATTCCTCACCCTACGCCTGCTCCCCAATACTAATCGCCTCAGGGAAGATATTCCTGCTCTCCTCCTTATTAAGGAAGGTCGTGCTGACGTAGCCTTGTATAATCGCGCCGTCGTCTACTGTGATAGTGCTCGCGCTGATGTCGCCGAAAATCACGGCATCGCCTTTCAGCTCTGCCTTGCCGCCGACTTCAAGATTACCCTTGACCTTGCCGTTGACCTTGGCGTATGTAGAGATAAGGTCGCCGATTAAAAGCGTATCGCGGCCCATGATTATATTGCCTTTCATGCGGACGTTGCCTTGAATCTGCGAGGTCAGCATTTGGGCGTTGTTGCAGGTTAAATTGCCTACGATTTTGCCGTTCAAGTCTACGTTTTTGGTAGTCTCAATATCGCCGCGCACGTTGCCGTCTATGTTCATGTTGGCGAACGAGCGGATATTCCCCTCGACTACGGTGTTCTTGGATATGACGGTAATCTCACTGTCCAAGCCGTCGCTGCCGATGTCGCCGAGTGGGGCAAGCGGCATTGAGCCTGCTTGCGGTATGCCCGTTGAAAGCGGGGGTGGGGGCGGGGGCGAGCTTGCGGTATTTTGCGTAATCGGCGGTATACTCGAAGTAAGCGGCGGTATGTTGGAATGTGCGGGTTGCGAAGTCTGTTCCGGCAAAACATCCCCGAACGCATTTGTCGCATAGGTAGAACCACCGTTGGGTTGCGGCGTGCTTCTCGGAAGATTTTGCGGTTGCAAAGTTTGCTGTGTGGGGTAAATCGGCGCAGTGCTCATCTCGTCGGTTGCGGCGCGGCTGTTGATAACGTTCGCGTTTTGCATATTTGCACCCGGTGAAACGTGCAGATTCTGCGGGAATACCGCGGCAGTATCCTGCACAACAGGCGCAGGGATATAAGGCGCGGAAAACGACTCGCCCGCGGCAAGCTCCGACGTGATTTCCGCCATGTCCGACTCGACCTTTCGCCGCAAATCCTCGACCTGCGACGCCTTCACCGATGCCGCCTTGACGTCCTTTTCGAGCGATGGTTCTTTTGCGGGGGTAGTGCCGCTAAGTTCCCTCAAAGCCTGAGTAAAATTTTCTCTAAGTCCCATAATTTTAATAATCCTTTCGTAATTAAAACTTTGCCGTTTGCGAGCTTAATATTTTGCGGGCGAACACAGTTCGCCCCTACATGCAGGGGTTTTATGCAGTACATCTACATTCGGGGGTTCTGCGATTATTACAATTAGAATTGCATAGGTCTCGTTTCGGGTGTAATCGCGCTCAAGGTATACCCTTTCGCGATTAGCTCCTTTATAATATCTTCTATTACCAAGTAGGTGTTATTGCCGCCGGGGCGGTCGTGAAACAGCACTACTGCACGGTTGAGGTTCTCGATGTCTTCCAAAACGGACGACCACATCTGCGACCAGTTCGCGCCGAGAGCGTCGCGGCTGTCCACGTTCCAGTCGAAGTAGATAAATCCGCGGCGGTTCATTTCGGCGATTATATCGGTTCTCACGTTTGCATTAAAATCGTTGATGCTGCCGCCGGGAAATCTGTATAGATACGGCTTATAGCCGGTCTGCTCGTAGATTAAATTAAAGGCTTGATTGAAATCTTCAAGGAAATTTTCCACACTCGCATAGATTAATTCATACTCGTGGGTCATTGAGTGAACGGCGATTTCGTGGCCATTGTCGAGCATTTGGTTGAGGAAATTCTTGCCGTTTTCGGTATCGCTCGGCATTACGAAGAAGGTCGCTTTGGCGTCGTGCCTGTTGAGATAACGCAGGATATTGTCGGTAATGCCGGTCGTCGGGCCGTCGTCGAAGGTGAGGTAGATGTAATTCGAGTCGTCCATGTAGGCGGCGGGCGGGGTGAACCCCGAGTATAGGTGCGGGTACAACTCGGTGTAGGGGTTTGCGGTGGGTTCGGGTTCGGGTTCAATTGCGGGTTCGGGTTCTTCTGTCAATTCAGGTTCCGGTAAAACAAACGGCTCGGTCTCATGCGAGGACGGATTATTTTCGGGAGTATCACCATTATCGCCATTATCGCTAATATCGCCACTGCTCGGGCTTTCGGATTCATCGCCGACTTCGGGTTGCAAAAACTCACGAACCCCATCGAACGCGCCGCTGTGACCCTCGTATATAGCATTGACCAACGCGGTATAATCAATTCCGATGCCGTCGAGAATTGCGATGATGTCGTCAATATCGGGCGCGCTTCTTGCGCCGTCTAAATTATGCAGGGCTTGCAACGCGCTCTTGTCCGACACAAGCTGCTCGATTACATTAGATTTATCACTGTTCAGAAAAGCCAAAAAGACTGTCGCGGCTGTAAGTCCCGCAATCAGCAGTAACACAAAAAAGACAATCAAACGCTTGAAAAACGCCACGCTACCGAGTTTCAAAGGGATTCCTCCCGTTCATTTTATAATAACAGACAAGTATACATAATACCATGATACTATAATATATCCCAAATGTCAAGAAAAATCGTATATTATGATGAATTTCATAAAAATTTCCTGTATCGGCGACCGGCGTGATTGGCGGGTGTAGGTAACTCGCCCCTACATGCAGGGGGCGTGAAATGTATCGTTTCTATATTATGTAGATTATACTCGTAACGGCTACCTCGGAATTTTTTCACGCGCTAATTGGTCGCACCGCTCGTTTTCGGCGTGACCTGCGTGGCCTTTTATCCACGTAAAAGTTACCTCGTGAATCTCGCACAGGTTCAGCAATTTCTCCCACAAGTCGGGGTTCAGCGCGGGTTTTTTGTCGGACTTTGTCCAATTATTTCGCCGCCAATTTTTCGCCCAACCTTTCTCGATTCCGTCAACTACATAGCGCGAATCGGTTTGCAGGGTGACTGTGCAAGGGCGGGTAAGCCGCGCCAATGCCTCAATTGCGGCGGTGAGTTCCATGCGGTTGTTGGTCGTGGCGGCCTCGCCGCCCGACAATTCGACCTCCTTGTCGCCGCACCGCAGTATCGCGCCCCAGCCGCCCGGGCCGGGGTTGCCGGAGCATGCGCCGTCGGTGAAGATTTTTACTTTGTTGTTTTGGTTCATGTCGTTTTATTTTCCTTTAAGTTTGATGTGGTTTGGGGGGGCTGTAGGGGTAGGGGGGCTATGTCTGCGCCACCGCAAGAATCGCCAGCCCGCCACACAGGCTGTTCAGACTCCACTTTCTCGATTGCGACCTTACAAGTTCACGACTTGACGGGTTTCATCAAATTAAATAGTCTGCACTCGCATTAGGCTTGTGCTACTTACTAACGGTTCGGCTCGAGAAGGTTAAGCTTTATCAAGCGTAGAACGCGGGCGTGCGATTCTTGCGGTGGCGCAGACATAGCCCCCCTACCCCTACTGCCCCCTGCGCCGCTTATAAGTCTCATAAATTTTATCAGTCAAAATCGGCATCACCACACAAGCCGGCAACATCGCGGCGCAAAGCGCGAACGTCACCGCGTGCATCTGCGGCGTGAACGCCGTTACCGACAACAAGTCCTCGAAAATTTCCACGGCAAGCGAAAACAGTATGCCCGAAATTGCCACGAGAATGAACCTTTGGCGGTTGAGCGGGCGGCAGATTCTGCACAGTATCACAAAAGATGCCATGCCGAGGACGATTGTCGCGGAGGTGCGGGTTTCTTCGTAGGTGAAGTCGAGAAGTTTTGCGAAAATTGCCAAGATACTTATGCCGAGAACGGCGCAAAGCCCGTTGGGGACTGCGTTTCGCAGGACGTTGCTTAGGAAGTCACCCTTGACTACGCCGGAGTTTTTCTCGAACGCCAAAACGAAGCTCGGCATGCCTATAAATAGCCCATTTATGAGCGTCATCTGTATCGGAATGAACGGATAGGGCATGGCGGGGTAGAGGAAGACGGCCGCCAAAACCAAGGCGTAGATTGTCTTTGTGAGGAACAGTGCCGCGCCCCGCTCTAAGTTGTTGATACTGCGGCGGCCCTCGGCGACTGCGGCGGGTAGGCCCGCAAAATTATTGTCCAAAAGCACAAGGCTTGAGACGTTGCGTGCCGCCTCGCTCCCCGACTGCATTGCCGCCGAAAAGTCGGCCTCTTTCAAGGGCAACACGTCATTCACGCCGTCCCCGACCATGCCGACGGTGTTGTTAATTTTTAACGCTTTGATAATTTCAAGCTTCATTTGCGGGGAAGTTCGCCCGAAAATCGTGTATTTTTCGGCAATTTCGGCAATTTTTGCAGTGTCGCTCGGCGAAAATTTGCTCATGTCAACGTGGCTGTGGGCTTCGTCGGCGTGCTTTACACCCGCGGCAATTGCGGAATTTTTCACCGTCAGCGGATTGTCGCCCGAAATAATTTTAATCTTCACGCCTTGCTTGTCGAAAAACGCCAAGGTTCTGCGGGCGTCACGGCGAATAATATCGCTCATGATAATCAGCGCGACGGCTTTATTATTATGCGCGAGTGCGACCGTGCGCTTGTCGGTGTACTCGGCGGGGACGGGCGCGTTCAGATACTCGGGTGCGCCGAGGGTGTAACTTCCGCGGCCCGTGAAACTTGCGCCGCTGTACTTGCGGGCACTTGAAAAGGGGGTAATACTTTCGGCGTTCCAAGTACCGCAGACTACACCTGCGGTACCAGTGCCACCTGTACCTGAAAACTTGCTCCTAATTGCAGTCGCGGTGGGGTTTTTGTCGGGGAGTGCGTGCATTAGGGCGCAGAGTGCGGCTTCAATCTCGTGTAAATCCGCATTGCCCAAAGGGATTACTTGCTCGACCGTCATCTCGCCGGTCGTGATTGTGCCGGTTTTGTCAAGGCACAGGATATTCGTGCGCGCCAAGGCCTCGGCACTGTACATGTCCCGCATTAGGGCACTGCGCCGCGAAATGCGGATTACGCTGACCGCCATGGTTATGCTCGTGAGCAGGATTAGCCCCTGCGGAATCATGCCGATGACCGCCGCAACCGCGCTGTTGACCGAATCGGCGGTACTCGAAACCCGGTGGTCGGCGAAAAACAAGGCATCGACGAACAGCGCAATGCCGAGCGGGATTATGATAAACGCGATAATTTTGACTAATTTGTTAATCGAGATGAGGATTTTCGAGACCGGTTTTTTGAGGTATTTCGCGCCTTTCATAATCGAAAACGCGAAGCTATCCGCGCCGACTTTGCAGACTTTTGCCGCCGCCTCCCCGCAGATTACGAAGCTCCCCGAGAGTAACGAATCGCCCGCTTTTTTGAACACAGGGTCACTCTCGCCCGTCACAAGGCTTTCGTTAACCTCGATTTCGCCGCTCAATACCTCGCTATCGGCGGGGATTTGCCCGCCCTCCGAAAGTAGCAATACATCGTCTAAGACAATTTTCTCAACAGGAATTTCGCAGGTCTCGCCGCCGCGAATCGCAGTAGCCCGCGCCGCACTAATCAGCGAAAGGCGGTCTATGGCGCGTTTTGCGCGCAGCTCCTGAAAAATCCCGATTAGAGTGTTCGCAAAAATCACGCCGAGAAACAGCATATTTTTGTACTCGCCCGTCAAGAAAACCGCCGCGCCGAGCCCGAGTATCAGCAGGTTGAAGAAGGTGAGGGTGTTGGTTTTGATGATTTCGGCAATGGACTTCGACGGAATGTTGCAGTTGCCGTTGATTTGCCCCGATTTCTCGCGTGTGAGGACTTCGGTGGGGGTTAGGCCGGTTAATTCGGATAATTCGGATAACCCGGTTAATTCGGGTGTGTTTTTTTTGTTCATGGTTTTATTATAGCATGGATTTTGGGGAACGTCAAATAGAAAATAAACGGCCCGTAAATTTTTACGAACCGTTTATATTTTTCAACTTTTAATGCGCTCACCCGCCCTTTTTCAACACAATCTCCTCCCCCGCCTCGACAATTAACCTATCGAGAAACTCATCAAAACTTTCGGCAACTTCGCTCTTAAACAGCACGCTCACGCTCCCTGTCATGTGATACGGAATGTTGCGTTTCGCGCCGATTATTTCGGCGCACTCCATTGCTTCCGCAACGTCCATGTTATATCTTCCGTCACATGGCAGAAATGCGTAGTCGATTTTCTTTTCGGCGAGTGTTTCCATTTGCTCTGTTTTTGAGGTGTCTCCGGCGACGTAAATTTTTATGCCGTCTACCGTGATTATGATAGTAAATTAACTTATTAAAACACAAAACAAATCGCCGCAAAAGCTATTACCTATGCGGTTTTGTGGCGAGAGGTTTTAGTGTTTTTTAAGTTAATTTACTATTGCCGACACTCGTGGCTTTGCTGTGGTTAGCATTATAGGCCTCGACGGCTTCGGCCTCTATGCCTTTAATCGAAAATGTGCTGTATTCATCGCCGTTTATGGCATCGGCACTTGTGATAATTATGCAGTCGTCTTTCTGAGTTACTCGGTCGATTTTATTGTGGTCGCTATGCCCGTGTGTCACGAAAATAATATCGGCAGGTACATCATAGCCGGCTCCGGCGGCGGGGTCAACATAGATGACCGTTCCGTCTTTTGCGGTTATCCGCAGACTCGCATGGCCTTGATACAACAGCGTTGTCTCATTATCGTTATCGCCGACACTTTCGGCACATGCTGTAACGCCTATTGCAAGTGTTGCGGTAATTATAACCGCAATAATTCTTTTAAGTTTCATTCTTCTCACCCCCCTCAAAAAGATGCCGATTACCGTTGTAGATTATTTCGCCCTCGTACTGTATATTTTTTTGGTCTAATATCTCCGTCAGCCCGAGCTCAACCATGTACTCAATGCCGACTTCCTGCATGATGTTCACCGCGCGGCTGATTTTTTTGCCGCGCTCGGTCAGGAAAAATAGCAATTTTACTTATTAATTACTCGATAGACAAGCGTAAAAGCTATTACCTATGCGGTTTTGCGCTTGGATTGCGTAGTAAATTAAAAGTAAAATTGCTATCTTCGACACCGAGCGGGTAGCCTTGAGAACCCGTATCCACAAGCAACGCACCGCTAAATCGGCGAATTTTCCGCCATACTGCGTTAAAAATTTCCGCAATGCACAAAGCATTACGAAAATTAGCGCACTGCGCCGGCCTTCAGTCTGGCAAAAAATATCGCTCGATTTATCGGCACGTTGCTTGTGGAGACGGGTTCTGAACATTGACTTTGTCAACCATTCCGACACTTTGAAGCTCGTTCAAATGTTGCAGTAACATCTTCTCGGTAATCGCCGTAATGTCGCGCCGCAATTGAGACAACGACGTATTGCCGAACTGCAATTGATAGACAATCATCGTCTTCCATTTCCCTCTAATCATGTCGTGAATAAGCTCCAACGGGCAGTTGTAGGCCTCCCTTATCTTCATAATTTCCCTCCTGTCCACCTACACCAACGAGTTAATAAAAAAGTTTCGTTTTCCCCGTTTCTGTAGATTTATTTCCAACTTTTTTTCACCCCAAGAAAAGCATAACATAGTAACAAAAAGCTGTCAAGTACCCACTTTTTTGTAGGTATAAAAAATGTAGGAACGCGATATATCGCGCCCCTACATTTTAACTATATCTCATTCCGATTCTCCATCGCCCGCACAAGTGTCACATCGTCTGCAAACTCCAAACTCGCCCCCACAGGCAATCCGTACGCCAACCGCGAGACCTTTATCCCCATAGGTTTAATCAGCCTGCTGATATAACTCGCCGTCGCCTCGCCCTCAATCGTCGGGTTTGTCGCCATTATCACCTCCGCGACATCTCCCGACAACCTCGTCATCAGCTCCTTAATGCGTATCTGCTCCGGCCCGATTCCGTCCATGGGCGACATCAGCCCGTGCAGGACGTGATAGACCCCCTCAAAGCCGCCCGCCCGCTCAATTGCGGAGACATCTTTCGGGGCTTCCACCACGCAAATCAGCTCGCTCTGCCGTTTCCCCTCGGCAGAACTCGCGCAAATCAGGCAGGATTCGCTCTCTGTAAAGTTTTGGCAAACTCTGCAATATCGCACGGTTTGTCGCGCTGTAATCAAAGTTTCCGCGAACATTTCCACCTCGGCAGGCGGCATTGTCAGCACATGATAGGCAAGTTTCTGCGCTGTTTTCATGCCTATGCCGGGCAGTTTCGCGAATTGCTCTGCCGCTAAGATGAGCGGTAGGGAGGTGTATTCGGCCATGGGTTAATCTCCTTTTTATTTAATGCAGAAATGATAATGCAGAAATGATTTTCCTGTTGTTTGTAATTTTTTTCAGCGTAGGGGCGAACTGTGTTCGCCCGTGGGTTTTACGCGCCCTTGGGTTTTCGGCGGTGCGCGGGATTGCGGGCGGGTGCGGTTGTGCGGTATTTCATGTCGCTCAAAAATTTTATTGTAGGGAACGGTTCTTAACCGTTCCGTATTTTTTCGCATTTTCGTAATCGTTGTATATGTTTCCGCAGACCTTATAAACGGAACGGTTATGGACCGTTCCCTACAAACACCGCGCCACGTTTCGGGGGTTTGTGGCGGTTGCATTGATTTTGCGGTTGTCTGTAAATTTTTTCAGTGTAGGGGCGAACTGTGTTCGCCCGTGGGTTTTACGCGGCCGTGGATTTTCGGTGGTGCGTGGGGTTGCGGGCGGGCGCGGTTGTGCGGTATTTCATGCCGCCCAAAAATTTTATTGACATTTTAATGTAGGGAACGGTTCGTAACCGTTCCGTTGATGAAACCATGTAAATTTTCGCAAATTACATACTCGCGGAAACTTTGCGGAACGGTTATGAACCGTTCCCTACAAAACACCGCGCCACGTTTCGGGGGGTTTTGCGGTTGTCTGTGATTTTTTTCAATGTAGGGGCGAACTGTGTTCGCCCGTGGGTTTTACGCGCCCGTGGATTTTCGGTGGTGCGTGGGATTGCGCGGGATTGCAGTCGGGCGCGGTTGTGCGGTATTTCATGTCGCCCAAAAATTTTATTGTAGGGAACGGTTCGTAACCGTTCCGTTGATGAGACCATGTAAATTTTCGCAAATTACATACTCGCGGAAACTTTGCGGAACGGTTATGAACCGTTCCCTACAAACATCGCGATGTGTTTCGGGGATTTTCGGCGATTGTGCGGGTTTACGGACGCGTGGGTTTTCGGTGGTTGCGCGGGGTTGCGGACGCGCAATGCGCGCCCCTACATTAAAATTCATTTCTACATTCTGCATTATCATTTCTGCATTGATTTAAGTAGTTGACACTCCCCCGCTCCTCCCCCTCATCATAACAAAACCCCATCTCCCCCGCAACCCGCAAAGCCGCACTACGAAACAATTCACAGCCGCTGAACACCGCCGCCCAAAAATTTTCGTAGTTTGAATCCGAGTAGGTCTTGCAATAATTTTCATAGATTTCCGGGGGCAAAAGCCGCTTGAAATATTTGCCTTGTTTCCCCGCAGAAACTGCAAAATTGTGCTGTTTGTCAACGCCTATAAACCACCCAAGCATCAAATCCAACATGTCGCGGACAACGCAGTCAAACATGTGCTTTGCGTAGGGGAGCTCGTCTCGCGCAATGCCCTTTGCGACGTTGTTCAAGCACCACCAAAACTCGTTACAGCAGTCGCGGAAATGCTCGGCTGTGGGCGGTTTGATGTGCCAATAATCGGGCTTCGGGTGTATCACTTTCGGCAAAAAACCTTCGCCATTATCCTTGTCTAAAAGCACAATTGCAGGTTCGCCGTTGTCGGTGTATTTGTAACTCACGATTGACAAATCTATGCGGTTGCCGTCCTCGAAAAGTGCAAGGTAAGTACAGTGACCCTCACCTAAAGGTGTATCGGCAATTGGCGGCAATGACGGCAAGGTATTACTTTCGGGCAATTGCAAAACAGCCGGCTTGCCGAATTTCTCATAAAGCCAGTTCAAATTATCATAAAAAGGTGCAACATCATGCACAAAATACTCGATGTCGTAGTCCATAAAGGAATCTCGCGGTGCGGACGAATCGGCCCGCGAACCGCTCATCAAAACCGCGCGAATCCGCTCGTCGTCCTTTGCGACACCGATAATTAAATCGAGCATTTCTTGTTCAGTTCGCATAAAAAACCCCTACGGTAATGCAGAAATGAGAATGCAGAATGCAGAAATAAATAAATTTACAACGCATTTATCCGTCGGAAAACAACCATAAAAATTAAATAATTTCTGCATTCTGCATTCTGCATTATCATTTAATCAAAACATTCCCGGCATCCCCAAACTAAGCCCGCCCGAAATCTTCTCCATCTCGGCCGCGCTCTCCTCATCGACCTTTTGAACAATCGCGTTGACCCCTGCGATAATCATGTCTTCCAAGTCTTCGGGGGCTTCGGGGTCGATGAGTTCGGGCTTGATTTTGACCGAGCGGAGTTCGTGTGCGCCGGTCATGACAAGCTCAATCATGCCGCCGCCCGCCTGTGTCGAAAACTCGGTCTCCGCAAGCTCGTCCTGCTTGACTTTCATCAAGTCCTGCATTTTCTGCGCTTGCCGAATCATGTCGTTCATATTGCCCGCGCCCTTGTTTTGGTATTCCTTTGGTAGTCTCGCTTTCATCGTTCTTTTACCTCTATTCCTTTTTGTTTTAATAAGTTTATAAAGCTGTAAATTTTCTCAACCGGTTGTAATTCCGCAACAGGCGGCGGTAATTCAGCAGGCGTTTCAGCTTCAAGCCGACTTACAGTTGCTAATGCACTCGCCCACGGCGCAGTCTCTTGCGTACTGTTCATAGGTGGTAGAGATTGCGGTTTTGGGGGTGCAATCGGCTGTGGTTGCACTTGCGGCTGTGGCGTTTGCGGCGACATAACAGGCTTATTTAACTGTCCACTATCCACTATCCACTGACCACTATCAACCGTCATCTGCACCACGCACATTTCCGCCGCCAATCGCTTATCCGCCCTGCGCGGAATCTTCTCGGCGTATTCTTCGATTACCTCGAGATTTTTCAGAATTTGCTGTAAGCTGTAGCCTTGTGTGAGTTTTTGGTAGGCCGCCGATTCTTCCGAGACTATGACAATCATCTCGGCTGTATCCGGATTGTCGGGCATGAGTTTCAGCAGCATTAAATTGCGGTAATGCCGTATTAATTCTTGCAAGAGCCGCCCCATGTCCTTGGACGAATTGTGCAGGTCGCTGATGATTTTCAGGGCCGCGGGGTAATCCTTGTTGAGTATGGCTTCCGAAATGCCGAAAACATGTTCACTGCCTGCAACGCCCGCCGAATTTTTCACGAGTTCGGGGGTTATTTCCGCGCCGCCTGCAACCGAAATGCAAGTCTCAAGCAACGACAAAGCGTCCCGCATGCCGCCGTCCGACAACCGCGAGATTAATTCCGCCGCGCTCTCGACTAATTTCGCGCCTTCTTTACGTGCAACCTGCGTGAGATATGCAACCGAATCGCTTGTTAAAATTCGCTTAAACTCGAACCGTTGACACCGCGACAAAATCGTCAGCGGGACTTTGTGATTTTCGGTAGTCGCGAGTATAAAAACAACGTGCGCGGGCGGCTCTTCGAGGGTTTTCAACAGCGCGTTGAATGCCTCGGTCGTCAGCATATGCACCTCGTCGATTATATAAACGCGGTATTTTAGGGCAACAGGCGCATAGCGGATTTCTTCCCGCAACATTCGCGCATCGTCAATTCCGCGGTTCGACGCCGCGTCAATCTCGCTTATATCCTGCGCGCCGTCGTCGATTGCCAAACAGGCAGTGCAAACCAAACAGGGATTGCCGCCGTCCGGGTTCAGGCAGTTCAACGCCTTGGCAAAAATCCGCGCACAAGTAGTCTTACCTGTCCCGCGCGAACCCGTGAAAAGGTAGGCGTGAGAGGTTTGGCTGTTGCTTATTTGGTTACGCAGGGTGGTCGTGATGTGCTCCTGCGAAAAGACGTCCCGAAAGGTCTCGGGGCGGTATTTTCTGTATAGTGCTAAGTAGATTTATATCACCCTTTCAGTTAATGCAGAAATTATAATGCAGAATGTAGAAATGGTTTAATTTTTTGGGGTTGCGGGGGGTTTTCGGTGGTTGAAAATTTTATTGTAGGGAACGGTTCGTAACCGTTCCGCAAATCTGCGCGGCATTGTAACCGTTCCGCCAAGTTTGCGCGGCATTGTAACCGTTCCGCAAGTCTGCGCGGCATTGTAAACGTTCCGCAAGTCTGCGCGGCATTGTAACTGTTCCGCAAGTTTGCGCGGCATTGTAACTGTTCCGCAAGTCTGCGCGGCGTTGTAAACGTTCCGCAAGTTTGCACGGCGTTGTAAACGGAACGGTTATGAACCGTTCCCTACAAAACACCGCGCCGCGTTTCGGGTGTTTTGCGGGTGCGTGGGTTTTCGGTGGTTGTGGGCGGTTGTGTGGGATTGCGGGCGCGCAATGCGCGCCCCTACAAACTGTCAACCGTCAACCGTAAACTATCCAAGGGAAACGGCGGCGCACTCAATGGCCTCAACGCGACCGACATCAGTTTCAAAGGGTTATCATCAGCGGCGATGCGGTTTGTGCTTAATTCGCCGCACCGTTTACAGCGATGGATTATCGCCCACTCGCCGCCGTTTTTCACCCAGACGCCGATTGCTTCCATAATGCCGCCGCAATCCGCGCTGCGGTCGCCCGGCTCGTTGTCCAAATGCAGGCTTGAGAGACAATTCGGGCAGTGATTTCTATGCAGACTTCCCGCACCGTGCGAGACGACTAAATGATTACAGACCTTGCAATTAAAGCTATCGCCACCCCCACAATGCGAGTCGTGGCGGTTGTGTATATTTTTCCTGTTCAAGTCTATTCCTCCTAAAAGTTGTTTACATGACCCAACTTTACGGGAGGTATGTGCTGATTTAGAGCATGCAAACCTCCCGGTTTGATGCAATTTCCATTTTACGTTTCAAAAAAATTCTCCTTTCGATGGTTTTGTAATGTAGGGGCGGGCATTGCCCGTCCGTAAAACAATTGTCCATTATCCATTGTCAATTGTCCATTGTCCATTGTCCATTGTCCATTGTCCATTGTCCATTGTCAATTGTTCGTCGTGATTTCTCCTTACGAACGGCTGCTGAACCGCAACACAAGCCGCTTACCGCTTAATGCTGCTCGGTTCCCCGCCTGACATGGTTCACGGGGCAGCCTTGCGCGGGGCAACCGCCCGTAAGCAAAAATCACGTTAGTTTCTATTTCATTTCATTAAGGCAATAAACGCCTTCGCCTTACTCACGATAACCCTGTCGTTATCGTATGTAAGATAACTCATCGCCTTATTTATTTCGACCCACTTTGTTTCGGAAATTTCGGACGCCTGCGGCAAAACGTCGCCGTTTTTGGCTTTTGCGACAAAATATACCACCATTTTTGTCGAATCCCTGCGCGGTGAAAAAGTAACCGTTTCGCGGAACCCGGTGTCGATAAAAACGTCCAAGCCGGTCTCCTCTTTAATCTCGCGCAATGCGGTCTCCACCTCGGTTTCGTCGCCCTCGGAGTGGCCTTTCGGGAACGACCAGTACCCCGATTTCAGGTGTTTTATCAGCAGAACCTCGGTGTTGCCGTGGAATTTTCTGTAAACAATAGCCCCACAGGATTTTTCAAACGCCACAATAATCTGTCCTTTCCGATGTGATTGCATAGTCGGTCATTTTAAGAATAGACTTGTCTTTGCGGTCTTTTTGCCGCCATACTGCGTTAATTTTTGCTTAAATATAAGCGTATATTCGCACAAAAATTGCCTTGTATGACGACAAAAATCCGCGCAAATCCTTCGCCTATTCTTAAAATGACCGACTATATCCATTATATCACATGTTTACGAGTAAGTCAAGTTTATTATTCGTCTTTCAAATTTCGGTCGGCTTGAAGCACCAGTAGGGATATTTCGTCCCCCTTCTTAGGCTCGGCGGTTGACACGCCGATGTTGAAATGGATTTCGGACGTGTGGGTTTTGCTCTTTATTGCAGATGCCAGCGTTTCTGCGCCGCTTTTCGGGGTGTTGGGCAGGATAACCGCGAATATGCCTTGGTTGTACAGGGCGACGACGTCGGTTGCGCGTTTTAGGTTACGGCGCAGGATTTCCGCCGCCGACTGCATGAGTGTGGCTTTATCGAGAGAATTGTCGAAGTCGGCAATTGCCACTAACATAAGGCTAACAGGCTTTTGCTCCCGCACCGAACGCGCCCATTCGACAAAAAGCTGTTGGTCGAAGCCTTTCCTGTTGAGGAATCCGGTGACAGGCTCAATCGTGCCGAGTTCCTCCTTGGCACGGAGCAGCAGCGACATGCCGATATGTTTCTTGACCCGCTCCTTGACGACCTCGTTATTGAACGGCTTGAAGATATAATCGGCCGCCCCGAGCGATAGCCCGCGCTGTTCGTCGGCGGGGTTGTCTAAGGCGGTGATAAAAATCACGGGGATATGTGCGGTCAGGACGTCCGCTTTTAGGCGGGCGAGGACGTCGAAGCCGTTGATGTCGGGCATGACGACATCGAGAATTATCAAGTCGGGGTTGATTTCCGATGCTTTCTTCAACGCGCCGCCGCCCGTTTTCGCGGGGTAAACCGAGAAGTCGTCTTTCAAAATCCGCACCAAAACGTCAAGGGTGGATTTCTCGTCGTCGGCGATTAAAACTTTTGGTTTGTTCATAGTATTCTCCTTTTGAGGGCGGCAAAGGGCGGTAAGGGGTGCTGTGGTGGTAAGGTTTAGGGGTGCAGTAGGGGGTAGGGGGGTAGGGGTGCGGCAGGTGCGGTTGCCGCACGCCCGCGATTTCAGTTGTAGAAACTTAACTTTCTCGACACGAGACCTTGTATGAAGCACGTGCCTACAAAGCGGGCATGGTTCTAAACTACATCATGCCTATAAATCGTAAGGGGAAAAGTTTCATGACGAGGTCGCGGGAGATGATAGGCTGTGTGGCGGGCTGGCGGTCAACCGCACCTGCCGCACCCCTACCCCCCTACCCCCTACTGCACCCGCTCTCAGTATCTGCGTTCCTACGTCTCTCAGTATCTGCGTTCCTACGTCAAAACTTCAAGCTGTTGCTTTAGTCTTAGTAGCTCGTCGAGGGCGGCGTCAAATTCGTAGTCGGAGACAAATTCTAAGAAGACCCTGCATAAATCCAGCGGCACTACTGCGATTAGTCGGTCTGCGAATTCTAATGCCGTTGAATTTCCCTCAATCAAGGCGGGCTCTAATTTGGCGATAATTTCGCGTGCCTTTGCGACGTCGGTCTCTTTGCGGCTTTGCAATTCGCGGAGTTTTTCAAGCTCGGCTTTTTCGGTGTGTGCAGATGGTAGCAGAACTTCAAGAACTTCGTCTAAGCGTTCTTTGAGTGTTATTAGTAATTCCTTGTCGTAGGTCTCGTCGGCAAAGTTTTTCTCTGCCGCCAACGCCGTCTCCGACAACGGAATCGCGCCGATTAGCACCGACACGCCTTTTAGAGTATGCGAAAGTCTGTGTGCGGTTTTGAAGTCGCCCGAATCGGCGGCGGCTTGGATTTTTTCCACTATATCTAAGTTGTCAAAGTAGAACTCGCTCTTGATTTTCTTGTACAGCGCGGCGTCCCCTGCCGATTTCTCCAAGCCGAGGGCGTTGTCGATTACGCCGCCGCTCTCCCAGTCTCTTTTAGTACTGTCGAAGACGACCTCGTCGAATCTTACGGGCTTGATATATTTTAGCAGGCAATCCCACAAATCGCGCCCCGAAAAGGGCTTGCAGATATAATCTGCCATGCCGCTTTTGAGGAACAGCTCGCGGTCTTCCTTCATGGCGTTGGCGGTCATTGCGATAATGGGGGTGTGGCAGTCTGCGTTAATCAAATGGCGTGTGGCTTCGACCCCGTCCATTACGGGCATATGTATATCCATGAGGATTATGTCGAACGGCTTGCCTGTTCTCATTCGAGTGCGCGCCATATTGACGCCGATTTTGCCATTTTCGGCTACATAAGGCGTAATTCCGATACGCAGTAAATGCTCCTCGATTACTTGGTAATTAATGGCGTTGTCTTCGCAGACCAAGGCTTCCGCCGCGAAGACCGGCTTTTTGCCCACTTCTTCGGGCGGCATCGCGCTTAAAATTTTCGGGACTTTTGCGGCAAGCGGGAATTGCAGGGTGAAGCTGAAGGTACTGCCTTGGCCGGGGCTGCTTACCACCGTCATTTCGCCGCCCATAAGATTCAGGAATGTGCGGGTTATAGTTAGGCCCAAACCGGTGCCGCCGTACTTGCGGGTGGTGCTGATGTCGGCTTGCGAGAACGGCTCGAAGATTTTCTTCAACTGCGCCTCAGTCATGCCTATGCCGCTATCTTTGACCATGAAGACGACGGTTACGAGATTGTCGGATTTTTCGACAAGCCGCGCCGTCATCTCAATTACCCCCTCGTTGGTGAATTTCACCGCGTTCGACAGCAAATTCAAGAAGACTTGGCTAAGTTTTGTCGGGTCACCTTTCAGCCGCAATCCCTGCAAATCCCCGCAGTTGAAGATAAATTGCAGGTTCTTGCCACTCTCTTTATACTGGACGATATTTTGGCAACTCGTGAAAATATCCCCCAGTGTAAACGGCACTTTTTCAAGCTCGACCTTGCCCGCTTCGATTTTGGAAATGTCTAATATATCATTTATTATACCGAGCAAGGCCGATGCACTGGCCTTGATTTTGGACAAGTAGTCGACGGTTTTCTCGGACAATTCGCGATTATCAAGTGCGAGTTCGGCAAGGCCGATTATGCCGTTCATGGGTGTGCGGATTTCGTGGCTCATATTGGCTAAGAACATGGATTTAAGGCGGGACGCTTGCTCGGCGTATAGTGCGGCTTCGCGCAGTTGGTTTTCGGTGTTGCGGAAATTTTCTTCAAGCTCGGTGATTTCGGCGGGCTTTTCAGGTTCACTTGACACTGTGTCAGAAGTTGCGGGGTCTTCGGATTTGCGTGTAATAAAATAATTCACCGCAAAATACCCCGCGATTGTCAGAACAATCGCAAGTACAGCGGCGAATATTGAATAGGCGAGCAGCTTATCCGAGAAAGGCACGGCGTCGGCCACAAAACAAGCGAAAACCCCCGCCGCAAGTGCGCTGATTGCAAGCAGGGCGGCGATTATGGCGGTTATTTTTATTACTGAATTGTTTTT